>Ga0207695_10007237_pt1 | contig 14180 bp, 8 predicted proteins | sample KBSC54metaG_FD_184354 | JGI IMG/M metagenome (GOLD analysis project Ga0207695, IMG submission 184354) | Corn rhizosphere microbial communities from Kellogg Biological Station, Michigan, USA - KBS C5-4 metaG (SPAdes) (version 2) | ecosystem: Host-associated > Plants > Roots > Rhizosphere > Soil... | reverse complement strand
CTACAGCAGCGCACAGCGCAGGAATGAAGGGCATTCGCACAGGAGTCAGCTCGCCAAGAGATAGGCTATACGTTAGTCGGTTGGTTGGCCAGCAGCGAAAAATGGTGGTACGGTCGCTCGCTGGCGCTCGCTTCCGGTGGCACGGTTGAACGGACGCTCGCTCTCGCTCGCTTGAACGGTGGAACGCTACCAGCCTAACAGCGCGTACCACCGTACCACCGTTCCACCGTTCCACCGTTCCATCGTCACTTCGGCGTCGCGAAGAACTGAACCTGCAGCACCGTTGAAAAGAGCGTCTGCGCGAATCGGCGATTCAGATTGTTGTCGAACACCACCACGTGCGATCCCTGAAACGTGAACACCAAGTTGTCCTGCAGGTTCGTATCCGCCGTCAGATTGAACGACTGCCGCCCGTTGTCTTGCAGACGACTCTGGACCGCACCACTCGCGTCGAGCACATACGTCGTGTTGTGACTCTCCTGCACGCCGACTCGCGTTCGGATGTCGTTCCGCAAACCCAAACCCCAACTTTGCGGAACTCTGAACGCTCGGCCCGCATCCACACTGAGCTCATTGCCATTCGAGCGAGCGACGCTGCCGGGAAGACTGTCGATCTGCCGCCTCAGACTGTATCTCGCGCCGGTGCTCAAGCCGCCGCGCACTGCCCAGGCGATCGTGCCACCAATCGGGAAGGTCTCGACGTGTGTATGACGAATCTCCGGTGGTGAATCGCTCAGCGCGCTCGGAAGCGTGATTGTCGCGTCTGTCTTCACATAGCCGACGTTGGCGTCGAGGTTCGAGATCGCACCCGTTGCCACCGCGGGACGATACGTCCAGCGAACCGACGCGTCGGGAAACTGCGTCTGCACGCCGTTCACCTGTGCCTGCGACAAATCCGGCCGGTCGATCCAGTTTTGCGTCGCGGTGTGGCGATACCGATTCACGAATGACGTACCGTACGGCAACAGCAGCGAGCCTGACGCGCTCAGCGTTCCCGTCTGACCAGCGCTCGTCGCGTTGACGCCGTTCACACTTCGAAACGATCCCGGCCCGCCGAGTCCGAGCTGAAACAGGACCGGCGCGCCGACGGGCGCTGCATCGAGCGTCGACAAGAGACTCCGCGTGTAAGAGACGTCGACGGGCGCAAACAGTCCACCGACGCGCGCCGCCAACGTCGAGTCGCGCATGTATGACGTGAACGCCTTCGCGACGTCGACGCTCGTCCCGGTGCTCAGTGTCTGAGCACCGGTCATCCTGCGCGGCAGCGTCGTCGCCGCCAACAACGCCGTCGAGTCGCGCGCAACGAGCACGCTGTCGACGCCGACGACACCCGGCAACGTCGCAAACGATCGGACGTTCGGGTCGCGCAGCATGTCGTACTGCGTTCCGAGCTCGGCCCGCGGATGGAACCACGCCGAGAAGATTGGCGTCCATGACGCGCCGCTGATCATGCTCCGCTCGCGTTCAAATCCCGGACGAACGTCGGAGGGAACGCGCTGTTGGCTGATACCGCCGAGTGCCGAAGTACTACTGTCGCGATAATCGCGCATGTCGCGCAACGACTGAATCTCCCAGCGAAGATTCAATCCATTCGTTGGACGCAAGTCGAGCACGCCGCCGTTCCGCCACAACCGGCTGAGCGCGTTACTCTCCGCCGGCTGATCGTCGACAGCGCCCGATGGTTTGATGAACGACACGCGGCGATCGGTCGCGTGCACGATGCCGCTCGTGATGCGCAGTTGCGTCGGATTCCAGCGGAATGCGGTCGTGCGCAGCGCGGCAATCGGACCTGCTTGCATCACGGCGGGCAACGCACCGAGTGTTCCGTCGACCCACGACGGGAGATGGACCGTTCGCGCGCTGTCGTCGGTGACCAGATAGTCGACGGCAAAAGTGAAGTTGTGCGAGTTGCCGTCTTGGAATTCGGTGCGATCGACGCCGGTCACGTAGCTCGATGTCGCCGACAAGTTGTTGAGCAACGGTCCGAAGACGCCGCCGTCGATCGGCGTGGTGCGACGCACGGTCAGGCTGTACGTCGTCAGATCGTTCTTCGGCTTTCGAAGACCCGGGGTGCCCTTTTCCGAGATGTCAGTCTCGGACAAATAAAGCGGATCGGTTGCCAATGAGATTTTCGTGATCGTCAGCGGCAGCGCCAATCCCAATCGCTGCGGCAGTAATTTGTCGAGACGAATGGTCGACGCGATGTCGACGTTCCGCTCCTGCAGAAACGTTGGCTGCTCGCCAAGCTGACGAAAGTTAGGATCCCTGTTGCTGACGTTGACCCGGAGGTCCGCGAAATCGGCGGCGTTCAGATTGAACCCGATTTGACCCGCCACACCGGAGTTGTTGACTTGCTGGGCGAGGCGAATGTCGTCGACCCAGAGCTCCAGCGTGTCGCTGGGAACCAGCGCTTGCGCATTACCGACCCGCATGATGCCGACCGCGAGCTCCTGCACCGCGGCGAGGTTCGGCGCGGTGACAGCGGGGTCGATCGTGTACACCATGTAGCCGTTGTCGCATGCAGCGAATCGATGCGCGACGATGTTCGACGGCAGCGGCGACGCCGCGATGATCGCCGAGTCGGCGCCCGTACACGCGATCGACTCGCTCTTTCCCGCGAGATACGCTTGCTGGATCTTGGCACGCAGCGCGACGAATCGGTTGAAGTCGATAGCGATGTCACTCCATGCCGCGGCGGTCTGGCCGGCGTTCACCGGCGTTCGATACAAATAGAAATTGTTCTCGTCGCGGCCGAGCTTGATGTACATCTCGAGATCGCCGCTCGGACCCCAGCCGTCGCCGCGGCCGCTGCCCGAGCGGCCGCGGCCCCACACGCGCAGCTGTTGAAACCCGAAAAAGTTCTGCGGTCCGGCGGGAAAGCGGAAATACGCTTCGGCGCGATGATACAGGGCCATGTTGCCCGCCTGAATTCGCATCGATCGTTCGTTGATCTGCGTGAGCCCCGCAGCGAACTGGCCGGTCTTCGTGTCGGTTTGATCGGTTACGCCTGGCGGCGGTTGATACACCACGGCGGCGCTCGAATCGTTGGTGCCAATCGTCGACGCGATGACGAAGCCGCCATCGGGTTGAATTCCTGCGACGCCGGCCAACGTCTGATTGCTTCGGTCGAGCCAGGGCGCGCCCGTCACCCGCAGCTCGGCGATCGGAAACTGCGTCGGCTCTTCTTGGCCTTGCTGCGACGCGCCCGACACCACAGTGAGGCGCAACGCACGAAGGCGTCGGCGATTGACGTCGTTGAGCGAATCGGTTGGCGTCTTGAAGGGCACACTAACCAAGACCCAGCGTCGAGTGCGGACGCTCGCGACTCCATTCGCGAACACCGTATCGGTGAACGTGCCGCCAATGCGTTTGTACCGCGAAGTGCTGCTCAGGTCCACGACATAGCGCAGCAGCCGTTCGCTCTCGCGATTGACGTTGAAGAAGTTCATCGCGTTGTCCTGATCGATGTCCTCTTCGTCGAGACGATTGTTGGCGATCGTGCAGTTGGTCCGCGGGTCGCCGATCACATCGAGCGCGCCCGGCGCCGCGCGACAAATGCGCGCCTTCAACACTCGGCTGCCGGACGTGCCATCGATTACCACGAGTGTGTCCACGACGTCGCCCGGCAGACCCGTGTCGTTGACGCTGGTGTTGAACGCATGCGAGAACGGATCGCGCTCGGTGTCGAGTGAGTCGAAGTGCTGAAGCTTTCTGCCTGTGAAGACGCTGTCCACCGTCCCGTTCGGGTTGTGCACGACCATCAGCGTCTCCGGCGCGAACGCAAGCGAGTTCTCCGAGACGTCACCAAAGTCGAAGATCAAGGTGGGGTTGTTCGGACGCGCGACGGCATTCGTGTCGAGCAGCGTCCAGAACTCGAGGAATTCGCCCGTCGTGAGATCGAGGCCCGCCGGACGCAGCACAGTTCGGATCGAGCGAAATCGCCGGCCGCCCGCGACGTTCTTGATCGTCCAATTGAACGTGCTGGTATTGCGACCGCCCTGGTCCGCCGGCAGCAACGACAGCCATAGCACAGGCTCGTTGAATTGAAATCCGGTTCCGGCAAAATTCGCCAACGGATCGATGTCGGTATGTCTAATCACTATCTGCGGACCGGTCGGCGACGACTTGACGTTCGACTGCCACACGAGCGTCGCCGCGCGGTTCGGCTCGAAGAACGACGGACCGAACGGCGCCAACCGCAGCGTGTGCCCGTACGCAGGAAGGCTGCTGTAATACCAGGCGACGTCGCCGAGCGGGATCGAGATGCCGCCTTCGTTATCGAACGTCTCGACGAACGCTTGGCCTTGATTGCGCGCCGCGAATTGTGGATGACTCGTCGCGACTTCCCCCTGCACGGAGAAATGCGACGCCGCCTTGGTCGACCCGAACGGTAGGTGATTCACGAGTCGCGTGAGCGCAGGCGCATCCCAGCTGAACGCACCGGTCACGCCCGCGGTGAGCGTCGACGTTCCCTCGAACCCGAGCTGTGGGCGGTTGAATTGGCTCGACTGCGATTGGTTGATCGCGGTGAAGTTGAGCGCGCCGTGCGGCAGCGGCAGCTCGGAGACGAATCCCGCAAGTGTCGTCGGCGTGGCGGCGAAGACGGGATTCTCCTCGTAGCGGACGTCGATCGTGCGTCGAAGCGCGAACAGCGTGTCAGGTCGAAGAAACTCGATGCGTCCGAGATCGTAGTCGATCCGGTAGTCGAGGTCGCGCACGAGCGGCCGCCCGTCGATCGACAATCGCTCCGAGCCTTGCCGCATCTGCGTGGCGCCGAGTGTAAGGACGCCCGGGTCGTCGATGCCAGTTGTCTGATACCGCATGTGCAGCCGGTAGATCGACGACGGATGCTGCGGCGAATACAGATACTCGCCTGGAATCGTGTAAATCGCCTCGTTCGTCGGATTACCCGAGACGACGAGCCCCGAGTCGCGTTGCGCGAACGGCCGCAGCGACGGAAAGACCAGGAAATAATCGTGAATGATGTGCGCTACGTCAGGCGATTGGCCGTTGCGCACATCCGCGGCTCCCGCGCCGAGGTTGAAGACGGCGTCGCTGCTGCGTGGCCAAATGCGATTCTCGTAGTCGAACTCCGCCGGACTCGTGGACTTCGCGAGCCCAAACATCTCGAGGAACGTTGCGTCGGATCCGGCGATCGGATGCTCGAGCAGGCCACTGCCCGCGACGATGCGAAGCGTGGTCGTTTGACGAACGAGATCCTCGCCCGCGATGCGGTAGACCGAGCGAATCTCGTTGCGGAACGCCGGCGAAGTCGGGCCGACGTTCGGGTCCATCACCAAGTTCGCGACCTGATCGCGCGAGCCGACGAATTGCAGATCGGGCGTGCCGCCGGTGGTCGTCCACACTGTGTCACGACCGTTGAGACGCACGTTGTACGCAACGACCAACCGCTCGTTCGTTTCGTTGAGCGGCCGCACGAGCGCGAACCACAACAACGATCTGTCCATGTAGTAGTCGACGCCTTCCCGGAGCAGATCGTACGTCTGCTGACCCTTGGGATCGTCGCGCAGCCGGAACCGCGGCCCATTCGGATTCTGCGGCTGCGCACCGAACTGCAACCGATAGAGCAGCACGCGGCTCGGTCGCAGCGTGTCGGGGAGCGCGTTGCGCAGGGCGTTCAGCTGCTGCCGATTCAGAATATCGATATTCGGATACGCTCGGCCGAAGAGCGCGGGATCGACCGTGAAGAAAAATCGCAGGCGCTCGATCTGGTAGTCGTTGGTCTCGCGTTCCGTGAGCTGCTGGCTCTTTCCTGGACCAGCTCCGTTTCCGCCGATGACGAATTGACGGCTCTGAACGACGTTGCCCGTTTGCTGAGCATAGATCGTCTTGAGCCGCAGTGGTCCAAACTGATTCGTGATTTGAATACCGTAGTTGCCGCTGGGCAGCGACGACGTGATGAATCGCGATGCGGGTGGCACGAAGTTGATGTTGCCGACCTCGACACGTTGGACGCGTTCGCCGGGCTTTCCCTCGTAGTAGAGCGATACCGTCTGCGACGCGTCGAACTCGCGATTCATGTCATAGTCGACGTTGACGTGGACTCGATCGCCGACCATGCCCGCGCTCTTGATCGTGCCGTTGAAACCAAGCGTGGGTGGCAGGAATCCGGCGTTGCAGCCGGAGAACGCGCTCGACTGCGCGGCTTCGACCGAATTGCAGCGTAGATTTCGATCGCGTTCGGTCTTGCCTTCGAGCCGCAGATTGACTTGAACCGGAAGGTCCGACCCCGGGATGACTATGGCGCCAGGCTTACTCACCGAGTCGGTGTCGGCCGGCGGTCTCGGCATTACGACGCGCCGTGTCGAGTCCGGCGCACGTGCGATCGTGTCGCGCGGCGGTGCCTGTGCGTCAAGCAAGGGCACCGCTGCGGGCAGGCCGGCCGCACAGAGCATGCAGACAAGTAATCGCGTCGCGGAACGAGACGTAGCGGGCCTGCGTGGTTGGGAAGGCTTTGGGGAGTACGGCGGACGCACCAAACCCTAAAGGCGGGGTAGGAAACCGCCAAGCGAAGGATCGGCTCCCGGAACGACTAATATTCGAGTGGCTGGCGGGTGGAATATACAGACCGGGCAAGGCCGTACAACCCTCTGAAATTGTTGAAGTTCCGCGATCGCGCGACAAAGCACAGCAAGCCCGTATCTCTCGTGAAAATAATCAATCGCTACGTACTCAAAGAGCATATCGGACCGTTCGTGTTCGCCCTGTCGGCGCTCACGTCGCTTCTGCTGCTTCAGTACATCGCGCGGAAGTTTGGCGATCTGGTGGGTCGAGGATTGTCGTGGCAGGTGATCACCGAGTTCATGCTGCTCTCGATTCCCTTCACCGTCGCCATGACGCTGCCCATGGCCGTGTTGGTGGCCGTGCTGCACGCCTTCAGCCGGATGGCGTCGGAGAACGAGATTACGGCGCTCAAGGCTGGCGGCATTTCGACGCGCTCGCTCATGCGGCCGGCACTCGTCGCCTCGACCTTGCTCGCGTTCTTCATGCTGTGGTTCAATGACCAAGTCCTGCCCCGCGCGAACCACGAGCTCGCGACGCTACAGATCGCCATTCTGCGGACCAAGCCGAGCTTCGCGCTGAAAGAGCAAGTCATCAACGGCATCAAGGAAGGGCAGCTGTATCTGCGCGCGGGTTACATCGATCGCGAGCAGTCGGGGCGTCTGCGGGACGTGACGATCTACGACGTGAGCGATGCGTCTCGCCGCCGAACAATCTTCGGCGACAGCGGCTATCTGGCGTTCGCGCCCAACAAGCGCGACATCCTCCTGCATCTCTACCACGGTTGGATGATGTCGTCGCCGACGACTCAGCCCGAGCAGCTCAACCGGATCTACTACAAGGAGAATGAGCTCAAGGTGCGAGACGTCGCGAACTCGTTCCAATCGATCGACGCCGACACGGCGTCGAAGGGCGAGCGCGAGATGTCCGTCTGTGAGATGCAGAAGGAATACGCGCTCGCCTACGCCGCTGTGCAGCACGCACGGCTCGACAGTATCGACGCCGTGTACCGCGTGAAGCATGGCAAAGCCGAAGAGCGGACGAAGCCGAAAAACGTGAAGATCAAGCAAGCCGGTGGTATTGGGGCATTGTACTGCACGATGCTCAGTCAGGCGTCGAGGCAGATCGACAAGCTGTTCAAAGTCAAAGAAGCGCACGCCGAAATGCCGCCGCGTCCGCAGCAGGACACGACCAAGAAGCCAGGGGCGGCGAAAAAAGTCGACTCGGTCATGGTGCTCATCGGGACGATTCTCAGGAAGGTCCCGCGCGACAAGATTCCGCCGGGCGCATACATCCCGGAGACCACGCACGTCGAGCAGCCGGTTGCAGGGCAGTCCGTGCGGCCAGCGGTTACCGCGCAGCCGCCGGCTGGCGCAGCACGTCCGGTCGTTCCAGCACCGCAGCCCGCAGCGCAGAATCAGGCGCCCGCGGTTATTCCGAATCCGTCAGCAGCGTCGACGCCAGGGGTTCAGGCTCCCGAAGTCGTGAACACCACTCCGCCGGAAATTCTCGACGCCAAGGTTCGGCTCGAGGAAGCTCGTCATCGCGTGAATCGCTATGGCGTCGAGATTCAAAAGAAGTTCTCGCTCGCGGCAGCCTGCATCGTGTTCGTGCTCGTCGGCGCGCCGATCGCGCTGCGGTTTCCGCGCGGTGGCGTCGGCGTCGTGATCGGTGTGAGCTTCTTCGTCTTCGCGGTCTACTACGTGGGATTGATCGGCGGCGAGTCGTTGGCGAACAACAACTTGATGTCGCCATTCTGGGCGATGTGGCTCGACAACGTGTTCTTCTTGCTCGTCGGGCTGCTGCTCATCAGCCGCATGGGACGCGAAGGCGTCACGAGTCGCGGTGGCAACATGGGCGAGATGATCGACGCCACGCGCGCGTGGTTCGCGCGCCGGCGACACCGCGTCGGAATAGGCCCCGACCGTGAGGCCGCGGCACGCGCATAATGAGACACATTGTTCGTCCGCTCGACCGTTACGTCTTCAATGAATTTTGGAAGATCTTCTCGGTCACCGCGCTTGGCTTTCCGGTTCTGCTTGTCGTCATCGATCTGGCGGATCACGCACAGCAGTATCTCGACCGGCACATTCCCGGACGCGACCTCGCGCTGAGCTATTTGTTCTGGATTCCCGATTCGATGTTCATGGTGCTGCCGGCGGCCGTGTTGTTCGCCACCGTCTTCTCGATCGGTGCATTCACGAGGCACGCCGAGGTGACGGCGGCCAAGGCGTCGGGGATCAGCTTTTATCGGATGATCTTGCCCATTCTGTTGGGCTCAGTTCTCGCCTGCGGCTTGGACCTCGCACTCGGCGAAGTCGTTCCGCTCACGAACCGGCGCCGCACCGAGTTGTTGCGAGAGGATCGCGCACAGGTTGGCACGAACCGGTACAACTTCGCGGCGGCCGGCGAATTTGGACGCGTATACAAGGCTGGCGAGCTCAGAACGGACATCGGAAGCATCCGGAACTTGCAGATCGAGCGGAAAGGATCCGGCCGCACTTACCCCACGTACATCTTGGCGGCCGATACCGCGATCTATAATCCCAAGCGGACCGAGTGGACGCTGAGGCACGGCGTGCTCAGTATTATCGGTGACACGAGCAACACGTTCACGGTTTCGTTTGCCGCCGCGCGCGACAAGCATTTCACCGAGCTGCCGACCGATATGATGTCCAAGCCGCGTGATCCGCACGACATGCGCTACGACGAATTGTCGCGCTTCATCGCGGCGCTCGAGCGGTCCGGCGGCGACGCGAACGTGCTGCGCGTCGAACGCGCGCTCAAGATCGCGATTCCGGTCACGTGCATCATCATCGCGCTGTTCGGTGCGCCGCTGGCCACGAGCACGCAGCGCGGCGGATCGGCGTACGGCATCGCGGTCAGCCTTGCCACCACGATGATCTTTCTTCTCATGATTCAGTTGACGCGCGCCATCGGGAGCAAGGGCGTGATCCCGCCCGACTATGCGGCGTGGGTTCCGGGCGCGATCTTCGCCGCGATGGGGCTCATCCTCATGGCGCGAGTTCGGACTTGAGCGGACCGCTCACAGGGTCACGGGACACCCAGACCTTCCCGGTCGTTCAACGCACATCGATCCGGTTCTTCCGGCGCATCACGCGGAACTTCACGGATGTGTTTCGCGATATCGGCGCCCGCTCGTATTTCCTGCGAGACATTGCGCGCGCATTCGGCGACCCGGCGACCTATGCGCCGGAAACGATTCGCCAGATGAAGAACATCGGCGTCGACTCGGTGCCGCTCACGGTAATCGTCGCGGCGTTCATCGGCGGCGTCATCGCGTTGCAGACGCGCTATCAGCTGCTTCCGGGCGTCCAGCTGTCGATCATCGGACTTGCCAGCCGGCTGATGGTCGTCCTCGAGCTTGGACCGCTCCTCACAGGTCTCGTGTTGACGGGCCGTGTCGGCGGGAGAATGACGGCCGAGATCGGGACGATGCGCGTGACGGAGCAGATCGATGCGCTGGAGACGTTGGCGTACGACCCGATGGCGTTCCTGATCGTTCCGCGTCTGCTCGCGGCCATCGTAATGCTCCCGACGCTGGTCGTGCTGGCCGATGCCGTCGGGCTGGGGAGCGCATATCTGGTCTCGGTGCGGATCACCGATGTCACACCCTCCGATTTCATCACGGGACTCCGGCTGGGATTCGGCACCTTCCAGGTTGTGTACAGTCTCTTCAAGGCAACCCTGTTCGGGCTGGCAATCGCTCTCGTATGTTCATATGAGGGTTACATTACCGAGGCTGGAGCAGAGGGGGTCGGCCGATCGACTGCTCGCGCGGTCGTGATCACCTCGACGACCATCTTGGTGCTCGACGCCCTGACCACAGCCGTGCTCGCCCCGTTCCTCCAATCATGAAACGTCGCGACGAAGTCACGGTCGGAATTCTCATCACGATTTCGGTTGTCGTCCTGATTCTCGGGACGCTCTGGCTCGCGCGCGGCGGTCTCAAGTCCGGCTATCCGTTGTACACGCGCTTCGCTTGGGGGCAGAATCTCAAGCAGGGCCAGCCCGTGCTCCTTGCTGGCGTGAGCGTCGGATATGTCGGCGACGTGACGCTGCGGCGGAACGGCTATCTCGACGTCCAACTCAGCATCAACGACCAGTACACAATCCCCAAGGGTTCGACAGCGACGGTGAAATCGGTGGGAATCTTTGGCGACGTTGCGGTAGCACTCACGCCGCCGATTCCCGTGCCCACCGCATCGTACGCGGCGGGTGACACTTTGCCTCCCGGTCCCCCGGCGGCCGATTTCGACCAGATCCTCAGTCGTGTCGACACGATCGGTGAGTCGGTCAGCTTGCTCGCGCGCGCGTTGCAGAAGGAAGTGATCGAGGCGGGCACGCTCAAAGATCTCCATCGCACCATCGCGTCGACGGCGGCACTCTCGGGACAGTTGCAGTCGGTGCTCCTGCAGCAGAATCGCAATCTGACGGAGACGATGGCCGCGTTTCGCGAATCGGCGACGCATCTGAGCAGCGTGGCCGACTCGGCGCAGATCCAGGCGACATTGGTCAACCTGCGTCAAACGAGCGAGAACGCGGCGCGCTTTTCAGCCAATCTCGACTCGACGAATGCCGCGCTGCGAAAGGCACTCGCGCAAATCCAGAATGGCAATGGCACAGTCGGAAAATTGTTGACCGACTCGCTTCTCTACACGGACATTCGGCATTTGGTCGCGCAGACCGATTCGTTGATGGCGGACTTCAAGAAGAATCCGCGCAAATACATCAATCTGAAGATCTTCTAATCGGTGCGGGCCGCGGCGATGTTGGGGCTTGGATCAATCGCTGCGATCGCGAACGGGGAAAGCGCTGGCAAAAAATTCAAACCGCCGCGGCCGCGGGTGCTGGTCCCGCGTCCACCAATCGCTTGCTCACCGGCTCGACTCTGACGTTGAGCCCCTCGAGCGAACGAGCGCCGAGCAACACCAAATCGCCCGGCTCTCCGAACACGACTTCATCAGTTGTTTCAGTCCCAGCCGCGTAGATCACCACGTAGCCGGTGGCTCGACGCAGCACTGTCCCATCGGCCTGACGAAAATACCAGATCTTCTTCCGTCCGACGCCGAGCGCCTCGAGCGTCGTCGCAGGAATCCACGACAGCTCTGCGCCCGTGTCGACCGAGACGCTGGGTAGCGGTGTTCGACGCTCGGGCGACGCCGGATGCGCAAGCTCGATGTCCGTACGGAATGTTCCCATGTCGTCAGACATGATATCCTCTCTGTACGTCTCGCACGCCATCACCTCGACGCAACCGGAGCTATTTCGTCGCGCTTCGCCCAACGGTCGCGTAGTACACCGGAATCCCGGCCAGAATCACCCCGAAGATTGCCAGCGTCGGCCACCGGCTGCTCGGATCGATCAGCGCGTTCACGAGCAAATACAACGTCGCCAACACGAACAGAATCGGCGCGATCGGATAGAGCGGCGCCTTGAACGGCGGCGAGTATTCCGCCGCGCTTCGTCGGCGGAAGACGAAAATCGACGCGACGCCGAGCGCGTAGAACGGCAAAATCGCTGTGACGAACGAGTCCGCGAGTTGCTCGAACGTCCGCAACAGCACGAAGATGATTCCTAGCACCGCCGTCAGCGCGATCGCCACGTACGGCGTCTTGAATCGCGGATGCACGTCCGCAATTTTGCGGAACAACAATCCGTCGGCGGCCATCGCGAAGAACACGCGCGGATTCGTGAGGATCGACCCGTTGAGCGTGCCGAGCGTCGACAGCATGACCGTGAGCGCGATGAATGTCACGCCGGCCGGTCCGATCAATCGCAGCGCGACATCCGCGGCGACGAGCTTCGAGTGCCGGATTTCACCCACCGGCATCACACCCAGGTATGCGATGTTCGCGAGCAAATAGATCGCGATCACGGCGAGCGTTCCGAAGATGAGCGCTCGGGGAAGATTGCGGCCGGGATCTTTCACCTCGCCCGAGATGAATGCGAGATCGGCCCATCCGTCGTACGCCCACAACACCGACACGAGCGCCAGCCCGAACGGCGCGATCGAAAAACTTCCGGGTGGTGCGATCGGCGTGAAGTAGCCACCGGTCTTCGGAATGCCAATGACGATCGCCGCGACGACGATGAACAGCAGGCCGAAATACTTGGCGACCGTCGTCACGTTCTGGATCAACGAACCCCAACGCACGCCGACGTAGTTGAGCGCCGCGATCGCCGCGATCGCCGCGGCCGCGACGTAATGCACCCAACTGTCGTACGGCGCCACACTCGGGTCGAAGCCAAGCACTCGCAGCAGATACTCGGCGAACGTCGTCGCGATCGCGCCGACCGCCGCGGCGCGAATGATCGCCAGCTCCGCCCAGCCGAAGAGAAACGCGGGCAAACGTCCCCACGACTTCCGAATGAAGACGAAGATTCCGCCCGTGTCCGGAAACGCCGCGGCGACCTCGGCAAGCGTCAACGCTCCGCACATCGCGACGATACCGCCGGCGATCCACACACCGAATAGTGGCAGCGGTCCCGGCAGTCGATTGGTGACGCTCGCCGGCGTACGAAAAATGCCCGAGCCGATCGTGATTCCGACGACGACGGCGATTGCGCTCCAAAGGCCGAGTCGTCGCGGAAGCGTTTCCGGCGCATTGGGCGCCGGTGTCATTGCCGCGGAGGGAGGCGCGGGTCTCGTTGCGTGGGCCATTCTATATGGTAGCTCGCGTGGCCGAGTGTGGCGAGCCGGTGGCGGTCGTCCGCGGCTTGCCGCTAGCTTTCACGTCGTTCATTCTTCGATCATCCTGACTCATGTCACTACGCATCGCTGACTCGATCTTCTGGATCGCAGTCGCGTGTTGTACTCTCGCCCAGCTGGCGATCGTCCAGTCCGTCATCGTGTCGCCCGCTCGTGCGCCGGAGCACGCGCCAGCATCGGCGACCCGTCGAGTCGTCGAAATCGCCTGGGCCATTCTGCCGGGCGTGGCTCTCGCCGTCGTCCTCGTGTTCACATGGCGCGCCATTCACGCGACGCATCTCACAGGGCCAGTTCTTACGGGGATGATGCGATGAAGGCCGTGCGGCGCCTATCGGTCGCGGCACTCGTCGTCGCGTGCTTACATCTCATTTTCGGCGCGATCGTGCGCATCTCGGGCTCCGGAATGGGTTGCGGCGACAACTGGCCGAAGTGCTACGGCTACTGGTTCCCTCCGTTCAGCCGGCCAGACCTCGTCGTCGAAGTCAGCCATCGGTACCTCGCGTCGATTCTCGTCATCACTGTCGTGTCGATGGCGCTCGTCGCATACCTGCACCGCGCCGAACCTGGTATCAGTGGCCGTGGCGGAGTGCTTCGCTCGAGCCTTGGTTCAGTCGGCGCGGTGTTGTTCGCCGCGATCCTCGGCGGCGTCACAGTGAAGATGGGCAACGCGCCGTGGGCCACCGTCGCGCATTGGCTGGTTGCGATGACGTTGCTGGCACTTGTCGCGACGACGGCCATTCGCGCTGGTGCGCTGGGCGGAACGAGCGCCATGTCGCAGCTCGGCACGGCGCGCGCGTCGCGATCGGCACGCGCTGCCGCGGGACTCGCGATTTTAGCCGTCGCGCTGGGCGGCCTCACGGCGAAGGTGTCGGGCGCAGCCGTTGGCTGCACGACTGTTCCGAGCTGCGGACGAAATCCAAATGTC
>Ga0207695_10007230_pt1 | contig 14185 bp, 8 predicted proteins | sample KBSC54metaG_FD_184354 | JGI IMG/M metagenome (GOLD analysis project Ga0207695, IMG submission 184354) | Corn rhizosphere microbial communities from Kellogg Biological Station, Michigan, USA - KBS C5-4 metaG (SPAdes) (version 2) | ecosystem: Host-associated > Plants > Roots > Rhizosphere > Soil... | reverse complement strand
AGGATTCATGGCTCGGGAATCCCGCATCCTTCGGCGGGCGCACGACGATGCGGCCGCCGGCCATGCCCTTGCCGACGCCGTCGTTGGCTTCACCGTCGAGCACGATATGCACGCCGCCCGCGTTCCACGCACCGAGGCTCTGGCCCGCGGCGCCGGACAGGCGCAGCGTGATCGGATTCGCCGCCATGCCCGCATCGCCATGGCGACGCGCAACGTCGCCGGACAGGCGCGCGCCGATCGAGCGGTCGGTGTTGATGACGGTGTAGCGGAATTCGCCGGCCGTGGCGTTCTCGACTGCCGCTTTCGTGTCTGCGGCGATGCGCTTGGCCAGATCGCTCTGCGGAATCGGCGCCGCGGCACAGCCCGGCACGTTGCCGTCGAGCCCGTTGCCGAGCAGCGGCGCCAGATCGACCTTGTTCTGCTTGACCGTCGCGCCCTCGCGTTGCTTGAGCAGATCGGTGCGGCCGATGATTTCGTCGAGCTTGCGCACGCCAAGGCGCGCCATGTGCTGACGAACGTCCTCGGCGACGAAGCGGAAGAAGTTTTCGACCTGCTCGGGCGGGCCGTCGTAATGCTTCTTGCGCAACTCCTCGTTCTGCGTCGCCACGCCGGTAGCGCAGGAATTCAGATGGCAGATGCGCAGATACTTGCAGCCAAGCGCAACCATCGGCGCGGTGCCGAAGCCGAACGATTGCGCGCCGAGCATCGCCGCCTTGATCACGTCGAGGCCGGTCTTGAGGCCGCCATCGGTCTGCACGATCACGCGCTCGCGCAAGCCATTGCGCACCAGCGTCTGCTGCGTTTCCGACAAACCCAGTTCCCACGGCGAGCCGGCGTAGCGGATCGAGGTCAGCGGGCTCGCGCCCGTGCCGCCATCGTGGCCCGAGATCGTGATCAAGTCGGCATTGGCCTTGGCCACGCCGGCGGCGATCGTGCCAACGCCGGCATTGGCGACAAGTTTCACCGAGACCAGTGCCGAAGGATTCACTTCCTTCAAGTCGTAGATCAATTGCGCGAGATCTTCGATCGAATAGATGTCGTGATGCGGCGGCGGCGAGATCAGGCCGATGCCCGGGCGCGCATATCTCAATCGCGCGATCAGCGCGTTGACCTTGTGCCCGGGCAACTGGCCGCCTTCGCCGGGTTTGGCGCCTTGCGCGATCTTGATCTGCAGCACTTCGGCATTGACCAGGTAGGCTGGCGTGACGCCGAAGCGGCCCGAGGCGACCTGCTTGATCTTCGACATCTTCTCGGTGCCGTAGCGCACCGGGTCTTCGCCGCCTTCGCCCGAGTTGCTGCGCGCGCCGAGGCGGTTCATCGCGATCGCGAGCGACTCGTGCGCCTCGGGCGAGAGCGCGCCGAGCGACATGCCGGCGGAATCGAAGCGTTTGAGGATCGCCACAACCGGCTCGACTTCCTCGATCGGCACCGGTGCGCCGAGCGCATGCTCCTCGAGCAGGTCGCGCAGCGCGGCCGGCACGCGTTTGTCGATCGCGTCGGCGTACTTTCTATACAATTTCGCATCGCCCGTGCGCACGGCCAGTTGCAGCGAGCCGACGACTTCCGGGTTGTACATGTGGAACTCGCCGCCCGGCAGCGCCTTCATCAGGCCGCCCGGCGGCAGCGCGTAGTTCGGATCGCGCGCGGCGATCGCCTGCGCCTTGTATTCGTTCTGGATGTCGGCGAAACCGGCACCGCCGATGCGCGAGGGCGTGCCCGGGAAACACAACTCGACGACTTCGGCATCGAGGCCAACGATCTCGAACAGCTGCGCGCCGCGATAACCCGCGATCGTCGCGATGCCCATTTTCGAGATGATCTTGAGCAGGCCTTTCTGGATGCCGCGTCGGTAACTGCGGCCGATCTCGCTCGGCGGCTCGCCCTGGCGGCCCTTGAGCTGGCCGTGCTTGTTCATGTCGAACAGCGTCTGGTACGACAGATACGGATACACCGCGGTCGCGCCGAAGCCGATCAGGCAGGCGAAGTGGTGTGCATCGCGCGCGTTGCCGGTCTCGACGAGGATATTGCAGTCGCAGCGCAGTTGCTTCTGGGTCAAGCGTGCGTGCACGGCGCCCGTCGCGAGCAAAGCGTGGATCGGCAACAGGCCCGGCACCGGGTAACGATCGGAAAGCAGAATCAACATCGTGCCGCTGCGCACTGCGTCCTCGGCGCGGTCGCACAGATCTTCGATCGCGGCCTTGAGCCCGATCTTCTCGTCGTAGTAAAGGTCGAGTTTGATGTTCGCCGGCGCAATATGCGGCAGCGCCAATATCTGGCGCAGCTTGCGCTGCGAGAGAATCGGCGAGTTGAGCAGCACCTGCTTGGCGTTGTCGGGCGACAGATCGAAGACGTTGCGTTCGAGGCCGATCTGCGTGGTCAACGACATCACGAGGCGCTCGCGCAGCGGATCGATCGGCGGGTTCGTCACCTGCGCGAACGACTGGCGGAAGTATTCGTACAGCGGCCGCGACTGCTGCGAGAGCACCGCGATCGGCGTGTCGTCACCCATCGAGCCGGTCGCTTCGGCCTCGTCCTCGGCGAGCGTTTTCAGAATGACATCGCGCTCCTCGCGGGTCAGCGCGAACTGCTTCTGGTAGCGCGCAAGCACTTCGGGCGAGAACGGCTCGGCGGCGAGCGCCGGATCGATCAGGTGCGATTCGAGATAGTTGAGCTGGTCGCGCAACCACTTCTTGTACGGCGCGCGCGAGCGGTTGATCGCATCGATCGCCGTACTGTCGAGCAGCTTGTGCTCGATCAGGTCGACCGCGATCATCTCGCCCGGGCCGAGGCGGCCCTTGGCGACAATGCGCGAGTCCGGCACGTCCCACAGTCCTGCTTCGGAGGCGACGATGAGATGATTGTCGTCCGAACGCGCCCAGCGTGCCGGGCGCAGGCCGTTGCGGTCTAGCGCGCAAGCTGCATGTCTTCCGTCGCACAGGACGATGCCGGCGGGGCCGTCCCAGGGCTCGGAATGCAGCGCGTAGTATTCGTAGAACGCCTCGAGGTCCTCGTCGAGATCCTCGCGCGAGGACCACGCCGGCGGAATCAGCACACGCATCGCGAGCAGCACGTCGAGGCCGCCTTCGACGAGAACTTCGAGCATGTTGTCGAGGCTCTGCGAGTCGGAGCCCCTGGTCGTGACCAGCTCGCCGAGATCGGAAAAATCCACAAGTGGAGATTTATACTTCGCCGCGCGTGCAGTCGCCCAGTTGCGGTTGGCCTTGATCGTGTTGATCTCGCCATTGTGCGCGAGCAGGCGAAACGGCTGTGCGAGGCGCCAGTGCGGCATCGTATTGGTCGAGTAGCGCTGGTGGAACACCGCGGCACTCGCCTCGAGAGCCGGGTGGGAGAAGTCCGGAAATGCCGCGCGCAGTTGGCCCGGCGCGACCATGGCCTTGGCGGCGAACGTCGTTGCCGACAGGGTGACGACGTAGAAATGGATGTCATCGGCGAAGGTCTTTTCTGCCAGGCGGCGCGCGCGGAACAGGGCGCGGTCGAACGCGCCTTCTTCCATGCCGGCCGGCGCGTTGACGAAGATCTGTTCGATGCGCGGGCGGTGTGCTTCGCCGATCGGACCGCAGGCGCGCGAATCGACCGGCACTTCGCGCCAGCCGGCTACTGCGAGGCCGGCGCCTTCGAGTTGCTTCGCAAGCTCGGCTTTCTGTGCGCGCGCGCGCGCCTCGTCTCTGCGGTCGAGGTAGACATGGCCCGAGGCGAAGCGCTCGCCGACGACGATGCCGGCATCGCTCGCGAGCGCGCGCAGCCAGCCGAACGGGCGATAGAGCAGGATGCCGCAGCCGTCACCGGTGATGCCGTCGGCGCCGATGCCGCCGCGATGCGACATCTTCGCCAGGGTCGAGAACGCCTGGTCGACCAGCCACGCGCCCGCTTTACCGTCGATGTTGGCGATCAGCCCGAAACCGCAGCTGTCGTGCTCGAACGACGGGTCATATAGCGTATTAGCGCGTTGTTGCAACATGGCTTACTCGACTCTACTTGATGTGGCGAAAGCGTCCGGTCCACCGGCATCTGGCGACGACAAAGCCGGCGCATCCCTGGCGCCCGCCTTGGTTATGTGGATATTCCACGCACGCGACTACAACACAAATGTTGCGTCGCGTCAAAGCCTGCGGAAAATGGCCGCCTAAACGTCTATACGGGCAACCGCCGAGATTCGCGAAAATTGAAAAGTGCGGCCAGGGGTGGCCGCTCTTTGATCTTCGCGATCAGCAGATCGCATTCATAACGCGTCCGCGCCGGTTTCGCCCGTGCGAATGCGGATCACCTGTTCCAGGTCGTGGACGAAGATCTTGCCGTCGCCGATCTTGCCGCTGTTGGCGGAAGCGAGAATCGTTTCGACCACGCGCTCGACGAGGTTGTCGGCAACCGCGATCTCGATCTTGATCTTGGGCAGGAAATCGACGACGTATTCGGCGCCGCGATACAGCTCGGTGTGGCCCTTCTGCCGGCCGAAACCCTTGACCTCGGTCACGGTGATGCCCTGCACGCCCACTTCGGCGAGCGCCTGGCGCACATCGTCGAGCTTGAACGGTTTGATAATGGCGGTGACGAGTTTCATGGTTTGGCGAAAGGACTTCGTGTAATCCGACTATACCGAAAAAGCCCGATCCGCGCTGCTGCGCGGAAATGGCGCTACTGCGGCCGGTTTTTCGTCTGTCCTTGTAGGAAAATTCCTACAGAGGAATCAGTAAACTGCCACTGTCCGTCGCGAACGGATTGGTTACGCTTTGTCCCGTCCGTTGCACACCACCGTTTTGCTTGAGAGGTAACGCCGTGATTGCCGTCTCCCCGCTCGACGACCTGGCTCGACGCCTGGCCGATCTGGTTTCCCCTGAAGCGCGCGAGCGCCTCGGCGCCCCCGCGCGCGAGGCCATGGATGACTTGTCCGCGAATTTCAAGGACACGCTGCGCTCGGGCCTGCGCCGGCTCGATCTGGTCACCCGCGAGGAGTTCGACGTGCAGCGCTGCGTGCTGCTGCGCACCCGCGAGATGGTCGAGGCGCTGGAGCATCGCGTCGCCGAGCTGGAAACGATGCTTGGCGCCAAGGCCGTGCCGCACTGACAAAGACCACGGCCGATCGGCATGACGTCGATGCAGCCTCCTCTTTCCGCGTACGGTCGTGAAATCCCGGCACCCAGTGTCGGCGGTTGCGGCGATCACGGCTCGCCGTCCGGTCAGCATGAATTGCTACCCTCCTTGCAAGGACAGCAGGTGGAACCGGCACGACCGCACGCGGAATCTGGTGTTTTTGCGCTCAGCATGGATCGCGGGAAGCAAAAGCCGGCCAATCCGGGCCGCATGTTTCGACAGGGATGCATGACGACGGGACCCTGCCTGGATCGGCAGACGGACAAGGACGTTCACCGTTTTATCGACCGTCTCTGATCGCGAGAATCAAGAAGCGGCCTTCCATGTCCGCACTTCTCAGAGGCTTTCCGGCATGACGGTTCCGCGTCGATGAGCCTTGCAACCGTCCACAGCCGCGCCCAGGACGGCGTCGCCGCGCCGGCGGTCACGGTAGAAGTACATCTCTCCGGAGGCCTGCCTGGCACGAGCATCGTCGGTTTGCCCGAGACAGCGGTGAAGGAGGCGCGTGACCGCGTCCGCGTCGCAATCCAGAATGCGCAACTGGAATATCCCGCGCGTCGCGTGACTGTCAGCCTGGCACCGGCCGATCTGCCCAAGGATGGCGGCCGCTTCGACCTGCCGATCGCGCTCGGTATCCTCGCCGCTGCCGGACACGTGCCGAAGGAAGCGCTGGCGCGCTATGAATTCCTCGGCGAACTCGCGTTGTCCGGCGAGCTGCGTGCGGTCACCGGCGTGCTGCCGGCGGCGCTGAAGACCGTGCAGGCCGACCGCGCACTGATCGTGCCGCGCAGCAATGTCGCCGAAGCCGCGCTCGTTTCTGCGGCCGAGGTGCGCGGCGCCGATTCGCTGCTCGAAGTGCTCGCCTTCCTGCGTGGCGCGGGTGACTTGCCCGAAGGCGTCGTCACGCCGCAGACAACCGTGGAAACAAACGAGCCCGACCATCCCGACCTCGCCGAGGTGCGCGGCCAGGCGCATGCGCGCAGGGCACTGGAAATCGCCGCCGCCGGTGCGCACCACCTGTTGTTCGTCGGCCCGCCCGGCAGCGGCAAGACCATGCTCGCAAGCCGCCTGCCTGGCATCCTGCCGCCGCTGAGCGAGGCTGAGGCTTTGGAGTCGGCGGCAGTGCGTTCGGTTGCCGGGCAGGGCGTCGATCTGCGCAGCTGGAAGACGCGTCCGTTCCGCCAGCCGCATCACACGGCCTCGGCGGTGGCGCTCGTCGGCGGTGGCTCTGACTTCTTGAAATAAATGCGACAGATCGGAAATAAATGCGACTGATATTCGTGACTGAAGAATTCTCAGCTGCAAGGTCGAAAATGTTGCTTCATCGCCACAAAAGCATAGAAAAATCAAGTTGTTACGTTCGATCGGGTTAAGCTTGCATGGCAGCTTGAGCCCGTACTTGGCGCAAAAGACGCGCTTGCGCCTTCGCTTCCGCTGAATGCAGAAGGGAAGCTTGGGAAAATGATCCATTGGATACGCCTCCCAAGCTGCTCTACCGTGCTACTATTTCGCTACTTGGCAATCGAGGGCTGGGATGGGTATTGAGAACCGCCACTCGTACCTCACTTGCTAGGAGTCGCGTCTCAACATGGCCGACGGAGCTTTGCGCGATGAGGCAGCATGCTCCACAAATGCAAGATGTTAAGCCAATATATGGAGTGATCCTATGAATATTGCCGTTGACGCCAAAGATCCCGGGCTCTGAATCAGCTGCTTTGCTTGCCTTTCGGCATGCCAAGTACCTCTTGGACCTCTGGCACGTCCAGTACTGGAAGAAGGTCATCGTCGGTTAGTGCATCTTGCGCAGCGTTACTGTCGACCGCTATTGCGGCGAGCAGCCAGTGTGTCAGGTTGTTTAGCGCTTCCTTATTCGTCCGATCGCGGTTGTATACTTTTGCGGCGTAGCAAGCCACGTTGAATTCGCGGTCCGGCTGATGATCGGGGTTGCAGTTTACGGACTCTTCACCGAGCTTCAGGGCCAATTCGAGGTCGCCCAAGAAGCTGTACACCTCCGCGCTGGCAGCAAGCGCCCAGCTAAGAATGCGACCTTCCGTTGAAGGAACCCTGGCTTTTTTGAGAAGCTCGCCCAGCACTTTCGTCAGTATCGTTCCTTGCTTCCGCTTCACGGCCAGGTCTTTTTCTCCGAAGTAATTGGTCTGCAAGTGCCTGGCTTGAATGAAGTCGTATAAAAGATTCTGACGTTGAAGAGATGCTTCACCATTCTTTTTGTGCTCTTCAAGCAACTGCGTCACATCCTGAACGACCTTATTCGCCTCTAGGATGGCCTCGTTAGTCTCCCTCTCGAACTTCTGCCTCAAATCCCGCCATTCCTTCCCTTCGCGCAAGCCAAACACACCAGCGACGCCCGCTAATACGGCAAGCAGGGCACCCATTGCGGTAACACACCAAGCGATGCGATCTGCGTCCTTGGCAGCACGATCTGCATCAGCAGCAGCACTTTGAATTGCCGCACTTGCGACCTCTTTCTCGTGTGCTGAAAGTGATTTGTACAATTCGGAAATCGTCGCGATTTCGGCGGCTGTAGTCGCTGAGGTTGCGGCTGCGCTGCTCGCGTTCGCCTGTGATTGTATCCGTTGTATTTCTATGCGCTCTGATCGACCAGTCAAACAAGGCGCGTCTTGATAGACGCTTGGGCCTTTCGGTGGCGTGCATTTGTATAGAGGTTCGGCATATGACGGAGAAACCGAAAAATATGCCAAGACGATGAAGGCGGAGAACCACCAGCGAACTAGCATAATACGCCCCAGAATGAAGAGGTTAGAGCACGGATGGCGGTACCGAAATATTCTCGACAATCTCTCTTTCCGACAAATTTAGGACATCTTGCAGATACTCTCTCAACGCCATCAGGACAAAGGCGCTTTCCGCGCACATGAAAATCAACAGATACAGCGCCATGAGCAACCACCCGCTATCAATCGAGTTCTGCTCGGTGTTTTGAAGGATGTACGTCATCGAGGCGCGTCGATGTCCTTCATCGGTCCCCCAAAGGGGCGTCGTCGGCGCTGCATTTCCAGCGGCAGGTGTTGCCGGCGTCGACGTCTTTTGTTGGTGCTCCACTTGGGCTAGTTGCATCGACTGGAAGTCCATTTCGCGGAGTTCCGAAGCGTTGATTGATTGGACCAATAGCGCCTGATATAAAAACATACTCGCCAAGGAAAGCACGATCAGCAGCAGCGGGAGAGCATCCACGATCTTCGCGAGTTTGCGCCGCGAATGCCGGTGCAGAAACACGATCGAGGCAATGGAATGCCGCAAGTAAAATGTATACGCGAGCAGCAGAAAGCACACGAGCGACGTATAAGTTGCCAGTTCCGCCTTTTGGTGGGAGAACGTGGGAATAGTGCCAAACGCCGCGATTGGAATCGGCAGCGCGGCCGTAACGACCGCGGCGACTCCCATATATCTCTTGAAGAACTGCGCAAACTTCGCAATGCGTTGCGATTGCATGTCGGGAGTACTCCTCGTCTTCATTAAAGATCGAAGTTCTCGTTCATTGCCAGGTAGTTCAAGCGGTTAAGATTTAGGCGACGCAATTCGTACCGTTACATGGAGCGAGCGAACGTACGAGGCAGGCGCGGGTGCGGCGGGGATAAAAGAGGTGCCTGGAGTTGACGGAGGGACATTGGCCGCGGCCTTGGGTGGTGCCGACGAGGCCGGCAACGGCGTGTTGAGGGACGTTTTCGTAGCATCGCTGAATCTGTCTAACGCTTGGTTAACGTCGGCGCTCCGTTGAGATGTCCATTTGCTCGCTACGAAATTTCCTTTCGAGTCGATTGGAAGGTTAGATTCAGGAATTCCAGATTTGGTAAGGCTTGCAAAAATCTGCGCGCGATTGTCAGGTTGAAGTGAAATTTTGGCCATCTGCCAAACTGCATGGGCTTGATCGATGGATAAGGCGCCCGGAGGATTGAAAAGCACGCCTAAGTCGGCCAGAGCTTTGCTGTCTTGCGCCTGACCGAGCTTTGTAAGCTCGCTTGCAGGATCTGGAGACGTTTCAACGGTACCGTTCTTGATCGCCGCGCGAACTAAGGCCGTGATGGCCGGTGGGGAACAAATGTCTTGATGGTCCAATAGCGCCTCGGTCACAGTGCCGTACGTGGCGTTTCCACCTATCGTCTCGACGGCGTGTTGGTGAGTGTTGAGCGCCGTGGTCACTAAAGTGCGTACTGCATCCGTATTTTCGGCGGAAAATAGAAAGTCTTTTGTATACAAATCCAATCCTGCGAACGCTATAGCTGTACCGAGGGCAAGATTGGAAATTGCCATATGGCCGCCGTTGTGCAGGGCGAGAGCCGAGGTTGCAAGGGTGCCCATGACTCCGACAGTGTCGCGCGAGACCGTTAACCATTTTTGCGTTGTGCCGGCAGAAGTGAAGAAGTCACTACAGTTGGCGTACACAAGGACGAAACCGCTTTCCAGCATCGCTCGGGAAGATTTGTTCAATTGGTCGGTGCCGACACTGCCTGGGGTAGCAGCTTCCTTCTGGGCATCATCGTGCGCCACTTTCTCCGCAGCGATGAATTGAGCAACAACGCCTTGAGCATTGGCGGATGAGCCACCAGCCAGACCCTGGCTCGATAAGATCGGTTGTGGGCCACGAGTCGTCGTCGCGCAACCGGATAAGATGACGAGTGAACAGCCCAACAAACAACCACCTATACGACTAGTCGACATGTAACCCCCTGTTGAATATCCAGACGTCAATAGAGCCGATTGTCACGACATGTTGGATTGCTGATGGAACTCAAGGCGTGGGCTGTGGTAGGTGTAGTGCTCGCAACGCGGTTGCGATAGCCGAATCTTGAATGAGATATGCAGTGAAGGGGTGGGCATCGCTACCACTAGCGATTGCAGGCAAGCAGTTTGAGGCGCCAGCCCCACAGAAGACGTCAATGTGCGAACCTTTGATCGCGCCTCCACTGTCGGCCGCGAAGAAATATCCGTCATGTTCGATTGTTGTTCCCGGAGCAACGGTAATAAGTGACCCACGAGCCGTAGGAATGTATACGACGCTCCCAATGGGAATTTTTGTTGGGTCTACGGCCACTGTGCGCCACGGGACTAACTGGTATCCCTTGACTCCATCTCCGTAAATTCCACGCGCGGGAGCGAATGCAGATTTGCCTATTGAGGTTATCCAGGGGCGTTTGCGCGGATCGATTTTGAGTATCGCGGAGCAGTCAATCTGCGTTGCGGAGATCGTTCCTGCAAAGTTGAGAGTCTTCCGCTCCCCGGGCGATACCACCTGAATCGTTCCTTCGATTGCTCCCAGGCACCAATCCCGCGATGAAATATTGCCCGTTAATGCGACGCCCTTCATGTCTCGATACGGAAGTCCCGACTCGGATTCGACAGCGGTATGCACATAGTAGTAAGTGGCCCACAGTGAGGCAGGGGTTGGAAGGCCATCAGTCTTGGGCGGTGGAAATGCAAAATCCGCGGCAGTTGCCGCGTAGTCAAACGAACTAATGAAAAGCATCCATAAGAAGGACGTGCAACGAAGAAACCACATACTGATCTCTCCAAAAAAACGGGTTGTTGGATCGGGCCGTGATAGCTGTGACTATTGCTATAGCAGTGTGGCCAACAAAAGCTTAGCGCTTAAGCTGACCGAGTTATCTTCTAACCTTTGATGGCGTCGTTCGAAATCGATCGTGCATGGGCGCGAAAAATGTCTCGCCAAACTTAGGAGTCATGGACGGCAGACAAAGCCACGCTGCGCCACCTTGAGTGGCCCACGAAATATTGGAAAAAAGTCTCAGAGACTTAAGCTTCGGCATGCACGCTCCCCCTATAAAAGCGTGAACCGGGTGCCATGCAAAGGCGTGGCTAGACTGTTCTTGTCCGACTATACTCTAAAAAATTTCTTCGAGGCGAGAATATTTAGTTCTTAAAATAGATGCGACGAAATCTCATATAATTCGTATCGTCATTAGAGAATCCTAATTGACTGGACGCTTTTGTTCTTTTGTATGCGTGGTAAATGAGCGCTGGTTCTCGGATTTGCTTCAAATATTCTCGTTGCAGAGCATCCCTGCTTTTGGAACCCACGACACTTCGTGTAGAAAGAGCGGATCGAGAGGCAAGGATGCAACTTCCATCTGAAAATCTCCTACGCTTCGCCTCCTTTCCCAAAGGCCCAACTTCTTGGCGCTTGGATTGGTTCGGCGATGTAGCTTTTCCGGACGCAGCACAGCGTCGCCGGCAGCCCTCGATCTTCGTCTATCTCTCGCCCGTCGATGAGAAGGCCATCAACGAAGTTGCTTCACTGCTTTCTCCTGAAGTAACACAAAGCGGATGGGCTCAGCGCGGCTGCTGGATATCCGTTGGCGCGTTGCCACTGCTCAGAATTGGTGACATTTGGCGGGACGGGCAGTTGCATCTCCGGCCCGACTACCAGCTTGAAACCTTCGTCGACCTCCAGATCGACGGCGATACAACGACCCTTGTCAAAGCGGGACTCAACAAGGATGAGCAAGGATTTCTGCTGCCCCTGGCCGAGCACCCATGGCACCGGAAGTGCACTCACTCCTATTGCTTGGAGGTCGCGCTGGGCGGAAACCGCCGCATGCTCATTCCTTGTATGGAGATGATCCGATTCTATTTCGGGTCATCGAGTAAGCTGATCAACCGACTTTTCACACCACCGTTGGCGGCGGAAGCGCTCTACACAAAGGCGGAGTTTGATCATAGTAAAGGTCGGCTGATTTTGGATCTCGCCGAAGGAATGTCCGGTGCCTCGGCTGCGGACATCGGTCGAATCCATCGTGATCCACTCGCCTGGCGGGCCGCCAAACTAATGGGTGCTTCGTTACTCAAGATGACACCGGGCGCAGAGGCCACTTTTCCGCAGGCCGTTTTTCCGTTCGAAGGCAAAACCACTCTGGTCGCTGCAGGTAAATGGCTGTCCTATGCTGGTGTGGAAAATGCTACCTTCATCGTGTTCAATCTGCGTTCCTGTTCTTATCCATTTCCGTTCAGGTCGCTGCGTTACGAAGTCAGGCAGCCAATAGCGCAAAGTTCGGCCAATGTTGGATGGAGCGAACAACTAACATCCGTACGGAAAAGTTCGCGCCGTCGAACTGCAACTGGTAGCCAGGATCTGGATCTTGTGGAGCGAGACCCCTCCAAGAGTCTGGCGACGAGAATACTTCCTATGCGTGATGCACCTCGTTTCCGGGACCTGCTGCACAAGCCCGTCTGGAAGCAAGCCTTGCTGCCGAATCCGTTAGGTAGCGAATCAGGCCCTCCAACACCTGATATCAGCCAGCTGTCGACCGGGAAGCCAGATCGAGAGCATCGAATTCGGTCGGTAGACCTTACGATTGCCGTCGCGTCCCCTCAGCCACCGCCAGATTTTCTTCAAACGACCATCAAGCGCTTGAAACGACTGCGTAGGCTGGACATGACCTTGCTAACCGCCAGCGAGCATGATGGCTGGACGGTGCCGATCACGATGTTATGCGACGTGAACGGAGAAATCGACCCTCATCTCTTTATCGTAGAACCCCATGGAAAGTCACGATTGCGGCGAGTCTGTGCGTTCGGCCTGCGGGCAAAGCATAGGCGCTATTGTCTACTGCTCATCGAAGCAAGTCCCGTTTATCGTCAGCGCAGCGCAGTCGGTGCAGAAGAGGTCTGGGAGATTATTGATCGTGTCGCCAGCGATTTTCTAAGTCGCGGTGCCGACCAATATTCGCAATCAAGCCTCCGTGAGTCGGTCGCGCTAGAGTGATTCTTTGCTCGGCGCCCGAAGCGCTACAACCGTTCTCCCGACATGGCGTTCGCTGTGCTGCTTGGTTCAAGATATGCCTCTTCAGTCGGCGCTTAGGTGATGCCGACACCTTGCTAGCAGGCGTATGTGGCCGGACTTCAGGGGCAGGAGGAGTTTGGTCTTGTTTTCGCAGACGAGATAGCGGACTTGTCGTATTTTCTTGTAGGAATATGTCCACTGGGCCTGAATAGCCTACCGTAGCTAGTCAGGCCACGAGGGCGGTCGTTGCAGCACGCTTGTTGTAGCCCAGAGCCCTGTTCCGTGTTTGCGAAGAGGCGGCAAACGGTCAGCTCGGCGGGAAGAAAGTGTGCTAGCCTCCTCCCGCAATGATTCTTCTCTGCGCCATCTACCGTTTCCGAATATCGGCACGATCGTGACGATCGCGCCCCCGTAGCTCAACGGTAGAGCAGCGGATTTATATCCCGTAGCGCCAGATAAGCGGCCCATCCCGGTTCGAGTCCGGGCGGGGGCACCATCCACTCGGCACACTGTGCCCGCAAGAGCGGGCCCGAGATTTCCGACGTGACGCTGTTCGAGGCAACTTGATGATGCGATCGTTGGAGGCGCTGGTCCTGCCGTGGACCTGTGCTGTCAAACGGCGAAATCGCACAGATCAATGTTGCATTCCGATAGTCGGCTGATTCTTGAGAAGGCTGCTGGTATTGAATGTCGCTGCTGATCAGCGTCGGTATTTTCATACTCGTTCCTTGTAAGCAGGCCATGCAGTTCATCTCTGCTCGGCTATAAGGATCCACGGATGCAGGACTACTTTGGTTCTATGTGCGTTCGCTCGCTACAGCTCTTTTGCGTCGAGCGCGGAATTCATCAGGCACTCGCTGGGCCAAGATTTGAGCGAGTTGACGGCCTGTTGCAGCATCTAGTGGATAGGCTTGACTTGCCGGCAAGTTGATTCGGAAACCCGCTTAGGCGTTTACGTAGGTCAGAGTCTTCGCAGTCTTGTCAAAACATAGTGTTAGCGTGCCGTTGCAGGCGCGCACGGCGCTCTTGAATGCAGTACCGATCCGCCGCAGCACAATCCCACGGCGGTCATCGACGAGCCGGGCGACGTGACCATCGGGCAACGTGTAGTCACCCGCGGCGTCCGCGGGGAAGTCGCGCCGTGCGAACGCAAGAATCATTCGCTTACGCATCACGTCGTTGACGCGCAGCGTCACAGACCATTCGTCTGCAATTTCAGGCCGACGCTCAGATTCTTTAAGCCGTGCGCGCGCCGCGGCGGCAGCTTTCTCGGAAATCCTCCGGCCGCGAATGGCGTAA
>Ga0207695_10007228_pt1 | contig 14190 bp, 8 predicted proteins | sample KBSC54metaG_FD_184354 | JGI IMG/M metagenome (GOLD analysis project Ga0207695, IMG submission 184354) | Corn rhizosphere microbial communities from Kellogg Biological Station, Michigan, USA - KBS C5-4 metaG (SPAdes) (version 2) | ecosystem: Host-associated > Plants > Roots > Rhizosphere > Soil... | reverse complement strand
GGCATCGATCTTGCCGACCCGGCCCAGGCGATGGCGGATCTGGACGGCGACGGCTTCAGCAACTTGATGGAGTATGGGCTGGGGACCGACCCGCGGAATCCGGCGGATGGTCAAGCCGCGATCGTTCACTCAATGGCGTCCATTGCCGGGAACGAGTATGTTTCACTCCAATTCAAACGCCGCAAACTAGACGGTGGTATCCATATTCAATACATACCCGAAGTCTCGGCGGACGGCCAAACGTGGCTCTCCGACAGTGCGAATGTTTTGGAAGTCAATGTCACCTCCCTGGACGCCCAGTTCAATTGGATTACTGTGCGGGACCAAATCATAACCACCTCGTCGGCACCGCGTTTTATCCGGTTGCGGATTTTAGAGAATTAACAGATCAACCACACACCTTGGGTCATGCAGATAAACGTTCTAGAGTACTTTGAGAGAGGCGCTGCCGTTCACTGCCGTGAAAAGATCGCGGTGAAGCAGCAGGATGGCGAGTTCACGTTTGAACAGATCGAACGCTTCGCGAAAAACTGCGCGGCCTTGATTCTGAAGCGTGGCTCCACTTTTGGCCGGTCGATCCCGGTGTTCCTGCCGAAAAGTGGTCAGAACATCATTGCCGACCTGGGCGTCCTCTACAGCGCCAACGCGTACGCGAATCTCGACATAAAATCTCCGCCCCAGCGGCTCAAGGGCATGCTGCAGAACCTGAATGCGGAGATCATTGTTACCTCGAAAGCCCTCAAGCCCGCTCTGATTGAGTTGGGGATGGCCGAGGAGAGTTTGTTGACGATCGAAGACGCAATGGTTCCAGAGGGTCTTTACGACAACGCGGGTCTCCTGAAGCGGCTCGAGTCAGTCATTGATTCGGACCCCTATTGCATCATCCATACCTCCGGCTCAACCGGTATTCCCAAGGGCGTGGCCCTAAACCATCGCAGCACGATCGACTTTGTCGATTGGGCTTTCGACCGTCTCGGCTTGGACGGGAGCGAGATTATGGGGAGCCTCGCGCCGATTTATTTTGACGCTTACACCCTTGAGTTCTGCACCATGCTCGCCAAAGGTGCCACCTGGGTGGTCGTGCCTGACCAGCTGGCCATGTTCCCAGCCAAACTCGTCGAGTTCGTGGCGGCACAGCCCATAAACTTCATCTTTTGGGTTCCAACCATCATGGTGAACATCGCCAACCTGGACTTGCTGGCGAAATTCAAGCTCGATCGCGTCACCAAGGTCTTCTTCATCGGGGAGGTATTTCCGACAAAACACCTGAACTATTGGCGCCGTCATTTGCCCGGCGCGATGTTCGTGAACCTGTATGGTCCGATCGAAATTACGGTCGCTTGCACCTACTTTATCGTGGACCGCGAAATGGGGGATGACGAGAAGCTGCCGGTGGGCTTCCCTTGCCGCAACACGCAGATACTTATCCTGAACGACAAAAACCAATTGGCCCAGGTGAATGAGCCCGGTGAGATCTGCGTGCGCGGCAGTTCGCTGGCCTTGGGCTACTGGAATAACCCTGAGCGCACCGCCAAGGGCTTCGTCCAGAATCCGCTGAACCCGCATTACCCGGACCTTATGTATCGGACCGGCGATTTGGGCCATTGGAGCGAGCGCGGGGAGATCATGTTTTTAGGCCGGCGGGACTTCCAAATCAAGCATTTGGGCTATCGAATTGAGCTGGGCGAGATTGAACATGCCGTGCTGCAGTTGGACGGCATTCGCAACTGCTGCGTTGTCTATAACCAGAACAAAAAGGAAATAACGCTTTTTTACGAGTGTGACAAACAGTTGGCCCCTGGCTTCATACGTGAGCGGCTTTTGGAATCGTTACCTAAATACATGTTGCCTACAGTCTTCAACCAGATGGAGCTCATGCCCCGAAACCCCAACGGCAAAATCGACCGGCAAAAACTGGTGTCCAGCGTAAATTAGTGAAACTCACCCTGGTAAATTCTGCGGACCAGGTGTTTGAGGCGGTGGGGCGGGTAAAGGCCAACGCTCCTGCCTTTTGCACCAACTTTTTCCCGGTTCAATCCAAATTGGAACGATGGATCTGGAATGCCGAGCTTTCCCTCCAGGTTTGCGACTCAGCGGCTTTTTTCTTGAGACGGGACAGAGATTTTTGGCGGCTCTATTTTTGTGCGGCACGTGCAGATGCGCTGCAGTCCGAGATCGGCACTCTGTCGGTTCTGCGGAGCGAGCCGGTTGTGCTGGATGTGCTTGGGAAAGAAAGTGCGCTGGCGTCGTGGGGTGATTGCTTTGCACCCGCGGGCTTGCGGCCCTACAGTCGCTTGCAGCGCATGGGCCGCATCCCAGCCCCTGGTTCACCGATCGCGGAGGCCCCCGCTGAGGTCTCTGTCACCGCAGCTTCGACCGGTGATGCGGTATCCATTTTGGCGCTTTTGGAAGACCTGTTCGACCAATTCGCAGACCAACTGCCGGAGTTGCACGAGATTGAGGCGGCGATCGGCAATCAGCAGGTGCTCACGGTCAAGTCAAACGGCAGTCTCGCCGCCGCCCTGTTTTTCGAGACGCAGGGGTTGACCTCGTCCATCCGGTTTTGGGCTGTTTCCAAGCAGTTTCAGTCCCGACATTTTGGCGCGGCTTTGATGCGCACCTACTTTTCGCTGCATCACGCTGTCCGCCGCTTTAATCTTTGGGTCGCGGTAGACAATCAGAATGCCGTTCAGAAATATCAGCATTACGGCTATTCCGCTGATGGTCTATTGGACCTCATCCTGGTCAACGAAAGGATTCGCTCATGAAGACTGTCTCCGAAATATTGAAAGAAATACGGCCTGAATTTGATTTCTCCAAATCAACCGATTTCATTGCCGACGGCATGCTCGATTCATTTGACATGGTCACGCTGGTAGCGACTCTTGACAAGACCTACGGGATCTCGATACAAGGCACGGATATAGTTCCAGAGAATTTCAAAGATCTCGAAACGATCACCGCGCTCCTGCGTTCTTGCGGAGTTCAACCATGAATTTCACCTTTCACCGCAAGCGCATCTCCGGCATTTTAACCGTGGTGCCGGCGAACGAACGGGCTTTCGTCGACGAGATGAAGAACTTCAATTTCCCCGAAGCCCGCTCCTTGAAGCTCAAAGAAGTCATGGGCTACAACAAACGCCGCATGGTAACCGAAGGGGTTTGTGTGTCGGATCTCGCGGTGTTCGGCCTGAAGCATCTGTTTGACCGAGGTCTGCTGCGGCGGGAAGAAGTGGATGCGTTGCTCCTGGTGACGTTGACCCCGGATCATCTCGTGCCTCCCACCAGCAACATTATCCAAGGGCGATTAGGGTTAAAGCAGGACATGCTTTGCCTCGACCTCAACCAGGCGTGTGCCGGCTTTATCATTGGTCTGATCCAGGCGTTCCTACTCTTGGAACAGGAAAGCATCCGCAAAGTCGTTCTCATCAATGCCGACGTCCTGAGCCGCAAGGCTTCGCCCAAAGACCGGAACATTTATCCTCTCATTGGCGACGCGGCCACCATCACCGTCATCGAGCGCGATGACCGGCCCTCCACGATCTACGCGAATGCCAAAACTGACGGTTCCCGTGCCGAGGCCCTGGTGATCCCGGCGGGCGGCATGCGGTTGCCTTCCTCGCCGGAGACTGCCCGCTTGGAGGATGTCGGCGACAATAATCTGCGCGCCAAGGACCATTTGCGGATGGACGGAACCGCCATCTTCAATTTTGTTCAGGTCGAAGTGCCGCCGCTGATCGAAGCGCTCTTGGGCCGAGCCGGCGTGAAGGTTGACCAGGTCGATTATTTCCTGTGCCATCAGCCGAACCGTTTCATGCTCCAAAAACTCGCCGATAAGATGAAGATTCCGTACGCGCGGATGCCGAACAACGTGGTGGAGAATTTCGGCAATAGCGGCGGGGCTACAATCCCCACAGCCATTACATTTAACCTCGCCGAGCAGGTCAAAAATGGGACCTGCCGCGCCTGTCTGGCCGGTTTCGGCGGGGGCCTCACTTGGGCCACGATGCTCATGGAGTTGGGCGGGCTATCCTTCTGTGAACTAATCGACTACCCTTAACGCAATCTATGAACGAATTTCTCAGTGGGCTGGCAAAGGTGCTCGAAGTGGACGAAATCAAAGCGACCGATGATTTGAAAGCGTTCCCCCAGTGGGATTCGCTCGCGGTGCTGTCGGTAATCGCCATGTTGGATGCCAATTACGGCGTCAACCTGCGGGCCGCCGACTTCGGGCCGGTTCAGTCCGCGGGGGATCTCTGGACCCTGGTGGACACGAAGAAGCGGGCATGAGCAGGCGCCGAAAAGGCCCGATTTGTGAACATTATCTTCTCCTCGCGAGTTCCCGGCGAGTGCCGATCGGCCTTGGAAGAACTATTGTTTTTCAACCCGCGCCAGCATCGCGTGCGCGAGGGCATTATCCACTCTCTCCAAGAATTTGGACATCCCACGCTGATTGAGAAGGCCGGCGAACTGTCTATCCGTGTGGGTGACCACGACGCGCAAACCTTGTTTGCGTATGATCGTGATGCCCGGACGAAGGACCCCGTGGGGGTAATCGTTTTTCTGCGGACGACACCAGAAGAAATTGCCGTGATGCACGTTGCGGTTCATCCCAAGTACGCTTTGCAGGGTGAGCGCGCGGGCGTTGGTTTGGGCGTCACCTTGGTCGAAAAAGTTAAGGAAATCGCGTCGCGCGTTGTTGGGGTTGAGCGCATCGTTTTCTTTTATCGCCAGGAAGTGGTGATTCGGCTTAAGCCTGCGGGAGCATGAAAGCCCGAACCTATGCCGGAGTTCTGAACGGTAGAACCGGGGAGGCGGGTTGCCGAGTGGCCGAAGAGAACGCTGTCCTCCTGCGCTGCCGCGGGGACTAAGGTTCGGAAATAAGCTCAATATAATTTAATAGAAATAAAAGTGAACACCATGAAACTTAGCGACTGCCGAATTGTCGAGCTTCCCAAGATTAACGACCCCCGTGGCAATCTGACGTTCATCGAAAATGATCGCCATATCCCGTTCACGATCAAACGTGTGTTTTATCTCTACGACGTGCCCGGCGGCGCGGACCGGGCTGGTCACGCACTCCGGAAATGCCATCAATTCCTGATCGCTATGTCCGGCAGCTTCGACGTCACAGTCTACGATGGGAAGGATAAGCAACGCTTCCATCTGAACCGTTCCTACTACGGCCTGCATTTGCCCCCCATGGTCTGGCGGGAAATTGACAATTTTTCGTCTGGATCCGTTTGTTTGGCACTGGCTTCGGAGTCGTATGACGAACAGGAGTATTATCGCGAGTACCGGGAGTATCTGCGCGCGATCGGAGCACACGGAGCCTGAGATGGGGCTTTTCCGGTGACGGGGGCGGCACGGCAATACGGGGGCTGATCGGGGGATTGGCGGGGTTGACTACATGGTCCGTATTCCACCCGAGGTTTGTTCCGTAATCAAAGGCATAGTCGGGCCCCGGTCGTCGCTTGCCCCGTAACTTATTCTCGGTTAGGAATAATGCGAACACACGAAAAGATTTCGACCGCGGTTTTGTACGGGGTTGAACGCGGTAGCTGTGGAGAGAAACTAATGAGATTGTTTATTTGGGGAGTGCTTTGTTCGCTCGCCTCGTTGCCTCTCGCAATCGGGCAAGGGATGCAGCCGGTGGTGGCGATTCATGATTCGGAGTTGACCCGGGCTCTGGAATCGATGCCGGCTTCATCACCGACACCCACGGGGCCGGGGACTACAGGCTTCCAATGGTGGCCAACCGATTGGCATTATTTCGTGATGCCGGAGGCGGCCAAGGAAGCCCTTCGCTCGGACGGGACGGTTTTCACCGTGGTGGGGGATTCGAATATCGTATCCGGGGGGCTCCTTGCCAACGGTGCTCCTAAATATCCGATCGTGATCAGCTTGGCCTCCGAGGCTATCCGCGACGATGAGATCGCTCAATTTACGAACTACGTGGCGGCCGGTGGGTTTCTGTTCGTGGGTTCTTCTGCTTTCACCCGGAACACAAATGGAGCGAGCCGTGGCGATTTTGCCTTTGCCAACGCTTTAGGGGTCCATATGGTCAACGCCAACCTTTCAAATTGGCAGACCAACGGTACCTTTACCAAGCAAACCGCCCACCGCGTCGTCAATGACATGCCCGGGGGTGCTCTGACTTGGCGCTTACCGTCTTCGAGCGAGGAGATCAGCTGGGGCACCTCGCCGTCACATCCGTTCCTTGCGCCTCATGATCTGTGGTCGGTCAAGGCCAGCGATGCGACTGTCCTTGCGATGGGCGATTCAACTCCGTTTCTCTTAATTAAACCGTACGGAAAGGGCTTTTTTATCTATGAGGCTGCCTTTCAGCCGTTGCTTGGCCATGGCGGTTTTGCCCCAGGAATGTACGCTTACATGGTGCTGCGGCGGTCCATCGAATGGGCTTTTGCTTCGGCGAACGTGCCCGTGCCAAAGTTGAGCCCGTGGCCCTACGCCTACGATGCTGCGTTCATGATCCGGCATGACCTGGAGAACTTCACCAATTCGATTGCCAATATCGAAGCGTCGGCTCAAATCGAGTTTACCAACGGAGCCAAAGGTGATTACTATTTTTGCACCGGCACATTACGGGACGACGCATACCCCAAGTACAACACCAACGCCATTGTCGCCAGCCTGCGCCGCGCCGTCACCAATTATGGAACCACCCTCGGACCTCATAACGGTGGCCTAAAGAACCCCGGCAACTCTGCGTTGGTTCGCGGAGACTACGATTACTGGCATTGGGGTCCCGATGAAGTCCTCGATCTCAGCCCGGCCGGGTATGCCAATGGCAAAACGTATGCCTCCGCCTCCCTCTCGAAATCGTTTCAGGACATCGAATCCTGGCTCTCCGGTATCACCAACGGCGTGCGCAGTTGGGTGGCGTGCTACTTTAATGCTACCCGTGAGGATTCCATCGACCTGCAAGCGAGCTTAAACGTCAAAATTGTGGGTGACGACAAGATCGGCCCTTTCCCGCACTGGACTCTTTCGACGAGAACCCCCGGTAAACGGTACGCCATGTTAACCGAGCCGGTGAGCGACTGGTTCATTGGAGGGTTGGTGGCGCAGTCCCTTGAGCCATGGCATCCTCCCGGCGTGCATACCAGCCAGACGATGCACAACGCGGTTGATTTTTACTACGGCATCGGAGGGTTGATTAACATCTACTCGCATACGATGACAACTGGTTTGGGGGATGCCGGTCCTCTTACGTTCGACTATCTCACCTATAGCCTTAATCCCAGTCTCCATCCAAGAGTCTGGTCTTCGAATGCCTTGGGTGTGTATCAATGGTGGCTGCAGCGTTCCAACGCCCAGGTTTCGGCGACCTTTGCCAGCAGTGGCAATCAGTCTATTGTCACTCTTTCGATCTCGGGAGCGCGTGATCCCAATACCTCCGTCGAGCTTCTCCTCCCCAATGCAAACGCGTACTGCAATTTCCAAGTCGTGGCCAACGGGGTCGTCGCCTCTGGATCGAGCTATCGCAACAACGGTCAGACGCTCAAGCTTAAGGTCGGAACCACGATCACGAACGCAGTGATCAGCTATTATCCTAACGCCGGCGCTGCGGGATCGTTCGCCGAGAGCTTTGATGGCGTGACGGCCCCTGGATTGCCATCGGGTTGGACCACGACTGCGAGCGGCGCCCAATCTTCGTGGGCCACCGAGAACACGGTACGGGCTACTCTCCCCAACGCGGCGTTCTCCTCGGACGCGGCCTCGGTAGGCGTGAACGAAATCGTGTCACCGCTGATCAGCTTGCCTTCCGGGCAGACCGTCCTGACATTCCAGAACAACTATAACCTCGAATCCACCTACGATGGGGGCGTTCTCGAGATCAGAATTGGAGCGGGTTCTTTTGCGGACATTCTTACTTCAGGAGGCAGCTTTAACAACGGTGGATATAACAGCTCAATTGATCAGAATTATTCCAATCCGCTGGCTGGCCGCGCCGCCTGGAGCGGAAACTCAAGTGGCTTTGTTTCCACGAGTGTCAACCTGCCCCTCGCAGCCTCAGGTCAAACAATTCAGCTCAAATGGCGTTGTGGCACGGACTCGAGTAATGGTGGCCCAGGGTGGTGGATCGATTCGGTGACTTTGAGCAACGTTGTCTGCGCGTGCTGTGGAAACAACCCGCCCGTTTTGCCGAGTCAATTCAGCCGCACGATCGCCCAGTTTAGCACCTTGACAGTGACGAACTCAGCGAGCGACCCAGAAAGTCCGCCGCAGACGTTGAGTTACCAACTGCTTTCCCCACCTGCGGGAGCCTCCATCGATAGTAATGGCATTATCACGTGGAGGCCGGGTGTCGGACAAGGGCCCAGCACCAACACTTTGACCACGATCGCGACAGACAACGGGGCCCCTCCCTTAAGCGCGACGAACTCGTTTACGGTGTTCGTGACAGTTTCGAACAGCGCGCCGGTTATTACCACCCAGCCGCAAAACCAGACCAATGTTGCCGGCACGACCGCGACGTTCAGCGTGGGAGCCGCCGGGAACAATCTCTCCTATCAATGGTTCAAGGACGCGCTTGCCATCGGGGGTGCCACCACCGCGAGCCTGGTCCTGGCGAACGTATCCGATGCCGATATGGCCAGCTACAGTGTCACGGTGAGTAATGCGGCCGGGTCCGTAACGAGTTCCGGAGCGACCCTCACGGTCCTTGATCTTCCGGTAATCACCTCCCAACCTGTTAGCCGAACCAACAACATCGGTTCCTACGCCAGCTTCGCTGTTTCGGTTAACGGCGCTGGCATCACTTACCAATGGTCCAAAAACGGATCTACCATTCCAGGGGCTACCGGTGCCAATCTGAACCTTTTCAACGTGCTTTCACCTGATGCAGGCTCGTATAGCGTTGTAGTTGGCAACCAGGCTGGAAATGTGAATAGCGCTGCCGCAACGCTGACTGTGGTCGTCACCGGTTCCTTGCCGGGTCAGTTATACGTCGATAGCTTCGCCCGCTCAGGCATTTCGCCCTGGGTGGCTCAATCGGGCAGTTGGTCCATCGCGAACGGCGGGTTGCAGGGCGGGCCAAGCACCCTGCAAAGTTATGGCCATGCGTACCTGACGAACAGTTGGACCGACTATGCAGTTCAAGCGCAGATTCAGTTCCCCGCCGGTGCATTCGGCGGCGGCTTGGGCGGACGGCTAAATCCCGCTACCGGGTCGCACTATGCCGCGTGGATCTACCCAGAGGGATCAGCGGGCGGCTCCAGCGTGCTCAAACTGATCAAGTTTCAGACCTGGACCTCATGGAGCTATAACGGGGTGAATTCCGCTCCGATCCAGCAGGTAAGTCTGCCCGGCGTTGGCACGACCTTTCATAATCTTAAGCTGGCGTTCTCCGGCAAGCAGATCGCAGTTTACTACGATGGTGTCCTCATGATCAGTGCGGTGGATACAGAAGCGACCACCTACACCAGCGGGGCAATAAACGCGAATATGTGGACCGCTTCGAGCGCTTATGCCATGGCGGTGGATAACCTGGTGGTTAGCTCGTTGGCGGTCGGAGACAGTTTCGCCGTCAACCAGGGCTCCGTGCTGAGCGTGCCCGCGCCCGGAGTTTTGGCTAACGATACCGGAGTGTACGGCACCGGCCTGACCTCAAGCCTGGTAAGCGGCGTTTCCCATGGCGCTTTGACCTTAAATTCGGACGGCAGCTTTACCTACACCCCGACCGCCGGCTTCTCTGGCAGCGACGGTTTTTCGTACCAGGCCAGTATCGGACAGACAAACTTGGGTACGGCTTCCGTCACAATTTTGGTGAACGGTGCCGGGGGAGCCCCGGTCATCACGAGCCAGCCAACGAGCCAAACCAATAATGCTGGCACCACTGCCACTTTTAGCGTTGGTGCTACTGGCGCTGGCCTGTCCTATCAATGGCTGAAAAATGGCAACGTGGCACTCAGCAATGGAGGTAATGTCTCCGGGGCAACCAGCTCCAGTTTGAGCTTGGCCAATGTGGCAGCCGCCGATGCCGGGAGCTACAGCGTGGTCGTGAGTAACGCGGCCGGTTCTATCGCCAGCAGTTCGGCCACCCTGACGGTCATCATCCCACCGTTGGTCGTGACTCAACCGCTTAACCAGACAAATAACGCAGGGACGACTGCCACGTTTAGCGTGAGTGCGACCGGGGCGAACCTCAATTATCAGTGGATCAAGAACGGCACCGTGACGTTGAGCAACGGAGGCAACGTTTCCGGTGCAACCGGTTCCAGTTTGAGCCTGGCCAATGTGGCCGCCGGGGACGCTGGGAGCTACAGCGTGGTGGTGAGCAACACGGCTGGATCGATTACCAGCAGTTCGGCGACTCTAACCGTGGTTGCCTCGCCCCTGATCGTGACCCAACCGCTCAGTCTAACCAATAACGCCGGTACCACAGCTACTTTCAGCGTCACGGCAAGCGGTGGGGCCTTGATTTACCAATGGCTGAAGGACGGCACCAATGCCCTCAGCGATGGCGGCAATATTTTCGGTGCCGCGACCTCGAGCTTGAGCCTAAGCAACCTGACCACCGCCGACGCGGCGGTTTACAGTGTGGTGGTGAGCAACACCGCGGGTACGGCGACCAGCACCGATGCTTTTCTCACAGTCATTGATTTCCCGGTCATCCTCACTCAACCCACCAACCTAACGGTGGTTGCGGGGGCTGCCGCCAGCTTCTCGGTAGAGGCTACGGGGAGCGGGTTGACGTACCAATGGTATAAGAACGGTACAACGGGTCTGGTTGACGGCGGTAATGTTTCCGGTTCCACCGGATCGCGACTGGCCCTCTCAAGCGTGACGCCCGCCGATGCGGGTGGTTATAGCGTGGTGGTAAGCAATTCCGCGGGCTCGATTACCAGCACCAGCGCAGCCCTCTCGGTCATCACTCCGCCCTCGATCGTAACTCAGCCGTTGAGCCGAACCAATAATGCGGGGACCACCGCTAGCTTTAGCGTCAGCGCAACGGGCAGTGGACTGACCTACCAATGGATCAAAAACGGCACCACCACCCTCGTCAATGGTGGCAATGTTTCTGGAGCGACAAGCTCGAGCTTGAGTTTGGCGAATGTGGGAGCGTCCGATGCGGGTGGCTATAGCGTGGTGGTGAGCAATCTTGCCAATTCCATCAGCAGCAGCGTAGCGGCGCTCACCGTGATCACACCTCCAGCGATCGTTGGTCAGCCCTCCAGCTCAACAAATAACGCTGGGACCACCGCGACTTTCACCGTTAGTGCAACGGGGACAACCTTGAGTTATCAGTGGATCAAGAACGGCACCGTGACCTTGAGCGACGGGGGCAACATTTCCGGGGCAACCGGCTCCAGTTTGAGCCTGGCCAATGTGGCCGCCGCGGACGCCGGGAGCTACGGCGTGGTGGTGAGTAACACTGCGGGTTCGCTCACGAGCAGCCAGGCGGTCCTCACCGTGATAAGTCCTCCTGTGATCGTGACTCAGCCCGTAAGCCAAACGAATACTACCGGGACGACCGCGATTTTCAGCGTGGTGGCCACCGGGTCGAACCTGAGCTACCGCTGGGTTAAGAACGCGACTAATAACCTGGTGAACGGCGGCAACGTGTCCGGTGCGAACGCTGCGACCCTGAGCCTGTCCAGTATTACCGCCACAGATGCTGGCAACTATGCGGTCCTGGTGACAAATACGGCGGGGAGCGTGACCAGCGCGGTCGCGGTTCTGACCGTCACTACGCCAACAGGCCAGCTCTTTACCGACGATTTCAGCCGCACCACACTCCCACCTTGGGTAATCAAATCTGGGGCGTGGAGTATTACGAGCGGCGTCTTGAAAAACGGGAACAATACGTTGCGAACTTACGGCAACCTTTATTTGACTAATGTTTGGACCGATTACTCCGTGCAGGCTCAATTTCAATTCCCCGTCGGTGCGTACGGCGGAGGTCTCGGTGCACGGTTGAACCCGACAACCGGTAGCCATTACGCGGCGTGGATTTATCCCGAGAATTCCGCGGGAGGTTCGCGCGTGCTCAAGTTAGTCAAGTTTCAGACCTGGACAACCTGGGGTTATCTAGGGGTGAGTTCCACTCCCATGCAACAGGTGACCTTGGCCGCAGTGGGTACTAATACGCACACCCTTAAGCTAACCTGCTCTGGGAGCCAAATTGGAGTCTATTACGATGGCACGCTGACGATAAACGCAACCGATGCCGAAGCTGCTCCCTACCAAAGCGGCGGGGTCAGTATAGATCTCTGGACCGATGCTACCCGCTATACCATGTCGGTGGACAACGTGGTCGTCACCTCAGTTCCTCAAGGCACTCCTTTGCTCAGGGTGCAGACCCCTGTCGAAGCACCGGCCACCTCCATTACCTCGGTTTCCCTGAGCAACGGAAACGCAGTGATCACCTGGACTGCGGTTCCTGGGGTGGCTTACCGGCTTCAGTTCACTGAGGACGCGGCGAGCACGAACTGGCTCGATGTGGCGCCCGACGTTCTGGCAACGGGGCAAGCGGCCTCGGCTACTGACGTGATTGGCACCTCGCAGCAAAGGTTCTATCGCGTGTTGCGGCTGCCTTGAAGGCCCGAACGTCCACGTTAATACCAGCGAGTCTTCGGCTCGGGATCTCCCGGTTTCCGCTCCAGGTTGCGGAATGTAAATTGGTCCTGAAGAAGTGCCGCAAGTTTCCAGCAATCAGCATATTGCGACGATTCAATCCGTTTACGCCTGTCGGCGGGGACGGATTCGTCCCCTTGTAGCAGCCGACGCGGGAATGACAACTCTTGGCCCAACTCGTGCTACGCCACAGGCCGTGGAGCGCCGCCGGCGTGGAACTGCCCCGGCATTGACTCCAATTGAATTGGTTTGCACAATGCGCCCGTTAGAGGGCGGGACCGCCCAGCGAGTCCTTCTGGTCGCCGTCGGTTGAGGATTTTAGATGCAACGTCCGGGGCGAATCGGTTGGGCGGAGAGTGCACCGGCGTTCGGATATACTGAGAAATTATAAATAATGAAAATCGCAGTCATCGGGCTTGGTTATGTTGGGTTGCCGCTGTCCTTTCAGTTCGCGCGCAGCGGCGTGACCGTCCTTGGTTTGGACATCGACACCTCAAAAGTCGACCTGTTGAACCAAGGGCGCAGCTACATTAAGCACATCCCTTCGGAGGCCGTGGCGGAAATCATGAAATCAGGGGCCTTCTCCGCCTCGACCGATTTCAGTCGTATCCGCGAGGTCTCGGCGATGATTATCTGCGTGCCGACGCCGCTGAATAAGAATCGCGAGCCCGACATCTCCTACATCCTGGAAACGGGAAAGAACATCGCTCGATATTTGAAAAAAGGGATGCTGGTGGTCTTGGAATCGACCACATACCCCGGGACGACCGATGAAGACTTGAGAGAGGTGCTGGAGATCGGTTCCGGCCTGGAGGCAGGGCGTGATTTTCATCTCGCGTTTTCTCCCGAGCGCGAAGATCCCGGCAATCCGGACAGCAAGGTGGCACTCATCCCTAAGGTAGTGGGTGGCTACACGCCTCAATGTCAGGCCAAGGCGGTTGAACTGTATGCCAAGGCGGTCAAAACGATCGTACCGGTCTCCTCGTGCCGAGTGGCGGAGGCGACCAAACTGCTCGAAAACACCTTCCGCAGTGTCAATATCGCGCTCGTGAATGAACTCAAGGTCGTCTACAGCGCCATGGGAATCGACGTGTGGGAAGTTATCGCCGCCGCCAAGACCAAACCGTTCGGTTTCATGCCCTTTTATCCCGGCCCGGGCCTGGGTGGACATTGCATCCCGATTGACCCGTTTTACCTGACCTGGAAGGCTCGGGAGTATGGACAAAACACTCGGTTCATCGAGCTTGCCGGCGAGATCAACACGAGCATGCCCTCGTACGTCGTGCACCGGGTGGCCGACGCCCTGAATGAAAAAGCCAAGGCTCTGAAGGGCAGCTCTATCCTGGTGCTCGGTCTCGCTTACAAACCAAACGTGGATGACGAGCGTGAATCACCGAGTTATTTTCTGATGGAAATGCTGACCGCGCGAGGAGCCAAGGTTGCCTACCATGATCCTTACGTTCCAATCATCAAACCAACACGCGAGCACGGCCATTGGGCTGGGACGAAATCAGTCGATTGGAACCGGGAAACGGTGGCCGGTTTTGACCTGGTCTTAATTTCCACAAATCACGCGTCCTTGAATTAC
>Ga0207695_10007225_pt1 | contig 14194 bp, 9 predicted proteins | sample KBSC54metaG_FD_184354 | JGI IMG/M metagenome (GOLD analysis project Ga0207695, IMG submission 184354) | Corn rhizosphere microbial communities from Kellogg Biological Station, Michigan, USA - KBS C5-4 metaG (SPAdes) (version 2) | ecosystem: Host-associated > Plants > Roots > Rhizosphere > Soil... | reverse complement strand
CCACGGTACGCCGCTTCAGCGAGCACCAGGGGCCGCTTCAGTGGCAATATGGCGGGCCGATGCAGCTGAAGTCGCCGTGGGCACTCTCTACGGTGCGCGATCTCGCGACCTGCAGCAGCCTCGACATGATCGCAGCCTATTTCGCGCCCTTGGGCGGAATGCTCCGGCGAATCGCGGCGGTGTCGAAGCGTGGCGGCGTACGCGTGATCACCGCATCCAAGTCCGACAATCTGGCGACGATCGACGCCGCCCGAAGCACCTACTCACGCCTGCTGCGCAGACGCGTGCGGCTGTTCGAATATGAGCCGACGAAGCTGCATTCGAAGCTGCTGGTGATGGACGACATCGTCCACATCGGCTCTTCCAACTTCGACCTGCGAAGCCTCTATCTCAACATGGAAATGATGTTGCGCGTGCAGGATCCGGGCTTCGCAAAGAGGATGCGCGCCTATTTCGATCGAGAGTTGAAGGATTGCGTGGAAATCACGCGCGCATTGCACAAGGCCCGGGCCAGCTGGGTGCAGAGGCTTCGGTGGAAGATCGGCTGGTTCCTGGTGACCTCGCTCGACTACACCGTGACGAGGCGGTTGGCGCTCCGAATACCCTAGCTCTTGCCGCCGTCCCGCCACGCCCAAAACAGGTGCGCGGGGGGCACGTTGATCCACTCGAACTCGCGATCGATCCGATCAAAGCGCGGCTTCAGGAAATCCAGCACTTTGGGACTGAACTGATAGACAAGGAATGCTCCGCCGGGACGCACGACTGCCGCGGTCGCCTTGGCGATCTCTTCGCCGACGCCCGGCGGCAGGGTCGAGAACGGGAGACCGGAAACGACATAGTCGGCATGATCGAAGCCGCGTTCGGAGATGATTCGCTCGACGTCGGCGGCGGAGCCATTCACGGCGATCAGCCGGTCGTCGTTGATCGAATCGCGAAGGAAGCGGACGAAATCGGGATTGGTGTCGATCGCAATCAACTTCGCATCGTCCGGCAGAAGATCAAGGATCGGCCGCGTGAAGGTCCCGACGCCTGGTCCATATTCGACGAACAGCTTCGTATTCTTCCAATCCACCGGCCGGAGCATGTGCTCGATCAGCTTTCGGCTCGAAGGAATAATCGAGCCGACCATCACCGGATGCTTCAGAAAGCCGCGAAGGAATTGCCAGTGCGGACTTTCGGAACGCCTGGCCGAGCGCCGGACCAGACGGCGCGGTCCTTTCAGCGTTCTCGCAGTGGTGGTCGGCATCAGGATATGGCTCCGTCGGGAAGGTTCGCTGCGTTGGCAAATGCACCAGCGCTTGGCAAGGTTTCGTGAATTCGGCTCAGGGCCCGGGCTGCTCGCCCTTGCCGCCGCGCGGCCTTAGCATGCCGGGCATGACAAACCCAATTCCTGTTGGGCGGACGGCATCGCTCTTCAGCGTTTCCTGGATTCGATCATATTCGCCGAGCATTTGCTCCGTGACGGAGGCGCGCGTGTCGGAGAGCGCCTCATCAAAGTCGGCCTTCGTCACCTGGTTGGCATCGAGCCCCCGGCGAAGCGCATTCAGGCCCGCACGGCGCACAAGGTCCTCCAAATCCGCGCCTGTGAACCGCTCGGTCCGCTGCGCCAGCGATTCCAGATCGACATTGTCGGCCAGCGGCACACCTTCGGTGTGGATCGCAAGAATGCGACGGCGGCCTGCGGTGTCGGGCGGAGCGACGTAGATCAGCTCGTCGAACCGGCCGGGACGGAGGAGCGCGGGATCGATCAGGCTTGGGCGGTTTGTCGCTCCGATCACGACCACATTGTTGAGTTCTTCCAGCCCGTCCATCTCGGCAAGAATCGTGTTGACCACCCGCTCGGTCACTTGCGGTTCGCCCAACCCGCCGCCGCGAGCGGGAACGAGGCTGTCGATCTCGTCGATGAAGATCACGGTCGGCGCGACCTGACGGGCGCGCGCAAACAAACGGGCGATCTGCTGTTCGCTCTCCCCATACCATTTCGACAGCAGGTCCGACGATTTGGTGGCGATGAAATTGGCATTGCTTTCCCGTGCCGTGGCCTTGGCGAGCAGGGTCTTGCCAGTGCCCGGAGCACCATAGAGGAGGAAGCCGCGCGCTGGACGGATTCCAATCCGGCGGAACGCCTCTGGATGCGTCAAAGGTAGCTCGATTCCCTCGCGCAGCTTCTCGATCGATTCGTCGAGACCGCCGATATCGGACCAGCGAATAGTGGGAGCCTCCACCATCACTTCACGCATTGCCGAAGGCTGCACGCGTTTGAGTGCATTTTCGAAATCGCGAGCTTCGACCGAAAGGGCGTCGAGCACCTCCGTCGGAATTGTCTCTTCCTCGGTATTGATTCGGGGCATGATCCGCCGGACCGCCTCCATCGCCGCTTCGCGGCTCAGCGCGGCAAGATCCGCACCGACAAAACCGTAGGTGCGGCGGGCAAGGCCGGCGATGTCCACATCCGGTGCGAGCGGCATTCCGCGCGTATGGATCTGCAGGATCTCGCGACGGCCCTGCTCATCGGGAACACCCACGACGATTTCGCGGTCGAAGCGGCCCGGACGTCGGAGCGCTTCGTCAATCGCCTCCGGGCGGTTGGTGGCGGCGATGACTACAAGATTCTGCCTGGGCTCGATCCCATCCATCAGACTCAAGAGCTGCGCGACGAGGCGTTTCTCGGCCTCACCGGTGACCTGCCCACGCTTCGGCGCAATCGAATCGATCTCGTCTATGAAGATGATCGACGGAGCGGAGGCGGAGGCTTGCTCGAACAGTTCGCGAAGCTTGCGCTCGCTCTCGCCATAGGCCGAGCCCATGATTTCGGGGCCTGCGATATGGAAAAAGTGGGCGCTACTTTCATTGGCGACGGCCCGGGCGAGCCGGGTCTTGCCGGTCCCGGGCGGACCGTGGAGAAGTACGCCCTTGGGCGGATCCACGCCGAGGCGCTGGAACAACTCGGGATGCCGCAGCGGGAGCTCGACCATCTCGCGAAGAGCGTCGATGGTGTCGCGCATGCCCCCGAGATCGTCGTAAGTCACATCGGCTCGTCGATCGCCCGGTTTGGCGGTGAGGTACTCGGCCAGAAGCTCGACATTGGTGTTGGAATCGATGTGGACGATGCCCTTGGGCGTCGCGCTCACGACGACCAGCCGCACTTCCTGAAGCGCGAATGCAGGCGCGTTCAGCAGCTGGCGTACGGGATCCGGAACGTCGGCGTTCACCCGCTGGTGGCCGGTCGTGGCGACGATGTCGCCCTCGCAAAGTGGGCGCCCGGCGAACGTTCGCTTGAGGGCATCCGATGAGCCTTGCAGCCGCACATTGTCCTGCGCCGGCGCGAAGACGATTCGGGTCGCCGGCTTCGACTTGGCCTTCTTTATCTCGACGAAATCTCCCGAGCCGATCCCGGCATTCGCCCTCTGGAGTCCGTCGAGCCGGACGATATCGAGACCCTCGTCCTCGCTATAGGGCCGGATCGCTCGCGCCGCCGTCGAGCGCTTGCCAACGATCTCAATGGTGTCGCCTTCGCTCAAGGCGAGTTCCTCCATCAGCTTGGCCGGAAGCCGGGCGATCCCGCGGCCGCTGTCGGCCGGCGAGAGATTGGCGACCTGGACGCGCCTGCTTTTGACCCTCTCCAGCGTTTCGGTATCGGCCATCGGCTCTCCTTTTGCCCCGGTTTGTCCAGCGTCGCCTAGGTAACGGCGCGCTCCGCTTCAGGTTCAATTGGGGTTTCACGACCCGGTTAAAAGACTCTCCTACAGGTTCAGTGCTCCAGCGATCTTTCGGGCAATCGAGCGCGGAGCAAGGCGAGTAGAGAATGCAACGGCACGGTTGAGTGCTCCGGTGATAACCACAGCCTTATTCGCCTCCAGTGCTTCTAGACCTTTGCGGACCACCGGCTCCGCATCCATCGATACGCGTGTGAGGGCTGCGCTTTTCGAGAAGCCGGCGATGTCGCCAAACTCGGTTCGGGTCGGCCCGGGGCACAGCGCGCTCACCTTCACCCCGTAAGGCTTCGTCTCTTCGTGCAAAGCTTCCGACAGCGAAAGGACGAACGCTTTGGTGGCGTAATACACCGCCATTCCGGGCCCGGGCTGGAATGCAGCGGTGGACGCGACATTAAGAATCCCGCCTGACCGGCGTTCGATCATCTGCGGAAGGACCGCGCGGCAGAGCTCCGCCAGGACTCCGCAATTGAGATCGATCATCTGGCGAAGCCGCGCTGGATCCTGATTGGCGAAATAGCCGCGTAGCCCGAAGCCGGCATTGTTGATCAGCAGCTCGATCTGCTCTCCCGCATTGTCGATGTCCGCCATCAGCTCGGCAGCTGCGCCGGGAATGCTAAGGTCGATTGCAACTGCCCGCGCTTTGCCAAGTTCAGCGGCAAGCGCGTCCAGCCGCTCTTTCCTGCGCGCCACCAGAACCAGCCGATGTCCGCGCTTCGACAGCTGCCGGGCGAACTCGGCCCCTAATCCGGCCGAAGCGCCAGTGATCAGCGCAACCGGCTGGCGGGCAGGTTCAGCCAACCTTCGCCTTCACGATCTTCCCCGGCTCGCGCGGCGGCTCGCCCTTCGGAAGTGCGTCCACATGCTCCATCCCGCTCTCCACCTCTCCCCAGATCGTATACTGCCGGTCCAGGAACGGCGAATCCTGAGTGACGATGAAAAACTGGCTGTTGGCGCTGTTCGGATCCTGGCTGCGTGCCATGGAGGCGACACCGCGACTATGCGAAGCGTTGGAGAATTCTGCCTTCAGGTTTGGCAGATCGGATCCGTGATAGCCGGTGCCGGTCGGGTCGCCGCCCTGGGCCATGAAACCCGGGATCACCCGGTGAAAGACCACGCCGTCATAGAAGCCGCTGTTGGCGAGGTCGGTAATTCGCTGGACGTGCCCAGGCGCGAGATCCGGGCGAAGCTTGATGACGACGTCGCCGCCGGTCGAAAGAGTAAGGGTAAGACGGTCGTCAGCCATTTGCTTCTCCGCGATCAACAGTTGGAATTTTCGTGCCGATAGGACGCTGCCCGCGCTTGTGCCAGAGCAGGTGCGGCAATAGGAGAGCCGCGCACGACGGCAAGGGGTGAGGCAATGAGCGAGAGCGAGAACAGCGCCGCCGCCGCCGAAGTCGAAGAATTCGACGCCGCAGCCTCGTCGGCGATCGACGAGGAGGACCGGCTGCGCCCCGAATTCGTGGAGCGCGTGCTCGACGCTGTTGAAGCGGGCGACGACGAAACGGCTCGCGAGCTGGTTGCTCCTCTCCATCCGGCAGATGTCGCCGATCTGATCGAGCTTGCCGCGCGCGATGAGCGCGAGGGGCTGGTGAAGGCGCTCGCCGGGATCGTCAGCCCAGATGTGCTCGCGGAAATGAACGACTTCGTCCGCGAGGACCTGCTCGACGAACTCGAGCCGCAACAGCTCGCGGATATTGCCGGTCAGCTGGAGACCGACGACGCGGTCGCGCTGATCGAAGATCTCGACCGGGATGATCAGCAGGCGGTTCTCCGGGCGATGGAGCCGGACGACCGGGCAGCGATCGAGGAGGCGCTGACTTACCCGGACGAATCCGCAGGGCGCCTGATGCAGCGCGACCTGGTCGCGGTGCCCGAGCATTGGAAGGTCGGGCAGGTGATCGATTACCTGCGCTCAACCGAAGAATTGCCGACCGACTTTTGGGAAGTCTTCGTTGTCGATCCGGGTCATCACCCGGTCGGCACCTGCAAACTGTCGACCATCCTTCGTACTCCGCGAACCCGCCTGGTCAGCGAGATTATGCAGCGGGAGCAGACCCTGATCCCCGTCGACATGGACCAGGAGGACGTCGCGCTGCGTTTCCAGAAGTATGCGCTCGTTTCAGCCGCGGTCGTGGATGGTGTCGGCCGTCTGGTCGGGATGATCACCGTCGACGATATCGTCCACATCATCCAGGAAGAAGCGGGTGAAGACGTCCTCCGGCTGAGTCAGGCCGGTGACGGTGATATCAACGAGCCGCTCCGGCGGACGGTGCAGAGCCGAATGTGGTGGCTCTTCATCAATCTGGGCACGGAAATTCTTTCGGTAGTGGTGATCGGTTTTTATCAGGACCTGATCGCCAAGCTGGTGGTTCTGGCGATCCTTATGCCGGTCATTACCGGCATGGGCGGCAACGCTGGCACCCAGACGATGGCCGTTACGGTGCGAGCGTTAGCAACCGGACAGCTCACCAGCTCCAACACATGGCGGATGATCCTTCGTGAATGGTGGATCGCCAGCGCCAACGGCTGGGGCCTGGGGGTTATCATGCTGGTGGGGGTTCAGCTCATCTACCACGACTGGGGCCTTAGCCTCGTCACACTCCTCGCGATGATCCTCAATTCCCTCAATGCCGGTCTATCGGGAGTCCTCATCCCGATCGGGCTCGATAAGCTCAAGATCGATCCGGCGGTCGTATCGACGATCTTCGTCACGACCATGACCGACACCCTCGGTTTTTTCTTCTTTCTTGGTCTCGCGGCCGCCTTCGGCCTGCACTGAGGTCGCCGCTCTTCCATCTGGCGGAAACAGCGTCTAAACGCCCGCCCCGACCCAGGGCCGGCAACTCCGGCGGCAAGCACCATCTAGAAATGCGGAGAGGTGGCTGAGTGGTCGAAAGCACCGCACTCGAAATGCGGCGTACGGGCAACTGTACCGTGGGTTCGAATCCCACCCTCTCCGCCAGGCGCTGTTCCGCGGGGGTCCGCAACGGACCACCTATATCGACTTTTTCCTCCTGAAATCTGACGCTTAGCCGACCAGCTCGGCCGCGGCCGTTCGTATCCGTCCAAGCCCATCCAGCGATTCGGAGGGGTCAAAACGAGGTACGCGAGGTCAGAAAATGAGGTATTTCAGGAGACTTTAGAATGCTCACCGAAACGCGAGTACGATCAGCAAAGCCGCGCCCGAAACCCTACAAGCTCACCGATGCCAATCGCCTCGTTCTGCTGGTGACGCCGACTGGCGGCAAGCTCTGGCGCTGGAACTACAATTACGACGGCAAGAATAAGACAATGGCATTTGGCGCTCATCCGCATGTGTCGCTCGCGGAGGCGCGGGCAAAGCGCGACGAAGCGTACACAATTCTCTGCGACGGCCGTGATCCGGCAATCGCCAGGAAGCTCCGGATCGAAGCGAACATCGAGGCGTCACGCCAGACGTTCGAGAGAGTCGCTCGCGAGTGGCACGACAACACCCAGTCTCAATGGGCGGGCCGTCACGCGGATGACGTCCTTCGCGGTCTCGAGCGAGACGTTTTCCCCGGCATCGGAAACCTCCCCATCGCCGAACTGACGGCGCCGCTCATCCTTGGCCTTCTGCGGGAAATTGAAAACCGCGGCGCAATCGAGACAGCTAAGCGGGTTCGGCAGCGTATCTCCGCCACGTTCGTCTACGGGATAGCCCAGGGGATTGTCAGCTATGACCCTGCCGAAAAGCTCGGTGCTGTACTCAAGCCGCTCCGCAAGGGTCGGCAACCTGCAATTACGGAACTCGCCGCGCTGCAGCGCATGATCCTCGCGACAGAAGAAGATCACGCTCGACCGATCACCCGCTTGGCTCTGCGCTTTCTGGCTCTCACGGCGGTGCGGCCGAATGAGCTCCGGGGAGCCAATTGGGCGGAGTTTGAGGATTTAGACGGCAAACTACCTCTATGGCGGATCCCGGCTTGGCGCCTGAAGGGCGATCTCGACCGGAAGGGCGAAATTGGCGGCGACCATCTGGTGCCGCTGGCTAAGCAGTCCGTTGCGGTGCTGCGGGCAATCTGGCCGCTGACCGGTGGAGGCGATCTCGTCTTCCCGAGTACTCGGCATGCACATCGTCCGATGAGCGAGAATGCAATCGGCTATCTTCTCAACCGAGCGGGCTACCATGGTCATCATGTCCCGCACGGCTTTCGGGCCGCGTTCTCAACAATCATGAACGAGTGGGCCGAACGTCAAGGCAAACAGCACGACCGCCAGATCATCGACCTCATGCTTGCGCATGTCCCGAAGGAGAAGGTCGAGGGTGCCTATAACCGGGCCGCCTACATGCCGCGACGCCGCGAACTCGCTCAGGCTTGGGCGAATATGCTGAGTGGTCGGCTGTCCGATCCAGCGGTGCTCATATCGCGGCCGGTCAGAGATGTCGGACAGCGTTCCCGACGGCGCCCGCCCGCTCCGGTGGGCATAGATTTCCGCTTCCCGGCAATCACGGGTGGACCTAGCCACGCTTTGGCACGTTCCCCTCGTCCGAAAGGCAGTATTTGAGTTGGCTGCGAATAGCCGAACACCAGCATAAGCGATCCAGCGAGCGGCAACCTTTTGGCCGACCATGAAAGCAGAACCAGCGGCAGGATGGTCTGGGCGAGCGGTTGTCGCACCCCTGTAGTCCCGCTGGAATGCTGCGCCTCTTCGCGAGATGCGGACGAAGGGCTCGTGACTTGTCAGTCCAGCCACCAACGGCGGGTCGTTCACCGCCGCACCGAGGAACGCGGTCTGCGTCGGCGCGTTCATCGACAAGTACCGGCCCGAGCGCCGAGGCCGGTCCTCAGGAAGATTTGCAGGATGTCTGAGACGAGATTGGCTTCGAGCGTCGATGAAGTCAGAAGACTTGAGCGACGACGAATTGAGGCGACGCGCGCAAATGACGCCGATGCCCTGGCGCCACTACTCCACGACAAGCTCATCTACATCAACAGCGTCGGCAATATTTACAACAAACGACAATATCTCGACGCGATCAGCAGTCACGGCCTCGCTTATGACCGCGACTTCGACGTAGAGGAGAGCGAGTGCAGGACCTTCGACGACGTCGTGATTTTCGCGGGCGTAATGCTTGGTCATTCCCGGCTTGATGGCGAACAGCAGGTTTTCCATTTCCGGTCGCTCAGCGTATGGTGCTTGGAGGGCGGCACTTGGCGAATGGTTGCCTGGCAATCTTCCTCGTCGTCGACTCCGAGGATTATTCAAACTCCAGCATATCTGTCTCAATCACCCCTGTCCCAACCGATTCCTGGATAACCGGGCTGGATCAGCAGCATCTCAAGTGCGCCCCTAGTTTCTCCCGCGCAAATTGAAAGCTAACGGCTCCCCTCACCTGTAAGTGCGCCGGCGCATGTTTGTCGATCGGCTCTGGCCGTCTAGAAGCGCCGAAAAGATGCAGGACAAGAGGCGCGAAGCGCTTACATCAACATGCGCCCCTCAAGCAGCTCGGCCATATGAATTGTCTTACGGCCGGTGTGCTGCTCAATCTGTTCCCGACAACTGAAGCCGTCGGCAATCACCAGCGTTTCGGCCGACGCGTTCCGAACGGCGGGAAGCAAAATGCGTTCGCCGATGGCCGCGCCCACATCATGGGTCTCGCAGGCGAATCCAAAAGCACCCGCCATTCCACAGCAACCTTGCGGCGGCCGCTCGACATCAAGCCCAAGCTGCTCGAGAAGATCCAGCTCCGATTTGAAGCCGATGACCGCGTGATGGTGGCAATGCGCCTGCACAAGAGCCTTTCCACCCCGACGCGGCTTCGGGAACCGGTCGAAGTTCTGGCAAATGAAATCCGTGATGTGGATAGTCAGGCTCGACAGCTTCACCGCTTCCTCGCGGTCCGGGAAGAGGCGTATCAACTCGTCCTTGAACGCCGAAGTGCAAGCTGGTTCAAGGCCGATGATCGGAATTCCCGAGCGGATTGTTTCGCGGAGCGCGTCGAACACATCTTCCCAGAGCACCTTGGCCGCATCGAGATAGCCCCAGTCGTACAGCGGTCGGCCGCAACAAAGCGGTCGCGGGGGGATCACCACGTCATATCCAGCAGCTTCGAGCAGGCGCGCTGCAGCCATGCCAGTCTGGGGCCGAAAATAGTTATTGAATGTGTCTGGCCACAGCATCACCTGCTCGCCGGAGGCGCCCGTAGATTGGAATTGCTTGCGGAATGAGCGAGCAGCAAACCGAGGCATCGTCCGCCGCTGATCGATCCCCGCGATCCACTTTGAGATCGCCGCAATTCCAGGCGACTGCATCGCAAAATTAGCAACCGCGGGCGCGAATTCGGCCAATCTCGCCCAACGATGGAGGAAAGCCATCGACCAAGCCGACCGCGGGCGCCGGCGATGACGGTAATGATGTCCTCGAAACTCCGCCTTCCACGTTGCAATGTCGACTCCGGTCGGACAGTCTTTCCGGCACCCCTTGCAACCGAGGCACAGCGAAAGCGCGTCTTCGACTTCGGTGCTGTTCCAACCGTCGCGAATCACTTCGCCTCTCACCATCTCGTGGAGCAGATGCGCCCGTCCGCGGGTGGAGTGCTTCTCCTGGTTGGTGACTAAATAGGATGGGCACATCACCTCGTTGCCGACATTGTGGCGTCTGCACTTGCCGACTCCGACGCAGCGGATCGTGTCTCGAGCGAAACCGCCGAGTGGCCGATAGTCGAACCAACTCTCGACCTCGGGGGGTTGGTACTCTGGGCCGAGGCGGATATTGGAATCGAGCGGGAACGGATCGACGACCTTTCCGGGGTTCATTCGCCCGAGCGGATCCCAGATCGCCTTGAACTCGCGAAACGCCTGGACGAGCTCCGGGCCGTACATGATTTCGAGAAGCTCAGCGCGGGACTGGCCGTCGCCATGCTCGCCCGATAACGATCCACCATAAGAAACCACGAGGTGCGCCGCCTCGGTTACGAAGCGGCGGTAGTTGGCTAGGCCCTCTTCGGTGCTAAGCTCAAAGTTGATGCGACAGTGCACGCAGCCGCCGCCGAAGTGCCCATATATCGCAGCCTCATATCCATGGCGATGCATCAGCGCGCGGAAGTCCCGAAGATAGTCGCCGAGCCGCTCGGGTGGAACCGCGCTGTCCTCCCAGCCGTCCCACCTTACCGGCTCCCCCGGAACGAAGGCCGTTGCACCGAGCGATGCTTCGCGATCGATCCACACCTGCTTCTGCTTGAGGGGGTCCGTAACGATTCGGCTGCGTTTGAACCCGCTCGCGACCTTCTTCGCGCGGTCAAGCGCCTCTGCCGCACTTTCGCCGCCCATTTCAACGATCAGCCACCCGCGCCCGTCAGGGAAGTATTGAAGTCCCTCCGGCGGCGCGTTGCTCTTCTTGACCGCGTCATAGAGAAGGTCGTCGAAGCCCTCGAGACCGCACGGTTTTGATTCGAGGATCCTGGGCGCGGCATCAGCGGCCTCATAAACGTCATCAAATGCAATGATCGCGAGCGCCCGGAAGGGCGGGCTGTCGATCAGTTTAAGCTCGGCCTCGAGCACGAGCCCGCAGGTGCACTCGGTGCCCGTAAGTGCCTGCGCCACGTTGAAATCGCTGCCGGGCAGCAATTTATCGAGATTGTCATAGCCCGAGACCCGTCGCGGGATTTTGGGGAACCGCTGCTCGATGAGTCCGGCGTATCGGTCGCGAAAATCGACCATCTGGCGGTACATCTCGCCGCGCCGGGTACCCCCTTCGATAATCGTTCGAAGCTCGTGCTCGGGCGTCGGGCCCACCTGCATCAATTCGCCCTCATAGGTGAGAATGGTGAGCCGCTCCACGTAATCCGATGTCCGGCCCGACATAACCGAATGGACGCCGCAGCTATTGTTGCCGATCATTCCGCCTAGCGTGTTGTGGTCGTGGGTCGCTGGGTCGGGTCCGAAGGTCAGGTGATGCTTCTCCGCCTCCTTGCGCAAATGATCGAGGATGCAGCCCGGCTGGACACGCGCAATCCGCCTCTTCGGGTCGATTTCGATAATCTTGTTCATGAACCGGGAGAAATCGAACACGACCGCGAGGTTGACCGTCTGACCGGCAATAGCGGTGCCCCCGCCGCGCGCGAGAATCGGAGCACCGTGCCGGCGGCAAATGTCCACGGCCTCGACCACATCGGTGATGCTCCGGGGAATGACGATCCCGATCGGTACCTGGCGATAGTTCGATGCGTCGGCGGCGTAGAGTGCACGCGCCTGCGGCCCGAATTCTACCGGGCAGGATAAGCTGCGTTGGAGCTCGTCCCCCAACGACTGGGCCAGATCGCGCGGGAAGAACAGGTAATCCGCAGCGACCCGTCCAGTGGAAGAATATTCGCGGACCCGCTCTCCAGTCCGGGTCACACGAGCTCGCGCACCGCGTCGGAAGCGAGCGTCAACGCGGTCTTCATTGCGTGCGGCGTGCCTTTTGCCAGTGCCTCGCCCATATGCATCGCCTGCTTGATCCCGATCTTTGGCGGCATCGGCGGCTCGAACGGGTCGACTACCGCTTCGATCAGGCACGGACCCGGCGTCGCGAGCGCTTCCCTGAGCTGTTCGCCGCAGCGCGCGGGATCCTCGATGCACACCGTGCTGATCCCGCACCCTTCGGCCACCTTGTTGAAGTCGATCGGTTCGAGCTCGCAGCCGAACTCTGGGTTGCCGAGGAACACCATCTGTTCCCATTTGATCTGGCCGAGCGCGTTGTTCTTGATGACGATGATCTTGGCGTTGAGGTCGTATTTCCTGAGCGTCACGAAATCGCCCATCAGCATCGCCGCCGAGCCATCGCCGATCACAGCGACTACCTGGCGGTCCGGGAACGCAATCGATGCGCCGATTGCGTAGGGCAGACCGCAGGCCATGCTGGCCAGCGTTCCTGAGCAGCTGAACATCATTTCCCCGCGTATATCGATGTGGCGCGCCGTCCAGGCGGTGATGGTCCCGCTGTCGGTGATCACGATCGCATCCTCGTCGAGCAACTTGTTGAGCTCGTGAGTGACAACCTGCGGCTTCATCGGCATGTCTCGCCGGGTGCCGCGCTCGGTCATCAGCTCGCGCCACTCGCGCATGTTCTTCTGCGCGCCTTCGAGAAATTTGCTGCTCTTGTTCTTCTTGAGCAGCGGCAGCAGCTCGGAAAGAACGCGCTTGCTGTCGCCGACGAGGCCCAGATCGACCGGATAGCGGAGCCCGATGCGCTTGGGATCGAGCTCGATCTGCACTGCTTTGGCTTGTCCTGGCTTCGGATAGAATTCTATGTATGGAAAGCTCGAGCCGACGATGAGCAAGGTGTCGCAGCTTTCGAGCGCCTCCTGCGACGGCTTCGTGCCGAGCAGGCCGACTCCGCCGGTGGTGTAGGGACTCTCGTCGGGCACGGCTTGCTTGCCGAGCAAAGGCTTCCCGATGGGCGCCTGCAGCAGTTCGGCGAGGGCGAGCAACTCCTGGGTCGCTCCGATCGAGCCGCGGCCGGCGAGGATGAACGGCTTTTCGGCCTGGTTCAGGATGTCGGCGGCGCGCTGGAGCATCTCCGGGTCAGGGAACTGGCCGCCGCGTGCCATCAGGTTGGAGACGTGGTGCGCGACATTGCGCTCGGACCGGTCCTTCACCTCCTGCGACTGGAAGTCGACGGGGATCATCACGTGCGTCGGCTGGCGGTAGGCCAGTGCGGTGCGGCAGGCCTGCTCAACCACGTCCTCGACATGGGCCGGGCCCATCACCCGCACCGAATAAGCCGTCGCGTCCATGAACAACTTATCGAGCGCAACGTCCTGCTGCGTGTAGGTTTCGATAAGGTCGTGGTGCTGCGCGCCGGTGATCGCCAGCACCGGCTGATTGTCGAGCTTGGCATCGTAAATGCCGTTCAAGAGATGGATTCCGCCAGGCCCGGACGTCGCGAGGCACACTCCCAATTTGCCAGTGAACTTCGCATAAGCGCAGGCGGCGAACGCGGCCGCTTCTTCGTGTCGCACCTGCACGAACCTGATCTTGTCCTGCTTCTGTCGAAGCGATTCGAACACTCCGTTGATGCCGTCTCCCGGGATCCCGAAGATCGTGTCGACGCCCCATTTGATCAGTGTCTCGACGAGAATATCACCGGCTGTCTGCGCCATGATTTGTGGATCTCCTTGTGACGACGATCAGCAACGGCGACTTCATGTGCCATAATCGCAGGGCAATTAGACACCCCCCGCTGTCGATAGGCGCGCTGAGCGATGACAGCTGGTCAAAATTGACCAGGAACAGGAGTTCCGAGCGCGCACGACGCCGTCAGTCATAGAGTAGGACGCTCAACAGCGAACTGTGCACCCTCAAAGTGCCATTATAGTCAATGAATCCGAGCTTGCGAAACTTGTTCATGAAGAAGCTGATACGTGGCCGGGTGGTCCCGACCATCTCTGCGAGCGTTTCCTGGCTGATCTTCGTCGTGATCGGCTCGGGTTTGCCCTCTTTACCGAAGTTCGCCAGCAGCAGCAGCGTTCGGGC
>Ga0207695_10007222_pt1 | contig 14201 bp, 10 predicted proteins | sample KBSC54metaG_FD_184354 | JGI IMG/M metagenome (GOLD analysis project Ga0207695, IMG submission 184354) | Corn rhizosphere microbial communities from Kellogg Biological Station, Michigan, USA - KBS C5-4 metaG (SPAdes) (version 2) | ecosystem: Host-associated > Plants > Roots > Rhizosphere > Soil... | reverse complement strand
CCGGCCGGGCTCGCCGGTCAGGGCCTGGATCAGGGCCGAGGTGGCGCAGCGCAGCGAGCCGGTGACGTCGCCCGCGCCGATGTTGGTGCGAAGGTTGAGCGCCTCCTTGACCACCCCGGCGTTGGACCGGTCGGCGTAGGGCAGCGTGGTCGAGGCCAGGGTGACGGCGCTGACCGTATCCCGATCGAGGCCGGTCAGGCAGTCGCGCGCGGCCTCCACGGCCATGGTGATCGGGTCCTCGTCCCAGTTGGCCACGGACCGCTCGCCGGCGGCGAGGCCCCGCAGGCCCGCGGCGAACCAGGCGTTGGCCTGGTAGATGGCCGAGCGCTGCAGGCGGCGGATCGGCACATAGGCGCCGAATGCGAGGATGCCGTTCGTCGAAGTCATGAAATCCCTCCCGCCGCTCTTGGCCGGCGCGGGGCGGTATAGCGGCGTGAAACCGCGCGCGTCCAGGGCCGGGCCTTGGCGCTTCGTCGCACTGCCGCGTATGAAGCCGGTATCGATATCATTGGGGAGAGGGGCCGATGACGCGCCTGCTGCTGTACGAACCGTCGTACCGATCGGTCGAGGACCGGCTGCCGAAGAGCGGTCTGGAGATCGTGCTGATGGCGCCGGACGCCTCGCTGAGCCTCGACGGTCAGCCGATCTCGGTCGAGGACGCGCGGCCCGAGGTCGGCTGGACCAACATGGACCTCTATGCCGGCCCGGCCGGCAAATACATGCGCGCGCTGCTGGGCTCGCCCAGCATGAAGTGGCTGCAGAGCGGCGCGGCCGGCTTCGACATGCCGGTGTTCGCCGAGCTGGTCTCCAAGGGCGTCCGCCTGACCACCAATTCCAGCCAGTCGGTATGCATCGCCGAATATGTGCTGCACGGAGTGCTGGACCACTTCCAGCGTGGCGCCCAGCGCCGGGCGGCGCAGGCCGCGAGCCAGTGGAAGCGTTTCCCGTTCCGCGAGATCTCCGGCACCACCTGGCTGATCGTGGGCTATGGCGCGATCGGGCAGGAGACGGCGCGGCGCGCCCGGGCGTTCGGGGCCAGGATCATCGGCGCGCGCCGCAGCGCCGGGTCGCATGAGTTGGCCGACGAGATGATCACGCCCGACCAGATCGTCTCGCGCTTGCCCGAGGTTGACGTGGTCGTGCTGAGCGTGCCGCTCAGCAAGCACACCCGCGGCATGGTCGACGCGGCCTTCCTGGCGGCGATGAAGCCGAAGTCGGTGCTGGTCAACGTGGGGCGCGGCGGCCTGGTGGACGAGCCCGCCCTGCTGGCGGCGCTCGACACCGGCGTACCCGAGTTCGCCGTGCTGGACGTGTTCGAGACCGAGCCCCTGCCGCCGGAGAGCCCGTTCTGGCAACACCCCCGCGTGGCCGTGAACCCGCACGCGTCTGCGATGGGGTCGGGACTGGACGAGCGCAGCCGCCAGCTCTTCCTGGAGAATCTGAACCGCTACGTGGCAGGCCAGCCGCTGCTGAACGAGGCCGCGCCGGGCGACGTGCTGGCGCGCTGACATTAGTGCGTGCTTCGAGACGGCCGCTCCGCGGCCTCCTCAGCATGACGAAGGGTTGTGGGCGCTTCCTAAGGAGCGCCCGCGGGGCGCGTCTCGGAGCACGCGCGATCAGCCCCCGCTTGCCGGGTTTGCGTCCGATATCTGACCGCCTATATGCGACCGTCCTTTGGGAGACGCCGCCATGCGCCTGACGAACAGAACCGACCGTCCGTTCGTCTCCCCGGCAAAGGCGCGCCATGTCTCCGCTCATCACCCTCGACGGCCTCGGCTTCACCAGCCCTGACGGCCGCCGCCTCTTCGACAACCTGACCCTCGCCTTCGGGCGTGAAAAGACCGGCCTGGTCGGCCGCAACGGGGTCGGCAAGACCACGCTGCTGCGCCTGGTCCTGGGCGAGCTCGCGCCGACGGCTGGCGCGGCGAGCGTGGCGGGCCGGCTGGGCGTGCTGCGCCAGGCGATGGCGCCGCCGGACGGGGCCGCGTTGGCGGACCTACTCGGCGTGTCGGAAGGGCTGGCGCGCCTTGACCGGCTCGAGGCCGGCCACGGCGACGCATACGACCTGGAGGCGGCCGACTGGGAGCTGCCGCAGAGGATCCAGGAAGCGCTGCAAGCGATGGGGCTCGGCGGGATGGCGCTCGACCGACGGGCGACGACGCTCAGCGGCGGGCAGGCGACCCGGGCGTCCCTGGCGGCGCTGCTGATCGCCCAGCCCGACATGCTGGTAATGGACGAGCCCACCAACAACCTGGACGCCGAGGGCCGCGCCGCCGTTGCCGAGTTCCTCGAACGCTGGCGCGGCGGGGCGCTGGTGGTGAGCCATGACCGCGCCCTGCTGCGGCGGATGGATCGGATCATCGAGCTGACCGGCCTGGGGGCGGAGGTCTACGGCGGCGGGTACGACCTCTACGCCGCCCGCAAGGCCGAGGCCGCGGCGGCCGCAGCGCGCGATCTGGCGACGGCCGAGCACGTACTGGCGAAGACCGAGCGAGACATCCAGGTGGCCCGCGAGCGCAAGGCCCGCCGCGACAGCGCCGGCAAGCGGGCCCGAGCCCGCGGTGATGCGCCCAAGATCCTGCTGGACGCCCGGGCCGAGCGCGCCGAGGCCAGCGGCGGGCGCCAGACGCGGCTCGCCGACCGCCTGCGCGGCGAGGCTGAACGCGACCTGGCCGACGCCGAGGCGCGTGTCGAGCGGGTCCGCCGACTCGTCTTCGACCTGCCGCCGTCGGGCCTTCCGGCCGGCAAGCTGGTGCTGTGGTTCGAGCACGTAGGCTTCGCGTGGCCGGATGGAACACCTGTGCTGTCGGGTGTGAGCTTCCGGCTCACCGGCCCTGACCGTGTCGCGGTGACCGGACCAAACGGCGCGGGCAAGACCACCCTGATCCGGCTGGCCACGGGCGAGTTGGCCGCTTCCTCGGGCGTGGTTCGCCGCGGCGTCCCGGCGGTGGTGCTGGACCAGCGGGCGGCGCTGCTGGACGACGGCCAGACGCTGCTGGAAAACTTCCGCCGGCTGAACCCGGCCTGGCCCGACCACGCGGCGCACGAGGCGCTGGCGCGGTTCCAGTTCCGCAACGTGACGGCCCTGAAGCCGGCCGGCGCGCTCAGCGGCGGCGAGCGCCTGCGCGCCGCGCTCGCCTGCGCCCTGATGGCGGCCGAGCCGCCGCAGCTGATTATCCTCGACGAGCCCACCAACCACCTCGACCTGGACTCGATCGCGGCCGTGGAGGGCGCGCTCGCCGCCTACGACGGCGCCCTGCTGGCGGTGAGCCACGACCCGGCGTTCCTGGACGCCGTGGGCGCCGCCCGATCCGTCGACCTGGGTTGACGCAACGGCAGAACAATTCGGCCGCGGAAGGAGGTTGGCGGGCCTCGCTTTCTCGGGTTACAGCAGATCAGCGATGAGAAAAGCGCGGCGGAGCGGGCGGAGCGCGAGATGGTTGATTTCTGTGCGGACGACACGGTCGAACTGAGGAAGTGGCGCAGCGAAGTTCGGGAATTCTTCGACAGCGAAGCGCCGAGGAATTTCTTCTTCGACTACGACTACGACGAGGATCCGATCCGCTGGGCGGAGTACCTCAAGTTCTGGCGGAAGATGGGCGAGAAGAAGTGGGTCGCCCTGACCTGGCCGGAGAAATACTACGGCCTCGGCAAGTCCGCGATCGAGAAGTGGGTCCTGCACGAGGAGATGATCAACTACGACATCCCCAGCTACCCGATCATCGGCCTGGCCGTATCCGGCGCGGTGCTGCGCCTGGGCACCGAAGAGCAGCGGATGTTCCACCTGAAGGGGATCGCCGAGGTCACCACCCTCTGGGGCGAAGGCTACACCGAGCCGCAGGCCGGGTCCGACCTGGCCTCGCTGACCACCCGCGCCCACCGTGACGGCGACCACTGGGTGCTCAACGGTCAGAAGACCCTGGGCACGGCGGCGCACCACGCCCAGTGGATGAGCGTGCTGGCCCGCACCGACCCCAACTCCAAGAAGCACAACGGCCTCAGCTGTTTCCTGGTCCCGCTCGACACGCCCGGGATTTCGATGGCGCCGCTGCACAACATGGCCAACGGCCAGCAGAACCATACCTTCTTCGACAATGTGCGCGTGTCGGCCGATTGCCTGCTGGGCGAGGAGGGCCAGGCCTGGCCGCAGGTCTGGTTCGGCCAGGGCGGCGATCGGCTGGACCGCGGCGGCCCGGCGCCCGACGGCCACCCGTTCCGGGTGATCCGGATGCTGAACACCATCGTCGATTACTGCCGCACCACCCGGCGCCGCGGCGTCCGCATGGCCGACGACCCGGTGATCCGCCTGCAGCTAGCCGAGCTGATGAGCGGCGTCGAGGTGATGAAGCTGCATGTGTTCGAGAGCTACAGCGCGCTCAGCGCCTCCAACGGATTTGGCGGACGCGCCGCCCGCAGCTTCATCAGCCAGGCCTTCTACAAGGAGTTCTGGCCGCGGATGGCGCAGATCTGCATGGAGATCGTGGGTCCCATGGCCCAGCTCCACGGCGGCAAGTGGGCGGTGCTGGACGGGCGGGTGCAGCAATACTTCCGCGCCTCGTTCGGCAACCACGCCGGCGGCACCTCGCAGCTGAAGCGGATGAGCCTGGCCACGCGTGGCCTGGGCCTGCCGCGCTGATTTGAAACGACGATTTTCAGGAGGCCGGGATGGCCATTGATCTGAACTTCAACGAGCAACAACAGCTCGTCCAACAGACCGCCAATGAGTTCTTCGCCGCCAACTGCGGTCCCTCACTGGCGCGGCGGTACGAGAATTCCGAGGACCCCTATCCGCGCGGACTGTGGGGCAAGATGGCCGACCTCGGCTGGCTGGGGATGAGCTTCCCGGCCGAGTACGACGGCCTGGAGACCACCTTCCTCGACATGTACGCCCTCTACATCGAGATGGGCCGCCACCTGGTCCCGAGCCCGCACCTGGAGACGGTGGCGATCTGCGGAGAGCTGGTGGCGGCGCTGGGGACCGACGCCCAGAAGAGGCGCATCCTGCCGGCCATCGGCTCGGGCGACGCGATCCTGAGCTTCGCCTTCACGGAGCTGGACGGCCTTTATGGCCCGGAGGGCGTCACTCTCGCCGCGAAACCCCGCGGCGACGGCTTCGTGCTCAGCGGGACCAAGACGCTGGTCAACTATGCCGGCTCGGCCAACTGGCTGGTGGTCGCCGCCCGCACCGGCGGGACCGACGCGGCCGACGGGATCAGCCTCTTCCTGGTCGATCCGAAGGCCGCCGGCGTCACGCTGGAGCGCACCGCGAACATGGGCGGCTATCCGCTTCACAGCGTGACCTTCGCCGACGTGACGGTTGGGGCCGACGACGTCCTCGGGCCGGTCGGCGGGGCCTGGAAGACGCTCGACGAGGTGATGATGAAGGCCGCCGTGCTGCAGTCGGCGATGATCCAGGGGGCCGGCGAGCAGGTGCTGGAGATCACCGTCGGCTACGCCAAGGACCGGGTGCAGTTCGGCGAGCCGATCGGCAAGTACCAGTTCGTGCAGCGCCTGGTCACCGACGTGGCGGTGGAGGCGGCGAACCTGCGGCTGCTGGCCCTGTACGCGGCCTGGAAGATCGATTCCGGGCAGCCGTTCCTGCGCGAGGCGGCGCTGGCCAAGGCCGCCGCCAGCAAGGCGGCGGCGGCCATGACCTTCGCCTCGCACGAGGTGCACGCCGGCATCGGCTTCATGAACGACTACGACCTGCAGCTTTTCACGACCCGGTGCAAGCACTGGGAGTACAACCTCGGCGACGCCCGCTACTGCCTGGAGCGGGCGATGGACGAAAGCGAGGGGAAGCTGACCACGTTCGAGGCCGCGCCGGCGACCCGGGAGATGGTTCAGGCCTGAACTGTCTTCCTCCTCCCCTGCCCCGCAGAGGGCGGGGGAGGTGGCAGGCCGCGCAGCGGACTGACGGAGGGGGCGCAAGGCGGCGCGCACGCTGCTTGGATAGACAGCGCCCCTGCCCCGCGCCCCCTCCACCACTTCGTGGTCCCCCTCCCCCGTTTCACGGGGCCGGAGAAGGGGCTATGATCGGGCCAGCAGTTGATCGCCCGGCCTTTGGCGCCTGGCGCTCTGGAGGAGACGCCTGATGCAGGGCATGGGAGCAACGGCGGGTGAGGCCTGCCCGTTCGACTTCAACTTCGACGCCGCCACCTTCAAGGTCGGCGACACGGTGAGCTACCGGGTCCCGGAGGCCTTCGACGACTTCCCGTTCGTGGGCACGATCCTGGCGGTGCACGACGACTACGTCGAGATCTCGCCGAACGATCCGGCGACCCCGGACAAGCGCATGCGCGGGACGCGCGAGAGCCGGCCGGTGGTGTCCAAGGCCGACGCGATCTAGTCGCCCAGCAGGGTCATCCGGGCCGGAGCCGCGCAGCCGCGCAGAGCCGGGACCTCCCGGGGCTACAGGAAATCCCGGACAGCTCGCTGCGCGAGCTTCCGGGGTGACAATGAAAATGTCTGAGAGGGAGGGACGGCATGAGCGATCTTCGCGTGGGCGTGGTCGGGGTCGGCTGGGGTTCGCTGGTGCACGCGCCGGCCTTCCAGGCGGCGCAGGGGTTCGACCTGGTGGCGCTCTGCTCGCGGCGCCCGGAGCCGCTGGAGGCTGCCGGCGCCAAGCACGGGATCACCGACCTCTCCACCGACTGGGCCTCGTTCGTGAAGCGGGACGACCTGGACCTGATCGCCGTGGCCTCGCCGGTGGAGCTGCATCGCGACATCACCGTCGCCGCGGTCACCGCCGGCAAGCATGTGCTTTGCGAGAAGCCCGCCGCCCTGACCGCCGCCGACGCCAAGGAGATGCTGGACGCGGCCCAGGCGGCCGGCGTGATGCACACCACCTGCTTCGAAACCCGCTGGCTGCCCGAGCGGCTGACCGTCTGGGACCAGGTCCGGGCCGGAATGGTCGGCAAGCCCTACAGCCTGCGCATCGTCCACAGCGCCGACTACTGGCACCCGACCCACGCGCCGCAGTCCGAATGGATGTACCGCCGCGACGCCGGCGGCGGCTACCTGATGGGCATGCTCTCGCACGACATCGACTTCGCCTGCGCCCTGGTGGGCGAGCCGGTCGCGGTGACGGCGCACCTGGGCACCAGCGTCAAGCGCCGCGCGATGCAGGACGGGCATGAGATCGACGTCGACGCCGACGACACCACGACCCTGATCCTGCGCTTCGCCAACGGGGCGGCGGCGGTGATCTCCTGTTCGGTGGTGGGGGCGCACAGCCGCGGCACCCGGTTCGACATGTTCGGCGAGAACGGCACCCTGCTGTTCGAGAACGCGCCGGCCCGCAAGGTCACCGGCGGGCGGGCCAGCGACCCGGACGTGGCCGAGATCCCGCTGACGGAGCGCGAGCCAAAGAAGGGCGCGATCACCTCCAAGGCCCGCTCGGCCGCCATGGTGCGGGCGCAGGCGCTGATGCTGGAGGACTGGCTCGCCAATCGCGACAACCCGGATGCGGCGGTGCCGACCCTGCGGGCCGGCTGGCGGGTGCAGCAGATCATCGAGGCGGCGCGCAGTTCGGCGGCCGGCGCCGGCTGGGTCGAGCTGCAATAAGGCGGGCGCCGCGTTGACCCGCCGCTCGGCGCCACACTAACCTGACGGACAAGCCGCGCCGGCCAGTGCGCGGGCGCATCATGGGGATCGAACGGATGGCGGCGGAAACAGGGGGCGCCTCGCGCATGGCCGCCTCCGCTTACGCGCGGCCCGGCTACAGCTGGTTCGTCCTGTTCATCCTCACCCTCGCGTACGCGGCCCACTCCATGGACCGCGCCATGCCCAACATCCTGATCGAGCCGGTCCGCGCCGAGTTCCACCTCAAGGACAGCCAGCTCGGCCTGTTCGCGGGCGCCTACTTCGGGCTGGGGTTCGTCTTCGCGGTGCTGCCGATGGGCTACCTCGCCGACCGCATCAACCGGCGCACGCTGCTGTCGGTGATCATGGTGGTGTGGAGCGCCTGCACGGCGCTCGGCGGCTTCACGCGCAGCTTCGGCACGCTGCTGCTGACGCGCGGGGCCGTGGGGGTCGCCGAGTCCGGCGCCTCGCCGATCATCCTGCCCCTGATCACCGACATCTTTCCCAAGCACCGGCGCTCGTTCGCCATGGGCCTGCTCTATGTCGGCGTGCCGTTCGGCGGGATCCTCGCCGCCGGCGCCGGAGGCCTGATCGCCGCCGCCTACGGCTGGCGCATGGCCTTGATGCTGGCCGGCATTCCCGGACTGTTCCTGGCCGTGCTGGTGATGATCTTCGTGCGCGAGCCCGGACGCGGCGCCAGCGACGAGACCCCCGAACAAAAGCCGGCGCCATTGCCCGAGGTCCTGAAGTTCCTGGTCAGCCAGCCGGCCATCCTCTGCATCATGGGCGCCGGCGTGCTGATCGGCTGGATCTCGATCACCATCGGATCGTGGGCGAGTTCCTATTACATCCGCGTCCACCACCTGAAGCTGTCGGAGGTGGCCGTGATCCAGAGCCTCGCGCTCGGCGGCTGCGGACTTCTGGCCCCGCCGCTGTTCGGATGGATCGCCGATCGCGTGTCGGGACGAAGCCCCATCCTGCCGCTGATCATAACCGCGATTGCGGGTGCGGTGTCTTTCATGTTCGGCCAGGCATGGCTGTTCGGCACTGTCCTGCCCCTGATCGTCGTGTGCCAGGTGCTCGGCGAGTTCTTCCGCCAGGGATACCCGCCCCTGCTCTATCCCGTGGTGCTGGGACGGACCCCGCCGCACATGCGCGGCGTCGTCATGTCGGTGATCCAGGGGACCACCAATCTGATCGGCTTCACTTTCGGCCCCGCCGTGCTCGGCGAGCTTTCCGACGCGCTGGGCGGCGGAACCGCCATCCGCACGGCCATGGCCTACGGGTTCGGCATGTACGGCGTCATCATCACGCTGTTGATCGCCGCGTCGCTCCTGTTGCGCCGGCCGAACACCGTCGCGCCCGCCGCCGCCGGCTGATTGACAGCCACCGCCGGGCGCCGGCCAATGATCCGGCGAAGCCGACACGGTACGATCGGCGAGGCGGGGGAGGAGACGCGTTCCATGGTTTCGGACACCGAGCCCTCCCCTGTCCGGTCCGAAGCCGCGCCGCCCGGGGCCGCGGCCGAGGCGGAGCTGTCCAGTGGGCGCCTGGCCTGGATCACCTTCGTGATGGCCTCGGTGGCCTTCCTGGCGGCGGTGGACCGCAACGTCCTCAACATCCTGCTGGACCCGATCAAGACCAGCCTCGGCGCCACCGACACCGAGATGGGGTTCCTGACTGGGCTGGCCTTCACCCTGGTGCTGGTCACCGTCGGCATCCCGGTCGCGCGCCTGGCCGACCGCACCAACCGCCGGAACCTGCTGGCCATCGCCGTGGCGTTCTGGAGCGTCATGACCGCCGTGTCCGGCCTCGCCGGCAGCTACATCCAGCTGCTGCTGGCGCGCTTCGGGGTGGCGGCGGGCGAGTCCGCCCACCAGCCCACGTCTTTGTCGATGGTCGGCGACTTCTTCCCCGCGGCCAAGCGCGGCGCGCGGATCGGCTTCATCGTCGTCGGCAGCACGGCGGGCTATGCCGTGGGCTCCATCGCGGCGGGCGTGCTCAACGACATGTACGACTGGCACGTGGCGATGCTGGGCGTGGGCGCCCCCGGCCTCCTCGTCGCCGCCCTGATCTACCTCACCATCTCCGAGCCGAAGCGCGGCGCCCAGGACGGCGGCATCGACCGGACGCCGGTCTCGATGAGCGGCGCGCTGCGGCGGATGGGACGAATCCGCAGCTGGCCTGCCCTGCTGGCCGGCCTGGTGTTCCTGAACGTAGGCTTCACGGGCTTCCTGGCCTGGAACACCACCCTGTTCACCCGGGTCCACCACATGTCCACCGCCCAGGCGAGCGTGGTCTCGGCGGTGTTCTTCGGCCTCGGTCCGGTGATCGCGAACGCGAGCGCCGGCTTCCTCAGCGACCGGCTCGCCCGCCGCGGGGCGCGTTGGCGCATGTATCTGGCTTCCGCCATGGCGGCGTTGTCCGCGCCGTTCCTGGCGATCGGAATCCTGTCGCCGGACACGGCCTACGCGATCGCGTTCATGGGGCTCTACACGATCCTGTCCGGCGGCCTGACCACCGTATATCAGGCGGCGTCCCTATCGATCACGCCGCCGAACATCCGGGCCACGGTGTTCTCGATCAACTACTTCGTCGTCGGCATCATGGGCGGACTGGGCGCGGTGATCGTGGGGCGGCTCAACGACACGGTATTCAAGGCGGAGGGCAAGGAGGCCCTGCATCACAGCATGCTGGTGCTGCCGGCGGGCATGGCCCTCTGCGCGCTGATGTTCCTGATCGCCAGCCGCCAGATGGACCACGACGTAGCGCAACTCAGCGCCGGCTCGGAACCTGCCGCCGGCGGGTGAGGCTACGCCGGCTCGGCGATCAGGTGGTCGAGCAGCCCCTCCTCGACGTAGGGCGGGATCTGGTCGGGCGTGAACGGCAGCGCCTCCTGGCCGTGGTAGCCGATCTTGGCCCGCACTTTTGGATCCAGGTAGTAGGCCGCCGTCGCGACGACGGTCAGCGCCGTCCAGGCGGGCAGGTCCGTCGCCCGAAGGTCGGCCAGGCCCGCCGGCGAGGCCAGGGCGCGGCGCAGGTCTGCGGCCAGATCCGGCCGCACCGACAGGACACGATCGACCTGGCGGGTCACGGCCTCGGTCTCGGCCACCGCCGGCATCCCGTCGCCCGGCGGCATCAGGGTCTCGGCCCAGGCCAGCAGGCGCCGGCGTTCGTCATCGCTGAGGGGCGCGGGAACCAATGGCGCCGGCTCGGCCCACGGCCGCCCGGCCTGGGCGACATGGGTCCGGCGTTCCGGGACCGGCATGTCGCGACGCGCGTCGACCAGGCGTTCGGCGGCGCGCAGCGACAGGGCGCAGATGGTGCTGGTGGGATTGAGCGGCCCGGAGGTCACGAACACGCTGCCGTCGAGGACGCCGAGGTTCGGCACGTCGTGGGTCATCTGCCAGCGGTCGACCACCGAGGTCGCCGGATCGTCGCCCATACGCGTCGTGCCCATCAGGTGGGCGTTGCCGCCGGTGGGGTTGTTGGCCAGCACCTCGCGCGCCCCGGCGTCGGCCATGATCTCCATGGCGCGGGCGGTGTTGAAGTCGAGGTTCTTCAGCGAGTTGGGATGGTAGCGGTAGAGCATCTTGGCCGCCGGCAGGCCCGCCGAGTCGGTCAGGCTGTCGGACAGCACGATCCGGTTGCTCTCCTCCGGCGGGTCCTCGCACATGATCGAGAACTGCAGGCCGTGCTGGAAGCGCTGCGCGAACCGGCGATGATGGTCGGCCGGGTCCACGCCCTCGAGCATGAGGCGCTGGGCCTCGATGACCGGGCCGCCCGCCACCGGGTGCAGCGACCACTTGCAGCCGAAGTCGAACCCCCGAGAGCGGTCGCTCTCGCCGAATTCCAGGCACTGGACGGTCGACCCGTAGTGCATCTGCGGCTGGCCGAACGGCGCGTCGAAATAGGCGGAGACGCTGGAGATCGGGTGCAGCATCAAGCGGCGCCCGACCAGGCCGGAGCGGTTGGCGATGCCGTCGGAGAACCGGGCGCAGGCCGAGTTGAGCAGCAGCCGCGGCGTGCCGATGCCGTTGGCGGCCATCAGGGTCACGTCGGCCGACTGGAAGTGGCCGGCCCCCGAGGTGTCGAGCCACTCCGCGCCGGCCGCCAGGCCGTTGGAGTCGAGCACGATCCGGCTGACCCGGGCGCCGGTGATCAGCCGCCCGCCCGCGTCCACGAAGCGGCGCCAGTGGGTCAGGTCGGCGGAGGACTTGGCCCCCTCGTTGCAGCCGGTCTGGCAGGCGCTGCGCCGCACGCAGGCATGCCGGCCCCCGTACGGCAGCGAGATGATCGCGTTGGTGTCGGGCCACCAGTGCCAGCCCCGCCGGGCGAAGGCGCGGGCCACCGCCATCGGGCCCTCGCCGAACGGCAGCGGCGGCAAGGGCGGATCCTCGCCGGGCGGATACTTCGGATTGCCCCCCAGGCCAGAGACGCCGATCATCCGGTCGCTGCGCTCGTAGAAGGGCTGCAGCTCCTCGTAGGTGATCGGCCAGTCGTCGGCGACGCCATGCAGGGTGCGTAGGCGGAAGCTCTCCGGCAGCAGGCGGATCCAGATGGCGTTGTAGAGAATGGTCGCCCCGCCCACACCGTTGAAGTTGATGATCCGCATGTCCGACTCGGAGAAGTCGATCGGATAATCGCAGGCCGCGCCGCGGAGGTTCGGGCTGGACGACCAGGTCTTGCCGGCGGCCAGCTCCCAGTCCCATTCGGAGCCGCGGTAGCCGTGGCGGTCCTGCCAGCCGCCCTGCTCCAGGGCCGTGACCTTGAATCCGGCCTGTTGGAGCCGCAGGGCCGCGACGCCGCCCGCCGGGCCTGCGCCGATGATCAGGACGTCACTATGCTCGTCGGCCACGCGGCCTCCCTGGTATGATCCTCCCGCCCGCCTTGTTCACGTCATCGCCGGGCTTGTCCGGCGCCCCATGAACACCCGCTTGGTCCGCGTCCATGGGTGGCCCGGACAAGCCGGGCCATGACGTGAACAGGCGACGTCGGGCTGTCCGAATCCCTGCCTAGTTGTACTCCCACCCCTCCACGCCCGGATCGGCGCCGATGCGCGGGCCGGGGGTGAAGGTGGCGGGCAGGCTTTCCCAGCCCATGACCACGCCGCAGTTGTCGTACTGGCGGGCGTTCGCGGCATCGATCTCGATGTCGGGCATGCGGCGCAGCACGGTGTTGAAGATGATCTCGAATTCCAGCCGCGCGTAGTGCTGGCCGATGCAGCGGTGGTTGCCGAAGCCGAAGCCCACCTGCAGCGTCGGCTTGCGGTCGAGGTTGATCTCCAGCGGGTTCTCGTACTCGCGCGCGTCGCGGTTGGCGGCCGGCCAGCACAGCATCACCCGGTCGCCGCGGCGCATGGCCTGGCCGCCGAGCTCGGTCTCCTTCATCACCGTGCGGCACAGGCCTTGGGTCGGCGTGCCGATGCGCATGAACTCGTCGAACGCATCGCGGGTCTGCTCGGGATGCTGCTCCAGCCGTTTGCGCAGCGACGGGAAGCGCACGAGGTTGACGAAGGTGGTGCCGATCAGGGCCGAGGTGGTGTCGATGCCGGCGCCGATGATCAGGCCCGCCAGCGCCGCGGTGTCCTCGTCGGTCAGCTCCACGCCCTTGTCGCGGGCGTTCAGCACCTGGCTGATCACGTCCTCGCGCCGATCGGTCTTGCGCGCCTGGACGGCCGCCTTCAGGCGTCCCGACTGATCCGCCCGCGTTCCGCGCGCCAGGGCTTCCTCCCAGCGCGGGTCGTCGGCCGCGAGATGCGAGGTGGTGTGCGACAGCCAGGCCACGTCGCGGTAGTTGTCGCTGGGCAGGCCTGCCAGTTCCAGGCTGAAGATCGCCGGCACGATGTTGAACATGTCGGTGGCGAGATCGACGCGGCCGGTCTCGATCTTGCGGTCGATGCAGGCGTCGATCAGCCGCTGGATGCGATCGCGCCATTTCTCGGCCGCCTGGACCGAGAACAGCGGGGCCAGGGCGCGTCGGGCGACGCCCCATTCAGGCGGGTCCTCCTGCAGCATGATGCCGGCGGCCGCGCTGGCCGGTCCGCGCTGGAGCTGGCGGGTGGTGCGGGGCGGGATGAACAGGCCGTTGAGCTGGATGTCGTCGACCGGGCAGCCGCGCGAGAACTCGGCGCGCGAGGAGAAGGTCTCCCAGTCGCGGGCGGCCTGGGTGAGTTCGGGATAGCCGATCACCACCCAGAAGCCGCCGTGGTGGGGCGACCAGAACACCGGCCCGACGTCGCGGCGGATGTCCTCGAACCAGTCGTAGCGGTCGGTGACATAGGCCTTCGAGTTGTGGTCGAAATAGTCGACGACCTTGGCGCCGACCGGACACTGTCCGCCGCTCATCCTCGCCCTCCCGAACGGCCTCGGCCGCTCAGGCGGCCGCCGCCGACATAGGCTTCTGCGACGCGGCCGCCCTGTCCAGGGTGTCCTTGTAGAGGACGCCGTCCTTCATGATGGCATGCAGGTTGGCCTGGTCCTTCAGCACCTTGATGTCACGGCTGGGGTCGCCGGCCACCACCAGCAGGTCGGCGTACTTGCCGGCCGCGATGGTGCCGATGTCCTTGCCGAAGCCCAGCAGCTCGCCGCCGTTCTTCGTCGCCCACCGGATCACGT
>Ga0207695_10007221_pt1 | contig 14201 bp, 9 predicted proteins | sample KBSC54metaG_FD_184354 | JGI IMG/M metagenome (GOLD analysis project Ga0207695, IMG submission 184354) | Corn rhizosphere microbial communities from Kellogg Biological Station, Michigan, USA - KBS C5-4 metaG (SPAdes) (version 2) | ecosystem: Host-associated > Plants > Roots > Rhizosphere > Soil... | reverse complement strand
AGTAGAACTGGACAGATTATTGGCTCCGATTCCCTGCAATTTATTTGGTTAAATGCCTGGAAGAAAATTAGAAAGAATGTGGAATTTAATGGACAAACAACTTGGTGTAACCCTATCAAAAGAATATTGTGCGGCAGTAAATCTTGAAGTTGAAAAATGGATAAAAGCAATGGCAATAAATATTAAACGAGTTTCATTATTGCCGTTGATTAAGGCTACACTACTTTAAAAAAAATTTACAAAAACCGTACTTGAAAACTGCCATACTATTTTCAGACCGCGACATTGACAACTCAAATAGAATATCCGGAAATGAATTCGACAAAGCTTACATCGATGTGAAGATAAAGGATCACAAACATGGCACTAAATAATTCCAAATTGCTGAAGCGAGAGTTGCCGATAACTGCAGGTAAAACAGAAACTGCCGTTATCAAGTTGCATTACTCATCATTTGAGTTATATGATGAAAGTCCTTGAAGATGGACGTCATCCCTTGCGAATTTGAAGTGTAGTATGGAACCAGTTACACTGCAAAAGATTTAAGGATGACAAGTGTTACCGTCTTATAAAATACATTTATCAACCTAATGAAACCAAATAAAAGAAACACCACATGTACTCTGTTATTTGGTTATCATGATGTGCTTACTCGAAAAATGGAACGTCAGGAACCGCATACTTTTTCAATCCTTCAACGTTAAGCTCAACGCCAATGCCGGGCTTGTCAGATAATACAAGAAATCCTTTTTCAATAAATGGTTTATCATAAGTTATGATCTCTTTCCATTTTGGTTGTGTATCGCTTAGTGTTTGCCATTCCAGGATATGAAAATTGGGGACCGAAGCACAAACATGAGCAGTGGCCATAGCCCCAAGAAACGAACCAACCATGTGTGGCGAAAAAGGCGTATAATATAAATTGGCAAGATTGGCGATGCGCTGACCTTCGCCAAGTCCGCCACACTTCTGCAGATCCGGCATGATGATATCAATGGCCGCCTCTGATAATAAACGAGTATAGCCATACCCGAGATAAAAATTTTCTCCGGCGCATATTGGCGTACTTGTTTCCTGTGTAATGGTTTTATAAACATCTATATTATCTGCAGGTACCGGTTCTTCCAGCCACATAAGATTTAAAGGTTCCATCATTTTAGCTACCCTCCTTCCTGTCGGTGCATCATAGCGCCCGTGCATGTCTACACAAATATCAATATGTGACCCTACTGCTTTTCGAACGGCCTCTATGGAATTATACATTCTTTCTAACTCGGCGTTACTTGCCGTCCAGTTGTACCGGTCAAATTTATTGGGATCGTTTGCTTCATCAATATCAAACTTAACAGCAGTATATCCCCTGTCAACAGCATCTGTAGCAGCTTTCGCATAATCTTCAGGTGTAGGGTTTCTAACTGCATATAATTCTGTGTCGCAATAAACTCTTATTTTATCACGAAACTTGCCGCCAAGTAACTGGTAAACAGGCAGGCCAAGGGCTTTGCCACATAAATCCCATAAGGCAGCATCAAACGCTGATAACACAGCAACATACATTCCTGATTGGGCGCCGCCGAAGAAATTTCCTTTTCTCAATTCCTCAAAAATCCTATTCGGGTTTAAAGGACTTTTTCCGGTTATTTGCTTTCCTATCCGCTGAACTAAATAATAGGTGCCACCTATTGCGTCTACCGCTTCGCCGCTGCCCCATATATCCTGGTTTGTAAGAATTTTTACAAATAAGCCACCCCCGGAATAAGCACACTTCACACCGGTTATTTTTAAATCGGAAGGGGCTGAAGATTTTGGCGCTCTATCTACAGCTTCTGTGATTCCCTTGCCAAAAGATGTCAAAGATGCGAAAGGTGTAATGGCAGCCGTTATAGCCGCTTTTGTCAAAAATGATCTCCTTGAATTTGACATAATCTTAGTTTTTAGTTTTAATAATTAATTGTTTGATGGCCTGGATTTGACCTCTCTAAATATTTTACCAGGTTCTGTCTTTTAAATATTCCTGTATTTGTTCTTTGCCAACGGGCAATTCATTAATATGATCGTTCAACCACTTCGAAAAATCTTTTTCAATGTCATCTGTCCAGCGGGCATCTATTTGTCCTGCCGTATATTTTCCTTCCCTTAACCGCTGGTGGCCAAACTGGTCGCGTAAACGCACAATTTCTGAAGTCTTCACTACCTGTTCGGCCAATTGTGGAGGAATGAAAACTACCACTCCCATCTTACCCAACACTACATCTCCGGGCATTACCGTTACCGTTCTTATACGGGTAGGATGATTAATACCAACAATCATGGTAGTTAAATCTCTATTTTGTCCGCCGCCAGGGTTATGATAGGAAGGATCGTAGCTGGTATAATAAGAAGTAAACCCTCCGATTTCTTTTAAACCTTCCAAATCTCTTATGGCGCCATCATAAACAATACCATTCCCTGTTCTGGCATAAATGGCATTACCTACATTATCACCAATAGTGGGCCCGTTTCTTTTAGCGCCAAACTGGTCTGCTACGTACACATCCCCTTTAACCAACATTTCAACGGCCCAAACATTTTGAGCTCTTCTGCCTTGTTTTTTACCTAATGAATCTATGGCCTTCCATACGTCAGGCCGTCCAGGCATAAACGTTGTGGTTACGGCACGGCCTACCAGTACACTATCCGGATTGATGATTTGCCAATCTTCCGCAACCTGGTACTTATAACCAGCATTGCTCAAAACAGCCCAGGCTTCTTCTACGCTAACTGATTTCATTCTCCGGATGATATCATCCGGTACTTTTGGTCTTCCATCAGGAAAGCGTTCGCCTTTCCATTCGTGTGTCAACGCAATTAATTCTTCTTTACTTATTTGCACCTGCTGACTTTGTACGTTTTGGAGAATCCCAAACAGGTAAAGCATGGTTACTAGAAGTTTGATTTTTTTCATATAACTTTTTTTAATTTAGAAGATGGCTCAACTATCATTTTCGGTTTATCGCTATCTGGCAGCCGGTTATGCCACCAGCTTGCCAGTGCAGACCCTGTAATGTTCATCAATGGTCCAAATACAGCCGCTGCTAACCCGATGGTTCCAATTTTTCCCATTTGTTTTGCAATACCTGAAGCCAGTCCTGCATTTTGCATACCTACCTCAATGGCAACCGTACGGCAATCCCGCTCAGGTAACTTAAATAACCTGCCTGTCCAATAACCCAGTAAATAGCCGAATATGTTATGTATTAATGCCACCAGTAATAATAGCAGTCCGATCTTCATCAAATTATCCCTGCCGGCTGCTACAATTATTGTAACGATGGCTGCAATGCTGAACATAGAAATAAATGGCATGGCATTATCAAGCCATTTTAATTTCCCAAATAATAATTTATTAAATACTAAACCGGCACCAATGGGGATAATGATCATTTTCAAAATATCCCACATCATGCTCATCACATTAATTTCAATTAATGCACCCGCGAAAACTTTCATCAGCAATGGAGTAACAAAAGGCGCTAACAATGTGGCGACGGAAGTGATAGTAATTGATAGGGCAAGATTCGCGTTGGCGAGATAAGCCATTACGTTTGATGCAAGGCCACTAGGGGAACATCCTATCAAAATAATACCGGCAGCTATTTCCGGCTGAAAGCCGGTAAGGCTTGCCAGTGTAAAACCAAGCAATGGCATTATAACAAAATGGCATCCTACCCCAACCATTACTCCCTTTGGCGATTTGGCAATGGATGCAAAATCTTTAATACCCATTGAAGAGCCCATACCAAACATAAGCACCTGTATCAAGGGAATGATAGAATCACTCAATTTATAATTCTCCCATTCTATAAAATATTGCGGATGAAACATTGCCAGCGTTACTGCGGCAAAAATGATAGCTGTAAATGACATGCCTTTTAGCAAGGGAGTACCCCTCAATGCAAATGCAATACATATAAAGAACAAACATATCGACCATCCCACCATATTTATTTCCCTTGCTACTCTGAAGATTACAGATAAGACAGCGCAAAGGGCAGCAAGACCATAAAAGATTGTCGGATAATTTTTGACCGGCATAATTTGAAAGAAATATTTTAGTTAAGACGATTGTTAATAATGTTTTTTATAGTTCAAAGGAAAGCAGGTTATTAAACCATCGCACTTTATGATTGATCGCCTGTTTGTAATGGCGCTTTAGGTTATGACTGTTGCAATGCAGCAATATCCGCAAACTCATTAGCCAGTTTAGTACTTAGTGATTCAAATATTTTGTAATATTTTAAATAGGTTCTATGGTTATTTTTTTGGGGAGTTACAATGTCACGTAGTACAACCGTTTTCACTGCTTCATCAAGAGAATTGTAAATACCCATTTCTGTTGCGCTTATTAAGTAGGAGCCATAGCTTACACTATGATAATTTTGCATCAGCCTAACAGGTTTATTATAAATATCAGCCACCATTTGTACAAAAAAAGGTAGTGTGCCGAAACTTCCGTTAATAGAAAGAGTATTGAAGGCACGATGTTGCTGAAGCGTTTTGCCAATACTATAAATTTCATATAAAATGCCTTCGATAACAGCCCTCAAAAAATGGGCTTTAGTATGCTTTATATTTATTCCAAAATAAACACCGCGTGCATTGGCATTCCATATGGGCGCTCTTTCACCCAATAAATATGGCAGAAATATTAATCCATCTGATCCCGGTGAAATACCTGAAGCCTCATTGATTAGCTCCAGCATACTATCTTCAATATCAAATGGGTTTTTAAAATCGCCAAATTGCCGGGTAAACCATTCAAAGATGTTACCTCCGTTATTCGTAGGCCCCCCGGATACGTACCGGTTTTCGGTAAGCAAATAGTTGAAAAAAAGTTGCTTTTCGTCCTGCAATACCTTATCACCCATTACCCTCACGGCACCGCTGTCTTCAACAGTGATGTTGGCCATTCCCTCTCCATTTATCCCATCCCCCAGAATCGCCATGCATCCATCGCTGGAACCAACAAGAAGTTTGGTATCCGCTGACAGACCCAATGATGTTTGGTAGGCATTGTTTAATTTTCCTGGAGAGGTAAAAACAGGTACCAGATTTGGCAACATGGCTGAAGTGATACCTGCAAATTTAAGCGCCTCAGGCTCCCACTGTATTTTATGGATGTTAAGCAAACCTGTAGCCGATGCAATGCTGTAATCAACCATGTACTCTCCTGTTAATTGCTGCAGGATATAACTCTTAAGGGATAAAAACTTACTAGCCTGTTTGAACTTTTCCTTTTCATTGTTTTTAATCCAGGCAATTTTTGTTAGTGGAGACATAGGGTGCAGCGGTGTACCGGTAGTTTTGTATATCTTTTTACCAAGGGCTGAATTCTTGAGTTCCGCGGCTTCTTTATTGGCTCTGTTATCCGCCCAGGTAATAGCATTACCCATTGGGTTTCCTCTTTTGTCTACGGCAAGCACACTGTGCATGGAAGCACTAAAACAAATTGATACTACTTTATATTTTTTAGGATGTACTAAATCGTTCAAAAGGTTTTTGAGAACATACAACATAGTGATAAATATCTGGTCTGGATCCTGTTCACTGTAATCAGGTTCACTATGAAATGTGGGGCAATATCCTTTTAGTGAGCCAAGCATATTGCCATTCAAATCAAATGCATACACTCTTACTGCATTGGTGCCGAGTTCTATGGTGATGATACATTCCATGGTTAAAATAATTATTTCGTTCGTGAATGATTTTTTCTAAATTGGCTGGGCGTATAACCAGTCAGTTTTTTAAAAGTGGTGGAGAAATGTTGTGATGAATAAAACCCGGTATCCAATGCAATATCGGTGAGGCTGATGTCTGATTTTTTCAATAGTTTAATTGCTTCAGAAATCCGGATATTGATAAGATAACTTACCGGTGAAAAACCTGAATAACTTTTGACCGTGTCATTAAATAATGTAGTGCCCAATCCTACCAGCGTCGCCATTTCTTCCACCGTCCATTGATGTGAAAGATCCTGTCTTAGCTCGCGTTCCAATTTCATAAACGTTGATGGAAAATCTCGTCCCGGATTAGATATCCTGGAGAATTGTCTTGACATCCGGATAAAAATTTCATCAAGTAAATGATTTACCCTTGCCTGGTAACCTATTTCCTGATTAAATAATTCTGATTGAATAGATTTAAAAATGTGGCCCGCTTCTGTAAATTTTTGAAGCACCGGCGAGTTGTTCATTTGCAAGATCTTGCTAACTGCCCGGGTTTCTTTATCTGACAAACTGCTCCAGGAACCCGTTAGGAGTTGCTTTTTTTTATTTACATTTACCCGTAAGTGAATCCAGGAAAAAGATCCAATCTCTAATACATTGTTTTCATTTCCAAACTCTATTCCGGGTAATATTAATGCCACATCGCCTGGATATAAAATAAAAGGCCGGTGATTAATTGTCCATTCAAATTTACCTTCCTGTACATAATATATTTTTAACCCATCATCCACGATATTAAGAAAGCCATTTAGTCGAATAGCTGAATTCTTGATTACTCCTATTTCTTCAATATGCGGAAACAGGAGTAATTCCACGGCTTTCTTTTGGCAAAGTAGAAATTGATTCATGTACTATTAAGACCAGATATCTCGTAAGGTCTTTTTGTGCAATCGTTAATAAAGTAAATTACTCTATAAAGAAAGGGAATTTATTTTAAGGGAATTTATAAAATCCAACGAAGTTTTTTATTGGAAGTTTTTGCTTTAACGTATTTCTAATTTAGCGCTGGTTTCTAAACCCAGGGAGTTGAATATAAATTCCCCTAATTATTCATTTACTTAAACGATTTGCTTTATGAAGAAAAAACTAAAACCGGTTTATGTACCGGGCTTAATGAGGTTTCTGTTTTCTCTCCTACTTTTTGCTTTCTGTAACACCGCAAATGCTCAAACAACAGTTTCCGGAAGAGTGTTAGATGAAAACAACCAGCCCGTTTCCGGAGTTACCGTTCAGATTAAAAACACCAACCGGGCAACAGTAACTGATCAGTCCGGAAGATTCAAAATTAATGCGGCAAAAACTGATGTTCTCGTGTTCAGCTACGTTGGCTCAGAAACCCAGGAAGAAACAGTGGGCAACCGGAATTCGTTCAATATCCGGATATCCGGCACAGCTAAGAATCTTGGCGAAATTGTAGTTACCGCTTTAGGTATTACCAAGCAGGCAAGAGGCTTGGGCTATTCTACTACTAATGTTAATCCGGATGAACTTTCTGTAAACCGGACCCCAAATGTAATGAATGCCTTGCAGGGTAAAGTTGCAGGGGTAAACATTACCTCGTTAGGAACCGGACCGGGTGGAACGTCAAAGATCCGTATTCGCGGTCAGTCTTCCATTTCAGGGCAAAACAACCCATTGATCGTAATCAATGGTGTCCCTATTGATAATACCAATTTTAATGATAATACAATTGGTGTTACCGGGGGCGGCGTTTATGCAGATGGCGGCGACGGCTTATCAAGTATTAACCCTGATGATATTGAAAGCATGAGCATTCTGAAAGGAGCTCCTGCATCTGCTCTTTACGGTTCCAGGGCTAAAGATGGAGTCATCATGATCACAACTAAAACAAAAGGTAAGGGTAAGGGTCTTGGAGTAACATATAATGGAAACTATACGGACGAAGCACCTTTAGATTTTACTGATTATCAAAAAGTATATGGCCAGGGAGAAAATGGGGTTCGTCCTACTACCCCAAACCCAACATCAGGGGAATGGTCTTTTGGTGAAAAATTTCAACCGGGCATGACTCAGACATTATTTAATACTCCAGGCATTCCTTATGCGCCACAGGGCAGCCGGATTAAAGAGTTTTACCGTCATGGCCAAAACCTGGCAAATACTATTACTATGGAAAGTAGTGGTGAAAAAGGGGGCATGCATCTTTCACTAAATAATACAGATAACCTCGGGATTGTTCCTAATAACAGCTTTAACCGTAAGGGTATGAATCTTGGGTTTAGTTATAATTTATCTGATAAATTCAGTTTCGCCGGTAATGTTAACTATACAAATGAGGTTAATAAAAATCCGCCCAACATATCCAACCAGGACAATACGATCCCAACTTCGTTAATGGCATTAGCCAATTCAATGCCTTTAAGTGTGTTAGAAGCGAATAAATTCAACCCCGGAACGGAAGATGAATATGTCTATTCAAGATTCAAAAACAGAACCAATCCGTTTTGGGAATTATCGCAACAGTTCCATAATATAAGAAGAGACAGAATCTTTGGAAACATTTCAACAAAATATAATATCCTTCCCTGGCTTTTTGTTCAGGGTCGCTTTGGCCAGGATTATTGGTCACGCGATGAAGATGTTGATAATTTCCCCACGGGCCAGGCCTCGAGGACTTCAGCGCCTGCTGGTTTTGTAAACGGCGTCTACACGCAGGAGTCTCGCCGCTTCAGGGAAACCAACCTGGATTTCCTGGTAAATGCTACGAAAGAATTTGGAAATTTTGGTGTCTCTCTTACTGGCGGGGGTAATCAAATGCGCAGGCGTACCGATGTGAACAATGTGCAGGTAACCGACTTTGTTATCAGGGATCTTTATACCGTTCAGAATGGCAGGGCGAAAAATCCCATTTACAATCTTTCTCAGAAGGGTGTAAACTCTTTATATAGTTCTGGTGAAGTATCGTGGAAGCGGACTTTGTATTTGAACGGTACGGTTCGAAACGATTGGTTCTCTACACTGTCTGCAGCCAACAGAAGCATCTTATATCCATCAGTTTCCGGGGCATATGTTTTTTCAGAAACATTGAAAAAGAGCTTGCCGTGGTTAACTTTTGGAAAGATTAGAATGGGATATGCGGAAGTGGGTAGCGATGGTGATGTTGCTCCATATTCTAACCAGTTGTTCTATACTATCAATTCTAATTTGATCAACAATCCAGCCGGAACTGCAGTACCAGTAGGAGCGAGTGGCAATACAGTGCCCAATGCCAATTTAAGGCCTAGCAGAACTGCCGAAACAGAAGTCGGACTCGAATTAAAAATGTTTGACAGCAGGGTGAATCTGGATGTTGCTGCATATAGAAAAATAACTACCGATCAAATTGTTCCGGTACAAATATCAGATGCTTCCGGGTTTGTAAATACAAGCATCAACAGTGGTAAGAGCCGCAACCTGGGTTTTGAAGTGCTCCTGGACGTGATAGCGGTAAAAACAAAAAATTTCATGTGGGATTTTACTGCTAATACGTCTTTTAATAAGACAAAGGTTCTCAGCATTCTTACTAATACCCCCGGTGAAAGGATCACAATCGGTAGCCATCCTTTTAATGGAGAAGTGAGAGATGTTGTTGGGCAGGAGATTGGGCAAATTGCTGGGTATGGATATGCCCGGGACGCAAAAGGGCGAAGAATCTTTCAGTCAAACGGCATACCCTTGCGCACACCCAACCTTGTGTTGTTTGGAAGTGCTTTGCCTAAATGGACCGGCGGCTTTCTTAATTCATTTAGTTATAAGGGGATCAGCTTGTCCGTATTCATAGATTATAAGCTGGGTAATAAAGTTTTATCAGGCACCAACTTCAACGCCATACGGGAAGGACTTCATAAAATGACATTGCAAGGTAGAGATGGTGGCGTGATTGGAGATGGCGTGGATCCTAACGGAAATGTGAACACAGCAGTGGCCGCCAATCAAACATATTGGGAGCATCTTAGATCACAAGCTCTTGTTGAAGCCGTTATCTATAACGGAGGTTATTGGAAACTCCGGCAAATAACGGTGGGATACGATTTTACAAAGTTTATTCCGTCAAGATGGCCGGTTAAGGGTGTCAAGCTAGATTTGGTTGCTAACAATGTTCTTATTATTAAGAAATGGATTGACAATATTGATCCTGAATCCTCCGGGTATGGTTCTGATAACATGATCGGGCTGGAGTCTCCGAGCATTCCTACTACAAGAGGGTTGGGTTTGAACTTAAATATTAAATTCTAATACGACTAATTATGAAAAAAATATGTAACTATAGTTTACTGGCAGTTTTAATATTATTCGCCGCTTCCTGCGATAAGGGATTGGAACGATTAAATAAAAATACTACTGACCCTACCGCAATTGATCCGGTTCTTCTTTTAAACAATGCGGTTATCAATACCTCATTTCCTGTAAAATCGCTGGTTTTTGATATAGGGATCGTTCAGCAGATGGTTACCCCAAATGGTGGAGTGTTGGCCGGCGCCAATTTTAACCAGGATAGTAAGGAAAGCACTACTTCACCTATATGGGTAGTCTATTACGAAAATGTAATTAAGTATACACATAATGTAATTGTGAATACAAAAGATAATACGGCAAGAAGTAACCTATATAATATGGCCCGCATATTCCAGTCGTATGCATTCATGATTCTTACCGATGAATATGGGAACATCCCTTATTCACAGGGAGGGGCCGGTTATTCCGACCAGATATTTTTTCCCTCGTATGATGAGCAGAAGGACATCTACCCGGACATTATTAAGGAGCTAACAGAAGCTTCTGCAGCATTAAGCACAACCGGAGTAGTAGAAACACAGGATGTACTGTATAGCGGAGATATTGCAAAATGGAAAAAATTCGCCAATTCATTGCTCTTGAGAGCTGGCATGAGGCTCATTAAAATTGATGCTGCCAAAGCCCAGGCAACCGTTCAGGCTGCCTTTGCAGGAGGCGTAATAACTTCCAATGCTGATAACGCCTACATGAGGCATGATGGTAATTATACACAGCCTATTGGCGGGACGCTCAATGGTAGTGAAGCTGCCAACTTTTATCTCACCAAGCCTTTTGTTGATCAGCTTAAAAACACAAATGATCCGAGGTTACCGGCTATTGCCATTCGTTATGTGGGTGCCACTTCTGGCAACGGTCAAACCGTCGGTGTGGGATCTACAAACCCGGCGGTGCAAATTGGAATGCCGATGGGATTTGACAATGGGAGTATTGTTGCGCAGGCAGCCGCTGATGGTTTGGCAAGCTTTTATGATTACAGCCAGGCAGATCGGAGAAGGATCGTAAAAACTTCTGCTCCTGTATTTTTTGTCACCGCCGCTCAGACAGATTTATTATTGGCTGAAGCCGCATTTAGAGGATGGATAAGCACAGGTACTGCGGATCAATATTTTTCTGATGGAATAAAGGCTCACATGGATCAAATGGCTACTTATGATGCAGGCTGTGCGATAGCTCCGGGCGACAGGGATACTTACATAGCCGCAAATCCGCTGGTAGCAGGAAGTGAGTTGGAGCAAATCAATACCCAATATTGGATTGCTTCTTTTTTAAATGGTCCGGAAGCATTTGCTAATTTCAGAAGGAGCGGTTTTCCTGCGCTAACACCTAACCCATATGGGCAACCAAACAATCCTGATGTGCCTAACGGAACCTTTATTAGAAGGCTTACCTATCCAACTTCTGAATTATCAGTAAATACAGATAATGTAAATGCGGCAATTGCAGTGCAGGGGCCTGATAAATTAAGCACAAGAATTTGGTGGGATAAATAAGCTCAAAAAAAATTGTAAATGCCAGGTTTGTATTTCTCTTGTGATTTTGAAGCTGCCGATCGCAAATCTCAATTTGTTAAAGTGAATGGTGATGCAAAGAACTACAATATGGCTCTGAAATAAAGATTATTCGTATCTGCGACCAAATTTTGAAACGCAATAGCGTTTAAGCCTCTCATACGGCAAAACGACCTTTTGTTTCCACATTGGGTCTTTTTAAAAATATTCAGTAGTCTAAATGATTTAATGATTTTTGATGAAATTAGGAAAACATATTGCAGGCGCTGAATCGCCGGCCTTAGGAGCGAAAGCTTTTTATCATTCTATTTATTTGACGGGCGAGATTGTCGATTATCTTCCTTATAAATCAACATCACATGGAATTAAACTCGTGGCTGAAAAGGCGATAATTGCTATCAAAAAAATAACTTTTCAAAATGAGCAGAACAGGCAAGTTTATGACAGAGTATTGGCAATGGTGCATTAATATTGGCGGGAGTTAGCAATCATCAGCCACGGGTAACCAAGGAAACAAGCAAAGCGGGTAACGAATAAATTTATTCAAATTCATATACATGAGTGATAATTTCAGAAGCCACAACTGGTTTGGTAAAAAAAATAAAGACGGTATCCTCTACCGGAGTTGGATGAAAAACGAAGGCATGCCCCTCGACATGTTTGATGGGAGACCCGTGATTGGTATATGCAATACATTTAGTGAACTAACGCCTTGTAATGCGCATTTTCGGGAGCATGCTGAAATGGTAAAACGTGGTGTATTGGAAGCCGGTGGTTTTCCCTTGGAATTTCCTATAATGAGCCTGGGCGAAACTTTACTTAAGCCAACAGCAATGCTTTTCCGGAACCTCGCCAGTATGGATGCAGAAGAAAGCATTAGGGGAAATCCTATCGACGGTGTAGTATTGTTGACCGGTTGTGATAAAACAACTCCATCAACAGTAATGGGGGCTTCCAGTGTGGGGCTGCCAACAATTGTAGTGCCCGGAGGCCCAATGCTTAATGGAAGATACAAAGGCCAAACCATTGGTAGTGGCACCCATGTATGGAAATTTGATGAAGATATGAAGACGGGAAAGATGACACAAGAAGAATGTGCGATAGCCGAAAGTTGCATGAGCCGGAGCATAGGGCATTGCATGACCATGGGCACTGCAAGTTCAATGGCGGTGATGGTTGAAACGTTGGGCTTAACGCTTAGCGGTGCTTCAGCAATTCCTGCGGCCGATAGCCGAAAAAAGCAAATGGCGCAATTAAGTGGCAGGCGCATAGTGGAAATGGTAAGAGAAAATTTAACCATAGATAAAATATTGACCAGGGAAGCGTTTGAAAATGCTATCCTGGTAAACGCAGCAGTTGGAGGTTCCTCCAATTTCATAATCCATCTCATAGCTATTGCCGGTAGAATAGGTATTGATATAAACCTGGATGATTTTGATAGAATTGGCAGTAAAATTCCATTGTTATTAAACCTGATGCCTTCCGGCAAATACCTGATGGAGGATTTCTATTATGCAGGGGGCCTACCGGTAATCTTAAATGAACTAAAAGATCTTTTACATAAAAATATAATAACAGTTACCGGCAAAAATCATCATGAAAATATTAAGGGCAATACGGAGTGTTACAACGATGATGTGATCGCCACCTTGGAAAATCCATTGATCCCGGAAGCAGGCTGTGTCGTGGTAAAAGGCAATCTCGCATTAAACGGAGCGGTAATAAAACCCTCTGCAGCCACACCTGCTCTGTTAAAGCATATAGGCCGGGCAGTAGTATTTGAAAGCATCGAAGACTACAACGCCAGAATTGATGATCCTGACCTGGATATCGATGAAAACTGTGTAATGGTTTTAAAATATGTAGGTCCTGTCGGGTATCCTGGTATGCCGGAAGTAGGTAATATGGCGCTACCTAAAAAAATATTAACACAAGGCGTTAAAGATATGATCCGGATAAGCGATGGGCGAATGAGTGGTACTGCCTATGGTACCGCTGTATTGCATGTGTCGCCGGAATCAGCCATCGGAGGCAATTTGGCCCTGGTGCAAAATGGAGATATGATTGAACTGAACGTGAAGCAAAGAAAATTACACCTCCATGTAACAGAACAAGAATTGGAATTAAGAAGAAAAAAATGGACAGCTCCTAAACCTGCAGCAGAAAGAGGTTATGTCAGTTTGTACATAAAACATGTAATGGGTTCTGACAAAGGTGCTGATCTTGATTTTTTACAGGGAAATTCCGGAAGCGAGGTGACCAGGGATTCGCATTAGCGATTATCTCTTTGTTGCATCTATAAAACCAAACTGTAACTTTCATTTCCAAACGGTCCTTTTATTCATTATTAAAAAGAAACGAAATCATTTTAGCAAAAGAAAAATCCAATTTCTTATTAATTTCTTTGAGGTAACGGATAAGGGTAAACGTTTTTTTAGAGTGACATAAAAATCATAACATTGACGAACTAAAAATAGAACATAAAAATGAAATTGTACAATACTAATAAAGGAGTAGTAATTGAAGCTAATGGAAATTTTTATGCGGTAAAGACAGTGTGGGAAAAGCTTATCAATGATGATAATGCCTTTCAATCTGCAACGGAACTTATGAAAGATGCAACTGCAGGCCA
>Ga0207695_10007219_pt1 | contig 14203 bp, 10 predicted proteins | sample KBSC54metaG_FD_184354 | JGI IMG/M metagenome (GOLD analysis project Ga0207695, IMG submission 184354) | Corn rhizosphere microbial communities from Kellogg Biological Station, Michigan, USA - KBS C5-4 metaG (SPAdes) (version 2) | ecosystem: Host-associated > Plants > Roots > Rhizosphere > Soil... | reverse complement strand
GTACGTTCGACGTGTGGATCGCGCCCTCGGCGCAGGCCGACGGCGTTCACGGTAGCTTCGAACTTGTCGCCTAGCTCGACTGTTCTTCGAAGGTCCTGCTCGGAACCTGGCGCGGCGCGGCCACGCCGAGCGGATTGAACAGCATCGCCACGCACGACAGAGCAAAGAAGACCAGCGGAACGAGTGCGATCGTGATTCGCATCCCGGCAAGCGTCGCTGCCGATTGTCTTACGTTCGCAATATAGCCCGAAGAATCGAAGCCCCAGCCGAGAATGGCGGTGGCGATCCCGATTGAAATGCGCTGCAACAAGGCCGCAACCCCGAAGATCGCCCCCTCAACGTGGACGCCGGTCTCGCTCTCTCCATATTCAATGGTGTTCGGGAGAGTCGCCCAAAAGACGAAGTTGAGGCCGATGTTCACCACCTGGATTGCGATCAGGAAGAGCTGCATTCCGCCGACGCTGGCGATTCCGAATGCGGCAAAGAACGCGAGAGCCGCCATCCCAGTCGACGCGGTAACGAGCCATAGTAGACGAAGCCCGGTCAGTCGCCCGAGCAACATCCAAGCCGGGACGGCTACAGCGCTGACGATAAACATCAGCGCGAGTGCGACCTGCCCGGCGCTCGCGTCACCCAGCACATATTTGAAATAATAGAGTACTGATTTGCCGAGTACGGTGTTCGCCACGATGACCGCCATCATTGCACCGTTAAGAGTGACGTAGGCGCGGTTCCGCGCGAGGCTGGCGATTGCCGCCAGCATATTCCGGGCTGGCGGCCGGGCGACGACGACATGCTCGCGATACGTTCCGCCCACGAGAATCAAGATGGCGGCGCCGGCGATCGCGAAGACTGCGGCCGAAGCGACATAGGTCCGGCTGGGCATTCCGCTTCCGGTGAGAAGCCGGCCAAGCGGGACAGTGGCGAGCGCCACGATGACCGCTGCCGCGGTGCCGGAAAGCATTCGCGAGCCGGCGACGAAGGCGCGGTCGGAAGCGTTCGGGCTAACCCTAGCGGCCATCGCCATATAGGGCACATTGACCGCGGCGTAGACGGCGCGAAAAAGCAGTTGGCTTCCAAGGAGGATGGCGATGCCCATCTGTCCGCGGCTGAACGGCGGCAGGTACATAAGTACGAAACTGAGCCCGAGCGGTAGCCCGCCGGCGGCGAGAAGCGCTCCATAGCGGATCCGCATCTGCAAACGTTCGAGGATCAGGCCGGCCGCAAGATTGGCGAATCCGTCCCAGACTGACGCGACCAAGTAGATGACCGCGGCAATCCCGATCGGCAGGCCGATTCCATCGCTGTAATAGAACAGCAGGAACATCATCACGCTCTGCCAGTAGAGGTTGAACGCGAAGTCGCCGAAAGCGAACAGCAGCAGACGCGGCTTGGACGTTTGTGCCTCGGATTGAATTTTGATGTGGTCTCGTGAAGTCAGAGGCATTCGCTGGAGCTATCACTTCCGCGCGCTTAGCCAAATGTCCGCTGTCCACCCATTGCGGCCGTTCGGATTTCCAGCGCGCTAGGCATTTCCATGGGCTCATTGAGTTCGGAGGCGACAGCGGCGGCGGACCGCCTCGAGATCGCAACCTTCCCGGCATCGGCTGAGCCCTCGTGCTGCGTCGCCCAGGGACCATTCCGTCTCTACTGCCTGGACCGCACGGGGAAGATCAGCGCTGCCGAGTGGCTTAAGGCTGATGGCGACGAAAACGCCATCGCTCGGCCAGGGACCTGAAGAAGGATGCCCTATGCGAGCTATGGGACCGCAATCGGCTTAATGTTCCGGTGCGGCCTTGCGCCTGTTCAGACCAGCCGCCTGATCTTGAACAGCATCGCCGCAGAGCAGATCGCCAGTAGCGACAGAAGCAGGAAGAGAGCAGAGAAACCATGCCTCGGAACGAGTAAAATGGTCAGCCACGGCATGATCAGAGAAGGGATCGTGTTCGTGAGATTGAACAGGCCGAGATCTCGTCCACGATGCTTCGGGCTGGGCAGCACTCGCAAGGTTTGACCGCTGTGCAAAGACAGGAAGGCGTTGGTCGCCACCCCGAAAGCGACGTAGGCGATGCTTGCGGCGGTAAGCGTCGAAGCAGCGGCGAGAGCAACGAGGCCCAACGCGCCGACGGCCGCAAGAAGGATTAGCGGCTGAATGGGGCGATGGTGCCTGTCTGCCCATCGGCCGGTTAACAGGGCCAACGGAACTGCGACGACCAGCACGCAGCCGAACAGCACGGCCACGTGGTTTTCGGCGACCTTGGGGTCGATGGAAATGAAATAGAGCAGCAAATAGGCGAACAGCGTCGCTTCGGCGATTTGCAGCAACAGGCGCGCGAGCCACATGATGGCCACGGATGAGCTCGCAACAGGGACGATCTTGCGCGGTGTCGCGCTTTGGGGCTCCGGCTGCGAGGTCGAGCGCACCACAAGCAAGATCGGAACGACGCTGGCCGCCACCATCATCGCGATCAGCAGAAATCTTTGATCGAAGCTCGCCAGCCCGGGAATGGTGACGAGCACTCCGGCGAGCGCTCCCGCCGAGGGTGCGAATGACATGAAGCCCCCGACCACCCCTGTCTTCTCTCGCGGAACCATGTCCCCGGCCCACGCCCACAAGGGACCGAGCATCATGTTGAGCGCCAGCTGCCACAGCATGACGACGAGCAGAAGTGCGGTGAGGTTTTGCAGCAGAGGCGCTGTGAGGAGCAGGAGTGAACTCAGCACGAGGCCCGCTGCGATCCACGGCCGGCGAGTACCGGTCCGGTCGCTCAGCCAGCCGAATAGTATATTTCCGGTGCTTGCAGCGATTGCTCCGCAAAAGGTGATCAGTCCGAGAACGCGAACCGAATTTGGCCCTGCGAGGGAAAGGATCCGGAGCGGCAGCAGAAGCGTGAGGAACGGGACATAAGCGATGGAGCACCCAGCCCAGGCGAGGGCGAATAGCCATAAAAATCGGGTGGGATTCGGCTGGGGCGTGGTCTCAGCGGCCATGCCGGCGTGATGTCGGAACCGGACCGGTGGACTCTCGCGGAATGAGTGCTGCCGCCATAACCACAGGGTCGAGCGGAACCTCATTGCCGCTCCGGCTCGCGATGATCAGCTCGACTGCGCGCGAAGCGGTTGCGGCGATCGGCTGGTCGATGGCCGTCAGCGCCGGTGTCGACAGCCGCGCTATCGGCGTGTCATCGAAGCTGATCAGCGACAGATCGGCGGGAACAGCCAGCCCCTGGCTCCGAGCGACCGTCATGGAGGCAAGCGCCATCTGGTTGCTGCTGGCAATAATCGCAGTCACCGGATCGTTGAGCGCGAGCAGCTTGCGAGCCCCTTTCTCACCGGACTCGTAACCGAAGTCACCTCTCTCAAGAAGTCCGGAAATGTCGAGCCCAGCTGCGGCCATCGCCGCCCGCCATCCATCGACACGGGTCTCGCTCAGCGAATACTCGCTAGATCCGCTTATGAACCCGATCCGCTGATGCCCAAGCTCGAGCAGATATTCCGTGGCTATCCGGGCGGCGCGTTCGTCGTCCATCGTAAGCCGGATACCAGGACCGGGTCCGATCGAACCGATCCTTGCAAACACGATCTGCTCCTCCGCGAGCAGCTGCGTGATGAGCGGGTTGTCGGAGTGAGGGGGCGTGAGGATCACCCCGTCCGGCTGAAGGGCCGCAATTGTCGCCCTGAGCTCCCGCTCGACATGATCGCTGTGCGTATCGATCAGCTCGACAATCAGGCGGTAGCCGTACTCCGCGCATTTCAACATGCCGCCGAGCATCATCTGGTCGACCCAGTCAACACCTTGCCGAGCGGTCCAGTCGGCGATCGTTCGCTCCCGGTCGTTGATGGTCACGATCAAATAGGAGCGCGAGCCGCTCATTCGTTGTGCGGCAATCGAAGGCACATAGCCGAGCCGGTCGATGGAGGCTTGCACGCGCTCGCGGATTTCCTTGCTCACCAGCCCGCCGTTAATCACGCGGCTGACCGTCTGAATGGACACGCCCGCATCGGCCGCGACGTGCCGGATCGTGACGGCCTGACGGCGCCTGCCGCGGTTCACCGAATCCGGGAGATCGTTAGGTGGCACCGGCGCCAGCTCCCTTTTTCGCGAGCAACATATTCTCTCTTCTACGCGGCACTGGCATCGACAGCGCCGCAATAGCGGGCGACATATGCGTCGTGATCAGGAAGGCTGGCGACGGTCTTCTCCACGTTGGACCGAAGGGTCGACAGCAGCTTGTTCACCTCATCGTCGGTAAGGCGGGCGGCAATCGGGTGATACGATCGCGGCATGATCCCCTGCCCCATCATGACCTGGATCCAGCTGTTCTCCCCAAACAGCTCCTCGTTGCGGCGGAACACTCGCCCGGTCTCACGAAAGAGCTCGATCTTGTGAGCCAGGCTATCGGGAACCGGCATTGATGCGCACTCGCGCCAGAAGCCGCTGTCGGTCCGCTCGTTCGCTTTGTAGTGAAGGATAAGGAAGTCGCGGATCTGCATCATGTCCGTCAATTGCTGTTCATTGAATTCATTGACGTCGGAATCACTGATCTCCCTCAACGGGAGCATGCGGATAAGCCGCAGCACTGCCCGCTGAATGAGGTGAATGCCGGTGGATTCGAGCGGCTCCAGAAAGCCTCCGGACAGGCCGACAGCGATGCAGTTGCGAACCCATTGCCGGCGCCGCGCACCAGTCGTGAACCGGAGGACGTTCGGCTGAGTCAGCGTGTCGCCTTCAATGTTGCCGAACAGCCGTTCGAGCGCCTGTTCCTGCTCAAGATGCCGGCTCGAATAGACGATGCCGTTGCCGGTCCGGTGCTGCAGCGGAATTCGCCATTGCCAGCCCGCATCGTGAGCCATCGCGCGCGTGTACGGCACCGGCGGCCGGACCGACCGGGTCTGAACCGCAATCGCACGATCGCACGGCAACCAGTGCGTCCAGTCGTCAAATCCGGCGTGAAGCGCTCCTTCGATCAGCAGCGCTCGAAATCCCGTGCAATCGAGGAACAGATCCCCCTCGACGCGCTGAGCCGACTCTAGCGCCAGTGCGGCAATGTCACCTGATTCGTTCAATGCGACGTCGGCGATCTTTCCTTCGATGCGCCGGGCACCGTCGGCCTCAGCCATTGTACGCAGGAAGCGCGCGTAGAGCGTCGAATCGAGCTGGTAGGCGTAGTTCATCTGCCCGTCGGGCAAGTGGGCGAACTTGCCTGCGTAAGCGGCTTTCAGCTCGAGACAGTATTCGTCGTAGGGCTCCTTGTGGCCGCGCTCCAGGCCATTCAGCCAGAAATGCTGGAAACCTGCCGACCAATGATCCTTTCCCGTCAGGCCGAAGCTGTGAAAGTAGGATTGACCGACCTGCTTCCAGTCGTTGAACTCGATGCCGAGCTTGAACGTCGCTTGTGTCGCGCGCATGAACTCGGCTTCATTGATGTTGAGCAAGCGATTGTAGGTTACGATCGGCGGGATGGTGCTCTCACCGACGCCGATCGTTCCGATTGCGTCGGATTCGATCAGCGTGAGGTCCACCGAATTCCCTAATGTGCGCGCAATCGCCGCGGCGGCCATCCATCCGGCGGTGCCGCCGCCGGCAATAACGATGCGCCGCATCGGCCACTCGGTCATCGCGACAGCCCTCTAAGAAGAAACGCGCGAAGCCGCCCCGCGCTCTCCGCATTCAAGGGATCGAGGATTCCGCGGCTCCCTTCCGGAAGATGCGCCGCAGCATCGCTGCCCCCGGAGAAAACGTAATGATCGAACAGTGCCTTCCAGCGAGCCCGCTTGCTTTCGGGCAGGTCGCGAACTGCCAATATTGCGTGGAACAGCGCGTGTTCCGGGTCGCCGAGGAAGGGCGGCGTCTCGCGCCACCAGTAGTTCACGAGGACGTTGAAGGAGTCGAGCGCCTGGACGTGGTGATACCACATCGAAGGGATGAATAGCGCGTCGCCCGGTTCCAGCTCTGCAATCTGCGCCTGTTCGAGTGCGTGGCTGAACCGCGGGTATCGAACCAGATCCGGGTTCGAGAAGTCGACCATGCTGACGGCTCTTCCCGCCGGCGTATTTTCCAGCGGCCCAAGATAGAGGTCTGCGAAGACCTCCGGCGGAAACAGGGTGAAGCGGCGCCTTCCGACCGCGCAAACCGCAAGATTATCCGGGACGTCGTTGTGCGCGGCTATCTCAGTGCGGGTTCCGATCCAGATGCTGTCGCGGGTTCGCCGGCCGAACAGGTCTATCCGGTTATTCTCCTGAAGGCCTTCGAAATAGTCTTCGATCGTAAGCGAGGAGAGGTAGATCAAGGGCGCATCGGGCTTGTCGACGTTTGTGTCGATGCCTGCAAAAATGTCCGCAAGCGATGCCTTCCCCATGCGAAAATTCATCGCCATTTCATCGTCGTAGAAGAGTCGGCCACCCCGCCCCGGCTCGCCTATGTTGACCTCAAAGCGCCGATCGCGTGCGTGACGCAGAAGATAGGCGCGAGCACCGGCGCCACCTTGCTCAAGTCCCGCTCTGACCAGGGGCCAATCGCGGGCGATTTGGCGGACAACGAATGGTGTGGAGGCCGACCTTAGATGCGCGTCGAGGTCAGACGTCGTGGCCCGGACCTCATCCGCCGTCTTGATATCTCGGCGCAGGGCGGCGGCCTCAGGCATCGGCCTCACGGCGGCTCTTCAACCCAACAAGCTTGGGAAGGTTGGACAGGGAGGCCAGCGCCATGAAGATTGGCATCAAATGCCCTTCGGAATGCAGAGATGCGATGATTCCGGGCTCGAGCGTTCGTAGCTTCTCCTCATTGATGAGGTGATATCCCACAAGTCGCCGTTTGCTTCCGTCAGGGAGATCGACGTCCAGAGCGAACGGCTCGAGGAGATCGTATCGCTCCAGAGCCGCGAAGAAGCTTCCGCTCATTCGATAGCCGACATCCAGCTGCTCCATCATCTCGCCGATTTGCTCGAGGAAAGGAGTCGGACGGCCAAATGCGTCGAAGAGCAGCACCCCTTCGTCGTCGTTCGAAATACGCGGATGATCGAGATCGACATGGATCTGCAGCGGGGACCCGCTGTCAGCCGATTTCCCGACAAGGAACGGCTGGATGGTCATCGCCACCGGCTTGTAATCGGCAAGCCAATCCTTCCCCTCAAGAAAGAGGTTTTCACCGCTTTCAAAGCCGAGCAGAGCCAGTGCAGAAAAGCGATCGCTCTCGTCGTCTCGCCGGAACAGGATCGGGAAGTCGTGCTGAATCCGTCGAAATTCGGTCGGTACGGTGAAGCTCGCCATCACCGCGTCCCCGAGCTCCGCTGAGTGCCCAGTACGGATGCGCAAGGCCGCATGATCCTTGGAATTGAGGATAGCGTGATTGCTCATGCTCGACCCTCCCGAGCGCTCGGGGGATTGGCTTGGAGGCGTTGCAAATAGGTGCGGTTTGGCGGCAACGCAGAAAGCAACGAGCGCGTTCGTTGCTTCACTGACTCGAGCTGCCCCAAAATTCGCTCGCCCGGCGTCGGCAAACGGTTCGGAAGTTGGCCGCCCATCCCGTAATAGACGTATTGATAGCTCGCGGCAGGAAACAACTCGTCGGCGAGCGGAAAATCATAGCCCGATGGCGATTGGGTCCGCCACAAGGTGATCAGCTCCGCCAGTCTTTGAGGCACCGTTTCACACTCCCGGTGAGCGCGCCAGTACGGCTCCTCCCGCTGACTCAGCAGGTAGTGGAGTTTGAGGAATTCGACGACCCGATCCCACCTTGCCTGAAACAAATCGTTGAAGCGCCGGGCGTGGATCGGCAGCACATCTCGGCTTGCGGGGAAATTGTCCATGAGCGCGCGGAGCGACAGCTCGATGAGCACAATCGCGGATGCCTCAAGAGGCTCGACGAAGCCGGCGCTGAGGCCGATCGCAACGCAATTCCCCCACCAGAATTCGGCGCGATGGCCGCTTCGAAAAGCAATTGAGCGCGGCGCAATAGAGCGCGCCGGTTCCTCACCAGCTATGCGCCCAACGTAACGGCGAAGTTCATTCTCGGCCGCGGCGTCGTCGAGAAAGCGCGAAGAGTAGACGCAGCCGATGCCACGCCGGGTCGGCAAACCGATATCCCAGATCCAGCCACCCTGGTGAGCCACGCCGCTGGTTTGCGACTGAACAGCCGAATTCTCATCGACGGGAAGCTGCACAACCAACGCGCGGTCGTTGAAGAGGATGTTGCTGCGATCGATCCATTCGGCGCCGTAGTGGCCACCGATCAGGAGCGCCGCCTGGCCCGAGCAGTCGATGAACAGATCGCCTTCTATGCGATTTCCCGAGCGCGTGACGACGGCTTCAATATTGCCGTCCTCCGACGCTTCGGCGTGCAAGACCTCATCGCGCACATGAGTCACCCCCAGCCGCCCTGTCGCCTGCTTTGTAAGCTCGGCGGCAAGCTTCCCGGCGTCGAGGTGATAGGCATAATTGAGAGCGCCGGCGTAAGGCGCCATCGAACTCTGCTTCGGAGCAAGCTGCGCCTCGCAGACGGCGGGCTGCGGACTGACGGCGAACGCGAATGGAACGTCGGGCGAGACGTGGCGCCAGGCCGCCAGGATATCCCGTGGTGGCGCTTCCGGGGGCGCGGTGAAGGGGTGGTAGTAAATGTCGTCGGAAGCGCCGGTCATCCACCCTTCAAACCGCGATCCCTGTTTCAGCGCTCCGTCACATTTCAAGAGCAGCTGGTCCTCATCGATACCGATTTCGGCCAAGGTCGAGCGGATCGTCGGCCAGGTGCCTTCGCCGACTCCAACGGTCGGGATATCGGGTGCTTCGATCAAGGTGACCGAAAGCGGCTCCCCGCCGGCCGCTCTTGACCTGCTTGCCACGTAGCAGGCGCTTAGCCACCCAGCGGTACCGCCTCCGACAATGACAATTCGTTTGAGTGGCTTTTCCATTGTCCGGCCGCCTTCTACCTCCCGATGTGCCAGAGTAACCCCGAGGGGAGTGGGATCACTCTGGCACGAGAGAAGGCGAAGTTAAACTTCAGCCTCTTTCTGGAGCCGCTGGCGGCGGCGGCGGAGGCGGAGGCGGAGCGGGACATGCGCTGCTCGCTGAGATCACCGAGCCGTCAGCGCATGTTTGCGTCGTCGCCGGCGGAGGTGGAGGCGGAGGGGGCGGTGGTGGCGGCGGCGGTGGCGGGGCTGCTGCGTGATCGAAACTTACGCGCAGGCCTATGGAATATCGGGCATAGCCCGGATCCGCGAAAAACACCGCATTGTTGGCGCGCATGTGGCCCCGACGATCGGCGTTGAGGATGTTGATGCCTTCAACGAAGACGGTCATCCCTTTCCGGAATTCCCAGCTCGCGTTGGCGTCGACCTGGCCATAAGGATCGACGTAGAAGGGGTCGGTTCCGTAGCCGGACAGGAATCCGGCGCGCCAGTTGTAGGCGACACGAGCCTGGAACCCGTTCTTGTCGTAATACAGAACGGCATTGGCGCTGTCGCTGATGCCGGGCACCGCGAACTGCGTGTTCAGGTATTCGAGCGTGTTGATGTAATGCGTGTCGCTCTTGACGATGGTGTAGTTCAGGATTGTTCCGAAACCCGTGCTCCAGAAACTATGCTGGAGCGCGAATTCGAAGCCGTGGAGATGCGCAACCTGATTGCTGTTGCTCGGCGCCGAAACGTCCCAGTTCAAAAGCGGATCATTCGGCGAGCCGAGAATGGCCGGAGCCCCGCCGATGGTCGAGTAGAGTTGCGGATAGTTAGCCTGAATGTAAGCACCGATCTGGTCCGCAGTCGCGCCTGAACCCAGCGCCGCGATGGCCGCCTGGTACGCGACGCCCTTCGCGGGATTCGTCAAACCGAACAGCGGTTCCTGCGTCACCGTTTCACCGATGAAGTTGCTGACCGTTTTGTGGAAGTAACCGACCGAGATGTAGCTGGTGGGGGCGTAGTACCACTCCGCCGACAGATCGATGTTCTTTGACTTGTACGGAAGCAGCCCGGGATTCCCGCTGGCCCCTGTGCCACCACCATCCGGTCGGGCTGGCGAGTTGACGGTCAGCCCGCCCTGCATCTGATCGTAGGCGGGACGGGTGATCGTGTGGCTGTAAGATGCGCGCAGCTTGACGTTACGCAGCGGCGACATGTCGAAGTCGATCGCCGGAAGCCAGTTGTGATACTCGCCCTTGAGGGTCGTGTAAGTCGACGCCGATCCATATCCGATCGAGATTTCGTTTCCGCCAATTCGCCAGATGGTCGAGTTGGGCAGCGGGACGAGTGCAGTCGAGCTGATCTTGGTCCGCTCGTACCGCACTCCAAGCCTGAGGTGCGCCGGATTGCCGAACAGGTCGAACGTGTGCAGCGACTGAATGTACGGCGCGAGCGTCTTCTCGTCGATTTTCCGGTCGACGGTGTACGTGGCCAAACACGTGCCGTTGCCAAGCGGCGTGCCGGTAGCCGGATGGCTGCAAATGCCGAGCTGCTGCTCCAGCAGATTCACCAGGCCGACCGTGTTGATCTTGAAATAGTTCTGGAGGATCGCCGGGTCGTTCGATCCCGTCATTCCCGCCAGGGCCGGCGGGATCGGCGTGATCTGGAAGAGATCATCGGGAGTCTGGGCAGCCGACAGCGTGCCGCCCCAGGTATCGTTCTGGAGGAACCCATAGGCTGAGTGCACGGCGTTGTCGGTGTAGGTTGCTCCAAAGTCGATGCTCTTGATGAACGACGAATCGAAATCGAAGCCGCCCCTCAGCGAGACTTCGTTGATTCGATCGCGCATGTACGCATTGCGGAACGCGTTGCCCGCCGGACGGATGTTGCTCGCGGCGATTTCCGAGCCCGGGTACATGCTGATCGACATCACCGGCATCGGAGTGGTGAAGTTCACCGTTTGCGTATCTACGCCGTAGATGGCGGTGCCGACGGCAATGCTGCTGCCATACGGGGTGGTCGGCTTGCTCTCGGCCGTCGAATGGTGGGCGTCCAGCTCGAAGCGAAGACCGCCAAGTCCGTGCCAGGCGAGATTTGCACCGATGGACCGGTTGATCGATCGATTCTTCGCGACCGCGCCCGTAATCGCGAGATCCTTCATCTCGCTCTGATTGAAATGCTCACTATAGAATATCGGTCCGGCAACCGGCCCATCGGTCCACGAGCTGGTTGTGTTGTTGAAGTTGAACCAGCCGCCAATGCTGTTGGTGACGGCGTCGACCGTGTTTTGCGAGAAGGTGTAGTCCACCGTTCCCGTCAAATTATCGAACGGACGGACTTGCAGGACCGCCTGTCCATTGATGCGCGTACGGTCGATGCTGGTGAAATCGTAAGCGGCGTTCTGCGGAACCTGATAAATGTCGGTCGGGCCAGGCCGGTTGGTAATCTGCGCGGCGAGTGGGGTTCCCGGTTGTGCCAGCGAGCCCCAGTTGTTCTCTGACCCCAGATAGCCTTCGCGCCATCCGGCGGAGAAATCAGCCTGATCTTCCTTGCGGCGCTGGTAGGAGCCGCTGACAAGGATCCCGACACGGTTGTCGGCGAACGTGTCGCTGATGATTCCGGACACTTCCGGCGCAACCTTGTGTCCATCGAACCCATGGTCGATCACCGCCTTGGCCGAAATGCTGCCGCGGAATCCGGGCCGGTCGAGCGGGCGCGGAGTCAGGATATTGATCGTAGCGCCAATGCCGCCGGTCGGAAGGCTGGCGCGGCCTGATTTATAGACCTCGACCGCGGCAATGCCCTCGGCCGCGAGATTGGCGAAATCGAATGAGCGCGACGATGGCGGGCTTGCTCCGTCTCCAAGGCTGGACGTGGGCATCTGGCGACCGTTCAGGAGCACCAGGTTGAACGCCGGACCAAATCCACGGACAGTGACGGTCGAACCTTCTCCGTTAGACCGGTCGATCGAAACGCCGGTGATCCTCTGCAGCGCCTCGGCGAGGTTGGTATCCGGGAACTTGCCCATCTCCTCGGCGGAAATTGCATCGACGACGCCGATCGCGTTTTTCTTGATGTCCCTCGATTCCCTGAGAGACGCGCGGATGCCGGTGACGACAATGGACCCATTCTTGTCCGAATCAGCTGCGGTCGCCGTCGCCGTCGATGGGCGCGTTTCCTGCGTCGGCTGGGCCACTTCGCCGGGCTGCTGCGCCGGGTTGGCGGCGGTTTGGGCTGCGGCTACACCGGGCATCACAAATGCGGCGGCGGACGCGCCCGCCATAAATCGGACGAACGCGCGTGTACGATGAGCAGACATGCTCTGATTCTCCCCTGTTCTCCCCTGCGTACGACTCTCGGTACGCTATGTGAACGTTCACAGTGAACGTTCCCATTGTCAAGCCTCGTCAAGTTGATCGCGGAAAACTGTTGCTCAAACAGCACGTTGCAGAGAAGCGAAGAGCGAGACCAAGTTCAGCGCGATTTTTACGATATGGACGTGGTTGGCAGCGTCCGCTTCAATTTCGCCCGCCGACTCAGGAGCAATAATGACAGGCTGGAAATGCAGAGCCCGTTTGGGCGTGGCAATCCTTTCAGCGATGGCCACCGGCAGCGCCTCGGCAGCGACCCCGCAACCGAAGATGCCGATCTACAACCACATCTTCGTCATCGTCGAGGAGAACAAGGGTTACGACCAGATCATGAGCCACCCGCAGTGGACTCCGGTGATTCACCGTCTGGCGAGCGAATACGGGAGCGCCACCCAGTTCTACGGGGAGGTCCATTCGAGCGAAGGCAATTACCTCGCGATGGTCGGTGGCGACACCTTCGGAATCCACGACGACGACGCCTTCTATTGCCATGCCGGAGTGAAAGACCGCTTCTGCGACGAGGCGGCCAAGCCTGGCTATGCCGATCACGATGTGACCGCGCGAAGCCTAATGGACCAACTGAGTGAGAAGGGCCTGACGTGGAAAGGCTATATGGAGGACATTCCCGCGCCGGGGTCGCTGATGCCACGATGGCCGGTCGCCGATTATCCGGCGGCGGGATTGGCGGACGAAATGTATGCCGCCAAGCACAATGCCTTCGTCAGCTTCCGCTCGGTCAACCGCGAACCCTATCCGGAGCTTGCCTGGCACATCGTCGGATTCAACCAGCTCGACCAGGACCTCGCTGCGGACACGATGCCGAACTACGCGCAGATCATTCCCAACCAGTGCAATGAGATGCACGGACTGGACGAAGGGCCGAACATCCCACCCGATTGCAGGGGCGGGGACTCACCGGGTCTGATCAAGCGGGGCGATACGGAGATCGGAATGCTGGTCGACAAGATCATGCGTTCAAAGGTGTGGAGCGATCCCGGCAACACGGCGATCGTCGTCACTTTCGACGAGAACAACGCCGGCGAGCGCTCGCGCGGCGTCCAGGGCTGCTGCGGTTACGATCCCAATAGCAAGGCGAACTTTGGCGGGGGTCATATCGTCACGATCGTGATCACCAATCACGGGCCCCGGCGCGTCGAGGATCCGACGCCCTACAACCACTATTCGCTGCTACGGACGACCGAGGCCGCCTTCGGGATCGATGAATATCTCGGCCATGCAGCCGACACCGACAAGGGCGTGGCGACCATGGCACCGCTGTTCGCGGTGGTCGGAAAGGGATCGAATTAGAATTGTGAAAACAGAGGGATAACGGCTTACCCCGATCCAATTGACTCTTGGCTCAGCTTGGGAACATAAAGTGAACAAATGAGTCGTTCGAGTCGTTATGCAAAGCCATTCCGTTCACCCGCTGGAGACGCTTCGAGCGCAGATCCGGGCCCTTGAGACATCGGGCCTGGCGGCCGCGGCCGAGCGGCTGCCGTTCGGGGTGGAGGCGGTGGACGGGAAGCTTGGAGGCGGGCTTGCGGTGGCGGCGCTGCACGAAATTGCGGGCGCGACGAGCTCGCCCGGCGACGATGCAGCGGCGAGCCTGTTCACTGCCGGGATCGCCGCCCGGCTCAAGGGCATGGTGCTGTGGGTGATCCAACGCCGCGACCTGTTCGCCCCGGCACTGGACCAGGCCGGCCTTCCGCCTGACAGGCTGCTCTACGCCGAGTGCGGCAACGACGATGAAGCGCTGGCGGTGATCGAAGAAGGGCTTCGGCACGGCAGTCTCGGCGGTGTTGTCGGTGAAGTGGGGCGGATCACGATGGCCGCGGGACGCAGGCTGCAGCTCGCGGCGGAGACGAGCGGAACGATGGCGCTTCTGCTTCGGCGCTGGCGCAAGAACGGAGCCGATCCGCTGGCCCTTCCCACTTCAGCAGT
>Ga0207695_10007218_pt1 | contig 14204 bp, 15 predicted proteins | sample KBSC54metaG_FD_184354 | JGI IMG/M metagenome (GOLD analysis project Ga0207695, IMG submission 184354) | Corn rhizosphere microbial communities from Kellogg Biological Station, Michigan, USA - KBS C5-4 metaG (SPAdes) (version 2) | ecosystem: Host-associated > Plants > Roots > Rhizosphere > Soil... | reverse complement strand
CAGGATTTGCCATGAGCCGGAAGATTTTGATCGTCACAGGCGATGGCGGCGATAGCTACGAAGCCCTGTACGCCTACCATCGTTTTCTGGAGGCCCGTTGGGAGCCGGTGGTCGCCGCTCCCTCACGCAAACGACTGCACATGGTGCTCCACGACACGGAGCCCGGATGGGAGACGTACGTCGAGCGGCCCGGTTATTCCATTGAGGCCGATGTGGCCATCACGGCCGCCGCGGCTAAGGATTTTGCCGCCATCCTGATCCTCGGCGGACGCGCGCCCGAGTATCTGCGCAACGACAGCAGCCTGTTATCGCTGGTCTGCGAATTCGAGGACCACAAACGAGGTCTGTGCGCCATCGGCCACGGCATTCAGGTCCTCATCGCCGCGGGACTCGTCAAGGGCCACACCGTGACCTGCCACACCCACGTGCGCATCGAAGTCGAACGCGCGGGCGGCACGTACGTGAACAAGCCTGCCGTCCGCGACGGCCGAATGGTCACCGGCCAAACCTGGAAATCCCACCCCGAATTCTACCGGGAAGTCTTCGCGTCGCTTGGGTAACGCTGGCGGTCTTTGCCGCCGGTGCCTTTCGGCGTCCCCTACTTACAACAAATCTCGCTGGCGATTAGCGATTGCGGCGTCACCGGCTGGTCCGACGCGAAGTACTTCTGCTCGCCCAATCGCCGGTACACATCCCCGGCGATCCCCGCTGCCAGCGGTCCAATGGCCGGACGCCCGCCCGTGAGCAGCACCACGACCACGAGTTTCCGATCCCCCACGTCGTTGAACGACCCGAACCAGCCCAGATGGGTGTGATTCTCGCTGCACGTGCCCGTCTTTCCGGCGATCGGTCCGTCCTCGCGGGCGCGATGAGCCGTGCCGAATTCCACCGCGCCGCGCATCCCCGGCTTAATCAGCGGGATCAGCGGACCAATATCCAGCCGCCGCTTGACACGCGGCGTGAAGGTCCGCGTATCGGCCACCGTCTTGGGATATTGCAGGTAGTACAGCGTGCCCCCGTTCGCCACGGCGCTCATCAGGGCAGCCAACTGCAGCGGCGTCTGCTGGATCTCTTCGCCGAAACTGGTCAGCATGCCGACTCCGCCATTGCGCGGCGGCATCGACGGATACCGGCCGGGCTGTTCTCCGGGAATGTTGAGGCCGGCCTTTTCGCCGTATCCGAAGAGGTGCGAATAATAGCTGATCTTTTCAAACCCGATCTTTTGACCCAGCGTGGCAAAATAGTAATTATTGGAATGGGCCAGCGCGTACGTCAGGTCCATCTTTCCGAGCCCGGCCAGGCGATACTTGTTTTCCGGCTCGATGGCCTTCTCGCTCAGTCCGGCCAGCGCGACCGATACCTTGATTGTGGAGCAGGGCTGAAACCCGCTGCTGAGCGCCAGTTTCTGATTGACGATCGTCAGGACGCGGCCGGTGTGGGGATCGGCCACGAGCACCGAGCCGTTGTAACTGCCGAGTGCCTCGACCGCCGCGCGCCGGATAACAAGGTCGTCGCCGTCCACGACGTCGCCGGCAGTCGAATCTGCATAAGTCGGCTCAGTCCAGGGGCCGCCGGCAATGATTGGTCCAGCCACAGCGGGCCTCGTCTGCACCGAGACCTTGCGGACCGACGCCGCTCGCGGAGTCGCCACGGCGTGGCTGACCGTCACCGTTCTTCGCGCCGAAGCAGCGGCCGAATGTTTGCGCTTCCTGGCAGGCGTGGCGCCGGCACAGAGTACGTTGAGCACGAGTATGATTGCGAGAATGTAGGGGATCCGAATTACTGGGAAGGGTAACCTGTTCATATGATGATACACGGCACCTGGCCGGTGCACGCCGGAGGATTCGATGTCAGAGCGATGGTCGAAACGTCCGATCGGAGCAACCGGACTCTTCGATTCTGGGCATCCGGCTTGTCATTCGTCAAGCTGAATTAGCTACATTTTATCACCAGGTTGTGATTTGCGACATAGTTTTCACTATGAAGAAAGGTTAATAGCTTGTTAGAAATCCTGCAGCAGGAAATTGTCGAGTGTAAGCGGTGCCCGCGCCTCCGCGAACACTGCATAAATATGGCGACAATCAAACGCCGCGCTTACCGCGAATGGGACTACTGGGGCAAGCCTGTGCCGGGCTTCGGCGACCCCAAGGCTCGCGTCTTCGTCCTGGGCCTGGCGCCCGCCGCTCATGGCGCCAACCGCACCGGCCGCATATTCACCGGCGATCGCTCCGGCGACTGGCTGTATCGCGCCCTTCATCAGACCGGGTTCGCGTCCCAGGCGCACAGCGTGTCGCGCGACGACGGCATGAAACTACGCGACATCTATATCACCTCCGCCGCCCATTGCGCCCCGCCCGACAACAAACCTCTACCCGAAGAGATCCGCAACTGCCGGCCGTACCTCGAACGGGAACTCGACTTACTCCAACCGAAGGTCGTCGTCGCGCTCGGCAAAATCGCCTTCGACAATTACCTGGACATCCTGAAATCCCGCGGCGTGATCGCCAGCCGGGCCGCCTATCGCTTCGGACACAATGAGCATTTCCGAACAGCCAAGGGTCAGCCCGTCCTCGTCAGTTCCTACCACCCCAGTCAGCAGAACACCAGCACCGGCAAGCTGACCCAGAAGATGCTCCTCGACGTCTTCAAGACTGCGCGGAAACTCAGTGGCTTACCTTCGACTCGTAAAAGTCCCGCAGCACATAGTAAGCCTGCTTCTTCTCCCCCCGATCGCTGAACAGGCCCTTGCGATTGTAGTAATCCTGCACGCCCGAAAGGAAACGCCGCGGACACCGGAAGTCCATCAGGATCCACGCCGCCATCCCCTGCAGAAACGGAATCCGCTGCAGCATTCCCAACTGGTGGCGATACACGTTGGCCTGATACTCCTCCGTCCAGGCCGTCGTCTCGTCGCCGTGGCTGCCGAACGGGGCCTCCGCGCCGAATTCGCTCATTACGAGCGGCTTGTCGTACGTATTCTGGAAACTCGTGAGATCGGCCTTCTCCGGCGGACCGTCATACCACCCGATATACTCGTTGCAGCCCATCACGTCCAGGTACCTGCCCAGCGGATCGTCGAGCACGACCGTGTTGGGCGCGCCTGCGTGCGGCAGCGTGGCGGCAGTGATCAGCCGCGTCCCGTCCAGTTCGCGCGCCTTGGCGGCCAGCGACGACAGGAACTTCGTGCGCGCATCGCCCAGCGGCGTCTCGTTCGCCATCGACCAGAACACCACCGACGCCCGGTTCTTATCCCGCGAAATCATCTCGGACAACTGCCGTTCGGCCTTGGCATACACCGCCGGATTCTCCCACTGCACCGCCCAGTACACCGGGATCTCCGACCAGACCAGCAGCCCCATCTCATCGGCCAACCGCGTCATCGCCGCGTCGTGCGGATAGTGCGCCAGGCGGACAAAGTTGCAGCCCATGTCCTTCGCCCAGCCCAGCAAGGTGCGCGCGTCTGCCTCCGAGAAAACCCGCCCGGACCGGAAGGGCGCCTCGGCATGAATTGCCACCCCGCGCAGAAATACAGGCTTGCCGTTGAGTAGAATTTTCGTGCCCTGTGTGGTGATCGAGCGGAACCCGATATGGTCCTGCACCCGGTCCGTCTCGGCCTCGACCGTTACATCGTACAATTTGGGCGATTCCGGCGACCACAACGACAACTTGGCCGGGAATGCGAACCGCGCGTAGCCGTTGTCGTCCGTCTCCGCCGGGAAAGCGGCGCCGGCTTCCGGAATCCGAATCGTCACCTTCTGCCGCTTGCGGACGCCGTTCAGGCGCACCCATCCGGCCACGCGATCCATCGAGCCCTTCTCCAACTGCACCTGGTAATCCTCGATGAAGGTCTCGGGCACGTCGATCAACCGGACCTCGCGGCTCAGGCCGCCATAGTTCCACCAATCGGTCATCGCGGGCGGGACGGCGTCGGCGTGCCGCTGATTGTCCACTTTCACGATGACGGCATTGGCATGATCCTTGAGCATGCCGGTCACTTCGAACTGGAACGGCGTGAAGCCGCCTTCGTGCTGCCCCACCTTCTTGCCGTTTACGAACACCACCGCCTGATAATTCGCGGCGCCGAACCAGAGGAACTGCCGGCCGGCCGCCGCCGTGGGGTGATCGAACTCGCGCCGATACCAGACACTGCCCTCGTACCAGAGCAACACCGGCTTCTGCGTGTTCCAATCGCCGGGCACCTCGAGCGCCGGGGTGGCGGGCAGGAACGCCAGTTCGTACTTGTCCCCTTTATCACGCGGGACGCGGTTCGCCCCCAGTCCTCCATCCTTAATTGGATTCAGGTGGAAATCGAGGTACCCGGCCTCATACGGATCCATGAGATATTGCCACCGGCCGTCGAGGCTCGCGCCGTGACGGGCGGCGGGATTCTGGATCAGGTCCGGCTGTTGCGCGCTCGCTACTGCCGCGGCCACGGCCAGCGCCAGTGGGACAAAAACAGATAATCGCATTCTTTTTACATCATATCGCTGCGCTATCGTCTGTTCCTTAACAACCAGGCACAGCAAAGGCGAACCGATTGCACACACAATCGGGCTGATGTCTTTCGGCATGGGAGGTTCACTTGAAAGTTGATAGTTTGCATACGCTTCTCGAACAGGAACTAAGAGACATATACGACGCTGAAAAACGGCTGGTGAAGGCTCTTCCCAAGATGGCCAAATCGGCCTCTTCGGACGAGTTGAAAAACGCCCTGGAGGAACACCTGCAGGTCACCAAGGGCCAGGTCCAGCGGCTGGAACAGGTCTTTGAGTTGTTCGGCTTGCCGGCCAAAACCAAGACCTGCGCCGGGATGAAGGGACTCATCGAAGAAGGCGAAGAAGTCATGGACATGGACGGCAACCCCGACTTGCTGGATGCCGCCATCATCGGCGCGGCGCAGCGCGTGGAGCACTACGAAATGGCCGCGTACGGCACGGTCCGCGCGATGGCCGAACGGCTGGGCAACGATCAGGCCGCCCAGTTGTTGCAGGAGACCCTGAACGAAGAAAAGGAAGCCGACGAAACACTGAACGGAGTTGCGGAACAGTTGATGGCGAGCATGAACATGGAGGAGGGGGAGGCCACCGCTTCCAGCAGCGGCTCGAGGTCCAAATCGAAGCCGCGAACGAGGACTTCCAGGGCGTAATGAAAGAAGCCTTCCGCAGATTTGCGAAGGCGGCGGCCGACGCTGTTGGTTCGCCGGCCGCCTTTTTATTGGGTGTGCTGGGAGTGCTGGTCTGGCTCGCCACAGGACCGTACTTCCACTACTCGGACACCTGGCAGTTGATCGTGAACAGCGGCACGTCCGTGGGTGCCTTCCTCGTCGTTTTTCTTATTCAAAACACGCAGAGCAGGGAAACCAAGGTCATGCAACTGAAACTGGACGAGCTGATTCGCGCGCAGAAGCATGCCCGGACTGAACTGGTGCAGATGGAATCATGCACGGACGACGAGCTCGAAGAGTTGCAGAAGGAGTTCCTGCAGCACCGCGACGAAGCCATCACCAGCCTCGAGCGGATCGAGCAATCGCGCCGCCGACGGATCGAGCGGACCGCAATCATCACCCCTGACGAGATGCCGCGAAGCTAGCCGTCTCGCTGGTGTAAGCTAGGTCCGTGTTCACCAGACCACTCGCCCTTTTCCTGCTCGCTGCGACCGCCTTCGCCCAGCCGCTCATCGTCAAGACAGGAACGCTGATCGACGGCAAAGGCCGCGTGCTCCGCAACCAGGAGATCACCATCGAAAACGGCCGCATCACGCGCGTCGCCCCGGCCACGCACAAGCCCACACTCGACCTCAGCACGCTGACCGTAATGCCGGGCTGGATCGACACCCACGTCCACCTCGGCTGGTACTTCAATAAGGAAGGACGCCTGGAGCAGGGGCCCGGCCGCGGCGCCAAAACCACCGCGCAGCAGGCCGCCCTCTTCACCGCCGCGAATGCGCGAGCCACCCTGATGGGCGGCTTCACCACCGTCCAGTGTCTCGGAATGGCCATCGAGGGCGACATCCGCTACATGACCGAACGCGGCGACCTGGCGGGTCCGCGCGTCCTCACCTCCCTCCGCACCATCAGCGAGAACACCGGCACGCCCGAGCAGATCCGCGCCTACGTCCGCAAGATGAAGGAGGACGGGTCGGACGTGGTCAAGCTGTTCGCCACGGCCAGCATTCGCGACGGCGGCAAGATGACCATGACCCCCGACCAGATCAACGCGGCCTGCGGCGAGGCCAAAGCAGTCGGACTGCGCAGCGTGGTGCACGCCCACTCCTCCGACGGCGCGACCGCCGCCGTGAACGCCGGGTGTACCGCCATCGAGCACGGCACGTTTCTCGACGACGCCACGCTCGACCTGATGGCGCGCAAGGGCGTCTACTTCGACCCCAACTTTCTAGTCCTGCACAACTATCTCGACAATAAGCCGGGCTTCCAAGGCATCGGCAACTACAACGAGGAAGGCTTCGCCGCCATGGAAAAAGGACTACCGCTGGTCGCCGACGTGATCAGGCGCGCCCGCGCGCATCACGTCAAGATCGTGCTGGGCACCGACGCCGTCGCCGGGTCGCACGGCCGCAATGCCGAGGAGTTCATCTACCGCGTGAAGGATGGCGGTGAAAAGCCCATGGACGTGCTGATGAGCGGCACCAGTATTGCCGCGGAGTCGCTCGGGATGGCCGACAAGATCGGCAGCATCGCAGAAGGCATGCAGGCCGACCTGGTCGCGGTCGAAGGCAATCCCCTGGACGACATCACCGCCGTCCGCCACGTCCTCTTCGTAATGAAGGGCGGCCGCATTTACAAGAACGTGCCCCGGTAACGCCGGGCGCTAATTCCCCGACGGCCGTTCGGCGTGCTCGACCACCACGATATCCACCATGTCCTTGCGCTGTTCGAGCTTCAAGCCAAGCTTCTCCTGAAGGACAGAAAAAATGGACAGCGCCTCGCCTTGTCGCAGTTCCCGGCCGTACTGTCGCCAATCCAGCGTGGGGAATTCGTAATTGCCGGTCAGTCCTGTCTCGTCGATTAACGGACGATCCAGGTTCAACGCGATCAACGGCGACAGACTAGAATAGGGGCTGATCATTTTCTCCATCACCGGAGGCGGGTAGGCGAATGTGGGGACCTTCTCGTCCTCCGCGAGTTTCCGCATCTTCACACCGCCCGGCGCCACAGTCAGCACGTACACAGGCAGTTCCTTCTTATCCCGCCGCACCTTTAACTGAAACCGGTCCGCCAGCATCGCCTGCAGCATCTGGCGCAACTCCGCTGCGGTCGGCGTCTTCTCCGACTTCGCATCGACGTCGAAATGCTCGGCCTCCGCCCCCAACGCCCACTGCGGAAGACCGGAGATCTGATACTCCTTCACGTTAAAGGCGTCCATGATGAGATATTCCAGGGTCGCGACGCGCATTGTGTATGACGGCCCCGTCGGGTGCAGCTCGGCACCACCCGCCACTCGGAAGAAGAATTGGCCGGACGGGATAGGATGCGGCTTGATCGAAACCACATCGAATGTCTGCGCCATCGCCGTCCCGGCCAGCAACAAATAGAACGCGGCTCGTCTCATTTCTGCACCTGTATCTCCGTCACGAAATATGAAGGATCGCGTACCACCGCGATCGCGTGAATCTTATCGCCGACGTGGAGCTTCGCCAGTTCCGAGTCGGGCTTGATGGGATACTCCATCGTCATCGGATCCATCCAATCGCCGATCTGCCCGGCACGGATGGTGGCAGTCTTCGCGGCCGCGTCCACACCCATGATGTAGCCGTCGAACGGATACCGCTTCTCTTTTGGACCCGAACCGCCGCACGCCGCCAGCACAAGGGCGGCCGTCGAAAGCAGCCAAACTCGTCTGTTCATCACCTCACATCGTCGCACGAAGGCGCGGGAGGCGTGACTACCGGCATCTTCGACAGCCCGGCCGGGTTCGGATGAAATACCATGTGGTCGTTGGTCGTGTCTTTCTTCAGGACGTTTATCAGCGGGATAGCGCATTTCCGCGGTTCGTCCGCCGCCGCAGCCTCCCGCCGCTGCACCTCGGGAAACTTGAACTGCCTAAAATATTGCTGCAGATTGGGTTGCCGCCAATTCTGCGTTTGCGCCGCCAGCGCGCCGCTCAGTAAGATCGTGAGAGTCAGATAGCGCATAGATGGACCATATCGAAATCGATTTTCCCGTGGAGCCTTTCCACAGCGTGCCCCGCCTGCTGCTGCGGTCGCTCGCCCTCTTCGGCTCCAATTTCCACTTCATCGCCGGTGTGACCCTGCTCGTCTTCCTGCCGGCCACACTGGCGCTACAACTCGCGTATTCGATGCTGAATGTCGCGACCGAGGGGATCCTTTCATATTTTTTGATGTCGGCCGGCGACCTGGTGTTCGCCGCCCTGGCCGTCCCCGCCATCATCTATGGACTCACTTGCAAACTGCGCAGCGGCAAGTTTCCGCCTCTCGCAGAATCGCTGCGATGGGGCCGCCGTCAGTGGGCAAGAACCCTCTGGTTCACCTTCAAGATGGAGATCAGTATCCTGCTCGCCACCCTGCTGCTGATCATCCCCGGAATCATCAGAGCGATCGACCTGATCTTCACCGAAACCGTGATCGCGATCGAAGGCGACCGGACCCGTGACGTGTGGGCACACTCGCGATCCCTCGCCCACGGAAAACGCTGGCGGATTTTCTGGGTCATGCTGCCGCTCAGCATCCTGGGCGAGGTCGGCGGCATGCTCGTCCTGCGCGCCGTCAGCGGCGCGGCGAGTTCGCACTTACTGCTGGCCATCGCCGACAGCCTGCTCGCCGTGGTCGGCCAGTTGTCCACCGTGGCCGCGCTGCTGCTCTATCTCGGAGTCATTGAACCCAAGCCGTTACCCGCAGTTCCACCGAAGCGGATTGCCCGGGATCGACGCGCACGCTGACGGCGTTGCGGGTCATTGCCTGGCGGACAGCCGGATCGTCGAGCAGATCGGGTTCCACGCGACTGAACGCTACCGCCGAGTAGTCGCCCGGCTTGAGTCCTTTGAACTCGAACGTGCCGTCCGGCGCGCATCGCACCGTGCTGGGAAATTCGCCGGTCATGTACAACACCACGGAGGCGTTCGCGCCCTTCTCCACTACGCCCCGCACCGAGCCGGTGTCCGAACGGTAGACCAGTCGCAATGGCGGCGCCCCGGCAGCCAGATCGAAGGACTTCCCGGTGACCTCTTGTTGGCCCAGCCGAACCTGCGCCAGATACGCGCCCTCGACGGACGCGTTCTGCAGCGTGTAGGCGCCGGGATAAAGTCCCTTCACCACGAAACGGCCGTCCACGATTTCGGCATACGCCTGGTAGTGGCGCGGACCGTCCACCGGCGTCACGTACACGCCCTTGAGTTTCACCGCCGCGGGGGCTTCCGCACTGCCTTCGACCGTGAACGCGGGATCCAGGCGAACCTGCACGTCCTCCTCGTCATGCCGCGAAACCGTTACCAGGCTGGAACCCTGCAACTCGACATCGCCGCGCTTCCATTCCGCATCGACGCGCCAGTTGCCGGGGCCCACGTCCGTAAACTCAAACGCGCCGTTAGGCCCCGAGACCGCCTCGGCATCCGGTCGACTGAAGCTCTCCAGATACCAGAGTCCGGCGTTGCGCAGCGCGAGCGGAGCCCCGGCCGCCGGATTCCCTGCCTCGTCGCGCAGCACGCCGCGGATTCGATACACGGGTATCGCGCGCAGGCGGATGTCATACCCCGTCAGCTCGCCGCCGGTGGCCGGGATCGCCTGCGCCTGCGTCGCGTCCGACACTCCCGGATAATACGTCGGCGCCCAGATTTGCTTTTCGGGCTTCTCCAACTCCGGCTCGTTCACCTTGGAATTCTTGCCGATAGTCAGCCCGCGATTCGGACGCGCCAGCAAAAAGTACGCGCCCGGCTGCAATTCGGGCGGATGGAAGTAACCGTCCTTGTCGGTGAGGAAGGACATCACGCCCTGCCGCGTCGTGCGCGTGAACGTCTCTACGCGGACACCGGCCAGCGGCTTGCCATCCCCGTCCAGAACGCGGCCCGAGAGTTTCGTGGCAGGATCGAGTTCGGCATCCGCGTGGATCGTCTCGCCCGCCGCCGTGATGGTGAACTGCTTCGACCACGGGTCGCTGGAATGCGCGGCGAAAAAGCCGTCGGCGTCGAACACGGGCTTGTACTCGCCGGGCGGGAGGGAAATACGGAAAGTGCCGGGCGGTCCGGTGACTGTGTGAGCGGCGGCTTCCTTGCTGCCTTCCGCGAAGACGTCCACGGTCGCGCCCGAGACTGGCTGCCGGTTGATGCTATTAACGACCGCGCCCTCGAAGGTCCCCTGGCCGTACAGCCCGGTGCACGCGAATATCAGGATGGCCGCTGTGCACCGCATGAAACTACATTTTACCCGGCAAGGCGTTCGCTTGGCGTAGCGTAGTAGGTCTCCGGCCTAGTGTCTGCATCCCTCGGGCAGGCGGTTTCCCCATTGCAAGTGTGTCGTCCGCGCGACAGAGATAAGGGGCAGCGTAGCCTGTATCTCAACGCGCGCAGGTTCGCCGGCCGGAGGCTTACGCTAAGAGCCTTCCAACAACCCCAACAATTTCTCCTGCACCGATTCTCCGGTCGGATTATCGGGCGTAATAATCAGGATCGTGTCGTCGCCGGCGATGGTGCCGATCACCTCCGGCCAGCGCTCGTTATCCAGCGCCACCGCCACCGAATTCGCATGCCCCGGCGATGTCTTCAGGATCACCAGATTCTGCGCCCGCAGCACATCGTGGAGGAACTCGGCCGCCAGCAGCGAGAACTGCGGCCCGATCTCCTCCGGCGCCATCTCCTTGTATCCTTCGCGCGTCTTCACCAGCCGCAAGTCGCGCAGATCCCGCGACAGCGTCACCTGCGTCGCCGCGATGCCCTGCGTGTTCAACTCCTGGGCCAGTTCCTCCTGCGTCGCGATGCGTTTGGCGCGCACCAGTTTCAGGATTTGCCCCTGGCGATAAGCCTTCGTCATACGATCATGTCTCCAAGCCGGTGTTTCGCCGCTGCCAGCGCGCCCGCCACCGACGACGGACCCGTGCCGCCTTGCAGCTCGCGCGATCGCATCCCCCGCGCCGGGTCGAGCAACTCCGCGAAGTCGGCGGTGAACTCCGGCGCGAAATTGCGCATATCCTCGGCCGTCCAGTCCGACGGCTTCTTCCCGCTACGCACGCTCTCCAACACAAACCGCCCGACGATCTGATGCGCCTGATGGAACGGCGTGCCCGCTCGCGCCAGTGCCTCCGCCAGATCCGTCGCCACCACCCAACTCTCTTCCGCCGCCGAGGCCGGCCGCGCCGCATTCAGCTTCGTCGATTCGATCACCGTCGACATCATGGCCAGCGACCCGGCCAGTTGATCGCCCGCGTCGAACAGCGGCATCTTGTCTTCCTGCATGTCGCGGTTATACGTCATGGGCAGCCCCTTCATCGTCACCATGAGCGACGTCAGGCAGCCCACCACGCGCCCGCTCTTGCCGCGAATCAGTTCCAGCGAATCGGGATTCTTTTTCTGCGGCATCAGACTGCTGCCGCTGGTCACGCCGTCGCCCAGTTCCAGCCAGCCGAACTCTTCGCTCGAATACAGGATCCAGTCCTCCGCCAGCCGGCTCAAGTGCAGCATCGTCACGCTGCACGCGTACAGGAAATCCAACGCGAAATCGCGATCGCCCGAGACGTCCATGCTGTTGCGCGTGACGCCGTCGAAGCCCAGGTCCTCGGCTATCGCATCTCGATCGAACGGGAAGCCGCTGCCTGCCAGCGCGCCCGACCCGAGCGGCAGCAGATTCGTCCGCCTGCGAGCATCGCCGAAACGCTCCCAATCGCGCGCGAACATCTCGAAATAGGCCAGCAGGTAGTGCGGCCACAGGACCGCCTGCGCGCGCCGCAAATGCGTATAGCCGGGGATCACCGCACCCGAATATTTATCCGCCAGATCCAGCAGGCGCCGCATAACCCCGGCCAGCAGCGCGCGCAAATCGTCGCACTCCTCGCGCAGCCACAGGCGGATATCCAGCGACACCTGTTCGTTGCGGCTGCGGCCCGTGTGAATCTTATCCGCCACCGCGCCCGCCGTCTCTTTCAATTTCCGAATGACCAGCGTGTGCACGTCTTCGTCGGTGGCGCCCTCGAAGAACGCCGGGTTCGACGATGCGGCCGAGATCCGATCGAACGCGTCGACAATCTGCGCCCGCTCGTCCGCCGACAGGATGCCCACCCGCTCCAACGCCCGCGCGAACGCCTGCGACCCGCGGATATCGGCGATCAGCAGTCGCCGATCGAATTCGAGCGACCCGGAGAAGCGCTCAAAAATTTCCGACGGTCCGGTTTCGAATCTGCCGCCCCAGAGTTTCATTGGACAGAGGTCTCCCACCCGCCCAAACGGGCGAGAGGCGCTTTCTGGATTCTGGTCATAAGGTTACGATAACAACATCAAGAGCAGGGCCTTCTGCGCATGCAGCCGGTTTTCGGCCTCGTCGAAGACCACGCTTCGTGGACTCTCGATTACGCCGTCGGTGACTTCCTCGCCGCGTTTCGCCGGCAGGCAGTGCATGAACACCGCGTCCGGCCGCGCCTGCGCGAACAATTCCTCGTTCACCTGATATTTGTGGAAGGCGCGCTTGCGCTCCACCACTTCCTGTTCCTGGCCCATGCTGGCCCAAACATCCGTATAGACGACATGCGCGCCATCCATCGCCTGCGCCGTGTCGTGCGTGATTTGCAGCGTGGCCCCCGACACCGCCGCCAGACCCTCGGCCTGCGCCACCACGTCGGGATTCGGCAGGTAGCCTTGCGGGCAACCCAGCGCAAAATTCATTCCCAGCCGGAGCCCCGTGAGCATCAGCGACTGCGCGACATTGTTCCCGTCGCCGATGAACGCCAGCTTCAACCCGGCCAATTCGCCGAAATGTTCCCGGATCGTCTGCATGTCGGCCAGCGCCTGACAGGGATGGAACGCGTCGCTCAATGCGTTGATCACCGGAACGCGCGACCATTGCGCCAGCCCCTCCACCGTGTCCTGCGAAAACACGCGCGCCACGATCCCGTTCACCCAGCGATCCAGATTCCGCGCGACATCCTTCAGCGGCTCGCGCAGGCCGATCGGCCCGTCGACGAATACCGACGATCCGCCCAATTGCGCGATCGCCAGTTCGAACGTGAGCCGCGTCCGCAGCGACGGCTTTTCAAACAGCAGGGCAATCGACTGGTTATCCAACGCGTGCGCATAGGTGCCCGGCGACTGCTTCACATCGGCAGCAAGATCGAGCAGGTACGCCAATTCGTCATTGGTCAGATCGAGATCGCGGAGCAGGTCGGGACTGATGGCTTTCTGAATGGGTTTCGTCATCGGTGGACCCGCAACAAGCGATCCTACTGAATTTTTATTCACTCATATGAATATTCACACATTCCGGCGCGCGAGTCAACCGTGGATCGGCGCTTTCGCCTGTCCTCGCCCGGTCCGGACCGGTCCCTATACGCTTGACAACGCTAAGAACGAAAAAGCCAACCTGTCGGAAGCCGACAAGCGCAGCCTGAAGCGACTGCTTCCGATTTTCGTTTCGAGATACAGAATAAAGGAGCTGATCCCGATCATGTCTACGCCAATCAAGAAAACTTCGAAACGCCCGGCGGCCGAACACACTGCCGCCGGCAGTAGACTCATCCGAAGCGTAAAGCAAGCCATCGCGTGGGCCGATGGAGAGAACGTCCCGGTTCGAGTCACGATGGTGCAGGTTCACCGGGCGCCGGCAATTGACGTCCGATCCCTTCGTCAAAAGCTCGGTCTCAGCCAGTCTCAGTTTGCCGCTCGCTTCGGTTTCACACCAGCAACCGTGCGGAACTGGGAACAGGGTAGGACACAGCCGGACGGGCCGGCGCGCACCCTCCTTGCTGTTATCGCTCACCATCCTGATGCTGTCGAGGATGCATTGCGAAAGGCAAGCTAGCCAGCAAAGGCAAAGAAGAAAAAGAAAGACACTTTGGGCGATCGGCGGCCGGCGGTGCTCTTCAATTGTCAAAGATCGGTTGCGGTGGACGGGGTTAGGCTGCCAGAAGTTCATCCAGAGTCGGGCTGGAAAACGGCATCCTCCCGTGCTTGGGACGAGTTGAAAAAACACATTTGGGTTCCAGGCGCCTACCCCGGCCAGGTTGGGAGCGCTCTTCGGCTTCTTCGGCGGCG
>Ga0207695_10007211_pt1 | contig 14213 bp, 10 predicted proteins | sample KBSC54metaG_FD_184354 | JGI IMG/M metagenome (GOLD analysis project Ga0207695, IMG submission 184354) | Corn rhizosphere microbial communities from Kellogg Biological Station, Michigan, USA - KBS C5-4 metaG (SPAdes) (version 2) | ecosystem: Host-associated > Plants > Roots > Rhizosphere > Soil... | reverse complement strand
CTTGCCCTCACCGGTGAAGAGTGCGGCGCGACAATCATCGAAGAGCATCATGATGCGCGCGCCCGCTGCGCCGGAACCGAAATCGAAACTTGCCATCCCACCGATTCGCGCTTGCCGATCATAGAACTCGATGCCGACGCGCACGGGCGGTGCGGGTGGTGTGCTGGTAGCCGAGCGCGCGATTTTCGGCGCCTTGCGTTCGATCGTAATCGCGCCGGTCTGAGTGTGCGCGGGATCGCGTCGCCAATCGTTGTGGGCGGCGTGCAGAAAGGTTTCGGTCAGTGCGTCGAGACCGCGCGCGCGAATCGAGCCCGCCATCCGCACCGCGACCGACATTTCTAGTTGCAAGGCGTCGATGGCGCCGGTCGCGGCGAGATCGGCGAGCCGCCGCAAGGCAGCGATCTCGCTCGTGGCGTGACGCTGGGTGAACGCCTGCAACAGGTTCTGGCTGGCGCCGCCTGGATAGCGCAATCCGAATGTCGGGATGATGCCGGCCGCCTTGAGGCGCTCCGAGAGCGTCGCAACCGGTCCGTTGATAAACCCATCACTGGCCGAAACATGGGCGCCGGCCGGAGGCTGCAGCCGCCCGTTAGCATCGCGCAGACCGAGGCCGAAATCGATGCGCGGCTCGATCACGTTCCAGCCATGGATCAAGAGCACGGTGGCGTGCCCGTGGCGTCCGACGAGCCGATTCGCACACCGCGCGATCAGATCGAGCATCCAGGGGGCGCGCGCATCGAGTTGTGAGAGCCGGTTGCAATCGATTTCGTTGCGATCCATGCCGGTGTTGATCAAGGCTGCGGCGCCAAGGCGCCGCGCGAGGTCGCGGGTGATCGCTGCGGTCTCCAGATCGTTGACCTTGGGATGGAGCGTCGAGCGTGACGCGCTGCCAGCGCGGCCGCCATGCGGCGCGATCAGCAGGAGCGGCGCAGCGCCCTCGATCACCTCGAGCCACGGCGCCGACTCCGTCACGCCGATTACCGAATCATCCATCGCGAATTACGGCGACCGGCGCGCGGCGACACGGGCCGGATGCGCATGCAGAGCGAATGACATCACGAAATAGTAAACGACGAAGGCGAGCGACGTGTAAAGCAGAATGTCATTGTGGCGAGGCAGCATCGGCAACATTGCGACGGTTGCGACGGCCCAGATCGCAGCGAGCGCGAGCGTCAGCGGCCGCATCAATTCGGTGCGGTTTGGATAAATATACTTAATCGGTACGAATACCATCAGCGCGAGAAACGCGACGATGGCGGCATTAACGGCGGGCGTGAAGCCGAGACAAAAGAGGTAGAGCGCGACGAGGTTCCAGTACGACGGGAATCCGCGGAAGTAGTTGTCCTCGGTTTTCGCATCGAGGCGGCTGAAACCGTAGGCGCTCGCGATCATGACAAAGCCGGCGACCGATTGGCCCGCGGCGCCGACGGGGATGATTCGCGCGCGCAGCATCAGAAAGACCGGCACCGCAACGTAATTGAGATAATCGACGATGTTATCGAGCAGAGCACCGTCGAAGTAGGGGATGCGTTCGCGTACCCGTATTGCGCGTGCGAGAGGCCCGTCGCTCGAATCGATCGCGACCGCGATCGCCATCATCGTGAATGCGGCGCGCCAATCGCCATGCGCGATGTAGTTCAGCGCGAGGAGTCCGGCGACGGCGCCGAGTGCGGTGTACAGATGAACTGCCCAGGCGCATCCAGTGAGTAATCGCGTGCTCGCCATCAGCGACTCGCTCGCGGCGATTCAGGTGGAGGGCTTCAAGTCGCGCGGCCCGAAGTAGTCTTCGAGAATCGTCATGAAAGGGCCGCACGATCTTCGTTTCTTGACGTGCGCCAGCGCTTCGTCGAGGGACATGCCGCCGTGGGCGCGCAGGTATGCGATCGCAAGCGTGGGCGCGCGATTGAGCCCGGCGTTGCAATGAAGGTAAACGCGCTCGCGGCCGGCGACCAGGGCGGCGAGATCGCTCAACGCGACGCGCAGCCGGTCCGCCATGTCGTCGGCACTGCCGTCCTGAATGGGTGTGCGCACCAGCTTGATTCCGTGGCGTGCGGAGGCCGCCCGCAACATCGCGATATCGAGTCCGTTGATGCGCAGATCCTCGTCGTCCTGGAGATTATGGATCGCCGTGACGCGATGTTCGTCGCGCAGCCATTTGATATCGTGGTCGCGCGGATATTCCCCGACCAGCAGGTAGTCGGTAATTTCGCTGACGGTCGGGCGCACGTCGCCGCGCGTCGGCCGCGGTCCGTGATCGCGTCTCTGGTTCCACCATTCCATGCTCTGACACCTACGCGAAATGACGGTGTGCGATTCAATAATTCAGTCGCGCCCACCACTGCGAGTAATTGACGATTAGTCTATCGCGATGGCGTGTCGGGCAGAAGTCCGATCGGATCGCGGCGACCTCGAAGGCTCTACGTTCAACGCGCGCAGGCTGTTGGACTTCCCGCCTGCTCCCATTCGTATAGCCAGATCGACGCCAGCACCGACGCGGCGTCGGCCACCTGCCGCGCGACCATCGGCGACTCGCGCAGCATCAGCGCGCGATCGAAGACGTCGCCGCGCTTCGTTCTCGTTTCGGCGCGTGCTGCGCGATCGGCGTCGAAAGTGCTCGCGAGCAGCGCGTTACTGTGCCTCAGTTCAGTGACTATTGCTGGCCACACCGATTCGATTTGTTCGATATGTACTTGCGGCCGCGCCATTTCCTCGATTTCGCCCACTGAACGATCGGCCGCGCCTTCAAGCCGCATATGCATTCCGCGATCCTGCGAATAGCCATCGTAATATTTAGTCGTATGCAGGGGCTGGCTCGCATCGCCGACGTAATGGGCGAGGTAGCCGGAGCGCAGAATCGCCGTCGCGCAGTCGCCCTTGCGCCACGCCTGTTGAACTCCCAGTGCGGTTGATTCGATGGTCCAGGGCAGCGTGCCGGAGTGCTCCAGCGTCTGCGCGCCATACTCACTTACCATCGCGGTAAGGTCCGGCTGCAGCACCGCGAACGGATTTGGGCCGAAATTTTCAAGATCGACGTAATGGCGGATCTTCTCGGCCTTGCCGTATTCTCGCCGCAGGGCCTCATCGGGTGCGACGGCGTCTTCCTGCAAATCGGCCGCGTGCGCTTCGAACACGCGCTTGAGCGTGGAATTGGGGAGCGCGCCGATCGCAAGGCGCGCAATCAGCCGGTGGGTGCGCGCATCCCACGCATGCGCCCGAGTGGGCGTCGCGCATAAGGCGATCGCCGCGATGACGATCGCGAGTCGCAAATTGGCGCGGCGTCTGACGGAACTTGCGCGGCCCATCGCTAGTTCTTGACGCGATCGCTCGCGCGCGAGGCGCGCCGGCGTTCCCGATGCGATGGCGTAGTACTCTCGTCGCCGTGCGGATGGCCCTGTGCCGGCATCGGCGCCGCGTCATCGTGCGTAACGCGCGCCACGGGCAAGCGGCGTTGCCCCAACTCGCCGACCGCCTGCCGCATGCAATTCGCCAGCTTGCGATATGCGCCGGCGCCGTCGGCGTCCTGCGCTACCATGCGGAGATCGGCGATCGGTATCACGCGCCCGATGCGCACTTCGACCGGTGCGCGCCGCGGCAGCAGGCGCCCCTTGCCGAGTACCTCGAACGTACCGCTGAGACGGATGGGCAGGACGTCGCATCCGGCGTGCAGCGCGAGGTATCCCGCACCACTTTTGAATTCGTGAATCGCGCCGTCGGGAGAACGGGTGCCTTCCGGGAACATCAGCACGCTGCGCCCGGCGGCAAGTTCCGCGAGCGCCTGGTCGAGCGATTCGAGTTGTGCGCGCTCGCGATCGAACGGAATCAGCCGAGTAAAGTTGCGCGCGGCAAAGCGTCGGAACCCGTTATTGAAAAAATAGTCCTTCGCCGCGAGCACCACCAGTTCACGTCCACTCGCACCCAGCGCGTGACTGACGAGGCCGAAGTCGAGGTGGCTTGCGTGATTGGCGACGACGATAAAATTGCGATTGGCCGGGATGTTGCCGCGTCCGAGCACGCGCGGCTTCAGCCATGAGTCGAAGGCAGCGTCGAGCGTCCGGCGCAGCGCGAACTCGCCGAGCCGTTGAATGGGTCCCGGCAAATCGAGCGTGTAGGGCTGTGCGAAACGCGCATACGAGGGCAGCTTCGGACGGTTCTGTCCGTCGCTCACCATGCGCTGCAGGTCTTCGACGGTCGCGACGTTTGAGAGATCGTCGGCGCTAAGGTCGCGGCCCGCCCTGACCGCAATATGTTCGGCCAGTTCGGCCAGCGCGAGTGAGTCGAGACCCAGGTCCTCGATCAGCCGCGTCGCCGGACTGATGTTCGGCGAGCCATTAGTCACTTGCGCGAAGGCCTGCGCGAGCCACGATTCAACTTCCGTGCTGACAGTTGCGCGCGCTTCGTCGTGGCTTTCGATCATGCGCCGCAAAATTTCCGCGACCTCGATGCGCTTGACCTTGCGGGTGCGGGTGCGCGGCAACTCGGCATCTGTAAAGCGCAGGATGCGGATGCGGTTGTGCGGGTTTAGTCGCGCGCTGACCTGATCGAAATGCGTACGCAGGCGGTCCTCAATCGCGCGGCGGCTCTCGCCCTTGGCATACGCGGGGACCGCCAGCGCGGCGACCTGTTCGCCCTGCGCGACCTTGAGCCCGATCACCGCGAGTTCGCGCAGATATTGCGTATGGCCGTAGGCTTCCTCGAGTTCCTCGATGTAAATATTGTTGCCGCCCGAATCGACAATCACATCCTTGGCGCGGCCCACGATGTAAAGCCGGCCGTCGCTGTCGAAGCGGCCGAGGTCGCCGGTATGCAGCCAGCCGTCCTTCAATACCTCGTCGGTGGCGGTCTGGTTGCGATAGTATCCGCTCATCACGTTGGGGCCGCGCGCGATGATTTCGCCGACCTGATCGATAGGATCGTTTTGATTCGCGTCGATCGCGCGAGGCGTCTGATTCGCCCGATCATGGCCGTCGGCGCTCGCCAGCCGGATTTCGACTTTGGCGAGCGGCTTGCCCACCGAGCCCGGTCGCAGCGGTTCGTCGGGACGCGCGACGCTCAACACCGGCGCCGACTCCGTGAGCCCATAGCCCTCGAGCAGCTTGATTCCGATATCGTTGAAAAACTGCGCGACCGGTTGCGGCAGCGCGGCGCCTCCACTCACGGCGAGCTTCAGGCGTCCGCCGAGCGCGGCGTGCGCCGGCCGAAACAACATGGTACCGAGGTTCACACGATAGTCGCCGTCGAGCCGGCGGTTGAGATCGCGCAACTGATTGAAGGCGGCCTGAAAAAACGGTCCGCGCGCCTCGACCGTGTCGATAATGCGGCGATGGATGGCCTCCCACAGCGCGGGGACGCCGACCAGCGCGGTCGGTCGCACGTCGGCAAGCGTTCGCGAAAGGCTCGCGGCGTCGATACCAAGCGGATATACGATGCGAGCGCCGCTCGCGATCGGCAGCATCAGGCCGCAAGTGAACTCGAAAGTATGATGAAGCGGGAGCAGTGAGAGGACGACGTCATTGGCGCCGAGCGCGAAGACCCGCCCGAGCGACGCGATCTGCGCGGTAAAATTCCCGTGCGTCAACATCACGCCCTTGGGCGTGCCGGTGGTGCCGGAGGTAAATACAATTGAGGCGAGGGTCTTGCGCTCAATAGTCACTGGCGCTGCGGGCTTGGCGCCGAGCACGAACGGCCGTTCCAAATCGGCGAGTTCCATTTCAACGATACCGCTGGCGGCGTCGCCGACCGCGTTGCCCAACCGTGCAGCGCAGGCCGCTGACGCGAGCGCGGCGCGCGGTGCGGCGATTCCCGAAATGGTTGCGAGTTCGTCGGCGGAAATCAGGTGATCGAGCGGTACCGCAACCGCTCCCGCGAAGAGGATTGCGAAATAGGCGATTACCCATTCGGGGGAATTCTCGGCGATTAGCAATACCCGATCGCCCGGCTTGATTCCGCGCGTACCGAGCAGCAAGCCCGCGCGGCGCGCACGGTCGCGCAATTCGCGATAGCTAATGGAAGCTCGCTGCCCCGACGGTTTGCGCGCATCCAACGCCGGGCGCGCACCATAGAGATCCGCGATCCGATCGAGCATCTCGACCAGGGTTTTGTGCCGAAATGATCCGCTCGGCCGCGCGCGCGTATGCAGCTCGAGCTGCGGAAAGATATGCCGGCGCAGTCCCGGCAAATGGATATTGATCCAATAGTCAGTCCAGTCGATGCGATCCGGATGATATGGATGGCGATCGGCGTCGCCGGGTGCGAGCGATGCGTAAAGCTCGCGGATATTCCTGCCGTGGAAAGTATAGACCAGGTCCTGGATGTAAGGCCGATATACTTCGACCAGTGACCGCGCGAGCTGCGCGCCTTCGCAAATCCGATCGACCTGCTGCGCGAACTTGCGCACCGGCGATGAACTGTCGCCCAGCACCGAGCGGGCCAGCGCCGCCGTCTGCTTGAGCATCGCAGGAATCCGCTGGCTCACCAACTCGTATGTATTGTGCGAGACCACGACGGCTTCGAGATGGGGCGCGAGCTTGCCCATCGGACCGCCGTGCAAGCGGTGATCGCGGCGGTTTCCCAATGCCGTCAGCTCGACCAGCCGGCGCATCGGCAGCGGATTAACGTCCGAGGTGCAGAGTTGGTAGATGGGCTGATGGCGCTTCAACAGCAACGCCGCCAACACCGGGACGATCGCGTGCGCCGCGAGGTCCACCGGTATGACGTCCAATACCAACTCGCCCTTGGCGGGATAAAAGCGGTAGCCGCGTCCTGCCAGGTAAGTCAGAGGCGCGCTGGTGTTGACGCCCTGGTTCCATCCCGGCAGCGGATCGCATAGCGCACTTTCGATCACCGACGGTCGCACGACGGTAGCCGCAATCTTGTCGCGCGCGGCGAGCACCAATTGCTCACCCAGGCTCTTGGTATAGCTATAGGTATTGGGCCAGCCCCAACTCAGTGCGCGTTCGCGTCCGACCTGCTTGAGGCGATCCTCCAGCCACTGCTTGCGCCGGGTTTCGGTCGCGCGATCGCGATGGTCGCCGCCGGCGGCGCTGCCACGATCTTCGTCGTCCGCCGCGCTGAACTCAGCCTGTTGTGCGTGATCATGCGATTCCGCCTCGACGCGATCGACCGCGGCTTGCGCATCGCGAATTTCACGCTGCAAGTTGAAGTTGCGCCGTCCGTTCGGGCACCAGTCGGTAGGGACGTCGTCCTCAAAACGCTGGCCGTCCGCGACGCCCGCCGCATAGCAAGTCGAGACGTGGACCAGGGCGGCGCCGTGCGTATGGCAAAATTCGACTACGTTGGCGACGCCGATCGTGTTAATTGCGATCGCCTTTTCCAGCGACGCTTCGAAGTTCACCAGTCCTGCGCAATGGATTACGGCATCGATCGCATCATGCGCGAGCGTGTCGCCACCCTCGGCAACGAGCCCCGGCTCGGTGATATCGCCAGGAACGATTTCGACTTTCTCTTCGAGTTGGCGATCGAAGTGCGCGCCTAGATGTTCGCGCACCGGGGCCAGTGCCGGCGAATCGAGAATCTCGCGCCGAAAGCGCAAATGGCTCGACCGCCGATCGCCCCGGATCAAAAGATAGATGCGCGCGATTTCCGGATGATCGCGCAGCAGTATCGAAAGCAGCACCTTGCCCAGGAACCCGGTGGCGCCCGTGATCAGGATACGCCGCGAGCGCAATACCTCGTCGAGCGGCGGCATCGCTCTCGGCCCGCCGCCCTTGCGCACACGCATGCCATTTTTGGTTGCCATCGACGCTATACTACTTTGCCCCTAACAGGCATCCGACTCATTCAACGTCAGCAATGACTAATGGCGGCAAGTGCAAATAGGTAATCGTCGCCGAACGTCCATGATCTGCCGTCGCCATCGCGATCGCCTCGGCCAGCGTGTCCGCCGACTCCCAGCCCATGCGCGCCGCCACTTCGGGCTCCTCGCATCCCGCTGCGATCACACGGCCGACGTGCTGACGCGCGGGCTCGCCCCAATACCACATGTAGAACGGATGAACACCGTGATAGGCATGTCCGTACCTGTACATGTGAGTATAGGTGGGATTGCGCGCGAACTCAGCCTCATACTGTTTTGCCAGTTGCGGCGCGTCGGTGGTTTCCGCGAGGCATCGATGAAAAAACTCGATGTAACTCGGATGATGCTCCGGATGAAATTCGTCGCGCAGCGGATGGCAGATGATCATCGTGCCGCCCGGCCTCACCAGCGGCTTGTTGCGGTACATGTTGAACAGGTAGCCGAGCCCGGTACACTGCACGAGCACCGGATTCATGATCGAGTTGACATTGTACGGACAGATATACGGCACGCCGACGATGAGAATGTCCGATTGACCCTTGACCGGCACCGCATATTGCTGAAACACCCGCGCGAGCGCCTCACGATGGACGGTCTCGGTCTCGCCCGCCCACACCCCGGTCATCCCATAGGGCGCGGCGTACTGATGCAGCGCCTGGCGGCGCAGGTCATTCGAGAGATTTCCCAGCGTCCAGCGAAAACCCTTGAGGCGCAGCCGATCCCAGTCGTTGAAGCGATCTTCATTCTTCTGCAGGAAATCGAGCATTCCGCCGTACATCTGAGTATTGACAGCGGTCTCGATCGAAAAGACGTTGAGCTGCTGATTGACTATTCGGCCCATGCGGTTGGCCGAGCTGTGCAGCGCCGATCGCGTGGGATCCATGTACGAATGACTATCGCGCAAGGTGGCCGGATTATGATGATGGCGCAGGCTCTGGTAGGGCGCCAGGCCAACCGCGACTGACTTGTGGCCCCCGTCCATCGGTACCAGGTTGATATTCAGGTAGAGCACGAGGTCGGACTCCGCCGCTCGCCGCGACAGCCAGACCTCTTCGCCATGATCGGTCTTGCCCATCTGCACGATCTCGGCGCGGTTCTCGCCGTCGAAGTTGTAAAGGCGGTCGGGCCAGAATTGCCTGAACGCGCGCTCGCCGACCATGCGCCGAATCTCACTCTCGGTCATGCGCCGATGAAGCGCGGTGGCAATTATGATGTGGACATCGTCAACGCCGTAATCGGCGAGCGTCTGCAGCACCTGATTCAGCAGGCGCTCGCGGATATCGGGGCGGCGCATCTGCGGCAGCGGCAGACTGAGGTCGTCGATCGCGATCGTCACGCGCATGTTCGGGTTGAGTTGCGCGAACAGCGGATCGGCGTTGAGCGGATGGAGCAGGGCGTAGCGAATCGCCGTGTCGGGATCGGGCAGCGCGTCGAGCGGCGGCGGCGGATAGATGACGCGGGTGCCGGCCGGCAGCTTCTCGAAGAGGAAGTCTTCGCCGTAGGGAATCAGCCGCGGCTCGGATTTGCGATTGAGCGTGACCACCAGATCGCGCCGCGCGCCGATCTCGTGCTTCAGCTCCGCCGGTTTGAGCTCCTTGAGCTTAGCCTCGGGCCGCGCCATTGAATTTCCTCTCCAGCCAGCCCTCGGCCGCTTCGGGGCCTATGCCGCCGCTGCTGCGAAGACCGGCCGCCTTGTCGAAGCGGACCACCGGCCATTGACGACTGCGCGCGACTGCCAGCAACCGCCGATCGGGATTTACCGCGACCGGATGGCCGAGGGCCGCCAGAAACGGCAGGTCATAATGCGAGTCGGCATAGCCCCACGACGCGCCGAGCGAAATCCGGTTGGCCCCGGCGTACTCCAGGCACCACGCCGCCTTGGCCTCACCCGCCATCACCGGGTTGTGCAGGCGGCCGGTCGCGAGTCCGCGACTAAAGACCAACCGGTTGGCGGCGTAAGTTTCGATGCCGAGCCGTTGCGCCAACGGCGCGACGATAAAGTCCGGCGAGCCCGTCACCAGTACCGGATCGAGGCCGGCGTCGCGATTCGCCGCGACCATCTCGACCGCGCGCGGATACATGTTTCCCATCAGCACCCGGTCGCAATATTCCTCACCGAGCGTCATCAGGCGGTCGCGCGAGATGCCCTTGAACATCTCGAACAGCGTGACGTTCAGCAGATGGCGATCGCGCCGTTCCGCAAGATAAAGCAGCGGCAGCCGCGCGGCGAGTCCCAGGACGTAGCTCACGCGCCCGGTCCATTCGCCGATATTGGTGAAGGCGAAGAGCGTGCCGTGAAGCAGGTTCAGCCCCATCAGGGTGCCGTCGAGATCGTAAAAGGCCGCGCCTCTTGCGGGTCGCACGTTGCGTTTGTTGCTGTGATTGTAAACTGACATGTCAGTCTATTTTGCGCCCAATAAGGCCGGCTCGTCCGGGCGTCGAATCATCGAGCAGCCCGGCCGCTGCCAACAATTCGGCGCGCGCGACTCCACGCAGGCCGAAATCCAGAATTTCCTCGGCCAGGGTGCCGGCATGGCGCCGCCGGTCGCGCGATAGTTGTCCGACGGCTTCCTTGACGCCTCCGAGAATGCAATAGGAGACCGCTCGCGTATCGCATCGTCGTACCAGGTTCATTTCAATTCCAAGGTCGAGCGAGCGCTGAATCTGATCGGCGACGCGTTCGTAAAAGTCGCGGATCCGGGCGTCCAGTTCACGATCGAAGCCGGTCGAATGGTTCAGCAGGATATCGGTCAACTCACGTTCGGCCAGCACAAAGGTCAACACCCGGGTCAGATTGTCGCGCAATTGCTCGACCGGATTGGGCTCACCTGGACCGATTCGCAGCCGCTGAATTCGATTGCGCAGCTCACGCAGAGTCTGCTCGAGCAATTCCTCGAAGATATCGCGCTTGTTTTGAAAGTAAAGATAGAAAGTGCCGCGCGCAATGCGGGCGCGTGCGATGATGTCGCTGATATTGGTGCGATGATAGCCCTTGCGGGCGAATATTCGCTTGGCATGACGCAAAACCTGCGCACGCCGTTCTTGACGTTCCATGAAGCCTCTACGCAGCCGGACACTAGTTGCGCGCGAATGGGGAGTCAAACTGCGCCGCGCGCGCAACCGAGGCGCCGGCTAAGGCGTTGGAGACGGCCCGTTCGAAGCCGACGCCAGCGGTGCAGTCCCCGGCGGTGTCGGGCACGGACTTGGAATAGGGCTGACCGCAACGCTTACCGATTGCGAGAAACCCGCGTCCGATACTGTGAAGTAGGTGCATCCGGGGGTCACACCCACAAACTGGCCATTGCCGAGATAGGTGATGACGCCGGGAAACATTACCGACGCCGTCACCGGGTTCCACAGCGTGCTGGTGTTGTTGGTGACGTCACGGTATTTGTCACTTTTCGGCTGGTTTAGCACGCCGAAAATACCCTGCGCGTTGAATTGAACGGTATTGTCAGGCGACGTAGTTCCCACGGTTCCGCTGGTCACCGGCGAGCACATTGGTGTTGGTGTAGGAGTCGGCTTATGTCCAGGGGACGGTGACGCAGTCGGTGTTGGCGGCGGACCGGCGCATACGTTGATTCCCAGAATCGAACTCGCACTTGCCGTGGGGGTCGAACTGCTGGAACCACCGCCGCAACTCATGATCAGCGCCGCTGCCAGGAAGGACAGCACCGGCACCAGCACCAGACATCGTCGTCGCCAAATCATTGAGCATTGAACGATGACGGCGCCATTGCGCTCTGTCAAGAAGAGTCACGCGCGAAAAATCGCCGATGGGCCGGCAGAAAAAAAGAAGGCGGGTCGTTGAGGGAGGGGGGAGTCTCCCCAACGCCCGCCTTTACGCCGCCCGTCTCGCGACGAGCGGTCCCCGACTACAGGGAGGAGGAGTAACCGGGGTACGGCATCAACTTCCGCTCATATCTATTCGACGCGGGCCGCTCAGGATTTATTCAACGCCCCGATCGAATTAATCGAGCCGGCAGATCCGCCCGAGTTGGGCCCTTGATGACACGAGGGGGCGCGGCATGCGATTGTGATCGCCGACGAACCCGGAGGCGCGCACCGCTGCCGAGGAATAGTTCATCAAACGCTTGAAGAGCCCGTGAAGCTATCAGTAATCGACCAATCGCCGGTACCCGCCGGATTCACGCCGGCCGACGCCCTGCGCAATACGATCGAACTGGCCCAGCTGGCCGACCGCCTCGGCTATCATCGCTACTGGATTGCCGAGCATCACGCGATTCCTGCGCTCGCGAGTCCCGCGCCGGAAATCCTGATTGATCGAGTGGCCGCCGAAACCTCGACGATTCGGGTCGGCTCGGGGGCGGTCCTGCTGCCACATTACAGCCCGCTCAAGGTCGCCGAAACGTTTCGCGTGCTCCACGCGCTCTACCCCGACCGCATCGACCTCGGCATCGGGCGCGCTCCCGGCGGCACCCCGCTCGATTCCTACGCCCTTCGCCGCGACCGCGATCGTCAACCGCCGGGCGACGATTTTCCCAAGCTGCTGGTCGAATTGCTCGCTTTCCTGCACGATGGGTTCCCGCCCGACCATCCGTTTCATCGCATCGTGGTGTCGCCTCTGATGCCGGGGGCGCCCGACGTATGGCTGCTGGGTTCGAGCCTGTGGAGCGCATCAGCCGCCGCGCAACTCGGTTTACCCTATGCCTTCGCACATTTTATCGATCAACTACCGACGCGCCCCGCGCTCGAGCACTATCGATCGCATTTCATTCCGTCCAACGGCTCGCAGCCGCATACCATCCTTGCGCTCGGCGTCATCTGCGCGGAGAACGACGATGAGGCCGAACGGCTCGCAGGCAGTGCGCGGCTCTTTCGCCGCCGCGTCCGCCAGGGCGACGTGCGCCCGATTCCGACCCCCGAGGAAGCGCTCGCCGAACTCGGACCGCGCACGGCCGATCCCGTTCACGAGACCGGCGAATTCCCCCGCTATGTGATCGGCGGTCCCGAGCGCGCGCGCACGCAGCTTATCGACATGGCGAGCCAGCTCGCCGTTGACGAGCTGATGATCGTGACGATCGTGCATGACCATCGCGCCCGCCTGCACTCCTACGAACTACTCGCCGATGCTTTCGATCTCACGCGGCGCTCCTAAGCCTGGGACGTTCGCCGCGCCGGCGTGCAATGTTCGTCGCGCATTACTCACTAGCACTCTTATGAGGCGACTCTCCGCTGATACCTGCTGTCCTACAATTTGTTTATCACAATAATGCACACTGTCTCGTTACCCTACTCGTCGAAATAAATACTAATCGAAACGTGCTGAGCATAACCATTTGTATGTTTATAATGCGACCTCGGAGTCTGATCATCGATCGAATGACGATATGCTCCAACCAGTGAAAGAGGAGATATTTATGTCATTTCGAAAAGGTAGTTCGATGGTACTCACCACCGCCCTGACGGCGGGCGTACTTTTGCTGTGTCCGATGCTTGCGGGCGCCAATTCCGGTCACGGACACGGCAACTTCAGCGTGCATAACATGAATGGCCGGTACATCGAGGGCGGCACTGCCTGGGACGCTTCGTCCACCCCGCCTACTTCAGCGGTGCCGTTTGTGGCCGCGGGATATCTCCAGTTCGACGGCAGGGGCAATGTCTCGGCCGGCGAGGAGACCATCAACTATGACTCGCCCGGTTCAGGCGATTCCTTTACCTGCGAACTCGGCGGCACCTACGTCATCGATGCTTCCACGGGTCGATCGATACTGACGCTCAACGTGACCCCCGGTCCGGCGGTTACACCCGGTGAGACCGTTGCCACGAATAATTCGCAGTGCGCCGGCACCGACGTCGTGGTCGGCTACCTGGACGGCCCGGACGGAAAGCGGCTCGCGACCATCGAGCAGACCGTGGCGGTCGGTACCCCACCGGCCGGAATCGCCGCCGATACTCCGATCCTGAGTGCCCACGTCTGGACCAAGTCGAACTCTTAGGCCGACTGCCAGGACAGTTTACTCAGAATCACCGCGGCGCGGCCGATCTTTGGATCGGGCCGCGCCACGGCGCATTCGGGTCATTTCATTTGCGAGAGCGAATGAAGCGCGCGCGCCAGCGCGGTTCACCCGATGACTCGCGCACGCCTTTAACCCGACCCGTCGCTCATTACCGGCGTCTCGCCTTCACTTCCTCGATTTCGCTAATCGCCTTTCGCGATGGCGTCGCGTTCGCGCTGCTCGAGTGAATGGTAATTGCGCGAGGCGGTCTGCACGGATATAGAACGTGAGCGCGCGCCCGTAGCTCAACTGGACAGAGCATCGGACTTCGGATCCGAGGGTTGGGGGTTCAAATCCCTCCGGGCGCGCCACTTCCATTGCACGCTCGCCGAAACCGATAATTTGACGCTGGCCGATCGTTCACCTTATTCAATAGATAC
>Ga0207695_10007208_pt1 | contig 14216 bp, 12 predicted proteins | sample KBSC54metaG_FD_184354 | JGI IMG/M metagenome (GOLD analysis project Ga0207695, IMG submission 184354) | Corn rhizosphere microbial communities from Kellogg Biological Station, Michigan, USA - KBS C5-4 metaG (SPAdes) (version 2) | ecosystem: Host-associated > Plants > Roots > Rhizosphere > Soil... | reverse complement strand
CAATTTCCCTCGAAAGAGCTGTTTGTGAAAATTTTGGTTTCCGCAATTCCCTGACTTTCTCTATGATATACCAATCAATTTCAGTTATTATCTTTTCGATTATTCTTCCCTTCCTTGCCATTTTGCAAGCAAGCGCTAAAAAATAACCCAAACGAATGCCTATAGGAATGTGATAAATGTATACCTTTAGTTTTGTTATAAAGCCCTTGCAGCATACTTAAACGAAGGGAGCCATAGGGCTGAAAATAAAAAGATATTGAAAGTTCAATTTACCGAAAGGAGGCTTTAAAAGACTGCTATGAAAGAAAATGGCATAGTTGGGAATACGAATCTTCTTAAGGCGACTGCATTGCCGGGTTTACCTGCCATTCCGAATGAAACGGTGGCTTTATTCAATTTAAATGACGAGGACTCCTTTACCCGTATTTATCATAAACTATATCCCTTTACCTTTTTCTTCGCCAGAAAATTTGTCGGTCCTGAAGACGCAGCCGATATTCTGGCTTCTGTATTTGCCAGGCTATGGGAAAGGAATAAGGCATTCACCAATCTTTCCCATATTAAAGCATTTCTTTTTGTTTCCACGCGAAATGCCTGCTTCCGTCATCTTCGCGATGAATCGAGCAGGATCAGAAAGGAAACCGGATGGCAGTATTCAACATTTGAACAGGAGGAGAGAAATGAATTTTTGAAGGAAGAAATTGCAGCCGAGAAGTTAGAGCGGATTTATCAGGAAATTGAGAAATTGCCTTCCCGCTGTAAAAAAGTTTTTAAAATGGCTTACCTGGACAATTTAAAGAACGATGAGATTGCCCGGCTATTAAAGATTACCGTCAGCACAGTAAGAAATCAAAAATGTCATGCGCTTAGCGTTTTAAGAATGACATTGTTTATGATCATATTCTCCCTCGTTATTTGTTAAAGCCGTCTACCCGTTAAAGATTCACCAATTCAATTATCTTAGCTGATTGCGACAAAGTAAAATCACCCGATATAGTTTCAATAAATCCCCCTCAGTATCCGTCAACAGGATTTCCCATCTTAAGCCGTTTCAAACTGGGTACTTCCTTCAAGCCGATTAAAAATAAATTTTCAAACTTCCCAGGATCCGGGGTGGGAATTCGATTTATTTATTGAATTTTATAGGACGAATTCAACCGGGGCGTGTTGTACCATTAATATGAGACCGTCAGAAAGAATTGCAACCTTGATCTTCCGCTATCTGCGCGGAGAGCTTTCCGGAGAAGAGGAACGGGAGCTTTCCGAATGGCGAAGCCTGTCGGATGAAAATGAACAGTTTTTTCAGGAAGAAATTGTCCCGGAAAATATCCGAAAGGATATTTCGGATATGTATGCAAATAAAGAGGTCGTCTGGCAGAAAATCCTGGAAAAGGCCCCGGGGCTTCATAATGCGCCCGTATCAAAAAAGCCTTCCCGATTTTCAGTCATCAGCATAGCGGCCGTTTTCCTGGTAAGTCTCGCCTTCGGTACCTATTTTCTGTTGCGATTCCCCCGGCAGTATCAGAAAAGAACGGATGTCGCAGTAAAAAATTCATCAGCCATCGTTCCCGGCGGGAACCATGCCATCCTCGTGCTGGCTGACGGGTCTGCCATTGAACTGGATAGCGTGCGAACCGGGATCGTTGGATCCGACAACGGAAGCAGTATCGTCAAAAAAGACAGCGGACAGCTTGTTTATTCCATCGGAGCTCAGGCCTCCAGCCGCGAAATGGCTATTAATATTCTCCGCACTCCGAGAGGGGGACAATATTCGGTGGTTTTGTCCGATGGTTCCAGGGTCTGGCTTAATGCCGCTTCTTCTCTAAGATATCCCGCATCCTTTAGCGGTTCGGAGAGAACTGTTCAACTGGAAGGGGAAGCTTATTTTGAGGTAGTCCCGGAAACAAACGCGCCTTTTCATGTGCAGGTTAAAGGAAAACCTGAAATCCTCGTCCTGGGAACCAGTTTTAATATTACGGCCTATCCGGATGAACCCTTTATGTCAACCACTTTGCTGGAGGGAACTGTGAAAACAGGATCGAAGATTCTGCAACCCGGACAGCAGGCACAGGCCAAGGATAGCCAGTCTGCGATCCATGTATTAAAGAATGTGGACGTGCAATCTATTACCGCCTGGAAAAATGGAAAAACTTCCTTTGACAATGCAAGTATCCAGACCATTATGCGGGCAATTTCCCGCTGGTACGATGTGGATATCGCTTACAAAGGAACTATCCCGGATAAACGTTTCAAGGGAGGACTCCCGAGAAACACCGATTTATCCGAACTGCTTTCCGTACTGCAGCAAAACGGAATCCATTTTACCGTTGAAGGGAAAAAAATTACTGTAACACCTTAAAATCAAATTATGTAAGAAAGAATAGCGAGGTGGCGAAATAAAACCGTCCCGAGTAGAAGTCGGAACGGCGGAGTCGGGTCACCCAATACATACAATCTGCGAGACTGATCTATTTTATAACCCAACCAAAACAAAGGTATGCTAATTCGCATTTCCAAAACGAGCGTGTTCAAAACCTTCTGTCTTATGAACCGGATTGCCGCCCTGCTGCTGGCCGGCTTCCTCCACGTGAGCGCCGCCGGATATTCCCAGGGAAAAATTACGCTCTCCCTGAAAAAAGCTCCCCTCCAAAAAGTTTTTGCCGCCATTGAAGCCCAGAGCGGCTATACCGTCTGGTATGACATGGCGCTCCTAAAAAACAGCAGCCCGATTGACATTGATATCAAAGACCTAGGCCTTGAAGAGGCCCTGGCTATTGCCTGCAAGGACCTGCCCCTGGAATTCAGTATCACCGATAAAATGATCGTGATTAAGGCAAAGACAAACAAGGCCGGAAATGATCCGCCAGGGAAGATCGATGTGAAAGGAAAGGTGATGAATGAAAAGGGAGAACCGGCTTCGGGGATTTCAGTTACCATCAAAGATTCCCGGATTGGCACGATGACCGATGCTGAGGGTCAGTTTGAATTGTCAAATATTGATGAAAGCTCCATTCTGGTTTTCAGCGGCGCGAATATTGAAACACAGGAGGAACGATTAAACCGGAGGAAAGATCTGGTCGTCGTTGTAAAGTTGAAAATTAACAGGCTGGATGATGTGCAGATTATTGGATATGGTACTACGACCCGCAAGCTTAACACAGGAAATGTAAGTACAGTCTCTGCGGAAACCATCCAGAAACAACCCATTTCTAATCCCCTTGCTGCACTTGAAGGGCAGGTACCCGGCTTGCAAATAAGCCAGAAGAGTGGTGTACCGGGAGGAAATTTTAACGTATTAATCAGAGGTCAAAATAGCATAGCCAATGGGAATAACCCTCTTTATATTATAGATGGAGTTCCCTTTACCGGAACTTCAATAAGTTCCCTCCTCCTCAGCACTGGTATAACAGGTGGCGGCAATCCTTTGAGCACCTTTAATCCTTCAGATATTGAAAGCATCGATATCCTGAAGGATGCTGATGCGACCGCTATTTACGGATCGCGCGGAGCCAATGGCGTCATCCTGATAACAACAAGAATGGGTAAGGCTGGTAAGCCGGCAGTTATTTTGAATTTCAATACCGGCCAGGAGAAGGTAACCAGATTCATGCATTTGTTAAACACAAGGGAATATTTGCAAATGCGCCGGGAAGCATTTTTGAATGATGACGCACAACCAGATCCCGATGTAGACTATGATATTCTAACCTGGGACACAACGCGAAATACGGACTGGCAACGGGAATTGTTCGGCGGAACAGCACGCCTCAATAATATCGAAGCGTCAGTTTCCGGGGGCAATAATAATTCCATGTTCGTCCTGGGAGGGGGTTTCAATCGGGAAACTAGCGTTTTTCCCGGCAGCTTCGCGGACCAAAAGATATCAGGACATTTCGCGTTGAAGCATTCTTCAGACAACCACAGATTCAAAATCAATTTTTCGGGGAGCTATGTTTCAGAAATAAATAGTATGCCCGCTCTGGATAAAACATCTCAGGCATTTACATTACCCCCGGACGCTCCCGTCATTTATGACTCTGCAGGAAAATTAAACTGGGCTGGCGGAACTTTTAATAACCCATTCGCCTTGCTGAATAGCTTGTATAAGGCTAACACCGAAAATCTGATCACCAATGCTACCGTAAGCTACCAGATACTGCCGCATTTACAATTTCGGGTCAGTGGCGGGTATTCAAGAATGCAAATGGACGAGATCCAAACAAATCCGTTAAGCTCTCTAAATCCTTCCTGGGGATATACTTCAGGATATAGTTATTTTTCTGATCAAAGTATTCGGACCTGGATATTAGAACCGCAGATGGAATATGGTTATCTTTCAGCATACGGTCATATCGATTTCTTAGTCGGCGCCACTTATCAGGAAAATCAGTCAGCAGCAAAAACTCTTTATGCAGACGGATTTAGCAATGATCATCTTATTGAGGACATCGCTGCTGCCTCCAGCATCAGCCAGGCCGGCGCCAGTCAATCGACGTATCGTTACCAGGCTCTATTCGCCCGGATTAATTATAACTGGCAGGAAAAATACCTTCTGAATTTCACCGGCCGCCGGGACGGCAGCAGCCGTTTCGGTCCCGATAAACAGTTTGCGAATTTTGGAGCCATTGGCGCAGGTTGGATCTTTTCGAAAGAAGATTTTTTTAAGAACAATCTGCATTGGCTAAGTTTTGGAAAGCTCAGATCCAGTTACGGAACGACTGGGAATGACCAGATCGGCGATTATCAATATCTCGATAGCTGGACCCCAACAGTGTATCCCTATCAGGGATTATCCGGATTGCAGCCAAGCAGATTGTTCAATCCTGATTATGGCTGGGAGGTCAACAAAAAGTGGGAGATCGGGCTCGATCTCGGATTTATCAATGACCGAATACTATTATCATTAGGTTATTATCAGAACCGTTCATCAAATCAATTAGTAGGTTATCCTCTCCCTTCAATTACCGGCTTTTCCAGCATACAGCAAAATTTACCCGCAATTGTGCAAAATACCGGCTGGGAATTCGAGATTAATACCTCCAATGTAAAAAGAAAGGAATTCACCTGGGTCAGCAGTTTCAATCTGACTGTTCCTCAAACACAATTAATTGCATATCCCAATTTAGCAGGTTCTCCATATTCTCACACATATGTTGTGGGAAAATCTCTTTACATAAAGCAAAATTTTGCGTCAACAGGCGTTGATCCGCAGACGGGCCTATACACTTTTAAGGACGTTAATAAGGATGGTATAGTTAGCAGCCCAAAAGACTATTTGGGTAACAAGAAGGTCGCCCAACTGTATTATGGCATGCTGGGTAATCAGTTTCGATTCAAAAACTGGCAGTTTTCGTTTGATTGGCAATTTGTTAAACAAACCGGAAGGAATTATTTATATAGCAATTTTACTGCTCCGGGTATGCGTAATAATCAGCCTGAATTGACACTGCATCGCTGGCAACGGCCTGGCGATGCCTCTGGGATTCAAAAGTATACCCAGGACCGTGGGGGAGCAGGCTACGACGCATATTATGATGCCGTACTTAGCGAACTTACGATTAGCGATGCTTCTTTCCTTCGCTTGAGAAATATTTATTTGGCGTACGGACTACCACCAGGGTTATTAGAAAAAATGCATATTCAGAAGCTGGTTGTCTGTCTGAAGGGACAAAACCTCCTTACTATTTCCCATTACAAAGGGATTGATCCGGAAAATCAAACTGTTCAATCATTGCCTCCGTTAAAGGTATTTAGCGCCGGGATTCAACTATCATTTTAAAAACTAATAAATATTATGAACTCAGTAATATTTCACTATAGGTCAGGTAGTTCCCGGATCATAGGGGCGATGTTATATGGAACGATTCTTTTCAGCGGAGCTTTTTCCTGCAAGAAATTCGTAATCGTTGATGCTCCTGTTACCCAACTGGTTAGCGCAAATGTCTTCACCGACGATGTTACGGCCACTGCTGCATTGACCGGCATTTATAGTAATATGATGAATACCTCCGTTGGATTTTGCAGTGGTGCAATAACTTTATACGGCGGGTTGTCAGCAGATGAATTTCAAAATTATTCTACCAGCGGAAACCAGGTGGAATTTGCAAAGAACGCGTTAAAGGCTGAAAACAATATAATCAAACAAATGTGGGCTAATGCATACCAATATATTTATGCCGTTAATACTATTTTGGAGAATCTCTCACATCCGTCCGCCGTATCACTTAACACTCGCCAGGAACTAATGGGTGAGGCTAAATTTATACGGGCCTTTTGCAATTTCTATCTGGTTAATCTTTGGGGCCAAATTCCATTAGTCACCAGCAGTGCCTACAATATAAATGACACCTTAAGCAGGTTGAATGTAAGCCAGGTATATGCGCAAATCATCAAAGATTTGACTGAAGCGCAACAGATGCTTCCTGCTGATTTTGAAGCTGCGGCAGGGGAGAGAATAAGACCAAACCGCTGGGCTGCGACTGCACTGTTGGCGAGGACATATCTTTATTCCGGAGATTGGGCGGATGCAATCGTCCAATCCTCAGCAGTAATTGAACAGACTTCCCTGTTCCAGCTAAACAGCGACCTGAATCAGGTCTTCTTACCAAATAGTGTTGAGTCGATTTGGCAAATGGAGCCGGTAACGCCTGACAAAAACACCTGGGAAGGATATCTATTCATTCTTACCAATGGACCTACTGCATCCGTGGGCCAGGTGGCTCTTAACCCCAAATTGATAGATAGCTTCGAACCGGGTGACTTGCGGAAAGCGAATTGGATAGGTGCAGATGTTACTATCGGCCAAACATCCTATTACCCTTTAAAATATAAGGTAAAAACAGGAACTCCGGGTACGGAATACTATACTGTATTACGGCTTTCTGAACAATACCTGATCCGTGCTGAGGCGGAAGCCAGGAAAAATGATATAGAATCAGCGGTTAAAGACCTCAATATAATCCGCCAAAGAGCGGGCTTGCCTGATCTTTCTACTACCATTGACAACCAAACATGTCTGGCGGACATAGAAAAGGAACGAAGGATTGAACTCTTTGCGGAGTGGGGTAACCGGTGGCTGGACCTAAAAAGGACGGGTCGGTCCGAGGAAGTGCTGTCTCCTCTTAAGTCAGATTGGCAGGGGGCCGATACCTTATACCCTATTCCCCTGATAGACATACAAAATGATCCCCATCTGGCACAGAACCCGGGTTATTAAAATTTCTAAAACAATCTTCAGATAGATTTCGATCATTAATTCAAATGATAATATGGCAAAGTATTTCCTATTAGCCCTTCTTTTCCTAAACCCTAATTGCACTATCCGAAGCCAGGCAACGTCTGCCACCAACTACCCTCAGCTCGATAGCCCTTGCCCATATTTTGATTTACCAGATATTCGCCATTTTTCTTTAACACACATGAATCTTAATGATCTCAAAGGACAAAATATAATCCTCGATTTTTTTGCAGAGTTTTGCGCGACCTGCTTTGAAAGTTTCCCGAAGATCAACGAATTACAAAAGGAGTTCAAAGGAAAAGTTCAATTTATATTAATAGGTAAAGAAAGCGCCAATATGCGGACAGTCTATGAAAAGTTCCGCACTCATTATAATCTCGACCTACCGGTCGCCTTTGATTCAATAATATCTAAACAGTTTCAAGTCTGGGCCGTTCCATACGTGATTTGGATAGACAAAAAAGGTATTGTCCGGGAAATTACTACCTCCGACGAGTTAAGAAAAAATAATATTCAGGCTTTTGTCGATGGCAACCCACCAGAATTGCCCATGGCTCTCAATTATCTACAGCAACAACAAGACCGTTATTTTGATCCCAAAAAGCCTTTGTTAACAAATGAGAACGGAGGTTTGGATACCGATTTTTTTTACAGGTCATTACTAATGAAATGGACAACCCGCCAGGGGTTTTGGTCTAACGACCACATTAGTAGTAAAGCCGGTCAAAATTTACAGGAGATTGGAATTACCCTGTCTGGTTTATACAGGCTTGCGTTCGGAGACACCATCCTTTTCACCATTCCTGCCGGTGAATATGGCGCAGGCGTGAGCCACTATGGAGAATGGGCCTTAAAGCCCGTCCTTGAAGTGCATGATCCAAGACCATTTATTGGAGACTTTTCCTCTCAGAAGAATATTTATAGCTACAATCTCATTCTCCCCGTTCCAAAAACCGCCGCACAATTGCAACGTGTAATGCAGAACGATCTGTATAATGTTTTCGGCTATAACGTTATTGTGACTACCCGGAAAATGCCGTATTGGAGGTTAGTCTCAACTCCCGAAAACAAAATACAATTAATGACGAAAGGCGCAAAAAAGCGTCTGGAAACTTCCCAAGGAGGCCTTTTTTTTGTAAATCAACCCATCGGAAAACTAATTTTTGAATTATGGTACTACCGGCAAAATGATATTTTTATCGACGAAACCGGAATTAATTCCAACATCGATATCAAACTCAACGCCGTGATGACGGACTTCGCAGAAGTTCGGAAAGCTCTTGCTGAAGCGGGTTTATACTTAGTTCAGGGAGAGAGAGATGTGAAGGTCATTGTCATTTCGGATCCTGCATCCATTGTAGATCATTAATGCAAATCCCTCATCTGATACACTACCAGGTAAGAACCCTGTATCGTGATTAGCAAGTTTCTATCAATTTGGAAACTTTTCACTTTTTTCCCTTTATAGAGTGGAACGTAAAAGCTCTGCTCGTACCGGCCTGACTTAGCGTTATAGGCGTCTATTACGGAATGCTGATCAAATACATGCCGAACTTCCAAATTGCCTATAATCCGGGACTGAATATAGAGGCTTGAATCGTATAGGCAACTGTTTTGGTTGACCAACGGAGGTGGAGCACTGAATGTTGTGTAATCTCCTGACCGCACCCTGGTCAATGTTACTTTTGCAAAGGAATTGGTGTCCAATGTATTCGCTTCGTAAATTTTATGAAGGTTAGTATCGAAACATATAAATTGATTTCTGTAATAATATATATAATATAATAATCCCGTTTCATCATTATACCTGAGCATCCCGTCTGTACTGATTATTCCGTCCAATTGATTTTTGATAATTTCCTGGTTAATACAAAGGAATTTGCCGTCAGTCGAATACTTGCAGATTATGGTTCCTTTTTTTTGAAGATCGTATGTTTTTAGAATCTTCGATCTATTTCCAATTGCAACTCCATCGTAAGCATAAATTGGGTGAGCATTAGGGAAAACGCTGATTTTTGATCTATCCGATGTTGGAAAATAAAACAGACTGCCAGTACCTGTTTCAATAGAGTAAATTTCCTCGTCATCCATTCGAAAGATAAGGGCGCGCGGGATAAATTTCAGGCCAGATGGAAAAGTAAAAATCCTGAATACCGTATCTTTGAGCCTGTCAATCTGCAGTACGAAATTGGTCTTCACAAAGTTACCCAAATACATTTTGCCCGGTCTGGCTGAAAATATGTAATAATTGTTATCCCCCAAATCTATATGTGAGATTGGGCGAACTATTGGAGAAAGCATTCTACGGGCAAATCCGTTTCCCCCTTTATTAGAACCAAGATTTGAGATTATTTGAAGAATAAAGACGATAGCCCCACCAAGCAAAATGCATCCCAAAATCGCTGCATATTTTTTTACAACACGGGGAGTGTTAGCTTCCATCTACTTCATTTTTGGGAAAAGAGGCTATCCAACGGCGATAGCCTCTTCATTAACTAATTTATTGTCACTCACCGTTATTGCCTCTTCGCAGCTTCAAAGCAATTAGACCCGTCGCTATAAACTAAAGCCACATTATCCGCTTTACAAATCTGGTCGCCGCCATTACATTCCGCAACGAGGGTGGAACAAGCGCCAGGTTTTGCCGCATTATTGGCGACTTTTCGATCCGGTGTTTTGAAAGCAAAAACAGCAGCAATTGACAAAATAAAAGCTCCGGTGATAAACCATTTTCTATTCTTCATGTAAGACGAACTTTTTCATTGAAAAAGCAGGAAAAAGTTTAATGATGAATTTACCTACTCTGTTACAGGTTTTCGGCTACGCCTGTTTTTTATTGCAATAAAAAAAAGTTGAAAATCTTCCAATGTTATCGCAGATATTGCAAGCAAGACAAAGCCAATGTTAAAAAGCAGATGTTCATTCCAGCTCATATGTTGCAATATGCCGCCACAGGAGCAAGGAACGTAATCGCTATACTTTGTGATTGCAATAATATAAAAAGTAAATACACTCATTAAAATTAACGCTCCGAACATACCTATTGTCCTATGCCTTTCAGACGCAATTAGGCAGCTGATAAGAAGTTCAATGGCCGGAATAATCCAGGCAACCCAGGCAGCAATGCCAACCAATAAAGGCGATTGCCCCAGCTGCACCCTGAATTTTTGGAAATCGGACAATTTACTTAATGCTGCATATGCAAACAGCACGATAAATAAAATGGAAATTATATCGATAATTACGTTCCTGATTTTCATAACCCACATTTTGATTCTATTAAAGGCATAATTCAATAATAATTAATGTGGGCAAATAATACCGGCCCTGATTAGTGATTTGACGTTTGGCACCTGGCAAAACGTCTATAAAGTAATTAGAACATGCTCAACTCCTGACTGCCGCTCCAAAAATAGCTCGCTCAAACTTCTACCCCTATACGAATTCAGGCTTTTAATTTATATGAATTCCGGTCATACCTTAAGTCGGTCGGAGAATAATCGAAATACTTTTTGAAAGCTCCTTCAAATGCCGGCCGCCAGGAATACCCAACCTCCTCTGCTATATCGTCAATGCTCTTTTTGGTTGTGGTGAGGAGAAAATGACTTTTGGTCATTACGTAATACCGAACAAATTCTGTCACGGAAATATTATAAAGGCTTTTAAATCCGCGCTTAATCAAGGTCTCGTTGGCGCCAAATAGTTTTGCCAGCTTCTCCAGGGTATGCTCATGCACATCCGGAGCAGAAAGAATATGATTCTTAATCCTAATCATCAGATCCTTATGGGAAATATTCTTTCTTTTCCTATCCTCTTCCTCCTGCTGAATCGCACCAAGGTATTCACAAAGTAATTCCAGGATGTATTTATGCATTTCAAGCCGGAGTAAGGGACCTTCCTTATGACACGATTTTAAATTCTCAAGGATAGCTCGCGTTGTATAATGTATACTGGCCGCCGCCATGGGTAAGCCACTGCTGCTGGAATCATGCAACCGGGAAATGAGTTCTTTTATTTCCGGACGGATCCCGACCAGTTCTTCCAGATAATGCAGCTTTAGTTCTATGTGCAGCGATTCGTAGGTGCCCGGTTCGAACCATGCTTCATGGCATCCGATCGGCACGTAAAACATTTCCTGGCCGCCTTGCTCGAGCAGCTTATCTCCAAATCCGCCTAGCTTGCAGGGGATGTCTCCCTCAAGCGTGAAATGCAAAGCAATCGTCGGCATCCCTGCTGAAGGATACAGCCGGACGGCACTGTTCACTTCCAGCCGCCAGATGTAAATTGCAAATTCTCCCGTCACAAGTTCCTGGATTAGGATGGAACCAAAATCGTTTTGTCTGAAAATCGCATCTGACCAAGGAGATAAATGGTGGCGCCATTCTGCCAGCACCGGTAGTGCATCTCCCGGCATTTCCGGACGGGTGGGATGAAACGCAAGGATCATCTTTAAATAAGGTTTAAATCCTATCTAAGACGATTGAGCTTTCAGAAAATCCCGGTTTTCTGTTTGTATAATAGAAATTTCTTTTATGAATTGAATATACCTAATGGTAAACACTTATAGTCTGTCGAATCGCGCCGGAAAGCATCATCGATTATTACAACCCTTTCCCAAATTCCTTGTGGATTTATTTTTCCCAGCTTCCCATGCACTGGCCTGCGTGGCCGAGACGATGAGAAGCTATCTCAAAAGATTGCTCTTTGGCGCTTTCAAAGGAAAAGTCGGCAGCATGGTCGGCTAGTTTTTATACTGGTCCGGTTACTGTTTTATAATGGTTGGATTATCGTTTGCGAAAAAAAGGCCCCGCTAATCGCCGGGGCTTTTGCATGTCGGGTATAAAATACGATTTGCATCAAGGTAATTGGCTTTTCATCAGCAGGCTGGTAAAGCAATACCCCCTCCACGCAACCTTTTTTTATTAAAACACGCTTTATAAGCTGAATGCAGTTAATGGCCAAAAGGCAATCACTTATAAATCGTCACATTATGAAACAGATACGTGTAAGAAACTTAGTTTGGCTTTCCCTGGTTTTGATGTCTATCAGCTTTTCCGGCTTAACCGGATGCAAGAAGGGCGGATATGGCTCCGACAATAACAATATGCCTATCCCGTACAGCGGAACCTTCGTCAAATCCGACTCCGCCGTTACCACCAGCGCCAGCGGAACCCTGACGGCTTCCCTCGATCCCGGTACAAAGGAGCTTTCCTATACATTCACCTGGCAGGGCCTCAGCGGCAACGCCGTGGGAATGCATATCCACGACAACGGGCCCATCATCATCCCCATTTCCGGTTTCCCGCAGGCAACCAGCGGAACCTATTCCGGTAAAGCTACCCTGACGGACGCCCAGATTAACGACCTGATAGCAGGGAAATTATACGGACAGATCCATACGGAAAACTATCCGGCCGGGGAAATCCTGGCGGTATTAACAAAGGTTAATGCGGGTGGCGGCGGTGGCGGCACCCCTCCTCCTGACGGCGGATATACGCCTCCCCCTTCCGGCGGCGGCTATAACTAACCCCGTAACAGAACTATCAAAAAGCCTGAACCTGTGGATGCATATTCCTTTTAAAAACTGCTGTTGCCGGGGATGGTAAGCGGATCCGGTTGCCCGTCCCTTCCCGCGGCACGCAGCAGTAAAAGCATTCTTAATCGTCCCAAATTCTTAAGGTTGATTGATATTTTAAACGGATGTAAAAAAGAACTACCGGAGAGTCAGCAGAAACTGTACTATTTGTTGTACGATGATGCAATGCGTATCTGTATGCGCTACACCCGCAGGCCGGAAGAAGCGGCGGAAATAATCAACAACGGCTTTCTCGAAATCTTCCGGCGCATCCCGGCCTTTGCTTACCCGACGGATCAGCAGTATATCGAATGGTCGTTCAGAAGCTGGTTTAAAAAAATCATGGCGCATGCGGCAGTCGATTATCTCAGAAAGGACAGGAACAATATCCTGAACGGCAACGTAAAAAATATTGATGGCAGGGACCTGGACACAGCGGGTTACGATATCCATCCGCTGGACCATATTGCCTACGGGGAACTGATAGGGTATATACATGCCTTAAGTCCCGCCTACCGGATCGTATTTAACCTGTTTGTGATTGATGGTTTTTCCCACGATGAAATTGCCGGCATGCTCGGAATATCTGCCGGCACTTCCAAATCAAACCTGTTCCGGGCCAGGGAACAACTGCGCAACATGCTAAAAAAAACGAATGAAGAGGCTATCGCAAAATATAACTGATGCGGAACTCTGCGCCCTGTTCCGGGAATCGGTGCGTGTGTACGAGGAACTGATGCACCACATGCAGCTGCTGAACCCGGTTTACCGGGTCGTATTCAACCTGTTTGTGATCGACGGATTCTCGCATACGGAGATCGCGGGCCTGCTGGGGATTTCGGCGGAAAATTCCCGGGCCAGTCTCATCGCGGCCAAGAAGGAATTGCGTAAAATTTTAAAAAAAATGAATGAAGAAGTTGTCGCCCGATATAACTGATGACGAACTGAATGAGGTATTCCGGGAAGCTGCAGGAGCCTGGCCGGCGGCCGCCGGCTCCGCGCAGAAAGACGCGGGCTGGGAAAAAATGCAGGCAAAACTTGCTGCAGTCCGCGGCGAAACCATATCCTCCTCCCGGACCGACCACATCCGCCGCAGGTCAAAACTCGTGATGGTGCTCCTGCTCTGGGCCATGATGGTTACCTGCTGGATGATGCAGCCGGCCGGCAAAAAAACAGCGCAGGAGAATAAAATATCCGGTTCGTCCAACCCCCTGAAATCTTCCGGCGCCACAATAGCAGAAAAGGAATTATCCAAACCGGATCCCGGTCCGGCGGGAAAGCGGAATTTACATCAGCCGCTGCGTAGTGAGGAAGAGGAAATCAGTAGCGGGAAAAATCCATCCGGTGCAGCGGCTGAATGGAAGAATTCGGAACATGTTGCCGTTGAGAACACACAGAACACCG
>Ga0207695_10007205_pt1 | contig 14226 bp, 13 predicted proteins | sample KBSC54metaG_FD_184354 | JGI IMG/M metagenome (GOLD analysis project Ga0207695, IMG submission 184354) | Corn rhizosphere microbial communities from Kellogg Biological Station, Michigan, USA - KBS C5-4 metaG (SPAdes) (version 2) | ecosystem: Host-associated > Plants > Roots > Rhizosphere > Soil... | reverse complement strand
GCGGGAGGATTGTAGCTGGTATGCGACATTCCGAGCGGCCCAAATATTTCACGCTGGCAGAATCGGTCGAGCGGCTCCCCGCCAATTCGCTCGAGGGCAACTCCAAGCAGAATGAAACCGACATCGCTGTATTCCGCACGGGCTCCGGGATCATGCTTCAGCGGGACCAAAAATGCCTGGTGCAACAACTCATCTCTGGAGTGTGCTCGCAGAAAAAGTCTTTCGTAAGCGGGAAGCCCCGAACTGTGTGCCATCAATTGACGAAGAGTAATTTCCTTCCGCCTGGAATCTTCACTTTGAAACTCCGGCAAGATCCCGACGACCGGCATTTCCAGATCAAGCAATCCCCGTTCGTACAGAATCATGGCCATGCTGGTTGTGGCCACCACCTTGGTCAGCGACGCCAGATCAAAAATACTTTCAGCCTCAGTCGGCGGCGAGGTTACATCGAAGGTGAATCGTCCCAATGCTTTCAGTCCAACTAATTTCCCGCCATGCGTAACCGCGGTTGCCGCTCCCGGAAACGCTTTTTGCTCAACCGCGTCTGCGAGAATCTTGAAAGCACGGGAAAAAATCCTCTCCTGATTCTCATACTGCGGAGCAGGAATTCGCGCCTCGGAGGTTGAAGTGATATTCAGTGGGTTCTTCAAAAATTGGAATCTATCGCGGTTATAGCAGACGCAACTTCCACGGTAAAGCTGGAGTAGCACCGACGGCACCCCGTCTGCCGTAACTTGATCGATTCACATGACGATACGATAAATTCAGAATTACCGTCCGAAAACAGAGCTAATTGGCGCCCATAAAGATGACTCGCAAACATAGTTACATTGTCCTGCTGCTGTGGTTCACTTGCTGCGCGCCTGCTTTCGCCGAGGAAAGCACCGCCCCCAATCTGAGTGTTCTCGATTCCATCGTTCAAACCTCCATTCAGAACCACGAAATGCCGGGCGCGGTTTTGCTGGTCGGCCATGACGGCCGTGTGATTTACCGCAAAGCCTTCGGCAACCGTTCGCTTGAACCCAAAGTCGAGCCCATGACGGTCGAAACGATTTTCGACATTGCATCACTGACCAAAGTCATCGCCACCACGACCGCCGTGATGCAATTGGAAGAGCAGGGAAGAATTCGGATGAACGATCCGGTCGTGAAGTACATCCCGGAATTCGGCCAGAACGGCAAAGGCGACATAACTGTTCGCGATCTTCTGACGCATTACTCTGGGTTCGCGCCCGATATCGATCTCACTCCAGACTTCAACAGCCGGGAAGCAGCATACAGCTTGGCATTCGCGGCTACGCCGGTTGCCCCACCTGAAACCCAGTTCATTTACAGCGACACGAATTTTATTGTGCTGGGCGCTCTAGTCGAGCGAATCACCGGCATGACACTCGACGCCTACTGCGCCCAAAATATTTTTCCTCCGCTGGGAATGTCGCATACGCGTTTTCTTCCGCCTGCTGACTGGATTCCGCAAATCGCTCCGACGCAGTATGACGAGCACAACCAAATGTTACGCGGCGTCGTCCATGATCCCCGTTCGCGCCGCATGGGAGGAGTTGCCGGCCATGCCGGATTATTTTCGACGGCCGACGACTTATCAAAATTCGCTCAGGCGTTGCTCGACGGCAGCCCCGTGCTTTCGCAACTGGCCGTTCGCAAGATGACCAGCCCGGAGCAGCCCGCTAACATGCCTTCGATCCGCGGCTTCGGTTGGGACATTGACTCGCCATTTTCTTCCAATCGGGGCGAACTGTTGCCCGTTGGTTCCTTCGGTCATACCGGATTCACCGGCACTTCGATCTGGATCGATCCCACGACCCACACCTACATCATTCTTCTCACCAACTCGGTTCACCCGCGCGGTCAGGGGAACGTAATCTCCCTGCGGACAAGAGTTGCGACGGCGGTGGCGGCGGCACTTCCGCTCACTACCGATGAACAGGAAGCAGTGCGCTGGAAAACGCTCACTGGCTACAACGAGTCCATGACTGCTCAGCACCACATCGACGACCGCAATGGCTCAGTGTTGACTGGCATCGACATTCTCGAATCGCAAGACTTTGCGATCCTGAAAGGCAAGCGCGTTGGTGTTCTCAGCAATCAGACCGGCGTCGATTCGTCAGGCCGCCGCACCATTGATGTGCTGGCGCACGCGCCCGGAGTGCAGTTGACTGCCATTTTTAGTCCCGAGCACGGTGTTACCGGCGAACTCGACACCACGCACGTCGGCAACTCACGCGATGCCGCCACTGGAGTTCCGGTTTATAGCGTTTATGGCGGCACCGACCAGGCGCGCCGTCCGCCGCTCGACGTGCTCAAGCAACTCGATGCAGTAGTTTTTGATCTGCAGGACGCCGGGGTTCGTTTCTATACCTACGAAACCACGCTTGGATATTTTCTGGAAGGCGCGGCCAAGGCCGGGATCCAGCTTATTGTGCTCGATCGCCCGAACCCCATCACGGGAACATTGGTTGAAGGTCCGGTATCTGAAGCCGGACGGGAAAACTTCACCAACTACGGCCTGGTTCCTGTGCGGAATGGAATGACTCTCGGCGAACTGGCGCAAATGTTCAACTCCGAGCACAACATTCACGCCAAGCTGACGGTGGTCGCAATGCAAGGCTGGATGCGAGGCGACTGGCTCGATTCGACCGGCGTCGAGTGGATCAATCCTTCACCCAATCTTCGCAGCTTAACTGAAGCCTCGCTCTATCCTGGAGTCGGGCTGATCGAAGGAACTAATATTTCTGTCGGCCGCGGCACCGAAACGCCATTCGAACTGCTGGGCTCGCCCTGGATTAACGGCCGCGAACTCGCAGCCTACTTGAACGCGCGCCAAATCCCCGGAGTACGCTTCGTTCCGATTACATTTACTCCGACGTCAAGTAATTATTCCGGCCAGCCCTGTCACGGCGTGAACATTGTTTTAACCAATCGCGAATTTCTCGATGCCACTGAACTGGGGATGGAATTGGCCTCAGCCCTGCTCAAGCTTTACCCGCAGCAGTACCACGTTGAGAAGATTCTGGATATTTTGGCGAGTAAAGCTGTGTACGACGAGTTAGTCCGCGGCGAAGACCCGCATCGAATCGATCTCGATTGGCAAGACGACCTGCTGAAATTTGTGAAGATCCGGGAGCGGTATCTGATCTACAAGTGAGGATAGGAGCTTCCTGAGGCACACGACCGTAAGACATACCCCAAGCTATGTACCGGCGGGTGTCCACGCCCGCTCAGTCAATCAATCATTCTGCTCGTGATCGCCCCGTAACTATCGATGCGCCGATCGCGCAGGAACGGCCAGTTCCGCCGCGTATCTTCGAGCAGGCGCAGATCAACTTCGCCAATCAGAATTTCTTCTTTATCGTGCGAAGCTTGCGCGACCACGCGTCCAAATGGATCCGACAAAAACGACCCGCCCCAGAATTCCAAGCCTTTTCCTGCGGTAGCTTTATTGCCGCGAACATCGCCCTGCTCAAATCCGACACGATTCACCGCCGCCACGTAAACTCCATTTGAAATCGCGTGCGCCAGATGCATTACGTGCCAGGCATTGTGCTGGGCCTCGCCATATTGCTGTTTTTCGTCCGGATGCCAGCCAATCGCCGTCGGATAAAAGAGCACTTGCGCCCCCTGCAAAGCTGTCAGCCGCGCGCCCTCGGGATACCATTGGTCCCAACAAACCAATGTTCCAATCTTGCCAACTTGGGTATCAAACGCCTTGAAGCCGAGATCGCCAGGGGTGAAGTAATATTTTTCGTAATAAAGGGGATCGTCAGGAATGTGCATCTTGCGATAAATACCGCGCAGGCTACCGTCGGCATCAATCATCACCGCAGTGTTGTGATAAACGCCGGGGGCGCGCTTCTCGAATAGGGAACCAATCAAAACGATTCCCAGCTGCTTTGCCGCATCCGCCAACTTCTTCGTCGTCGGTCCCGGAATAGGCTCGGCCAGATCAAAGAGCGCCGCGTCTTCACGCTGACAAAAATATTGCGTCTGGAAAAGTTCCGGCAGGCAGACAATCTGCGCGCCTCTTTTTGCTGCCTGGTGAAGTTTGTCGATCGCGCGCGTCAGGTTCTCGTCCGGGTCGGACGTTGCCGACATCTGAATCAATCCAACGCTGAACTTGTCAGGCAAGAAAATCCTCCTCGCGATCCTCTAGCATAGCAATTGCTCCTATTAAAATCAGGATTGATCACTTTGTTTTCGTCGATTCATCCTTTGCTGGCGGACGGGGGCTTCAATGATCATAGAAATGCGGACCTATAAACTTAAGCCGGGCTGCAGACCGCAATTCCTGCAAATATTCCGGTCCAAATCGATTCCAGCACATGAAGAGATCGGAATGAGAATACTTGGCCCCTTCCTTTCTGTCGAAGACCCCGACACTTTCTTTTTCATGCGCGGCTTTCCCGACCTCCGTTCGCGCGAACCCATGAAAGCAAAGTTTTATGAAGGGGAGCTCTGGAAGCATGAACTTGAAAACGTCCTCATGCCGATGATCGAGAAGTATGAAGTTGTCTTGGTAGAAGATCCAGAAGGTTTAGTCCGCTGGTGATCGCCTTCAGTTCTCCTCTGGATGCTAGCGTGCTCATGCGGCCTCTAGTAAAGTAATGCTTCCACTTATAAATGTGAGGCAATCATGAAGCATAAAAATTCTGACGGCACAGGCATCGACCGCAAACTCCACAGTCCAATCGAAGACCGCCTGGTTCCGCTGGAGCCGCTGGATCTAAGCAAAGTCCGTTCGATCGACGACCTCGTGCGCGCCATGGCCAAAACCGCATTTACCGGACGCCAACTCGGCGAAGCCGCCGACGTGCTCGAAGCCATGGCCCGCGACCAAGATTGCTTCGTGATCATGACTCTCGCCGGCGCCATGACCGTCGCCAAGCAGGGACTCATCATCTCCGAACTGATCGATTGCGGCATCGTCAACGCCATCGTCTCAACCGGCGCGCTGATGGCACATGGGCTGGTCGAGGCCACCGGGCGTTCGCACTATCAGTACAACCCCGATGTTCCCGACACCGAACTTTACGAGCAAGGCTACAACCGGGTTTATGACACGCTTGAGCCCGAACAGAACCTCGACGACGTTGAACGCGTAATGGCCGCGGTCCTCGCCGACTGGGACCATTCGGAAGTCATGTGCTCATACAAGCTGAACCATGCCATCGGCGCACATTTGGCGAAACATGCCAAAGGCCAGCGCGGGATTCTGAAATCAGCTTATGAAAAAGGCGTTCCGGTCTTCGTGCCCGCATTCACCGACTCCGAACTCGGATTAGACGTCGCCCTCAACAATCGCGTGCGCGAAGGCTCTGGCCGCCACAAAATTCGCTTTGATCCCTTTGAAGACCTCGAGCATTTCGCTTCGACTTTGCTGCGGCAAAAACGCTTGGGGATTTTCACCATTGGCGGCGGCGTTCCTCGCAATTGGTCGCAGCAGTTCGGCCCGTTTATCGAGCTGCGCCATCGCCGGTTGGGCGAGAACTTGCCCTTGAAGCGTTATCACTACGGGGTGCGCATCTGCCCCGAACCAGTTTATTGGGGAGGTCTCTCCGGCAGCCCCTACAGTGAAGCGATTTCCTGGGGAAAATTCGTGCCTCCAGCCGAAGGCGGTCGCTTCGGCGAAGTCTTCGTGGACGCGACCGTAGGGCTGCCGCTGATCGTAGCCGCAGTGCTGGAGAGGCTAGGGAAAGAAAAAGTCAGCGATGCGCCCAAAATAGCCAAGCATAAAACTGCCCGGAAGTAGCGCACCGGTTAGGTATATACAAAACGACTACATTAAGATATACTCCGTATCGTTAGTCGGGGTGCGGAGTATGTCGAAGGCTCAAATTGTCAAATGGGGCAATAGTCTGGCAGTCCGAATTCCGAAGCCAGTCGCTGAGAAGGCGGGAGTGGAAGCCGGCGATCCTGTGATTTTGGAAGCGGCGAGGGGACAGATCAAACTAGTGCGCAGCGAACGGATACCAACTCTGAAACAACTGGTCGCTCAGATCACGCCTGAAAACCGGTACGAAGAAATCTTTACCGGGCAGGAGCGCGGCAAGGAAATTGTCGAGTGGTAGCTCGCTACGTCCCACGAGCTGGCGACGTCATTTGGGTCGATTTTGACCCGCAAACCGGCCGCGAGCAGTCTAAGCGACGGCCTGCTCTCGTCGTCACCGAGGAAAATTTTAATCGCGCCAGCGGTTTGGTGGTGGTTTGTCCCTTAACCAGCCGTCGCAAGCCTTATCCATTCGCACTACCGACAGTGGTGGATAAAGTGGAGGGTGCAGTTCTGGTGGACCAACTCAAAAGCCTTGACTGGTCAGTAAGAAAAGCCGCTTTTCATTCGAAGGCCAGTCTACAGCTTCTCAGCAAGACGCGGGCATATCTGGAAGTATTGTTAGGAATTCGATAACGTCTCGGCGTCTCAGTCAAATATGAATATCGCCGCCGCAATCACCGTCGTCCACAATCCTCTTTTATCGCCTACCGCCGATTGCGTGACGTTCGCCGTACGCACGATCTTGTTCGAGATTCGATAAATTTCCTTTTTCTCGTCCCACGAGCGGTCGGAATCGAATTCCACGTTCAGAGTCGTTGCCAGCATTTCTGCTGCGAGTTCCTCGGCGTAGTCACCGGCGGCGTCTTCGGTTTCGCCGAACGAGTGGTGCTCGCTCAAGTAGCCGTAGGTATTACGGTCGGCAGGGATGGCCACACCGATGCTGGCCGCCAGCAGCCGATGCGGCTCATGCGTAGAATTTTCCGCCACCACGGAAAATACCACTTCGCCGGGATTCAGATAGGGCAATCCCTGGGCTCGCGAGATCAATTTGCATTGTGGTGGAAAAATAGAAGAAACCCGGACCAGGTTTTGGGCCGCAATTCCGGCATCGCGCAACGCCAGCTCGAACGACGTCAGGCGCTCTTTGTGTTTACCGACCCCCTTGGTGAAGAAGATCCGCTTGGGGACCATGTCTTTGGACAATTCAGAAACCCTCCGGGTTTTTGAGTCAATGAATCGTCAAACATAACACAGTGTGTCGGCGCGAAACATGAAATCTGCAATAAAAAATTAACTCGACTGATCACTCTGCCAACCTCGCGCAGATCTTCTCCGGCCAGATCAGCAGGGTCGCGCCTGGATCACTGTCACGCGCTATTTCGCCGCCGAGACCTTGCTGACGGCGATGGCATCGCCGTTTGCCGTCCCTGTCACTTTGGCCTGCGACCCGGCCAAAGTATTCAACTGGTCCAGTGCAGCCTTATCGCTGGTGTTTAGCGTATAAACCTTGTCGCCTACCACCAGCGCATAATTCGATCCCTTGCTTACGCAGGCCCGCGTGCATTCCGCTTTGTTGTCCATCATGTGTTTCGCGCCACACATCGAGTCGGAGACTTCGCCGGTGAAGGTTTGAGGTTTGGCAGCTGCAATCACAACCATCGCGGCGGCAAACAAAAGAGTTATGAGGCTGAATTTCCGTGATCTCATCGAAAGACCCTCCAAGGACTGTTGTACAGACTTGAACGTGCGTTGCTAAATGGCAAAGCCACGCATCATCCCATTGCAACTTCAAACCGACGGCAAAGTCAACTCAGCTTTTTGGCAGAAAGTGCAAAGCCACGTTGACCACTTTCTGCTGTCGATCAATGCCTTCTTTGGGCACTACATCATACGATCCATGTAGCCCAAAATCGCGATACATGATGCTGAAAAACCGTTGCGGGTAGCTACTGTCGTAAGGGTCGCCTTTCTTCATCTGCCACTGCGCCAACATTTTCTTTGAGTTTTCTTCGGGAATGCCGTCGATATTCAAATCTCCCATGCGATACATCTCGTCTTCAGTGACATTAAGTTGATACGCGACGGTTGCGGCAGCGTCATCCATGCCAGGAACAGGCTCCACGTGGGCGAATAAATATCCTTTGGTTCCATAGAGCTTGTGTATTTGCTGTAGATCGTCCGCCAGTTCCACCGAATTTGCAGGCTCGCCGGTTTTCAAGTGAATCAGATCACGCAATTTCTCGGCAGGGAAGACGCTATTGCCGGCAAATCTAATGTCTGTCAGCTTGTACTTCACTCCCGGAGTCACCGGAAAGCTGACATCCACCAGCGTCTGCGCTCCATCCTGCTCCACTTTGGCTTGGGCGTCGGCGAATTCTGCTTTCAGGTAGCCGCGCGCATGGTACACCGGCAGGAAATTGAATTTCTCCTGAACTCGCATCTTCGTCCGCAGGTAATCCTGCCCGGAAAGAGGGTGGGCCGCCGCCCGCAACAAGGGTGTTTCCGTTTCTGCCGCGCCGGGGAAATCCACGTCGCGAATTACGATGGCGTGCATGCTCAATTTGTAGTCGTATGACTCGATTCCTCCATTGAGCGGACCCGCCGCCATATACTCCACGCGTCCAGCAATCTTGCGCTCGTCCAAAATCGACCCCAATGCGTCAGCGATTTGGTCGGTGAGATGACCGCCTCCCGGCACCCGACCATCGAAAAGTGGGACCCGATCATGCAACATGTGCAGCAGTTCGTGATCGGAAAACCATACGAAATTGTCGAAGATGATCGGCACCAGGTGGTCGTTCTCCGCCAGCTGCAGCTCCAGGTCGCATCCGCCGGCAGAGTACTTGTAGCTATAGTTCAGCTGTGTAAACAGCCCGGTTTCGCCGAGTTTCTGCGCTGCCTGTTTGAACTCTTCTTCTCCAGCGAATTGGCCCAGCCTTAGCCCCGATGCAGAGACCACGTCGCGTTCCGTGAAGCGCTCTAGCCCCCTCACGTGAATGGAGAGCAGTTTGTAGCTGAGCTGAGTTTTTCCAGTGGTCTGTGCCATTGCGACGGCCGACCACAGTAGAAGAGCCAGAAAACGGCGGTACATACAACTCACGGGCGAATTGTACAACAACGTGCGCGAGTGATTTTCGGTGAGCCGCAGGTGGTTACGCAAAAGCAGCCCACGGTCACGCATCGCGAACCCCCAATCGCAACTGCGCCTGTTTGCGATAGCGCCGACTCAATCGAAGCCTGATCCCATGCTTTAACACTACTTCGTATTCGCCGTCTGGATTGAGCTTTAAGCTTTCAACCCGCGCAACATTGACTATGCTGGACCGATGTATTCGGCAAAATACATTTGGGTCCAACTCTTGCTCTAATTCGGCCATGCTTCGCCGCAGCAGGTGTGTCTTAGTTCCAACATGCAGACACGTGTAGTAGTCAGCGGCTTCAATCCAGTCGATGTCGGAGATTTTGACGAAGAACACCTGGCCGGTTCCCTTGATCGCAATACGATCCAGAGGCATCGCCGGGATCTGACGATGGGCAAGTTTTTCTTTCGCCCGTTCGAGCGCACGACAAAATCGGTCGTCGTCGAACGGCTTCAATAGATAATCGAGTGCCCCAGCATCGAATGCGCGTAAGGCGAATTGGTCGTAGGCCGTCACGAAAACCACCGCCGTCGGCAAGTTTTTTCCCAGCATTTCCAGCACATCGAATCCGTCGCACTCGGGCATTTGAACGTCGAGAAAAAGCAGGTCGGGTTTTTTTTCGCGGATCATCACCAGCGCCTCCGCTCCCGAACCGCACTCGCCGATCATCTCAATCTCAGGATCGCGTCGCAGCAATATCACCAGATTGCTGCGCGCCAAAGGTTCGTCATCCACAATCAAAGCGCTAATTTTGGTGGAACGATCGTTGGGGAAAGAGAGGGATGAGGCCAATTCATTTCTCCCTGAATGGCACGGAAACCGTGGCCTCTACGCCATGTGGGCCGTGGTTCTGAAGACTCAACTCGAAAGACTTGCCATATAAGCTTTGCAGGCGGGTGCGCGTATTCGAGATACCAATACCCGAACGCCCATTTTCACCGCCCGCTACCAGGCCGGGACCGTCGTTATAGACGGTAAGCTTGAGAATGCCATTGGAACGGGCCGCGCTCACCCGAATCTCGCCGCCCTGTGCTCGCTTTGCGATCCCATGTTTAATTGCATTTTCCACCATGGGTTGAAGAATCAAACTAGGGACCTGTGACCCCATGAGTTCGCCGGGCACCTGGATTTTCACCGCGAGCCGCTCGGCAAACCGCACTTTTTGAATTTCCAGATACTTCTGCAGATATTCGATTTCCTCGCTCAGGCATACCTGTTGCCGGGTTGAATCCTCAAGTACGCGACGAAGAAAATCGCTCAAGCCCGCAATCGTCGTTACGGCGGCTTCGTTCCTGTTTTCCCGTACCAGACCGGCGATGGCATTCAGGCTATTGAAAAGAAAGTGAGGTTCCACCTGCCGCCGTAAAGAGTCCAACTGCGCGCGAGAGAGTTGTTCACTCAGTTGCGCGGTCTCGGTCTGCTGACGCGCCAGCCTCTCTCTCGATTCAAACGCATAGCCAACGCCTATGATGGCGGCGTACAGAATTAGATATGAAACCAGATCGCTGAAAAATCGGAACCAAAACAACTGCCCAAACGGCCCGGGACCAGAAGGATCTGCCCAGGGATTCAGGATTCGTTCGAACCCTGCGGTCCAAGCGCCGGAAACTATGCAGATCGTGCACCATGCGCCTAGGTGAACTAGCCACGCTAAGAATGCCCACGGTCGCAAAGGAGGATACCGTCGTGCCAGCAATAAAATGACCGGCGTTGCCACTGCGAGTGGCGCCCAGGCGAAAACCAAAGTAAAGAACAGCCGGATCCAGGCGTGGTGCATGCCCGCGGCGCGCATGGTGAAAACAGTCTGGGTCGCGTTAAACACTCCGACCCCAAACCAAATGGCGGTAATCCAGACCCAACGTGAGGGTGATGCGCCGGTGGTTGTATTGCCTTCCATGTCAAAAATCGTATTCCACTTTGTCGCAGAAAAGCCAACCATGCAGCCAGTCACCTTAATCCTGCAGGCAACGGAGTAGCGCCCCGACATAAGCGGTGCGATACTGCCCGCATGTTCACAAAGATTAAATTATTGGTTGTGGCTACATTTCTTCTCACTGCGGTTGCTGGTAGTCAGTCCGCGTCCGGCGTTGGCCCGGAGTATAACGGAGACGGTCAGCTCAAACTTCCCGAAAACTACCGCGAGTGGATATATCTGACGACGGGCTTCGATATGAGCTACAGCCCGGGCTCGCAGATGGCCGGCCACCACATGTTCGACAACGTCTTCGTGAACCCCGAGTCTTACAAGGCCTTTCTTGAGACCGGCACTTGGCCCGACAAAACTATGCTCGTCCTCGAAGTGCGAGGAGCGGAAGGCAAAGGCTCAATCAATCAGAAGGGAAATTACCAGGGCACGGACCGGATGGGGCTTGAGGTACACGTGAAGGACGAAAAGCGATTTCAGGGAAAATGGGCCTTCTTTGGTTTTGATGACGCGAAGACCGCAAAGATGGTTCCGCTTGAGGCCAGTTGCTATAGCTGCCACGCGGCACACGCAGCGGTGGATACAACGTTTGTCCAGTTCTATCCGACATTGTTGCCCATTGCGAAGAGCAAAGGCACGTTGTCAGACGGTTACAAAAAGGAATCCGGCGGCTCCAAAAGTAGTGGAACGATTTAGGCAGGCATAAGTGACGTGGGATACCCCCCCTCGGCTGTCTTGATCCTTCGAACCTATCTTTTGCCTGACGCGGCTGTTTCCGCCGTCTTGATTTTCACTGCGATATCAATAAACGCAAGAGCAGCCCGGCTAAGCGCCTTGTCTTTGCGGAATACTAAAGCAAGGTCGCGTCGAATTTTCGCATCGGCGAATTCGATCGCCACTAGAACGTGAGCCTTCACGTCCTCCTGCACATTCGATCGTGAAATGAATCCTACTCCGACGTCGGCGGCCACGAAGCGTTTGAGCAACTCACTCGAATCGAGTTCCATGGCATAGCGCGGTTTCAATTTCTGGCGATGGAAAAGATCGTCGAGGGCGTCCCGGGTGTGGCCGACTTTAGGCACCACCAATGGATACTGTGCGATATCAACCGCGCTCGCTGACTTGAGCTTTGCCAAAGGATGTTTCGGCGGCGCAATCACTACCAACTCATCTTTGTGAATTGGCACCGCAGTTAGCCTGGTGTCAGTAATCGGCAATGACACCACGCCGAAATCCACAGAATTGTCGGTAACCGATTCCAGCACCTTGGAATAATCCGAGCGGTTTATGCTGATGGAAACATCCGGGTACTGCTTCTTGAAGTGGGCGAAGACTTCGGGGAGCACGTGCAGGCAAGTGCCCTCATTGGCCCCGACCACGATTTCGCCGCGTGGCACTCGCTCGGTCTCAGCGATAGCGGTCACGGCAGACTTGCGGGCGTCGATTGAATCTTCGGCGAACTTCAAAAACAATTTACCGGATGCCGTCAAAGAGACTTTTCCGCCGGAGCGATCGAGCAGCCTAGCCCCCACTTCTTCTTCCAGGGAACGGATCTGTGAGGAAATTGCAGGCTGCGTGCGGAAGCGCTTCTCTGCTGCCCGCGAAAAGCTCGATAGCCGCGCAACTTCGATAAATGTTTCTAACTGGTCAAAGTCCATAAAGAGCCGTTAGCACTTAGCCTCTAGCATTTAGTCGTCCAGATCGGAGTTGGAGGACAGGACATCACTGATGACCGAATGCCATGTGCTAGGTGCCAATGGCCGGATAACCTGCCCTTATCCAGCCCATAAAAACAATCAATTTCCTGGCACGTTATGGCACAACTAGACTGTGGATAACCTGCAACTTTGAACGATTGTAGCAGGTGTACAATTCTCCAGATTCCCAGAAAGTCCTCCAGCGCGCGCGCAGGTGAAGCGGTGTGTCTCAATCAATTTCCCGGGTGTTGTCCGACTTCCTAAAGGAGCTTTCCCATGGCAGATGCAAAGACCGTCCTGGAGTTCGCGAAGAAAAACGGAGCCAAGTTGCTCGATCTCCGCTTCACGGATCTGCCGGGCTTATGGCAGCACGTTTCTTATCCCATCAATCAGTTAAGCGCTGATTCCTTCGAAGAAGGTTTCGGCATGGACGGATCGTCGATTCGCGGCTGGGCGGCAATCAACGAAAGCGACATGCTTTTGATTCCAGATCCGAGCACCCACATGATGGATCCCTTCACTGAGGTGCCGACGTTGGTCATGATCTGCGACGTCATCGATCCCGTAACCAAGCAGCGTTACGATCGCGATCCGCGCTACATCGCAAAGAAAGCTGAACTTTATCTCGCCTCGACCGGTATGGCTGACACCGCGTACTTCGGCGCCGAAGCCGAGTTCTTTATCTTCGATAACATCCGCTTCGACCAGCGCGAGCAGCATGGCTTCTATTTCATCGATGCAGAAGAAGGGCGTTGGAATTCCGGACGCGAAGCCAACAATCTCGGATATAGGCCGCGCTATAAGGAAGGCTATTTCCCAGTTCCTCCCATGGACCACTACCAGGACCTGCGCAGTGAAATGGTCATGACCATGGAAAAATGCGGGCTCGAAGTCGAGTGTCATCACCACGAAGTGGCGACTGGCGGGCAGACGGAAATCGATCTCAAGTACGATTCACTGGTCAACTCCGCCGACCATATGCTGTTTTACAAGTACGTGGTCAAGAACGTCGCCAATCAGTACGGCAAGACCGTGACCTTCATGCCCAAGCCCATCTTCCAGGACAACGGCAGCGGCATGCACACCCACCAATCGCTATGGAAAGCTGGCAAGCCGCTCTTTGCCGGCGATGGCTATGCCGGACTCTCACAGATGGCGCTGTGGTATATCGGAGGATTGATCAAGCATGGCCCGGCGCTGGCTGCGATCATTGCCCCTACCACCAACTCCTACAAGCGCCTGGTTCCAGGGTTCGAAGCTCCGGTGAACCTCGCCTACTCGCGCCGCAACCGTTCGGCAGCCTGCCGGATTCCCATGTATTCGGCATCACCAAAAGCTAAGCGCGTCGAGTTCCGTCCGCCGGATCCGAGCTGCAACCCGTATCTGGCGTTTGCAGCCATGTTGATGGCAGGACTCGACGGCGTCGAGAATAAGATCGATCCCGGCCAACCCCTCGACAAAGACATTTACGACCTCGGTCCTGAGGAGCTGGCAAAGGTTCCTTCGATGCCCGGTTCGCTCGAAGACGCGCTGGACGCCCTCGAAAAAGACCACGCCTTTCTGCTTAAGGGCGATGTCTTCACCGAGGAACTGATCAGCACCTACATCGACTACAAGCGCTCGAAGGAGGTGGACGCCATTCGCCTGCGCCCGCATCCGTATGAGTTTGCTTTGTACTAT
>Ga0207695_10007204_pt1 | contig 14227 bp, 9 predicted proteins | sample KBSC54metaG_FD_184354 | JGI IMG/M metagenome (GOLD analysis project Ga0207695, IMG submission 184354) | Corn rhizosphere microbial communities from Kellogg Biological Station, Michigan, USA - KBS C5-4 metaG (SPAdes) (version 2) | ecosystem: Host-associated > Plants > Roots > Rhizosphere > Soil... | reverse complement strand
GACTAAAGATGAGGCCGGTCTGTGGACCATCACCATCGGCCCCGTTCCTCCCGAGATTTGGATCTACAATTTCCGGGTGCATGGCGTGGATGTCACGGACCCGTCCAACCCGGCCGTGAAGCCCGTCCCGCCGGGCTTCCCCATGTCCAGTTTTGTGGAGGTGCCCGGTGATTCGCCGTCCTTCTACGATTCGCGCCCGGTTCCGCACGGAGAAGTGCGCATGGTGGATTACGAATCCAAGACGTTTGGCCTAACCCGCACGGTCTGGATCTATACGCCGCCGAACTACGATAAGAGCACCGCGAAATATCCCGTGCTGTACTTGCTCCACGGTAACGGCGAGGCCTTCAACGGCTGGGTCATGAATGGCCGCGCCAACATCATCCTGGATAACCTGATCGCGGATCGCAAGGCTCAGCCCATGATCGTAGTTATGCCCCAAGGCCACGCTTTGCAGGCGCCGAACGTCGGCCCCCTGGTGAGAATCACGGGAGAGACCACGATGTTTTCGCCGCGCTTCCCGAAAGATCTTTTGGAAGAGGTGGTCCCGCTGGTGGAGCGGAACTACCGCGTGGTTGCAAATGCCGACAATCGGGCGATTGCGGGATTGTCCATGGGCGGCGGCCAGGCTCTGTCCATTGGGCTGACTCACCCTGAGCTGTTCCATTACGTGCTGGGATTCAGCGCGGCCATTGGAGACCGGTATCTGAATATCGACGAAACCGTTCGGCAGGTCCTTGCAGATCCAGCGGCTGCGAATAAGAAATTCCACTTGCTCTGGATTTCGGCGGGGAGGCAAGACTTTCTTTTAGGCCCGAATCAACAACTGACCAAAGTCCTAACGGAGGCGGGCGTAAAGAACACCTACAGGGAAACCGAAGGGGCGCACGTCTGGAGCGTTTGGCGCAACAACTTGAATGAAGCCGCGCCCTTACTCTTTCGCGCGGGCGCGCATTAATCAGAAAGACAAGGAAACAGCTATGAAGCGAACCGTTTTTACAGCCGCCATGGCCCTGATTTTCTCTGCGCTTGCTCATGCGCAAACCCAGGCGCAGGCCCCTTCGCAACCTGGTGCGGCTCGTGGAAACGCGGGACAGCCGACGCTCACTCCGGATCAGGTTGCAGCCCAGCGGCGCGCTCAGCAGGAGCAGCTCGCCAACGATTGGGCCAATCTGACGCGTTATCGCGACGCCAACCGCAATTTGCCTTCGGCCTCCGAAAGCCAGCCGCGCGTTGTGTTCATGGGCGATTCCATCACCGAGCTTTGGGATCGAGATTCCGGCAAGTTCTTCGCCAGTAAAGGCTATGTCGGACGTGGCATCAGCGGCCAGACCACACCGCAGATGCTGATCCGTTTTCAGCAGGACGTCGTAGCTCTGCGACCGAAGGTAGTGGTGATCAACGCCGGCACCAATGACATCGCGGGCAACACAGGCCCGTCCACGCTCGAGATGATCGAGGACAATTTGACGTCCATGACGCAGATTGCTGTCGCCAACGGCATCCATGTTGTTCTGGCGTCGGTTACGCCGGCTTACGATTATCCCTGGAAGCGGGGTCTAGAGCCTGCGGAGAAAGTAGTGGCCCTGAATTCCTGGATGCAGAAATATTGCGTGAAGGCCGGCTGCGTTTATGCGGATTACTTTACGCCGCTGTCGGACGAGAAGCATGGGATGAAGGAAGGTCTTAGCAGAGATGGCATTCATCCGACTCCCGCGGGCTACGCCATCATGGCGCCCATCGCCGAGAGGGCCATCGCGCAGGCGCTGGGAAAGGAGTAAACAGTCATGATTCTGAATCGCATGGGGCTCTCCGTCGTCCTTGGCCTGGTGGCGCTAACCGCCTCAGTGCTCGTTTCACAAACCCCGGTTTCTCCGGCGGCGGAATCGCAGAAGTCCGAAGAGTACCTGCTGTTGGGAAACCCCAATCGCGGCGCGGGCGAACCGATCATCTTTGTGAATCCCAAAGATTCCAGCAACCTGATCGTCGTCGCCATGGCCACTCTGAATCGTTTGCCTAGTGGGGAAACGCCGCTACCGCGCGGCGACCCGGGCGCGACCGCGCTGCGCATCAAGGAGTTGTCCACGCCGAACGGATCGCTCACCGATATCGCAGTGACCCACGACGGCGGAAAGACCTGGGAGTTTAGCGAGGACAACTTCCGGAAGACGCTGTCTAAGAATCGATGCAGTGATTCCTTCGACGGAGCGGGGCCCGATGGGACGCTCTACATGGGCTGCCTGGCCTACCTGAATCTGGGAAGCGCGGATTACAAGGGGGGATGGGCGCCCAACGGGGAAGCGGCCGACTACCATGGCGGCTCGGCCATCGAGCGGTCCACGGACAAGGGAAAGACTTGGAGTTCCCCGGTGTGGGTTCATCCCGACCACTCTCCCGCTCTCTACGCGCCGGGACTTCGGCCGGTATTTGAACAAGCCTCTCCCTGGGACCGGCCATTTTTCGCCGCGGATGCGCAAACGGGAACTATTTACGTTACCGGAACCGGACCGGCGTACACCGTGGATCCGGCTACACTCCCGAGTCGCAAGCTTGATCCGAGCCTTCCGAGCAAGGGTTACACCGGTTATCCCAGCGCTGCGGTCTCTCGCACGCGAACTTTTATTCGGGCTTCTCACGATCAGGGCAGACACTGGGGTGTGATCTACGCGATGGACTCCGACGACTATCCCGGCGGCCGGGGAGGCTTTAGCGCTGCTCACGGCTTCCTCGCGGTGGCCTACCCCTCAACTAAGGTGCCGGCGAATCTGAACGCCCAGTGTCCCTGCACGGTATTTGGCACCAGCAGGGACGATGGCAAGACATTTAATTACCGCCTTGTGCCGGAGCTACCCGCCGAGCCGGCGGCAGCAGGCCGCGGTGGCCGCGGGGGCCGCGGCGGCGGACCCGGAGGCGGGGTCATGCTGTCCGCGGATCAGACCAAGGAAGGCCGCTACGCGATCGCGCGGCAGAGCGGCAATAAAATTATGGTTTCGTTAACGGAGGACGGCGGCCAGTCGTGGCTGCCGCCGGTCATTGCCGCCCAATTGCCCGCCGGCGCGAATTTCGGACACCGGGCCATGAAGTATTCGGCCCAGGGAGTTTTGGCCCTCATGTGGAAAGCCACCTATGCGGACCGGACCTACGACGTTTGGTCTTCTGCGTCGCGGGATGGCGGACGCAGCTTCAAGACCGTGAGGGTCAGCCACGCTGTTTCTCCTCCCACCAAGCCGGACCGCGGCAACTTCATGTTTGGCGATGATCTTTCCTCCCTGGACGTGGACGGCGAATTTGTCCACATTGTATGGGGCGACAATCGCTCCGGGTTCCTCGGGACCTGGTACGGCCGGGTGCCCTTGAGCGCATACTAGGGACGCGATCGCCCAAAAGCCTGTGATAAACGCGGCCAGATAAGTTTCAATCGCTTAAGTAGTCTATACACGTTTGTGCTCTCCAGGATCGCGCGCGAAAATAGCTCACCCTGGATGGTGTACTGATTGCATGCCGCAATTTCTTCCACGCAATCGTTGATAGAGATGCGCGTTGCGGAGTCCAGCGGAGCGTTGACCGGTACCTCGACGTCAATCCGGGCCTTCGTTCCGAGCAGAGCTCCGAGGCCGATCGGCTTTTCGCATAGAACGTGCTTGCCGGCGCGTGCGGCCTGGATCGACCAGGGCACATGCAGATGATTCGGCAACGGATTAAAGACCGCCTCGACATTAGGATCCGCAAGCAGCTCCTCGTAGAATCCATGGGCGTTCGAAATTCCAAACTGTTCGGCGGCCGCCCTGGCCTTGGCCAGCTTCCGCGACGCAATCGCGACCACCTCGCATGATTCGGCCCAGCTGCATCGGGGGGATGATCTTTCGAACCGCGATGCCTGCGACACCCAAGACGCCTCAACGGATCTCTCTCGCTCCCGCTCTGTGAAACTAGGAGGTCGGCAGCCCTCTATTTTGCAGTGTGCGCCTCCATGTTCTCCAAGCGGACGCCTTTGGTCTCGGGGTAAATCGCGAGGACCACCACGAACTGCAGCGCCATCATGGCTGCGAAGAACACGAAGGGCCGGGCGCCTGAGGTCTTGGCCATAATCGGGAAGATCCCGGAAATCAGCGCGTTCATGATCCAGTGAGTGAAACTGCCCAAGCTCTGGCCTTTGGCGCGCACCAGGTTCGGGAACACCTCACTTAAGTAGACCCAGATAACCGCGCCCTGCGAGAACGCGAAGAAAGCGATGTAGGCGACCAGCAACCACAACAGATACTCTCCGTGCTGACCGCTGGCGAAGATCCACGCCACGCCCGCCAGGCAGGTTCCCGTGCCCACGGCTCCCGTCAGCAACAGGTTCTTGCGCCCCACCTTATCGATGATCGACATTCCGAGGATCGTGAAAACCAAGTTGGTAAGCCCGATGGCAACCGCCTGCATATCGCTGGAGACCTTACTGAAGCCTGCGCGCTCAAAAATATCGTTTAGATAATATAGAATGGCGTTGATCCCCGCGAGCTGGTTGAACATGCCAATGGTAATCGCCAGAACGATCGGCTTGCGAAAGCGGCGCTGAAAAAGCGGCGTCCTCTTCTGCCCTCGCTCGGCATCGACGGTTTCCTTGATTTCCCGAAGTCCGCGATTCACGTCCGGCTCACCGATGCGAGTGAGGACGTCTTGAGCCTGTTCCGGATGGCCTGCCTTTACCAGCCAACGCGGGCTCTCAGGAATGCCAAACAGAGCCAGAAAGAACGCTGCGGCGGGGAGCGCCGCGATTCCGAATTTCCAGCGCCATTCATTGGCGCCGAAGTCGGCCTGCGCCACCAAATAGTTGGAAATGTAGGCGAGCACGATTCCGAAAACGACGTTGAGCTGGAAAAATCCCACCAGCCGCCCACGCTTCGCGGCGGGCGCAATCTCGGCGATATACGTGGGCGCGATCACCGAGGAGCCGCCGATCGCAAGTCCGCCGATTACGCGGAAAACTACGAGCGTAGTCCAACTCCAGGCGAACGCGCACCCGACGGCCGAGATCACGTACAAAATCCCCAAAAAGCGCAGGCAAGCGACTCGTCCATAGCGATCGGCCGGCGGTCCCGCGAACAGCGACCCCAGGACGGTCCCCCATAGCGCGCTTGCAACCGTGAAGCCCAGCTCGGCCGCCGACAACGAGTAGGTTTCCGTGAGGGCGCGGGTCGTGCCGGCAATCACAGCGGTATCGAATCCGAACAGCAGCCCTCCGATCGCCGCCACCAATGCGCTGCGAATCAGATACGGATTCAGCCGGTTCGTGGCTGGATAGTCAAAGGTTGCACTCATACAAGTTCTTCCTTCCAGCGCTGATGATGGGCCGCTTTAAACGCGGAATCGGTCGAGGTTGAAAGTGGCCGGCTGCATGGGCCAAACCTTGAGCGCTTCAAGCCGCGGCGGTTCCGGAGGAGGTGCGCCGGTGCCCCCTCGGCCGCCAGGCGGCTGAGCTTGACCGAATACCGCAACGCCCTGGCCGATCCGATTCGCGTCGAATGGATTGTAAATTGCCGCTAAGCCATCGTTTACGTATGCCTCGACGCAGCACTTGTCCAGGAAGACGCGCAGGGTGTAGCGCCTTGCATTTCCAATGTAGGTACTCACATTGCCCACCGAGAGCATTCCGCGCTGAATCGAAACGGTGACGCCAGCCTGACCGTCAGCCGGGCGCCGCAGTTCCAGTCCATAGGTACCGGTTCCGCTGAACTCGGCTTCGATTTCGAGCACATCTCCCAACACCCCATCGAGCACGATGGGCTTGTCCAGCGTGCTCGCGGGAAAAGTCTTGACGGCACCGCGCAACGTCGCAAACTCGGGCGCAGGCTGTTGGCGGAGATAGCCGTCCGATCCGATAGATAGGATGCGCGGCATCGTGATCACACTGCCCCAGCCCTTCCCCTGCGGCGTGTTCGTCCGACCCCACATCCACAGAATGGTGCGGCCCTGGTCGTCGACCGAAATATTGCTGGCGTAGGCGTTGCCCGCATCCAGGATGCCATGGGTCTCGGGTGTAAACCGCACGCTCCCGACATCCAAATCTCCCACCCAATACTCGCACTGACGGTTGGGAGAAACGATGAGAACCCACTTGCCATCCAGATGGAAAAGATTGGGGCACTCGAAGTTGCGATACTCGCGATCCAGGCTTTGGAAAACCGCGCCGAGGTGTTTCCAGGAGGTTAGATCCTCGTTGACCGCGCGATATAGCTGCACCTGGGCTCTCCCCGCCGCGCTCCCGCCTCCACACACCATGTAGGTGATGCCGCCTTCCCGGAACAGGAAAGGGTCTCGCCATTGGTTGATGGGGCCCGCGGTATGAGCGGATTGATTGAGTACTGGATTGCCGGGGAATTTGGTCCAGTAGAAAAGGTCATCGTCCTTGGGTATCGCTAACCACTGCTCCGGCTGAGGCTGACCGATGCTGGTGTAAAGGATTCTTGGCCGGCCGTCGCTCGCAAATGCGGCTCCTCCGGAGAAGATCGCTCTTTCTCCTTTATCCGCCGAAGGCCAAATGGCGATGGGCAGATGCTCCCAGTTGACCAGGTCCAGGCTGCGCGCATGGCCCCAATGCTGGCTTCCCAGCCTCGCTGCAAACGGATTCAGCTGGTAGAAGAGGTGGTGCCAACCCTTGTAAAAGATGGTTCCGTTCGGATCGTTGGTCCATTGCGCAGGCGGATGGAAATGATAGGTGGGCCTGTCTGGATCCGATCTCGCAAGCGGAATCGCGGCCAGGACCGAATCCGTTGCCTTGACCTGGTCAGGGTCGCTGCCGGCCGCACGAAGGGTGGCACTGAGAGCCCCTGCCACCGAAGCAGCCTGCACGAAACCGCGTCGCGTAATCATCAACTCTCCGTTTAAAAGCCTCAGTCCTAAGTGCCGCGGCAGGAGCCGGTGCTACGGAGCTTCCGCCAACATCCGACTCCAATCCCAATCGGGAATGGCTCCGGGAGAGCTCGAAATCCCCGCACCGATCCGATTAGCGAATTCAGCAATCTGATCCGGTGGCCATTGCCTGGACAGTCCGTGCAGAAACGCCGCGGCAAAACCGTCCCCCGCGCCCACGGTGTCCACCACTTCGACTGGGCATCCCTCGGCCTCAGCGTAGTTTCCTCCGCTCCAAACGCCACATCCCTGCGCGCCCAGAGTCACGCAGGCCGCCGTCCAGCCGTACCTTGCGCTGCCTCCACGGCAGAAAGCTTCGATGCTAGTTCGCGGCAGTTTTGCAAACTCTGCCGCCAGCTCCATCTCGGTTTCGTTGAGTTTGACGACGTTCGCCAAGCCCAGCAGTTCCCTCACCTGCCCTTCGCTGTAGGATTCCGCCCGGAGGTTGATGTCGTAGAACCTTATCGCGTTGGGAAGAAGGCCGACCAGCTCGTGCAGTAATTTCCGTGAAGAGTCTGTCGAGGAAAATAGTGTCCCGTAATAGAACCAGCCGGGTGTCCAGGCGGCTAACCACCGCAGATCGTCTTGGGAGAGGTGCACCGCGTCGTACGCCGCGGGTCGTTGTATTCGAAATGCAGTTTGCCCGTTTGGTCCGGTTTGGACAAGCGCGCTCCCGGTCGGAAACTGCGGCGTCGTCCTAATGAACCGAGTGTCTAAGCCAAAAGCCTCGATCGTTTCCTTAGCCGACCTGCCCGGCGCATCATCTCCCAGGGCACTGATGAGGATCGCTTGATGCCCCATCCGGCTTACGTTCACCGTGAAATTTAGGGGCGCTCCTCCCAGCCGGGTTGAATCGTGGAACACATCCCAAAGCACCTCCCCAAGAGCTAGCACGCGTCCTCCGGGACCAATCCGCGCACCCACCTGCTTATACAGATCGTAATCTTCCACTACTCCAAAATTGTCATCAAACCTAAGGCCTTCTGTCAAATGAGTTATGCCTCACTTTCTCGAGCCCGGCACAACCCTCTGACGGTCTGCGTGCATCAGGCGTCGCGTCCCTTAAGTTACGCTGCCTTTTGATAATCTGACTATACAAAGCTGGGGTTAGGATGCTCCAGCGGGTCGCTACGCCCGAGCGTATGAGGACGAATCTTCTCTAAGAACAGCGTTGACGTATATATTTACCTTAAGCCATGGCGACGAAAAAGAAAGTAACCTCCAAACATCAAGAGATTTACCAGACCCTCAAAGAAGCTATCGCCTCGGGTCAATACAAATCCGGGCAGCGCCTTCCGAGCGAAGCGCATCTAAGCAAGACCTTCGGTGCCTCTCGGATGACGGTGAATCGCGCTCTCCGCGAGCTCCAGCTGGCAGGGATCATCAACAGACGCGCGGGTTCGGGCAGTTATGTCCGGCCTGAGAGTGTCAGCAGTTACACTTTTGGTCTCCTGATACCGGAACTTGGGCAAACAGAAATCTTCGAACCCATCTGCCGCGGGATGGCTAGAGCGCAGGAGACGGACGGGCATCACGCGCTGCTTTGGGGCAAATCCCTTCCAGACGTGGAACATAAGGCATCTCAATCCGCTGAACTTTGCCAGCAACTTGTCGCCAAGAAAGTATCCGGCGTATTCTTCGCTCCGTTGGAGCTGACGCCCGGCAAGGATGCCGTGAATCAGGGGATCATTGAGACATTTCGCGATGCCGCAATTCCGGTGGTGCTCCTTGATCGCGACATCGTCGCTTACCCGGCCCGGAGCGGGTATGATCTCATCGGGATCGACAACCGTCGAGCTGGGTACGCAATTACTTCCCACTTGCTGGACGCCGGGTGCAAGAGGATAGCTTTTGTTGCTCGGCCTGGATCGGCGCCCACGGTAGATGCGCGGATCGCCGGCTACCGGGAAGCAATGCTGAACACCCTTACGGATTGGACTCCCGATTTCGTATGCCGCATCGATCCTCTGAGCAAGGATGTCGTTCGCAAACTCATTGATAGCCTCAAGCCGGATGGGATTATTTGCGCGAACGATTTCACGGCTGCGAACCTGATGAAGACATTGAGCGAGCTGAAAGTGGCGGTGCCGCAGCAGATCCGTTTGTGTGGAATTGACGACGTGAAATATGCCAGCCTCCTGGCGGTGCCACTCACCACCGTTCACCAGCCTTGCGAAAAGATGGGAGCGGAGGCCATCGCGGTAATGATCCAGCGGATTCGGAATCCAGATATACCCGCGAGAGATATTCTTCTCGATTTTCATTTGGTTGTGCGTGAGTCGTCTGGCACTAAGAAGTAGGGGCCGAATCGGATAGACTCTCGCCGCTATGCAGTCAATCCGTTCGACTGCCTGGCCCATAAAACCTTGACGCGGGCCCCGCTCCAACGAGGGCACTCTTCCACCTGAATTTACCCAGTGTATATACAGGCTGTGGCATTTTCGTTTGATTTGGCTTGACTCATTTATTTCATTGGTGTAAAGTTCACTAAGTCAATAACCATAATATGTATATACAGATTGTGGATCCCAAGGGAGGGCTATGAGGGGCAAATTTTCACTGTTAAACGTGATCCAATCAAGTCGAACGACCGGTGCTCGCGCGGTTAGCATCCCGCTTTTGCTTCTGATGGCGGCCTGTCAACTATTCGGGCAGATCGACCGAGGGACCATTCAGGGTGTGGTCAAGGACCAGTCGGGCGGCGTGGTGCCTGACGCAAAGGTCCTGGTGATTCAGACCGAGACCAACAGCACTATCGAACTGCGCACCAACGCCGACGGAGCGTATGTTGCGCCGAATCTTCCGGCCGCAATCTATCGCCTTGAATTTGAAAAGGCCGGCTTCGGGAAGGTTGTACGCCAGCCCATAGACGTCCGTCCGCGCGCGGAGTCCAGAGTGGACGTCACCCTGAATACGGGGACCGTGAGCGAATCGATCACGATCACAGCGGAAGCGCCGGTGCTCGACACCGCCGCCATAAATAATTCCGTGGGCTTCAAGGACACACTGATTGAGGAGCTCCCTCTGATCGTCGTCGGGACCAAGCGGGATATTACTAGCTTCCTCAACAACATGCCGGGTACAACTCAACCGAATACGTTTATAGCCTCGGTCAACGCGTCGCCCACTCAGGCGACGGAAGGGTTCATCGATGGCGTGCGCGCGACCGAGCGGCTTGAAAGGGGCTCGCTGGCCGAGAATGGTCCGTTCCTCGAGCAGGTAAGCGAGGTGAACGTTGTGACGAGTGCCTTCAATGCCGAATACGGCGGCTTTGGCAACTGGTTCACGAATGTGATCATCAAGTCGGGAACGAACAAGTACCATGGAGAGGTTTTCGACCACTTTGGAAATGACAAGCTGAACGCGCGATTGTTTACGGCGAAGAAGAGGCAGCCTGTCCGTCAGAACGAAGGCGGGTTTACTTTCGGTGGTCCGCTGGTTATCCCGGGTGTCTATGACGGCCACGACAAGACCTTCTTCTTCGGGAGCCTGGGCCTGTATTTCGCGCGCTTAGGGAATGCGGGGTTGCTCGCCACAGTTCCCACGCAGGATTTCTTGAACGGCGATTTCAGCCAACTCAGGAATGCCAGTGGCCAGATTCCCATCTACGATCCGGCGAGCAGTATCAACGGTTCGCCGCGAACGCAGTTCCCAGGGAACATTATTCCGAAAGACCGAATCACTAATTTTGCCCGGGTGGTCTCCTCCTACATACCCGCGCCGGATCTGCCCGGCCTGACGAATAACTTCTATGACCATAGAGCCCTTACCTGGCCTTACTACAACACCACGGTTCCCCTGATCAAGGTGGACCACAGTATTTCCAGCAAACAGAAGGTAATGACGAGTTGGACCCGCCAGACCCGGCCTCGCCTCCTGTGGGGCAATCCCGCTCCTGGTCTGGGACCTCAGCCCAAGTGGGGGGAGACACAAACGAATCCGCTGGACCAGATCTACGATCAGCAGGACACATCCTGGAAGGTCCGGATCGCCCATGATTTCGTCATCACCCCGACGTTGCTGAATCACTTCGTTGTGGGCGGTGACTTCGAGTACAACGCTGCACCCCTTGGGACCCGAGGCCAGGGATGGGATACCAAGCTGGGAATAACGGGAATTCCGCAAGACAATGGATCGTTCCCCGCCTTGACCTTCGCCGGTGGAGTCGCGGCGCCAGCTGCGATGAGCCGCGGCTATGACCCGGTGTTCAATGCCATGGATTACACGGTTGTGGAGAATCTGACCTGGATTCGTGGAAAACACACCATGAAGTTTGGTGGGGAGATCGATCGGGATCAGATGAACAATATCAATTTGAACCAGATTGCGGGGGCGTTCCAATTCTCCAACGCCATGACCGCCGTGGCCGCCGGAAACACGGGATCCTCGGGCAGTTCCGTCGCCAGTTTCTTATTGGGCGCCGTGAATACGGCCAGCGCGAGTATTCCTGTGGAAACCGGGTTGCGGGATCTCCGCCTGGCGCTTTTTGCGCAAGACGAATGGCGTGCCACGCGGAAGTTCACTATATCTTACGGCCTCCGCTGGGACTACCAACCGACAATTTCGGAAGTGCAGGGCAAGATGTCGAGCTTCCAGCCCAACGTTGCGAATCCTGGCGCGGGCGGACGGTTAGGCGCTCTTGCGTTTGCCAACCAGCCAGGTCTTCCCGGGCCTTTTTTCTCCACCAACTGGAAAAACGGCTTCGGACCCCGTCTGGGCTTGGCTTACCAGGTGAACGAGAAGACGGTGATTCGCACATCGGGCGGTATCTACTATGCCAGCCCGCCTATGCAAAACCTCACCGGACCCTCTTCCACGGCCGGGTTCAGTTCGACCCCGTCCTTCAGTTCGCCGGATGGATTCACACCGCTGTACTACCTGAACTCGGGCAGCTTCCCGCAGAATTTCTCGCGGCCGCCATCCATCGACCCATCGTTCCTGAATGGCCAGGCGATTTCCTACGTTCCAGCAAACGGAACGAGACTGCCGCAGACGGTAAACTATACCTTCTCCATTCAGCGTGAGTTGGCTCGCGACACGTCCGTGGAGATCGTTTACCTGGGCAGCCGAAGTACGCACTTGGGCTACCTCGCCAACTACAATTATCTGGACATTTCTAATCTTAAGTATGGGTCGACGTTGTTGTCGGCTATTAATTCGCCAACCGCGATCGCTGCCGGGTTTACCTCTCCGTTTCCGAGCTTTGTGAATCAACTTGGAGCGAATACGGTGTTCCAGTCCCTGAAGCCCTATCCGCAGTACACGGCGGTCACAACCGGCCCGAACGAGAGCTCCGGTTCGCAGAAGTTCAACTCCTTGCAGATCAAGGGGAACAAGCGCTTCTCCAGCGGATTGACATTCTCTGGATTTTTCACCTGGTCGAAGAGCTTCTCGCTGGCCAACGCTCAATACCCCGGCGTGAGGTACATGCAGTTGGATCCCAATCCGGCCGCTTCCATCGGTCTCAATTGGGCTTACGAGCTTCCCTTCGGGAAGGGTAGGCAACTCCTGAACGGAAATTCGCGCGTGGTGAACGCCGTCGTCTCCGGCTGGAAGATCAACGGATTCGTCAAGTACAATTCGGGCGTGCCACTGACGATCTCTGGCGGCGTAGGCAGTTTGGGAACGATCGGTTACAGTCAGTGGGCTAACTCGGTCCCGGGTGTCTCGCCGTACCTGGTCACAAGTCCGGGGGATGTCGCCCTCAACTCCACCAAGTACTTGAATGCCGCGGCATTTACCACCACTACCGGTTTCAATTTTGGCAATCTGAATAACAACCTGAGCTGGGTTCGCGGCTTCTGGTACAAGGAAGAAGATCTGACCGTTGGCCGGGTCTTCCGGGTCACGGAACAGGTGAAATTCGATCTGAGCGTAGATGCGGCCAACCCGTTCAACTTCCATCGTTGGAATAACCCGAATACCAGTCTCACCTCAGGTCAGTTTGGAATTGTAAGCAGCGTTGTAAATGCGCGCACCCTGCAGGTAAACGCTGCGATCAGATTCTAATTCGTTCTGCCGGGGGGCGCGGACGCGTCCCCTCGACGGTACCGGAGGGAGTTCACGCAGTTATGATCTCTTATTCGCGAAGAGACTTTGGCAGAATCGCGCTGGCTGGAATCCCGCTGGCGCGGTGCCTCGGAGCTATTCGTTCGACCATCAGCGGCGTCCGAATCGGTGTTCAGTCGGCCAGTTTCACGTACAGCGGCATGGGCGTTGACGGGATCATAAAGACTCTCAACGACGTGGGCTTGGCGGAGATCGATGTGATGTCAGAACACATCGAGAATTACCTGGGCGGCCCCGTGCAACTGCCTGGAACGGGACGGCCTGGACCATGGGCCCGTGGAAACGCGGCGGGAACGGGGCGTGCCAAAGGGGTGACCGCTGGAACGCCTGCGTCTAGCGGAGCAGCCCGTGGACGTGGTTTCGGCGCGGACCCTGCCGCTCGGGAAGCGCTTCGTAAATGGCGCCTCGGTATCGGACTCGATAAATATCGCGAGGTCGGGAAAAAGTTCGCCGATGGCGGAGTCAAGTTTTACTCCTACAATTTGAGCTTCAACGACACCTTCACGGATGAAGAGATCGACAAGGGCTTTCAGATGACGCAAGCTCTGGGAACGAGCATTATCACGGCATCTTCCCCGTTGAGTGTTTTCCCTCGCCTGAAACCGTTTGCCGAGAAGTACAACGTGGTGGTTGCCTTGCACAATCACACGACGGGGCCGGACGAGTTTAAAGCGGCAATGTCGCTCTCGGAAAAGTTTTGGGTCAACCTGGATGTCGGGCATTTTTTCGCGTCGGGTTACGATCCATTGGCGTACTTGAGGGAACATCACTCAAGAATCACCAACATCCACATCAAGGATCGGAAAAAGAACCAGGGAGCCGAAATGCCCTTTGGAGAGGGCGAGACGCCTCTGCGCGAGGTGTTGTTGCTGCTCAAGAAGGAACGGTACGACTTTCCGGCTTGCATTGAGTATGTTGGCCCCGCTGGTCCGGCGATCGAGCTTTCCAAGTGTCTGCAGTATTGCAAGGACGTCTTGACGTTCGCCTAGACAGTCTCAGACTGCCGGCGCCCACCGAACGCAGCGTGAACTTATGAAGATGATCTTGAACGGGCAGAGAGTTGACGCGACGACGGGACAAATGTTCCCCGTTCACAACCCGTCGACGGGCGAAGTCATAGACTGTGTCCCCCGAGCCGACGCGAAAGATGTCGCCAGGGCGATCGAGGTTGCGCAGAGAGGCAAATCAATCATGGCCGCTCTGCCCGCTCACCGGAGAAGCGAGATTCTCGGGAAAACCGCGGACGGAATCGGCCGCCGGCATG
>Ga0207695_10007200_pt1 | contig 14228 bp, 9 predicted proteins | sample KBSC54metaG_FD_184354 | JGI IMG/M metagenome (GOLD analysis project Ga0207695, IMG submission 184354) | Corn rhizosphere microbial communities from Kellogg Biological Station, Michigan, USA - KBS C5-4 metaG (SPAdes) (version 2) | ecosystem: Host-associated > Plants > Roots > Rhizosphere > Soil... | reverse complement strand
CGCTGTTCCGCCGCCCGCTGGCGCTGCTGGGCATGCTGGGCGAGGCGATGCTGCGCGTGGCGCGCGGCGAATACGGCTACCGCATCCGCCTGGCCCGGCGCGACGAACTGGGCCGGCTGTTCGTCACCTTCAATCTGATGAACAGCTCGCTGCAGGCGCGCCAGCCGGGCGAGAACCCGGCAGCGCCGGGCGCCGCCGCCGATGCGGCCGCGCAGCCGACGCTGGTGCTGCAGACCGACGAGGACGATCAGCAGCAGGCCCAGGCCTCGCGTTGATCCGGCGGCGTCAGAGCTGCTTCAGGCGCTGCTTCAGCTCGACCGCGCGGGCGCGATAGATCACCGCCCGCTCATAACCCGGATCGATATCCAGCACGTGGTCCCACAGCGCGATCGCCTGGTCCAGCTTCTGGTCGCGATACAGCAGCACCGCGCGCTCGTGATAGGTCGACAGCAGCTGGTCGCGCAGCACCTGGTCGCCGGCGGGCTTCAGGTGCGGATCGAGCTTCAGCGCCTGGTCCAGCCGCGCCAGCGCATCGGTCTTGCGGCCCTGGCGCAGCAGCGCGGTGCTTTCGGTCTGCAGGCGCAGGGCGTCGTTCGGGTTGGCCGCGGGTGCGGGGTTGCCCGTCGGCGCCGCCGGCGTGGCGAGCAGATCGTCGGCGCTGGCGCGCACCACCAGCGTATCGGCCGCGGGCGCGCGTGAGGGCGCGGTCGGCAGGCGCACGGTGTCGCCCACGTGCAGCGCGGAGGGATCGTCCGAACCGTTGTAGCGGGCCAGGATCAGAAAGCGGCTGGCATCGCCCAGATAGCGCGAAGCCAGCGTGCTGTACGAATCGCCCGGCTGCACCACGTAGTTGCGCGAGGCCGCGCCCAGCGCTTCGCGCGGATCGGCGGTGAGCTGGCGCAGCAGGCCCTGCGCGGCGCGGTCGCCGGGATAGCGGGCCAGGTACTGGCGCAGGCGGCGTTCGCCGTCGGCGTAGCGGCCGTACTGCAGATAGGTGTTGACCACCGTGGCCGGCGGCATCAGATCGCTGTCGCGCACGGTGTCGGCCGGCGCCGCCTTCGGCGCGGGCGTGTCGCTCAGCGCCTTGTCCACTTCGGATCGAATCACGCTCACCCGCGCGCAGCCGGCCAGCGCGAGCAGCGACAGCGCCAGCAGCGCGCGCCTGGAATGCAACGAAACCACCACCTTATTCCCCTGTATGCGTTCGTCGACGCCGCAACGGCGTCCGTTCTTCCCTGCCGTAAGCATGGAGGATCGAGCTGACATTAGCGCCGACACGGCCGGCGCGCGAGGGGGCGCCGGCCAGTCATTGGCTTTCGCCATCGCTGAAATACGCCGGCGCCGGCTGTTGCGCGCGCTGCCGCCGCCATAGCCTGCGCTTGCTTCACCACCTCTCGAGGATCTCCCCATGCTTCGCCATCGCACTGTTCTGCTGTCCGGCGCCATGCTAGTGGCGCTGTTCGCCTCCGTCGCGCAGGCCGCGCCGGCCGACGCCGCCAAGCCCGCCATGGATATGCCGGTGCCGAGCTGGCTGGTCGGCACCTGGACCCTGGTCCGCTGCGACAACGTCTATCCGGATGGCCATCGCGTCGAGCTCTACGGACACGATCCGCAGGGCCAGTGGATGATCGATGCGCACGGCCATTACTCGATGGTGATCGCACGCGCCATGCGCACGCCGTTCGCCGCGGGGGACAAGGCCAAGGGCACGCCGGAGGAGTACCGGGCGGCCTCGCTGGATATCAACGCGCACTACGGCAGCGTGGCCGTGGAGGGCGACAAGCTGACCTCGCATATCGTGCAGGCCACCTTTCCGAACTGGATCGGCCGTGGCGGTAGCACAGGCTTTACGCGGGATGGCAAGCAGCTGACCTATATCGTGGCCAAGCCGTCGAGCGGCGCGTCGGATGGCGCGCATGGCGAAGTGGTGTGGCAGAAGGTCGACTGACCTGCGTAGGTTGGGGTGAGCCAAGGGCGAACCCCAACGTTGCCACGACGTTGGGGTTCGCTGCGCTCACCCCAACCTACGCCGTTTCCTTGCGGGTAACGGGTTTTGGCCTGGGGGTAGGGGAACTGGCCACCGCCAGCTGCTTGAACGCCTCCGCCAGCGTCCGCAAGGCCTGCCGCGAGCGCTTGTCGTTGAGCGCGGTGTACAGCACCACGTCCTGCCGCGGCAGCTCCGGCAGCGACAGCGCCGGCGCGATATCGATCGTGCCCAGCGGCGCCGCGCGCTGCGCCAGCACGGCGATGGCCAGGCCGGCGGCGGCGGCGGCGCCGAGCACCGCCGCGCCCTTGCCGATAAACACTTCGGTCCAGGCGATGCCGGCCTGGTCCAGCGCGCGCACCGCCGCGGCGCGGATGCTGCAGCCTTCGCCCTGGGTCGACAGCGGCAGCGGATCGCCGGGGCGCGGCCGCCAGTGCGCCGCCGCGATCCAGGCGAACTGCTCCGCGTAGATCACCTCGCCCTCCTGCCGGCGGCTTTCCGGCTCCATCACCAGGATCGCGTCGAGCGCGCCCTGCTCGTAGGCCTGCAGCAGATCGCGCGAGCCGGCCACGCGCAGCTCCAGCAGCAGGTGCGGATCGTGCTCGTTCATATGGCGCAGCACCGCCGGCAGCTCGGTGCCGACGATCAGCTGGCTGATGCCGACGGTGAGGCGGCGGCGCTCGACCTCGAACGAGGTCACCGCCCGCTCGTGCGCGCCGACCAGCTCGCGCGCCGCCTCCAGAAACAGCGCACCCTCCGCCGACAGGCGCACCTGGCGCGGCGTGCGTTCCAGCAGGCGCCGGCCCAGTTGCTCCTCCAGCCGCCGCAGCTTCAGGCTGAGCGCCGACTGGGTGGTGGCGAGGCGCTGCGCCGCGCGGGTGAAGCTCTGCAGGTCGGCGATGAAGACGAAGGCCTTCACCGCATCCAGATCGAGGGCTTTGGTGGATTTCATAAGCGGCGTTCCGGTGGGACGGTCCGTGTGACTGCCGGGGCGGCGCGGCGGTTCCGCGCGCGGCGGCGCCTCCTTGTAAAGCGTCCGGCGCGGCAGGCATAGTCCCCCGCGGCAGTCGACGTGGGGAATGGCATGCGGGTCCGCCTGGAAGATGTAGCGCGTGCGACCGGCGTGTCGCCCAAGACGGTGTCCCGCGTGCTGAACGAGGAGCCGTCGGTCAAGGAATCCACGCGCAAGAAAGTGCTGGCCGCGATGGAGCAGATGAACTACCGCCCCAGCCCCGCCGCGCGCGGCCTGGCCGGCAGCCGCTCGTTCCTGATCGCGATGCTGTACGACAACAATGAAAACCCCGCCTCGACGTATCTGGCCGAGATCCAGGACGGTGTGCTCGACGCCTGCGATGCGCACCGCTACAGCATGATGGTCAGCCCGCTGCGCCTGCGCGGGCACGATCCGATCCGCCGTATCGACGCGCTGGTCGCCGACCACCATATCGACGGCGTGGTGATGACTCCGCCGCTGACCGATCACGCGCCCTTGCTGCGCCGCCTGCAGGAACACGGCGTGCCTTACGCCAGCATCTCGCCGCTGCATCGCGAACAGGCGATCGGCGTATGCATGGACGAGCAGCAGGCGGCCAAGGCGGTGGTGGAACATCTGATCGAGCTGGGGCACCAGCGCATCGGCCATATCGTCGGCATCGCCAACCATGGCGCCAGCCGCTGGCGCCTGCAGGGCTACAAGGATGCGCTGGCCGCGGCGGGCTTGCCGTTCGATCCGAAGCTGGTGGTGCAAGGGGAATTCACCTTCGGCTCCGGCGTGATGGCGGCGCGCGGTCTGTTCGAGCTGGCGAAGAAGCGGCCGACGGCGATCTTCGCCGCCAATGACGATATGGCCGCCGGTGTGATGTGGGCGGCGAACGAGCGCGGGCTGAAGGTGCCGAAGGATCTGTCGGTCTGCGGCTTCGACGACACGCCGCTGGCGACGCAGCTGTGGCCGCCGTTGACCACCGTGCGTCAGCCCAGTCGCGAGATGGGCAAGCTGGCTACCCTGCAGTTGATGGACAAGCTGCGCGGGCGTGGCACCGGGCTGCTGTTGCAGGTGCCGTACACCTTGCAGTTACGCGAATCCACCGCCAAGCCGCCGCGCGAACGAGGCTGATCGGGCATTCCTCCCGGCGCTGCTGCATCGCCGATTGACAGCGCTGTCATTTCTGGCAGGCTCCGGAGCCTGGGGTTGCTCCGGGGAGCGCCGATGATCTTCAACGTGGAAGGGAGAAAGGCGTGCTGGCGTCCGTTCGTCGTTTGCGTGTTGCACCGATCGCCTGGGCCATCGTCATGGCCTGTCTCCCGCTAGGCGCCGTGCCGGCTGCCGATACGGCGGTCCATCCCGAGCAATGGCCCGCCGCGAAATGGCCGCTGCCGCGCGATGCGAAGCTGGAGCAGCGCGTCGCCGAGCTGATGGCGAAGATGAGCGTGGAGGAAAAAGTCGGCCAGCTGATCCAGGCCGATATCTCCGCGGTCACGCCGGAGGACGTACGCAAGTATCGCCTCGGCTCGATCCTCGCCGGCGGCAATTCCAAGCCGGACGGCAAGACCACCGCCACCGCCGCGCAGTGGCAAGCGCTGGCCGATGCGTTTCATCGCGCGGCGATGGATACCAGCGGCGGTCACCAGGCGATTCCGCTGCTGATCGGCATCGATGCGGTGCACGGCCATAACAACACCGTCGGCGCCACGCTGTTCCCGCAGAACTCCGCGCTCGGCGCCACGCGCGATCCGCAGCTGATCCGCGAGATCGGTGCGGCGACGGCGGCGGAAGTGCGCGCCACCGGCATCAACTGGACCTTCGCGCCCACGCTCGCCGTGCCGCAGGATCTGCGCTGGGGCCGCTCGTACGAGGGCTACTCGCAGGATCCGAAAGTAGTGGCGCAGTACGCCGCCGCGATGATCGAAGGCCTGCAGGGCAAGGTCGGCACGCCGCACTTCCTCGATGCCGCGCACGTGATCGCCTCGGCCAAGCACTTCCTCGCCGACGGCGGCACCAAGGACGGCAAGGACCAGGGCGATGCGCAGATCAGCGAAGCACAGCTGCGCGAGATCCATGCCGCCGGTTATCCGCCGGCGATCGACGCCGGCGTGCAGACGGTGATGGCGTCGTTCTCCAGCTGGAACGGCCAGAAGATGCACGGCAACCACGCCTTGCTGACCGGCGTGCTCAAAGGCCGCATGGATTTCCAGGGCTTCGTGGTCGGCGACTGGAACGGCCACGGCCAGGTGCCCGGCTGCAGCAATACGGATTGCCCGGCCTCGATCAATGCCGGCGTCGACATGCTGATGGCGCCGGACAGTTGGCGCGGCCTGTACGAGCACACGCTGGCCGAAGCGAAATCCGGCGCGATTGCGCAGGCGCGCCTCGATGACGCGGTCGCGCGCATCCTGCGCGTGAAGTTCCGCCTCGGTGTGTTCGAAGCCGGCCTGCCGTCGTCGCAGGCGCTGGCGACGAAATCCTCCGAAGTGATCGGCAGCCCCGCGCATCGCGCGCTGGCGCGCCGCGCCGTGCGCGAATCGCTGGTGCTGCTGAAGAACGACAATGCTCTCCTGCCGCTGGATCCGCGCAAGCACATCCTGGTGGCGGGCGATGCGGCGGACAATATCTCGCGCCAGAGTGGCGGCTGGACGCTGACCTGGCAGGGCACGGGGCTGAGCAACAAGGATTTCCCCGGCGCGCAGTCGATCGGCGCCGGCATCGCCGAGCAGGTGAAAGCGGCAGGCGGCCAGGTGGAGATCGCCACCGATGGCCATTACGCGAGCAAGCCCGATGTCGCGGTGGTGGTGTTCGGCGAAGACCCGTATGCGGAATTCCAGGGCGACCTGCCGAACCTGCTGTATCGCCCCGGCGACGAGCACGATCTGCAGCTGCTGCGCCGGCTGCATGGCGAAGGCATTCCGGTGGTGGCGGTATTTCTCAGCGGCCGGCCGCTATGGGTGAATCGCGAGATCAATGCCTCGGATGCCTTCGTCGCCGCCTGGTTGCCGGGCAGCGAAGGCGGCGGCGTGGCCGATGTGCTGCTGCGCAAGCGCGACGGCAAGCTTGCCAATGATTTCCACGGCAAGCTCGCCTATGCGTGGCCGGGCAGCGCGGCGCAAGGCGGCACGCCGCAGTTTCCGCTCGGCTATGGCCTGCGCTACGCCGATCACGCCAGCGCGTCCGATCTGACCGAGGCCTCCGGCATCAGCGGCGAGCAGATCCCGGTCGGCAACTATCTTGAGCGCGGCAAGTCCGCGCACGGCTACAGCTTCCGCCTGCAGGGCGCCGATGGCGTGACCATCGCCGCCGATGTTTCGCAGGCCGCCACCGCCGACGGCAGCCTGCGCATGAGCGCGCTCGACTATCAGGCGCAGGAAGACGCACGCCGCTTCGATTGGAAAAAGACCGGCGCCAAGCTGGCCGTCCTGGCGCGTGCGCCGTTCGATCTCGATCGCCAGACCAATGGCGACGTGCTGCTGGTGACCACGCTGCGTGTCGATGCATTGCCGGGCAAGGATGCATGGATCGCCATGGGCTGCGGTGCGGGTTGCCAGGGCCGCGTCGCCTTGGGCCCGGCGCTGTCCGCTGTGCCGGCCGGAGCATGGACACGCATCGGCGTGCCGCTGAAATGCTTCCGCAGCGCGGGCGCCGATATGCATCGCATCGATCAGCCCTTCGTGTGGGGCGCCGGCGCCGGTGCATCGGTGGCGCTCGCCCGCGTGGCCTTGGGCACCGATGCCGATCGGGTCGTCGACTGCGCCAAATGACCGGGCCGGACTGAGTAAAAGTCCGGCGCTGGACATCGGGGATCGCCCCGCTGCGCAGCATGAGGGCCGCCGCACCCGGCGGCCCTCCTTCGCAAAACCAGCCACTGCAACGGTTTGACGTGGAATTCACGTGTGCTGCCGCGCGTCAAGCATCGGCGCGGAAGGCGGTCTATCATCGCCAAATGACAGCGCTGTCATTTTGAGTTCGAGTCATCACGCCGCCGTCGGGGGACGCCGGCGCCACCTTTCGAAGACGCAGGGGAGACTTATGAAGTTGCGCTACTCCGCTTTGCACGTCGCCATGATGCTGGCGCTCGCCGTGCCCGCCGCTTTCGCCGCGGACGATCCGCAGACCGCGCCGAACGCACCGGCGCAGAACACATCGATGCAGGGCAGCACGGCCCCGGACAAGAAGATCAAGCAGCTCGACGCCATCGAGGTCAGCGCGACCAAGCGCGAAACCCCGCTGCAGAAAACCCCGGTCGCGGTCAGCGCCATCACGCCCGACACGCTCGACAAGGAGCGCGTGATGACGGTGCAGGACCTGACCCGCCTGGTGCCGGGCCTGCAGGCCACCGCGCAGGGCGATCATGGCGTGGTGACGCTGACCATGCGCGGCATCGGCAACGACAGCGCCAAGACCGAATACGCCGATCCGGAAGTGGCCACCTTCGTCGACGGCGTGTACTCGCCGCGCGCCGAAGCGGCCGCCGGACTGCTGCTGGATATGGATGGCGTGGAAGTGCTGCGCGGTCCGCAGGGCACGCTGTGGGGCCGCAACTCCACCGCCGGCGCGATCAGCTTCCAGACCGCCAAGCCCGATATCAACGCCGGCTTCTACGGCAATGCGCAGATCGAGGCGGGCAACTACAACATGATGGGCGCCCGCGCCGCGGTGAACCTGCCGGTAAGCAGCACCTTCGCCATGCGCGTGGCGGTGGTGCATGCCCAGCACGATGGCTACGTCGACTATCAGAACCCGTCCACGCAGCTGCCGACCGTGGCGCAGCAGCAGGCCGCGTACCTGGCCAGCGGCGGCACGCTGGCCAAGTTCCGCCCGATCGACCCGAGCTTGTTCGTGCAGGGCGGCGACAAGTACAGCGCGCAGGACCAGTCGGCCGCACGCGTCAGCGCGTTGTGGCAGCCGAACGAGGCGTTCAAGTGGAACCTCTCGTACGAGTACTTCATCGATCGCGGCACGCTCAATATGGGCCTGATGCAGCAGCCGCGGCCGGGGCAGAAGTTCTGGTCCGCGCTGATCGACACCGCGCCCGACCTGCACCGCAACTCCGGCACCTTGCGCAGCCGCATGGACTGGACCATCAATGACGGCATGCAGCTGAGCTACATCGCCGGCTACAACCATTTCTCCGGCAAGAGCCAGTTCGACCAGGATTCTGGCGTGCAGGTGCCGACCAGCTTCGCCACCGGCGCCTCCTCGCAGAACGACCGCACCAATTCGTCCAACTACAAGAGCTACAGCCACGAGTTCGATCTGAAGTCGACCGGGCAGCAGACCATCGACTGGATCGTCGGCGCCTACTACGGCTACGAAGACAACAACATCCGCTTCGACATCCCGATCATGAACGGCACCATGGTGTCGGAGTCGGTGGCGTGGCAGGGCTCCTTCATCCAGCCCAAGGAGACGGTGAAATCCACCGCGCTGTTCGGCCAGGCGACCTGGCATATGTCCGATCACTGGCGCCTCACCGGCGGCCTGCGCTGGTCGGACGATGAGAAGAAGAACATCGGCGGCCGCGGCTGGGGCTGGGCCTACGATCCGACCGTGCCGCAGCTGCCGATCGCGCCGAGCACGTATCCGAGCCCGGCCACCGGCTTCAATATCTCCACGCGCAACGATGCGAAGTACAGCGATGACCGCATCACCTGGCTGGCGCGTGTGGACACCGACATCAGCGAGCACGGCCTGCTCTACGCCAGCGTTTCCACCGGCTACAAGTCCGGCGGCACGCAGGATGCCGGCACGCTGTACAAGCCGGAGACGCTGACCAACTACGAGATCGGCACCAAGTTCGTCTTCCTCGACGGCAAGCTCAGCTGGAACACCGCGGCGTACTACGAGGACTTCAAGGATTTCCAGCTGTCCGCACCGATCACCTATCCGGACGGCAACCGCGGCCTGGGCTTCAACAACGTCAAGGGCAGCACCAAGGTCGCCGGCCTGGAGTCGGAGCTGGCGTATCAGGAGCAGGACGACCGCGCCAACCTGGTGTTGTCGGTGATCCCGAAGAAGAAGCTGGGCACCTTGCTCTATGCGGGCAGCAACGACTACCAGGGCCTGCCGGCCTGCGCGCCGCAGTCGGGCATCTCCGCCTGCATGAATATCAGCGGCAACGACCTGCCGCATGCGCCGGACGTATCGCTGACGGCGATCTACGAGCATGACTTCCATCTCGGCAACGGCGGCCGCCTGACGCCACGTTTCAGTGGGCAGTATCAGAGCGACCAGTGGCTGAGCACGTTCAATCTCGGTGCCGGCGACAAGCAGAAGGCCTACTTCCGCGGCGATCTGGCGCTGCGCTACACCGAGCCGCAGGACCGCTGGTGGGCCGCGGCCTTCGTGCAGAACGTCACTGACGGACGCGTGCGCACCAGCGCGGGTCGCTTCGCGATGCCGGACGGGAGCTTCCAGTATGTCTCGCAGTATCTGCCGCCGCGGACGTTCGGGGTGCAGTTGGGGGTCTGGTTCTGACTTGATACCGGGCGGGACCGCCTATCGAATCCTTCTCCCCGCCGGGGAGCACGCGGGGAGAGCACAGGGATGTGCTCGGCTTTGAGGAGCGAGGAAGGTGGCGGCAGCCGGATGAGGGGCCGGGGCTCGCCACGACGGATCGATGGAGCGCAGAAAAGCTCTTCCGCCTGTCGCGACCGTCAGCACCGTGCTCCGCCCGTCCCCTCACCCCAACCCTCTCCCCGCAGGGGAGAGGGAGCTGGTTGCGGTTGCTGCCATCCCTTGTCAGCAGTAGGTGCGCTGCGCGGCCGCAGGCACCACCTCAGCTGGCATCATGTGCGGACCCTACCCCCGCCATGGCCTTCGCACATGTCGTCCCGCACCAACGCCACCCAGGTCGCGCTCGCGGTCGGGGTTCTGCTGATCGCCATGGTCTCGTACCAGTGCGGCGCCTCGCTGGCCAAGCATCTGTTCCCGCAGGTCGGCGCGCAGGGCGCCACGGCTTATCGCCTGGGCCTGAGCGCACTGATCCTGCTGCTGTGGCGGCGGCCGTGGCGCCGCACGCACAGCGGCAAGGACTGGCGCGCGCTGTGGGGTTACGGCCTGGCGATGGGCGCGATGAACCTGGTGTTCTACATGTCGCTGCGCACGATCCCGCTGGGCATCGCGGTCGCCTTGGAGTTCACCGGTCCGCTCACCCTGGCGATGGTCGGCTCGCGCCGCCTGATCGACTTCGTGTGGATCGCGCTGGTGATCGGCGGCCTGCTGCTGTTGCTGCCGTTGCACGGTGAGGTGCAGTCGCTCGATCCGGTGGGCGTGATGTATGCGCTGGCCGCCGGTGTGGGCTGGGTGCTGTACATCGTGCTGGGCAAGCGCACCGGTGCGGCGTATGGCGCCGATGCGGTGACGCTGGGCACCTCGATCGGCGCGCTGCTGGCGATTCCGTTCGGGGTGGCGCATGCCGGCGGTGCCTTGCTGTCGCCGACGTTGCTGCCTTACGCGCTGGGCGTGGCCTTGCTCAGCTCCGCGCTGCCTTACTCGCTGGAAATGATTTCGATGACGCGGCTGCCCGCGCGCACCTTCAGCACCTTGCTGAGCCTGGAGCCGGCGGTGGCTGCGCTGGCCGGCGTGAGCCTGCTGGGCGAGCATCTGACCACGCTGCAGTGGCTGGCGATCGGCGCGATCATCGTGGCTTCGGCCGGCACGGCCTTGAGCGTGCAGCGGCCGGCCGCGCCCGAGACGCTGCCGCTGTAGGTCGGCCGCTCACGAAAAAGGGCCTGCGCGGACGCAGGCCCTCCGTGTACTGCCGCAGCTTCACCAGCGCGTATCGAGATAACCGACCCTGGTCGTCACCGGCGCGAACACGCCGGCCTCGGTGAACCACAGCGCGCCGCTGAGATGGTCCAGCGCGATGTTGTAGTAGCCGCTGTCGGGCGAGGGGATCGGATACTCGGTGATGCGGGCGCTGCGCGGCTCCAGCACGGCGAGGAAGCCCGCGTCTTCCTCGAACCACAACCGGCCATGGCGATCCGTGCGCATGTCTTCGGCTTCGGCATTCGCCGTCGGCAGCGGGTACTCGATCCAGCCGGGGGTGACGATGGGCTGTACGAGGTGGGTGCTGGACGCCACCTGGCTGCGCGTGGCCGGCGCGCGCGCCGCCACCGTGCGCATCGCCGGTGCGGCGACCTTGCTGGCGGGCTTCGCGTTCGGCGCGACGATCTCGTCCTCATGCGGCGCGGTCCGCGGATCGAGCAAGGCGATGGCGTTGGCGAAGTACTCGGACACCCACACCGTGCCGTCGAGGTTGGCGATCACGCCGGCGGGGTTGCCGCCGAGGGTCGGCACCCGATACGTGCTGATCGTATTGCTGCGCGGATCCAGCCGGCGCACCTTGTTGGTGCCGGCGGCACCGGCGCCATCGAAGTTGCGCTCGACGAACCACACCTTGCCGTGCGGATCGAGGCTGAGCTGCTCGATATTGTCGTCCGGATGTTCCAGCGTCACCGACCACTCGGTGATGCTGCCATCCGGCGCGAGGCGGCCGACGCCGGCGGTCTCGGAGAACCACTTGCTGCCGTCGCGGGCGATCTGGATAAAGAACGGCGAAGCGCCGGAAGGGATCGCGTACTCGACGATCTTGCCGGTGCCGGGATCCAGATGCCCGATCGCATGGTTGGCGCTGTCGGTAAACCAGATGCCGTCGTTGCCGACCTTGAGAATGAAGGGCTGGCCGCCGTTGGGCACGGCGAACTCGGCGGAGCTGCGGTCCGGGCGCAGCACGGCGATCTTCCCTGCCGCCGTTTCGGCGTACCACACGCTGCCGTCGATGCCGACGTCGACACCCTGGGGCGAGCTGGCCTGGGACGGCGTGGCGAACTGGGCGATGTTGCCCTGGGCGGGGATCGAGGCCGCGGCGGCGAAAGATAGGGCGGGGATGGCGGAGCAGCTCGCGCCGAGCAGGGCCGGCACGAGCAGTTGAAGCATGCGGTTCATCACTTTCTCCTTGTGAGGGGCGGGTTGCCCGCGATCCGGGCAGTCGCCGGATCGCGCGGCACGCTAGCACAAGGCATCGTCAACACGCGTGCACGCGCTGGCGCACGCAGCCGCTTATCGATCCGCCGGCTTGCGGAACTTCAGCACGAACTTGTCGGTGTGGCCTTTGATCTCCGCAGCGAACACCGACTTGTCATGCGCGTCCTGCGGATTGCCCAGCACGTCGCTGCGCCCTTCGAGCACGAATCCCGCCGCCTTGGCCTGCGCGATCACCGTCGCCGGATCGATGCGATGCAGTGCATGCGCATCCGCTTCGCCCGCGCCGGGCTTGGCCGTGTGGTCGACGACGACGAACACGCCGCCCGGCTTCAAGGCCTTGAATACGGCCGCATCGAGTTTTGCCGCCGCATCCGTGCCGGTGGTGCCGTCGACACTGAACACGCTGACCGCGCCATAGATGTCGTGGTAGTTCTGCGAAATCCATGCCGCGTCGAGCGGCGCACCGAGATCGAGGCGATCGTAGGGACGGATCTCCAGGCTGGTGTTGTCGCGATAGGCGGGATCGGCGACCACCGCGCGGATGGGTTGCAGTTTCTCCGGCGGCGCCTTGCTGGCGATGCTCTCCGGAATCAGCGCGTACACGTGGCCCTTCGCGCCGACCACCTTGCTGAACAGGCGGGTGAAGTAGCCGCCGCCCGGCACGATGTCGGCCACCCGGTCGCCCGGCTTGATGCCGGCGAAGGCGATCAGGTCGGCAGGCTTGCGCGCCGGATCGCTCGTCTTGTCCGCGGCAGGGCGGGCGCTGTCGTCGATGGCGGCCGTGATGTAAGCAGGTACCGCCGCATGGGCGGCGGCGATGCCCAGTGCGCACAGCATGGCAAAACCGAGCAGGTGCCTTTTCATGATGACCTCGTGGCGGGGAGTGGCGGAGCGCGCCAGGTGGGCCATGGTAGGCAGGTGGCACCGCGCTCGACAGTCGCCCGGCGCAATTTCTGCGATGGCATTCTTAAATGGCTGGCGTCGATAACAACCGCTACATCGGTAGTCATAATGGAGCCCATGACGACGATCTACGCTTTCGGCGAATTCGAACTCGATCCCCAGGCGCGCGAACTGAAGCAGGCCGGGGCATCGATCGAACTGGCCGGCAGCGCCTTCGATTGCCTGGTCTACCTGGTCGAGCATCGCGAGCGGGCAGTGGGCAAGGACGAGCTGATCGCCGCGGTATGGGGCAGCACCGAGATCAGCGACAACCTGCTGGCGCAGGCTATCGTGCGGCTGCGGCGGGTGTTCGGCGACAGCGCGGAGGAGCAGCGCTGCATTAAAACCTTGCCGCGCGTCGGCTATCGATGGGTAATGCCGACCTCGATCGTGTCCGATGCGCCGCCGATCGCTGCTGCGCGCGAACCGGTGTCGCCCTGGCCCCGTCGACTGCGCTGGGCATTGCCGCTGCTCCTGCTGCTGGTCGCCGTGCTGGGTTATGCGCTGTGGCGCGCCCATGGGCACGCCGCCAAGGTGCTGCAGCAAGGCACGGCCATCGTGCTGCCGGCGCAGATCCATGCGCCGGAAGAATGGTCATGGTTGCGCCTGGGCTTCATGGATCTGGTGGTCGGCGATCTGCGCGGCGCCAAGGTGCCGGTCGAAGGCAGCCAGGCCGTGGTGCATCTGCTCGAACAGGCCGAGCAGGGCGGCAAGCTGTCATTCGATGCCTATGCGCTGGTCATCCAGCCGCTGGTGATGCTGGATAACGGCCGCTGGCACGTGCAGCTGGATGCCCGCGCGCCCGATGGCAGCACGCTGCATGCCGAGGCGCTCGACGACAACATGCTGAAGGCCGCGCACGAGGCCAATGCGCGCCTGCTCGCGCAGCTGGGCGCGGGCGACTCCGACCGTGTCAGCGCAGAGGATGACCAGGAGCAGTACCTGCTGCGCATGGAAGCGGCGTCGCATACCGGCACGCTGAAAGTGCTGCGCGAACTGATCGACAAAGCGCCGGATAATCTGCGCCCGACACCGGAGTTCGCCTACGCCAAGGCTGCCTTCTATTGCGGCCAGGGCGAGTACGAGGAGTGCAAGGCCGAGTTGGCGGATCTGCTCAACCGCCTGCCGGCGAAGACCCGGCCCGTGCTGCGCGGCCGGGCGCTGGCGCAGCAGTGGTATGTGTACTTCCGCGAGCACAAGTACGATGAGGGGGCGAACGTCCTCAGCGAGGCGATCGGGCTGCTGAAGACGCAGAACAACACCGGCTATCTCGCTTTCGCCTATGCCCAGCGCGCCGAGCTGCTGAACATGGTTGGCCGCTTCGAC
>Ga0207695_10007199_pt1 | contig 14229 bp, 14 predicted proteins | sample KBSC54metaG_FD_184354 | JGI IMG/M metagenome (GOLD analysis project Ga0207695, IMG submission 184354) | Corn rhizosphere microbial communities from Kellogg Biological Station, Michigan, USA - KBS C5-4 metaG (SPAdes) (version 2) | ecosystem: Host-associated > Plants > Roots > Rhizosphere > Soil... | reverse complement strand
CGTCGCGTCGCCTATGACGTATGCGGTGGATGGAGCTCAGTATGTCGCGATCTCCGCGGGCAGCGATGTCTTTACCTTTACGCTGCCACACTGATTCGGCACAGCACCAGGCTCTTCAAAAGCTTTAAAAGCTTTTTTCCATGTGCAGGAGGGCCTTCTTGCGTTCGAGTCCCCAACGATAGCCGCCCATGGTACCGTCCTCGCGCACGACGCGGTGACATGGTATTTCAACTGCCACGGGATTGGTGGCGCAGGCGCGAGCTACCGCGCGGCAGGCGCTTGGACGCCCGATCGCTTGCGCGACTTCGCGGTAGGATTTGGTCTGCCCGAAGGGGATCGATTGCAGATACGTCCACACTTGGCGCTGGAAGGCTGTGGCGCGGATGTCCAGGGGCAGCGAGGCATCCAGATTCTTACCCGCCATGTGCTTCAGCAAGGCGCCGGCCCAGGAGTGCAGACCACCTTCATCTTGTTTGCGGAGGGCGAAGGGGAATTCCCGCCTCAAACCTTCGAGCAACTCGCCGTCGGAGCGGCCGAACTGGATCGAGCAAACGCCTTTGTCGGTGGCCGCGATCAGCATCCGGCCTAGCGGAGAATCGGCGCACGCGTAGCGAATGGTGGCGGCAATGGCACCGCGCCGATACTTATCCGGAGTCATGCCCAACTGCGATGCGGTGCGCTCGTAGAGACGGCTGCTGGAGCCGTATCCGGCGTCGTACATCGCGCGCGTGACCGAGTCTCCAGCCTGCAGGTTACGCTTCAGCGTTTTGAGGCGAGAGGAGTCTGCGTACTCGCGGGGCGTTATACCCAGCACGGCTTTGAATTTGCGCTGGAGATGAAACGGGCTCTGTTTGAACTCCTTACTCAGACGGTCCAGAGTGACGGGTTCGTCCAGATGCTGCTCGATATAGCGGCAAATGGCGCGCACCATTTTGAGTTCTGGGCTGCCGCTGAACGAACGCGGACGGCAACGCAGGCAGGCGCGATATCCGGCGCGCTCGGCGGCCTCGGGAATGGGAAAGAACCGCACATTCTCGCGCCGGGGGCGTCGGGCTGCGCAGGAGGGGCGGCAATAGACTCCGGTGGAGGCGACGGCAAAGACGAATTGGCCGTCGCCGGCGGCGTCGCGGGCGAGGACGGCTTGCCAGCGGGCATCTTCTTCGTCGTGCGCGGGGGTTGGGAGCGGCATCGTCTGTATTTCCTCTGCGAGTATGGCATTGGTTGTCATAACAAAGAAAGGGTACCGGGGCCGGGAAAAAGGCGATATCCGAATCTTGCGCGCAAAGCAACACATGTGCCGATGGCGCACGTGATTGCGTGGATGCTTCGGAAAGGTTACAGTTTCGGGCGGGTGGATTCTCAATCACGGGGGCAATCACGATGAGACGATATCGTTACATCACATTGGCATTCATCACGCTCGCCCTGGCTGGCGCGGCGCTCTCGCAGGAAGGATCAAAGCATGTGCTTGGCAGTGATGAATTGAAGAAGACAGTGCCCTCGGAATATTTCTTCCGCGGACAGAAGGCGCCGGTGCAATTGCGCAATGCCGTCGGATTCAAAGGGCCAGAGGGGAAGATGGTGCTGGCTGCTTTGGTGGACGCCTCCGGGTACTCCACTGCAATTCAGCAGAAGTATCAAGGAATGCTCATCACCGAGATCAAGCTGAACATTGGGGGAACAACACTCCCGCCGGGACAGTATGGATTCGGATTCACCTCCGATGGAAAGTTCATGGTCATGGATGTGGGGAATGATGACGTGCTTAGCACTTCGTCGCAGACGGATTCGGCGCTCCAGCATGCAGTGCCTTTGAAACTCGTCGAAGATGGCGCCGGATACAAACTTTATGCGGGGAAAAAGTGGGTGGGGATCAAGCCGGAGTAGCGTTTAACACCACAGAGATCACAGGGTTTTACAGAGTGGGCCTGCGTGGAACTCTGCGAACTCGGTAGTGAGTCTTTGAAAACTCAGTGGCTCAAGGGCTGGAACGGGCCCAGAACTGCGGTGATTCCGGCGCGCTTGCGTAGTTCGTTGAGCAAGGCGCTGGCCGCGTTCTGATAGGTCTGGCCGGGGTCGGAGGGATCGGCCCAAACGGCGTCGTAAACGATTTGTGCTGCTTCTTTGAGGTCGATGTGCAGCGCGGCCTCGAGGACATCCACGCGCTCCTGCAGGCGCTCATAGCAACTGGCGCAAACGTCGGCAGGGGCTTGCTCTCCGGGATGGTGCTCGCCCAATTTGCAGATAGATTCGGGGGCGTCCATGACTCCGGCATGCGCCTCCATAAGATGCGATTTGAACTGCCGCAAGAACTCTTCGCGTTCCTGCTCAAGCATGGCGGCATCCGGAAGCTGTTCTGCTTCGGCTTGCACCGGTTTCGGGTGGATTTTGGGAACCGTTGCCGAAACGCGCTCCGTGTGGTGGCAGGTCGGACAGTAGTCGAGATCGGCGGGATAGTACAGGTGGCACTTGGCGCAGGGCAGCCCGTATCCCGAGGACTTGTGCGCAGGTTCGTCTTTGCGGCGCGCTGCGTCGCTGGTTAGCGCGGGTTGCACTGCCGCTGCGCTTCCTGTTTGGGCTCCTGAAACGTTCGCCATAATAAGTCCCCTGTTCTAGAGTGCTGCGATCCGAATCTAACGGCGGCGTGCCGCGGTTACCATGTTCCATCAGTACAACGGCACGGCTGTCCAGCCGGTCAAGCAGTCGCGAGTTACCGCGAGTTGGTCTGCATCAGTTTGAGCAGTTCTTCACGACGAGCGCGATACAGCTGGCGATCGGGATCGAGCCGGGTCGCGGTCTCGATTTCGGAGAGCGCCTCCTGGTAGCGATCCATGCTCATCAGGCAGGCAGCCAGCGAAAAGTGATTGTCGGCGGAAGCATTCACGCGCAGGGCTTCGCGAAATTCTTTCTCTGCTCCCTTGAGATCCTGTTGTTCGAATAAGACCGTACCGAGCAGGTGATGGGCGACGTCGGAGTCAGGATTCAGCGAAACCGCAATTTCCAGCTCGTGCAGCGCCTCCTCGGGCTTGTTGTCGAGCATGAGGACCTGACCCAGAACTCTGTGCTCATTGGCTCCGCCGGGATTCTGATGCACCGCAATCTTGAGCTGCTCCACAGCGGCGTCGTAATTGTTTTTCGCCATGTAGGCGCTCGCCATGCAGGAGTGACCCTGTTGCCACTCGGGATGCTCGCGATAGAGTTCTTTCAGCTCCGCGATGGCCGCGTCGAAGTTGCCCTCATCGCAGTAGGTATTTCCAAGATTGTTGCGGACGGATGCCTCGCCAGGAGCGAGTTTTTTCGCTACCCGGTATTCCTCGACTGCGAGAGCCAGATCGCCTTGCTCGTGGCGGATCAGGCCAAGATTGGAGTGCGCTTCCCAGAAGGCAGGCCGGAGTTGAATGGCGCGCTGGTAGGCGGTGATCGCAGCCGGAAGATTTCCCGCCGCGTGCAGCGCGATACCCAAGTCGTAGTAGGTATCGGGATTGTCCGGATCGCGCTGGAGCGATTCGGTATATGCGTGGATGGCGGCCAGATACTGTCCCAGCGAGTAGTGGCTCAACCCAAGGAATTGGTACGCCTCGGAATTCTTGGGATCGATGCTCAGCGCCGTACGAGCTTCGGCAATCGCGTTGGGCCCGTCGTCCAGGCGATAGAAAAGATATGAAAGCGCGCTATGGTTTTCAGCGAGATCGGGCATCAGCTTGAGAGCGGCGACGAGCTCATCGTAGGCATCGTCGTATTGCTCCTGTTGGCGGAGCATGGTTCCCAAGGCAAAATGCAAGGCGGAGTTGTTTGGATTCGCGGCAACCACCGCGCGAAGTTCAGTTTCGGCGTCATGGAATTTCTGGGCGCGCGCCGCAGCGTTGGCCCTCACCAGCCCAGCCGGAATACCCGGCCCAATCTGCGCCGACTGAACGTTCCCGGAGCTCAGAACTCGCATCAGCTCCTTGCCGGCCCGCGCTGACTCGACTTGGCGAAGTTCGCGGTTGGTGGGCAGGGTCGCTAAGCCACGCTCTCCGACCATGCGGGCCAGACGCGTACCGGAAACCCCTGCGGTAAGCCAGGCAACCAGTTCAGTCGTGGTCAGCGGCTGAATTGGGGCGCCCTGGGAAAATGTAGGCCCCGCCAGAACCAAAAGAGACAGAGAAAAAGATGCTAAGAATGAAGCTTTGACTCTCACCGGATTCCCCGATACGTGGAATGCCTTGCGAACCTGAGGTTTCCGAGGACAATGCCCGCGAAAAGCCCTGCAGAAACATAGCCCGGGAACGAACTCAGAGGTAAGGTCACGGAGGTAACCTGAGGCAAGGGCTGGACCGCCGCAGGGGCCGGGCTTGAGCAGAACCTGGGCAGATGAGGGGCTGTCCCTTACGTGGGCTTCTTCACATGGGCTGTGTGATTTCGATCACAGGTTGCCGTACCGGGGTTCACCGCGCCCCTTCTGCGCCTCCGGTCAGGATGGAGGAGATAGTAGGGTTGGCGATCTGGATGGGGTGGTTCTTCCCCCGTGACCTTAGAATAGCGTATGATCTAACTTGCTTATATCCCTCGGAGGCTCCGATGTTTGAAGGTCTATTTCAACCGATGCACCTGCTGGTAATTTTCGCTGTCGCGCTGCTGGTGTTCGGTCCCAAAAAGCTGCCTGAGCTCGGCAAAGGTCTGGGAGAGGGGATCCGCGCGCTGAAAGACGGGATGAAGGACAATCCCCCGGCACAGGCTTCCACCGACCAGACTAAGAAGACCGAGACCAAGAGCTAGTCCACGTCCTCGTTCAAGGTTCGTGTGGGCGGCACCTGCCCGTCCCTCCATCTCTCTTTCTACGTTCATAGCAACTCTGGGCTCCGAAGTTGTTACTAACTTCTTCTGCAAGCGGAGGCAGCCGTGTTGCGCCACATTGAACTTCTCCTTGTTACTTCCCTCACTGCGTTTTCTTCCTTTGTCTTTGCTGACCAGGTCACGTTGAAAAATGGCGATCGCCTCACGGGGACCGTCGTCAAATCCGATGGCAAAACGCTGGTGCTGCATACCGATGCTGCCGACGATGTCACCCTGAAAATGGACGCCATCCAGGACATCAAGACCGATGCGGAACTCCATGTCACCCTGAAAGACGGCAAAACTGCCGTAGGCCCGGTCACAACCACCGATGGAAAGCTTGCCATTGCCACGAAATCCGAGGGCACGGTCGAAGCTTCCACCAGCGATGTGACCCTGATCCGCAACGATGCCGAACAGGCCGCCTACGACAAATCCCTGCATCCCGGCCTCATGCACGGCTGGCAGGGAGGCACAAACATAGGCTTTTCGGCGGCGCGTGGTAATAGCCAGACAGAAAACCTCGCCGTCGCCTTCAACGCGGTCCATCCCGCCGAGCACGACAAAATCACAATTTATGAGAGCTCCATCTATACCCGGAACGATCTCGCCAACCCCGGTATTGTGGCGAACTTAACAACGGCCGGAATTCGTTACGACCACGACCTGATGCCCAAGCTCTTCGTCTTCGGCGCGGGAGATTTCATGAGCAACGCCTTGCAATATCTTGACCTGCGCCAGGTGTACACCGGTGGACTCGGTTTTCACGCCATCAAGAATGACAATACGACCCTTGATTTCCTGGGCGGCGTGAACTACACCCACGAAACCTACTCCAACGGCGCACCCATTCCCGGGACCGGCGCATTCGTCTCTTACGGATTGACCAATCGCTTCGTCGCTCTCACCTTGGGCGAGGAACTCAACAAGAAGCTGGGCAAGACCAACGTGTTGACGCAGAGTGTGGATTTCTATCCTGACATCCAGAACACGAGCGACTACCGTTTTACCTTCACCCTTGGCACCGTGACCAAGATCAGCAAGTGGTTCGGCTGGCAGAACCAGTTTGGAGATATCTATATCTCCAACCCACCTGTGGGGTCTAAAAAGAATGATCTGCTGCTGACCACGGGACTCAATATTTCATTTACGCCGCAACAGTAACGGGAAAAAGTTCCGGGTTTCGAGTTTCGAGTTTCCCGCAATCACCTGCGCATCCTCGTCTTGAATGCCCGCGGCGAGCCCCGGTGTGGTTCAGCGCTTCCCCCCGCTTCATCATGGCTGCACCGATTATCATCGGCCCGCAACCGATGGCAGGAATGGGCCGCCTTGACGAATTGTGCCCTGAACCCCTGAACTGCAGCCAGTTCCGGCATGGCCGTTGGAACAACCCGCGCGGTGTCCTTCCGTGATGCCGCCATGCGCCAGGAAGTTCGTATGCTGTTGAGAACCTTTTCGCACGGCCGCAAGGAAACCTATGGAATGTCCCCACTGCTACCGGCAAATTAAGGCGGAGGCGAAAAGTTGTCCTGCGTGCGGCGGATATATTCCTCCCGGACAGCACTTGCTGGACGCGGCGGGGCTAACCGAGGGCGAGACACCGAAAACAGTAGCCACGGCGGCGAGTTCCCGAAGCGGCTGCTACGCTCCCCGACTTGCCAAGCTGGGCGATCGATTCAACGCGTTCGTGCTGGATACGATAGTCCTGTTTGGTCTCTTTGCCATGGCGGACGCATGGATATTCATGCGCTGGAGTTCATTCGACAACGCTGAACTGAGTCTCACTGCAGCATCGCTGCTCGCGGTGCTGATGACCAATGCAGCAATCTTCTTTATCTACACCTGCGTGTTGGAGGCGAGTTGCGGGGCCACGGTTGGAAAAGTGATCGTCGGCATCCGGGTGGTTCGAACCGGCCGTCGTGGTGCCTTGTCAGCGGCAGCAATTCGCAACCTGCTGCGCTTTGTGGATGCGGTCGGCTTGTACGTGATTGGCGCAATTGTGGCGGGCTGCTCGCCATGGCGACAGCGGCTGGGAGATCTTTCTGCCGGGACCATGGTGGTGGAAGAACAGTTCGGGACAGTTTCGAGAGTTGTCGCCACGGTTTTGACCGCTGCCGTACTGTGCGGGGCCGGCTGGGCGGTGCCAAGAATCTGCGCGCAAGAGAGTGCGAATCAACACCCCCCGTATTTGAACCAGGTAGTCGTGCGGGTGGGCAGAACTGACAGGACCGCATATTTCCGGGTGGCCCGGCTGCAGTTCGATGTGCAGCTTGAGCCCAAGCCAGTCACCACGGCGGCTCGCTGATTTTCCTTGTGTGCTAAGTTTGAAGCTCGAAGGGAGGACGCCATCCCATGTTCGTGCTTCGAATGAGAATCGTCGCGCGCGCAACCTTGTTGATGTTCTTCGCTCCCTGGCTGTTGGGTACGTGCGGACTTGCGGCTCAGGACGCTTCCGTCACCGAGATTACTCCCAACGTTCTGGTATTTTCGACGAGCACGGGGAATGTTATCTGTTCGGTCGGGGATGATGGTGCTCTACTGATCGGAACGCCCTCCGCCGCAAGCACAGCAGCGATCAGCAAAATTCTTGCGGAACGTACCAGTTCCGCGGCTCGTTATGTGGTGATCGCTCCGGAGGACCTGGCTCATTCCCACGGAGATGCGGGATGGGGCAAGCGCGGCGCTTTTGTGGCGATGCAAGAGAACGCGCTGCACCGGTTGGGAGGACACGTGATGGGCACTCCTCCACCGCTTGATTCCCATCTTGTGCAACTCCGGGTCGACCGCCCGCGCGTAGCCTTCTCCGAAGTGCTCACCTTCGATTTGAACGGAGAGGCCATTCACGTAGTACATCAGAAGCCGGGGTTCAGCGATGCCGATGCTCTCGTGCATTTTCACACTGCCAAGCTCGTGTATATGGGCGAGGTATTCCCCGGGGACGGTTATCCCATGATCGATCCTGCGCAAGGAGGCACGTTGGAAGGGTTGCTGACCACCATCGACCCGTGGACGGCTGATGCCACGTTCAAAGTGGTTCCGGCGCGGGGGGCAGTGAGCAATGGCCAAGGCTTGAAACAGTTTCACGACATGATCGTGACCGTTCGTGATCGGGTAAAGCGCGCGATGGAATCCGGCCGAAAAGAACCGGAGATTCTGGCCGAGCATCCCACGGCAGAATTCGACGCAAAATTTGGAAATGGGCGGGTGAAGGGGGACGAGTTTGTGCGCGAAGTTTATGCTGCCCTCGTCCCAAGTCTCGCAAACACGGCAAGAGCTGGGGCACCCACAGCGCAGTGAGCCGTAACTATCGGTGCGGGTTTACAGACTCGCGCTGCAATTGACCCATCTGCAGGTGATCCTAAACCTTCGTAATCTCGGCTGGGCGGGCTTTTTGCGCTACGGTAGGATTCCTTGCGCATTCGCCTATGTTCCCCAGACTTAGTCCCAAGCAAGACCGGCGTCATCGAAAACGCCAACTGCTGAATACTTCCGTGCGTGTGATTACGAAGCTGGGTGCCATGGACGCAGTTGGCATCAACATCAGCGAGGGAGGGATGGGGCTATTTACAGTGGCGCATCTGCCGGTAGGGTCACGAATCGAGGTGGAGTTTCATACCCCCGACGGCCCGCCCTCTTTGATGCGAATCCCGGGGACGGTGCGGCATCGCGCGCTGTATCTGTATGGCATCGAGTTTCACGGCAGCGACGCCGACGAATCGATCAGCGCGGAGCGAACTGCCGGCGTCCGCTCTCAGGCCTAGCCGTTCCGTCCTGCCTAGTCGATCCCGTGAATGCGCATGCTGACGAGTTGATCGATGCTCAGATCGTGAATTCCGCGCGAGCGCATGTCGCTGATGTATTCGGGAGTGACGTTGTGAATGCGCATGGCGATCAACTGGTCGGGATCGGGATGCTTGTAGCCGAGCGCCTGCACCTTGTCGATGAACTCCGGCGAAACCCCGTGAATGCGGAACGCAATCAGCTTCTCCAAATCAACGTGGTCATAACCGCGCTGCTTCATCTGCTGCATCCATTCCGGAGTCGCGCCATGGATTCGCATGGCAATCAACGTGTCTTCGTCCGGCGAATAGCCTGCCTGATGCAAGGCGCGCACCATTTGGGGAGTCACGCCATGGATGCGGAATGCGACTAGCTTGTCGCTCTCGGAAATGTTCAGGCCTTCCGCGCGCAGATCGTGGATGAACTGTGAATCGACTCGGAAGATACGAAAGGCGATGAGCTTGTCGGTATCGAGATCGCTGAGATGCTCGCCTTTCATCTGCTTGGCGAACTCGGCACTGACGTCTTGTACCGCCATCGCAAACTGCTTCTCTTCATCCACGTCAAACCCGAGCGACTTCATCTGTCGCGAGTAATTCGGATCAGGTTGAAAGTGGAAGAGTCCCGCGCCTTCGCCGTCTTTGAGAAAGCCCTCGCAATCGATCTTGCCCGCATCGCGAGTGATGGTGAAGTGAACGTCCTGCCGTCCCGGCTTCGAGAAGTCGACGCCCTGAAACGAAGTCATAGGCCAGTCGGTGCTGTGGTTCGATTGCCCGCCATGATGATGCTCGATCAGGGAGAACTCGACCTTGCCGGGAAGGTCCGACTTGCTGATGGTCCAATCGCCGCCGCGGACTTCCGCCGCGCGATTCTTGACCGCCGTGAATAGCACCAGGCAACCGAATACGATGAAAGCAAGAGTGCGACGCATTCTCATAACTGATCTCCGTACAAACGGTGTGTAGCGAGGACAATGTCGTTCGTCCAAGCAAAGGCGAACCGAACGTCAGGCTTAGAGATCCGCTTTCGAATCCAGAATTCCCGATTGACGGAGGCGGATTAATTTATCCAGGCTCAAGTCTTTGAAGCCATGCTGCCGGGCGCGAGCGATGAACTCGGGCGTAACATCCTGCACCTTGGCATTGATGATGTCGTTGATGCTGGGATGGAATCCCGCCGCTTGCAACGCCTTGATGTATTCCGGAGTGACATCCTGCACTTTCATGGAGATCACCTGGTCAGACGACGGCGTGAGACCAAGAGCCTTGATGTCGCGCACGTATTCTGGCGTGACGTCCTGCACACGCATCGAGATCAGGTTGTTCGCATTCACATCCATGCCCTGCTCGCGCATGCTCTTGAGATATTCCGGAGTGACGTCCTGAACCTTCATCGAGATCACTTGATCTGCGGTTAAGGTCAGACCTGCGGCGCGAAGCCCACGCACATACTCCGGGGTGACGCCCTGCACCTTCAGGGCAACCAGGCGGTCGATATCAGGATCGATGCCCGCTTCCTTGAGGCCGCGATAGTATTCCGCGTCAGCGCCCTGCACTTTCAGGCCGATCAGCTGGTCCACGCTGGGATTCAGGCCCGCAGCACGAAAATCGCGCACGTACTCTGGAGTCACGCCCTGGACGCGCATGCCAATCAACTTTTCCGCATCGGGATGTAGACCTTGCTCCTGCAGGCCGCGAACGTATTCGGGAGTGACGTCCTGGATTTTCAGGGCGATGAGCGTGTCGACGCTCAAGTCGGTAAGACCTGCATCCTTGAGGCCATCGACGTAACTGGTGGTTGTGGTGGTCTCAGTATGCGTTCTGGTGCTTGTCTTTGTTTTTGTGTCGATGGTCTGCGATACCGAGGGCGAGGGCTTGGCAGTGCCAGCGTTCTTATCCGCGGATTCAGAGACTGCCTGCAGCCGGGAATTCGCGCGCGCCGTCGCAGGATGGGCGAGATTGAGTAGTGCATTTCCTGCGACCAGCGCTGCGCTAAGGCACAGCAGGCTCCCTATCAAGCCGATGCCGCGCATTCCCGCTCGAAGTGTCTTCAGCCCGAGAACGCGCATAATGCGGTCGGTGAGCGGGCCGCGATTGGCGGCCATGGCGAAAACCGGAGCGCTGCGCAATTCCTCCATCAAGGTCAGGGCGCGGGCATACTCCACTGCGTCGCCGCAGAGAGAGACGGCGATGTCATCGCAGCAGTGCTCGCGTTCCGAGCGGATACGCTTGTTCAGCCACCAAACCGCAGGATGGTAGAAAAGCAAGGTCTCAAGGCAAACCTGGAAGACATTCACGAAAGCATCCAGACGCTGAATGTGCGCCAGTTCGTGCGCGATTACGGCCTGAAGCTGATCTTCGGACAAGCCCGTCAGCGCGGTGGCGGGGAGGAACACGACTGGGCGAAACCAGCCAATCACCGCAGGAGCCTGCAGCCACTTGCACTCGCAATACTGAATGGTGCGGGAGATGCCGAGCTGATCCTGCAGCGTGTAGCAGATCTCGAGTACACGCTCGCCTACTACCGATGCGCGCTTGCGCCGCTCGCGTTCCAGCAGCAGAAAGCCTCCCGCGGAACGCAGGCTAAAGATGGCTACGCCGAAAAGCCAGGCCTGGACCAGCCAGGCAATCGCGTCGGAGGACGAGACTCGCAGGGTCTGGCTCGGAATCGTGGGGCTTGTGCTGGTCGCGAGTGGCCATGCTGCGGAAACCAGCGGGGTGGAATTTCTGGCGTTCGAAGGAACATCTGTGTGCTGCAGATACGAGAATGTCGCCAGCGGGGCGAGCGACATGAGCACCAGCACCGAAACGCCGACGACATATCGCGCTGAACTGCGTTGAAAAAGCGCCATCAGAACGGCAGCCAAGGCCGCGAGAGCAGTTCCCTGCCACAGAAAATGGAGAAGAGACCAGCCTAAGGCGTGCATAGCGTGGGGAGAGAGCCAGTGTGGAATGGCGGTAATCATCGGCGGTTCCTTTCGTAATCGTCGAGCAGCCGGCGCAACTCTTCAACCTCCTCGCGCGAGGCTTTGCGTCCGGCAAGGGCGTGCATCATGAGCTGGCTAGCCGATCCTTCGAACACCCTCTGCAGCATATCGCCGGCGAGCTGGCGTTTGGTCTGCTCGGCGGGCAGCCCTGCTTCATAGACGTGCGCCCGCTGGGATTCGTTTCGCCGGACCGTGCCTTTGGCCGTCATAATCTGCAGCAGCTTCAAAACCGTGGTGTAGCCCAGAGACCTCTTTTCGCTGAGTGCTTCATGCACCTCGCGCACTGTAGACGGGCCGCGAGACCAGAGAACACGCAGGATTTCGAGTTCCGAAGCCGTGGGCTTCTGCGGAGAGTGCGTCATGAGCAGGACCATACTACGAAGATATTCGTAGTGTCAACGAAAATCTTCGTAGTGGGGTAAGAAATTTGGGAGACAGATCGTGAGACGAGGCAATTCTCAGTGGCCGGATCGTCCATTTGATTCCGGACGCGGGTGCGAGTAGATTGGTCTGTCCTATGACATCCACCCAGGACATTCCAGGAGATTTTTCCAATGCTGAAACGATTTAGTGTAGGTATTTTTCTGCTCGTGGGTCTAGTCACGGTCGCGTATGCGGCGGACGAAAATCAGAATGCCTGCAAGGGCGATCCCAACCAGTGGCGTCAACTGTTCGACGGCAAAGACTTGAATGGCTGGAAACATGTCGGCCCTGGCGGGGATACCGTGGAAGATGGATTGATTCACACGCATGGCGGAATGGGGCTGCTCTACTGGACGGGCGGCAAGATCGGAAACTGCGTGATTCATGTCGTTTACAAGATGCGAGACGAGAATGACAATTCTGGCGTATTCATCCGCATCCCGGTAGAGCCTCGCGAAGAGTGGATGCCGGTGCACTATGGCTACGAAGTACAGATTGACAATCATCCCGAGAAATCCAACGAGGATGAGTATCACGAGACCGGGATGATTTACTCGCTAACCAAACCACTGGTGAAGAACGCGTGGAAGCCGGGGCCCGAGTGGAACACGATGGAGATCACTCTGGATGGGCCGCGCACGGTTGTCACGGTTAACGGGAAGAAGGTGACGGATTATAAAGAGGGCGATCCGGTGCCGGAGAGGAAATTTGACTTCGAGCCGCAGCACGGAACGCGTCCGAATTTCGGGTGGTTCGGGCTGCAGAATCACAGCGACAACGACATTGTGTTCTTTAAAGAAGTGGCGATTAAGCCTTTGAAAAAGTAGATGGGCACAAACAGGTCGCAGTCAACTCAACCGGAGGGATTGGAATGAAACGCATTTTTTCGCGACGTGCGTTCTTGAAAGGCAGTGCGGCGGCAGCCGGCGGAGTAGCGCTTTCAAAGACGGTGTTACTGGAGGCGAAAGCATTTCCGCGGGCGGTTGCACCAAGCGACCGCGTTCGCTTTGGGATGGTCGGCATCGGCATGCAGGGATCCGGGCTGCTGGGAATGGCAATAACGATTCCCGGAGTCGAGTGCGTGGGAGCGGCTGACTTATATGACGGGCGGCACACTCTGGCCAAGGAAATCACCGGCAATCCGAATTTACCCACGAGCCGGGAGTACAAGCAACTGCTGGATCGCAAGGACATCGATTGCATCGTGGCGGCGGTGCCGGATCACTGGCATCGGCGAGTGGTAGTGGACGCCTGCAATGCAGGCAAGGACATCTATTGCGAGAAGCCGATGTCGCACAACGTCCCGGATGGGCTGGCGATGGTGGAGGCTTCGCAAAAAAATAATCGCATCGTGCAGATCGGATCGCAGCGCGTCAGTTCCGTGCTCTGCGAAACGGCGCGCGATCTGTATCAGAAGGGCACCATCGGCGACATCGAGATGGTGGAGCTTACGTTGGGCAGAAATGATCCGACCGGGGCCTGGGAGTATCCGCCACCTCCGGATCTGTCACCACAAAATTTGGATTGGGACCGGTGGTTGAATGATGCTCCGAAGATTCCGTTCAACCCGCTGCATTTCGCGCGCTGGCGCTGCTGGAGGGCGTATGGAACGGGAGTTGCGGGCGACTTGATGGTTCACCTCATAAGCGGCATGCTGGTCACGTTGGGCTGGAACGAAATTCCCAAGTCTGCGACTGCGATGGGCGGCATCTTCCGGTTCAAAGATGGACGGGACATGCCGGACTTCCACACTGTTCTATTCGATTATCACGGCATCCCGGTTTATGTGCGGCTGGATCTTGGCTGCGAGACGCCGGAACTGGCTCGCTTCATGGGTCCCAAGGGCATTCTCGACGCGGGCGAGTTCGACCTGAAGCACTACTTCCAGCCGGGCACCGATCTAGCGCCGAGCTATTACGCCAACAGTTTCCCGGCGAAGATGCGCGACGCTTATTTCAAACAGTGGCATGAGGAGCACGATCCGCCGCTGGGCAAGGAACCCGAGTACCTGGATACGTTCTACAAGGGGCACGACTGGGACGATATGCGTCCGCATCTCAACGTATTCTTCCAGGCCGTGAAGTCGCGCAAGGACGTTACCGAGAACGCGGTGTTCGGCAATCATGCGGCGATCGCTTGCCACATGGCGAATGAGTCGTACTTCCGCGGCGGCAAGCCTGTCACCTGGGACGAGGCCTCGAAAACAATTAAGTCCTAAGCATGGA
>Ga0207695_10007198_pt1 | contig 14229 bp, 13 predicted proteins | sample KBSC54metaG_FD_184354 | JGI IMG/M metagenome (GOLD analysis project Ga0207695, IMG submission 184354) | Corn rhizosphere microbial communities from Kellogg Biological Station, Michigan, USA - KBS C5-4 metaG (SPAdes) (version 2) | ecosystem: Host-associated > Plants > Roots > Rhizosphere > Soil... | reverse complement strand
TGATCGCCGTCAGCCGGCGCTTCGGCAGCGCGACGCTCACGTCCTTCAGGTTGTTCACGCGCGCGCCGTGGACGCGGATCACGTCATGGCTGTCGGCGAGGGGCGGCGTGCGCCCCTCGCCGACGGTGCGCTTCCCGGCCGTCGCGCTCATCGATCCTGCAGCAGCCCAAGGACGTTGCCGTCCGGGTCGGTGACGGTGGCGACGAGGCGGCCGCCGCCGACGTCGTGCGCGGGCTCCTTGACGGCCGCTCCCGCGGCGGTCACCTCGGCCAGCTTGGCCTCGATGTCGGCCACGTGCCAGTAGGCCACGGGCGAGGTCATGCCCTGGGGGCCGCCGCCGGGGACGAGCCCGATCTGCTGGCCCTCGGCCTGGAACCCGACGTAGTACTCGGAATCGGCCTGCGGGGCCGTGCCGAGCAGCGCGGCGTAGATCGGCTTGGACTTCGCCAGGTCGGTGACGGGGTGCAGGACGGTCTGGATCCCCTGGGTGGTGGCTGTGTCGGCCATGGTCGCTCCTCCGTTCTCGTGGGTGATGGTGTCCATGGCGGTCACCGTACCCACGGCCACGCGGCCCGCGCTTCTCGATTCCTGACCGGCTGCGGCCGGGCGCTCAGCCGGCGCCGTTCGGCAGCAGGTTCGGGCCGAGCACGATGGCGACGCCGTCGGTCTGGGTGGACAGCACGCCGGGCGCGTTGGCGATCGGCACCGGCGGCGGCAGCCCCAGCCTCCGAGCCACGACCTTCGCCTGCGACAGCTTGCCCGGCACGTAGACCACGATCGTGGACTGGGTCTCGTGCGACGCGTCGGCGACGCTGACGACGTGCCATCCGGCCGCGCGCAGCTGGGACTGGGCGGTCGCGGCCGCGTTCGCGCCGCCGAAGCCGTTCAGCACCGTGAGCGGGATCTGTTTCCACGGCGCCTTCGCGTGCTTGGCCGGCACCGTGCCCGTGCCGCCGGGCGGGGTCGTCCCCTTCGCGGTCGCCGGGGTATGGTGGGTGGGCGGGGTCGTCGTCGCCGAGCTGCCGCCCGACGCGCTCTGCAGCACCCAGCCGAAGATGAAGAGCGCCGCCACGAGGGCGACCACGGCGCCGACGCGCGCGGCCGGGATACGCGGCCGCCTCGCTCTGATCCCCTGGGCCTCGAGGCGGCGGGCGAACCAGTCGTCCAGCCCCTCGTCGCCGCGGGGAGGATCGAACGGGGGCTCCCCTCCGGTGCGCCCGCCCGGTGTCCGCAACTCGGCCATTGTCCACCAGAACGTTACACGCCTCGTAGGATCCTCCTGCGTGGCCTGCGAGATGATCGACACCTGGGTGGCCGAGGGCGACGCGGCCGCAGTTGGCGCAGCCGTCGTCGGCCCGGACGGGATCCGCGAGTCGCGCCTGGCCGGCGGCGCCCGGCCGGACTCGCTGTTCGCGCTTGCCTCGCTCACGAAGCCGCTCGTCGCGGTGGCGGTGCTGGTCGCCGCCGAGGAGGGCTCGATCGATCTGGACGCGCCGGTCGCCGAGCACCTCGAGCAGTACCGCGCGCCCGACCGCCGCGCGATCACGCCGCGCCACCTGCTCTCGCACGCGTCGGGCCTGCCCGAGGCCGGGCCCGTGGGCGTCTCGGCGGTCGACGTCGAGCCGGTGCGACCGCCCGCGACCCGCCGCGTCTACTCGAACGAGGGCTACGCCGTGCTCGGGGCGCTGCTCGCGGCCGTGACCGGCATCGGCCACGCCGACTACGTGCGGGCCGCGGTGCTCGAACCGCTCGGGATGGACGCATACCTCGGCCTGCCCGAGCCGGAGTCCGGCCGCGCGCTGGACGTCCGCGAGCCGGGACTGTGGCGGCCGGGCCTGCCGCTCTTCAACTCGCGCGAGTGGCGCGGGCGGGCCACGGCCGCCGGCGGGGCGTTCGCGACCTGTGCCGCCTATGCGCGCTTCGTGCAGCTCCTGCTCGCGCGGGGCGCGCCTCTGCTGGCGGCCGAGACCTTCGCCGAGCTGGCCGAGGTGCAGTACCCGGGCCTGGCCGGGGGCATCGAGTCGTTCCGCACCTGGGAGGTGGCCGACTGGGGGCTCGGCTGCGACATCCGCGACGGCAAGGACGGCCACTGGTCGGGGACGCGGACGTCGCCGGCGACGCTCTCGCACTTCGGCGCGGCGGGGACGCTCATGTGGGCCGACCCGGAGGCGGGCGTCGGGCTCGTCTGCCTCGCCAACCGCGGCACCTACTCCGGCTGGATGATGCGCCCGGGCCGCTGGCCGGACCTCTCCGACCGCGTGATCGCCGAGGCCGGATGAGGGACTGGCGCCACTGCCCCCGCTGCGCGGCGGATCTCGAGCGGCGGGTGCCGGCGGGCGACGACGAGGAGCGTCTGCTCTGCCCGGCCTGCGGCCTGGTGCTCTACGAGAACCCGGCGCCGACGGCCGGCGCGATCGTGGACGACGGGGACGGCCGGATCATGCTCGTGCGGCGGGCGATCGAGCCGTTCAAGGGCAAGTGGGACGTCCCGGGCGGCTTCATCAAGCCCGGCGAGGATGGGACGGACGCGGTGCGCCGCGAGCTCGCCGAGGAGCTCGGCGTCGAGGTGCTCGTCGGCGCCGCGGCCTGGGTCATCGCGGACACCTACGGGGCGGAGGGCGCGCCCACGCTCAACATCTTCTACCTGGCTCGGATCGTGAGCGGCGAGCCGGCGCCCGCCGACGACGTCGCCGAGATCGCCTGGTTCGGCCCGGACGGCCTCCCGCCGGCGTCCGAGATCGCCTTCGCCTGCGTCCGCGACGTGCTCGCGCGCCGGCGCCGCGGGCAGTCGGAGGCAGGATCTGGAATTGTCAATGAAGCGTAAAGCTCGCCGCGCGCGCGTCGATTACCGGACCGGCAGCGCCCCGGGCGAAAGGAGTTCGGTTCCCGAGGCGGAAAACGCGTCAGCCGGGCCGGGTGCCCGGAGGAAGCGATCATGGACGAGCTGTACGACAAGCATGTGGAGATCGACGAGCGCTGGCTCACCGAGTGGTTCGAGTTCGGCTTTGCCGAGATGTCGAGCTACCTGGCCAAGCACGCGGCGTTCGACGACTTCTGCGACCAGCACGAGCTTGACTGATCGCACCCCCGGCATCTTCCTCGGCCTCCTCCGGCGAGCGGGACGGCCGTTGCGGAGCCGCGGAATAGAATCCGCGGATGCCGCCGTTCGAGCCCGTCCCCAAGCAGCCTGACCACATCGGTCTCGAGCACCGCGTGCTCGAGCGCTGGGAAAGCGAGCGCACGTTCGAGACGCTCCGCGACCGCAATCGCGGCGGCGAGCCGTTCAGCTTCATCGACGGCCCCATCACCGCCAACAACCCGATGGGCGTCCACCACGGCTGGGGACGCACCCTGAAGGACGTCTGGCAGCGCTACTACGCGATGCAGGGCTACGACCTGCTCTACCAGAACGGCTTCGACTGCCAGGGGCTGTGGGTCGAGGTGGGCGTCGAGAAGGAGCTCGGCCTGAACTCGAAGCGCGAGATCGAGGGCTACGGGCTCGACCGCTTCGCCCGCGCCTGCCGCGACCGCGTCGCCCACTACGCCGGCGAGCTCACCGAGCAGTCGAAGCGGCTCGGCCAGTGGATGGACTGGGAGCGGTCGTACTACACGATGACCGACCCCAACATCGGCTACATCTGGGGCTTCCTGAAGGAGTGCCACGAGCGTGGCTGGCTCTATCGCGGCCACCGCTCGATGCCGTGGTGCCCGCGCTGCGGGACGTCGCTCTCCCAGCACGAGCTGATCGACTCCTACAAGGACCTGACCCACCCGTCGCTGCACGTGCGCCTGCCGCTCAAGGGCCGCGAGCGCGAGTACCTGGTGGTGTGGACGACGACGCCGTGGACGCTGCCCGCGAACGTGGCCGCCGCGGTGCGGCCGGACGCCGACTACGTGCGCGTGGAGACGGCGGCGGGGATCGCCTACGTCGCCGCCGACCGGCTCGAGGCCAGCCCGATCTCGGGCCGGGTGCTGGGCAAGCTGCGCGGTTCCGAGCTCGTCGGCCTCACCTACACGGCCCCGTTCGAGGAGCTGCCCGCCCAGGAGGGCTTCGAGAATCGCGTCGTCGCCTGGGAGGACGTGTCGATGGACGAGGGCACCGGCATCGTCCACATCGCCCCGGGCTGCGGCGAGGAGGACTTCGAGCTCGGCCGCCGCGAGGAGCTCGCGACGCTGATCCCGGTCGACGAGGCCGGCGCCTTCGTGCAGGAGTACGGGTGGCTCCACGGCCACGTCACCGCCGAGGCGGCGCAGATGATCGTCGACGACCTGGGCCAGCGCGGCCGCCTGGTCGCAGACGGTGAGATCACGCACCGCTACCCCGTCTGCTGGCGCTGCGGCACCGAGCTGATCTATCGCCTCGTCGACGAGTGGTTCATCCGCTGCGAGGAGATCCGCCAGCCGATGATCGAGGCCGCCCGCGGAGTGGAGTGGACGCCGCGCCGGTACGGCAAGCGGATGGAGGACTGGCTCGTCAACATGGGCGACTGGTGCATCAGCCGCAAGCGCTACTGGGGGCTGCCGCTGCCGTTCTACTTCTGCGAGCACGGCCACATGACCGTCGTGGGGTCGCGGGCCGACCTCGAGGAGCGGGCGCTGCGCGGCATGGACAAGGTCGAGGAGCTGCACCGGCCCTGGATCGACGAGGTGGTCATCCGCTGCGGCGAGTGCGACGCCGAGGCGCATCGCCTGCCCGACGTCGGCGACTGCTGGCTCGACGCCGGCATCGTCCCGTTCTCGACGCTCGGCTGGCGAAACGACACGTTCGTCGAGGCCGGCTACGCCGCCGGCGCGGGCGTCGGCGTCACGATCGCCGACCTGCCCGACCACGCCAACTGGGAGCGCTGGTACCCGGCCACGTGGGTGTCGGAGATGCGCGAGCAGATCCGGCTCTGGTTCTACTCGATGCTCTTCATGGGCGTCGTCCTCGACGGCCGCGCGCCCTACCGCAAGGTGCTCACGTACGAGAAGGTGAACGACGAGACCGGCCGGCCCATGCACAAGTCGTGGGGCAACGCGATCTGGTTCGAGGACGCGATCGAGGACATGGGCGCCGACGTCATGCGGTGGATGTACGCCGGCCAGCAGCCCGCCCAGAACCTGAACTTCGGCTACGGCCCGGCGGGCGAGGTGAAGCGGCGCCTGCTGACGCTCTGGAACACGTACTCGTTCTTCGTCCTCTACGCCAACGTCGAGGGCTTCACGCCCCGCTACGACCTGCTCGAGACCGGCCCCGACCCGGCCACGGCGCGACCGCTCGACCGCTGGCTCACCGCTCGCACCCAGTGGCTTGTCGGGGAGTGCCGGGCGGCGCTCGACGCCTGGGACTCGCCGCGGCTCGTGCGCGCCTTCGAGACGTTCCTGGACGATCTCTCCAACTGGTACGTGCGGCTGTCGCGGACGCGCTTCTGGCGCTCGGACGACCCGGCCGACACGAGGGCCGCGTTCGAGGCGCTCTGGTACGCCCTCGTGCAGGCGATCCGCTGCGTGTCGCCGGTGATGCCGTTCCTGGCCGACGAGATGTGGCAGAACCTCGTCCGCGGCGTCTGCCCGGACGCTCCGGCGGGCGTCCACCTGGCCGGCTACCCGGAGGTGCGCGACGAGCTGGCCGACTCCCAGCTGGTGGCGGCGATGGACACGGTGCGGGCGGTCGTTCGGCTCGGCTTCCGCAGCCGCGACGAGGCGCACATCAAGCTGCGCCAGCCGTTGCGCGAGGTGATCGTCGCGACCGACGACCCGGTCCGCCGCGGCCACATCGCCGAGCACGTCGAGCTGGTCGCCGCCGAGCTCGGCGTGAAGGGGGTGCGGCTGACGACCTCGGCGGAGGAGTTCGCCCAGGTCGAAGTCATGCCGCTGCTCAAGCTGCTCGGCCCCAAGTACGGGCGCGAGCTGGCGGTCATCCGCGGCCTCCTGCGCGAGGGCGAGTTCGAGCTCACGGACGGCCGCGTGCACGTCGGCGACTGGGTGCTCGAGCCGGGCGAGTACGAGCTGCGGGCGCGCGCCCGCGAGGGCTTCGCCGTCGCAGACGGCGACGGCTTCGCCGTGGCGCTCGACACCGAGATCACGCCGGAGCTTCGGCTCGAGGGCGTCGTCCGCGACGTGATCCGCACGATCCAGAAGATGCGCCAGGACGCCGGCTTCGAGGTCACCGACCGGATCCGGATCACGTTCCCGGAGAACGACGGGGAGGTCAGCCGCGCCTTCGCCGAGCACGGCGAGTGGATCGCGTCCGAGACCCTCGCGGTCGCGGTCGAGCCCGGCGCCGAGCTCGCCGTCTCCCGGGCCTAGCTGTCACCGCCGGCCCGGGGACAGTCCCCACGGCCACCAGCTACCTGGGGTCAGACCCCACCCTGGTTGGTGCTCCGTGGTCGGTGGGGTCTGACCCCTGAATTGCTCCATCTACTCCACCTTGGTGGGCGCACGGGTGGTGTTCCGTCGCGGCTGGAGATGGAGCCGGCCAAAGGCCAGACTGTCTGACCCTGGGGTCTTCGCGACTCCCCCGGGCGGGGGACTGACGCGTACCCGTTAAAGGCGCAAACTGGTACTAGCACGATTGCAGTCGTGCAATCCGTCGCCACCCCCCAGGAGAGGATCCCATCGTCATGTCCCGAGCCCGCCGGGCACTGGTCCCCGTGGTCGCGCTCGCGAGCCTGCTCCTGCAGGCCTCGACGGCTGCAGCGACCCTCGCTCCGGCGCCGGCCTCACCCTGGGCCACCGCGAACGGCCGCGTCCTCGCGATCGTGCGCGTGAACAACGTCGTCTACGTCGGCGGCAAGTTCACCCAGATGGTCGACACGAACGGCACCGTGCTCGCGCGGAACCACCTCGCGGCCGTGTCGGCGACCGACGGCCATGTGCTGCCGTGGAACCCGGGCGCGAACGGGGCGGTGCGCTCGATGACCGTATCTGTCGACGGCAAGACGGTCTACATCGGCGGCGACTTCACCTCGCTCGGCGGCAAGGCCCGCGCTCACGCGGCCGCGATGGCCACGATCGCGCCGACCGATCTGACGTCCACCGGCACCGTGCGGCCATGGGTCGCCAACACCGACGGGATCGTCTACGCGGTGACCCAGATCGGGCCGCGCGTGTACCTCGGCGGGGCCTTCCTGCACGTGGGCGGGCACGGCCGGCCGCGGCTCGCATCCGTGTCGGCGGCGACCGGCGCGCTCACGGCGTGGCACCCCAAGGTCGACGGTGCCGTGCGGGCGCTCCTGCCCGCCGCCGGGGGCTCGACGCTCTTCGTCGGCGGCTCGTTCCACCACGTGAACACGGCGGACGTCGCTCACCTGGCCTCGATCGACCCTGTCCAGAACCGCCTGCACCCCTGGCGCTCCCACACCCGCGACACGATCCTGGCGTTCGCCGAGAACGGCAGGTACCTCTACGCCGGCGACCGCGGCGGCGGCGGTCACGTCCGCTCCTTCGTGCTCTCGACGGGCAAGCTGCGCTGGACGGAGACGACCAACGGCAACGTGAACACCGTCGCGCTGGTCGGCTCGGGCGCCTCGCAGCAGCTCGTGCTCGGCGGCCACTTCACCAAGGTCGGCGCGTGGGTGCGGCACAAGGTGGCGATCATCAGCCCGATCACGGGCCTCGTCGACCACTCGCCGGGTGCCTGGCACCCGGCGGCCGCCGGCTCCGACCTCGGCGTCTACTCCGAGCTCGCCTACGGCCAGCACGTCTACTTCGGGGGCGACTTCCTCGAGTGGCAGGTGCACCCGGGCGTCGTCGAGCAGGACCACCTGGCCGTGTTCTCGACCACCGCCGCGGCCGACACGACGCCGCCGGTCGTGACCGCGCCCGTGGCGAGCATCGCCAACGGCGCCACCCTCGGCGCGTCGAAGGTGCCGCTGCGGCTGACGTGGAGGGCGGCCGACGCGGCCAGCGGCGTCTGCCGCTCCACGGTGGCCCGCCGCTTCGCCGCCAACCCGTTCGCGGCGGTGCCGCTGACGCTCGCCACCGTGCGGTCGGCGTCGACGCAGGCCACGCCCGCGTCGAAGGCCTACCTGTTCTCGGCGTCCGCGAGCGACTGCTCCGACCTGGCCTCCGCCACGGCGACCTCGGCCCCCGTCCACCTCCTCGCCTACCAGAACTCGAGCCCCGCGATCGTCTACCGTGGCGGCTGGAGCCCCCTGCGCGCCCGCGCCGCCTACGGCGGATCGGTGCGGCGCACGAGCCGGGCGGGCGCCACCGCAACGCTGCGATTCACGGGCCGCGACATCGCCTGGGTCGCGTCGAAGACGCCCGCGAGCGGGAGCACCCGCGTCCTGATCGACGGGAAGGCGGTCGCGATCGTGCACCTGCGCGCGACGACTGCGATCCAGCGCCGGGTGGTCTTCACCCGCAGCTGGGCGACCGCCGGGACGCACACGATCCGGATCGTCGGCCTGGGCACGCGCTCACACCCGCAGGTCTCCCTCGACGCCCTGCTCGTCCTGCGATAGGAGTCCGGCCGTAGGATCCGGGCAGGATGCCGGAGACGGATCGCTGGGCGAGCTGGCTGGCGGAGCGCCGATTCGGAGGCGACCGGGAGACGCGTGATGCGCTTTTCGCGGAGGTGCTCCATCCCATCCGCGACCGGGTGCTCGACGGAGCCGAGCCCTTGTCGGGCCGCCGCGTGCTTGACGTGGGCTGCGGTGAGGGGTTGATCGGTTTCGGGGCGCTCGAGCGAGGCGCGGGAGCGGTTGTCTTCTCGGACATCTCGGCGGACGTCCTCCGCGAGTGCGAGCGACGCGCCGACGCGGCGGGCGTGCTCGACCGTTGCGACCTCGTCCGGTGTTCGGTGGACGACCTCGAACCGCTCCGGTCGGCGTCCGTCGACGTGGTCGTCGCCCGGTCGGTCCTGATCTACGTGGCCGCCAAGCGGGCGTGTTTCCGCGAGTTCCACCGGGTGCTCGCACCTGGTGGGCGACTCTCGCTGTTCGAGCCGATCAACCGGTTCGCCCGGGTGGAGTGGACCGGGAACCGCATGTTCGGCGTGGACGTCACGCCGGTGGCGGACGCGATCGAGAAGATCAGAGCGGTGTATCACGATGCCGTCCCGCCGCAGACGGATCCGATGTTGGACTTCGATGAGCGCGACCTCGTCGCGCTGGCCCAGGAGGTGGGGTTCGGCGAGGTGGAGCTCACGCTGACTGCCGAGATCCGCGCCGCCGACCCGGTGCCATGGGATGTTTTCGTGCGGACGGCTCCCAACCCGAACGTGCCGACCCTCGCCGAGGCGATGGACGCCGCCCTCACTGCCTCGGATCGAGACAGGGTGGTTGCACATATGCGGCCGCTGGTCGAATCGGGCTACGCGACGTGGCGCATGGCTCACGCCTACCTTCGGGCCAGGCGCTAGTGCTCCGTCCCGAAAGTCTCTCGCGCTCGGGCGGCTGCAAATCGTCGCCTGGCTGTGTCCTCGGTCGCCCCGATATCGTCAATATCGGGGCTCCCTGCGTCCTTGCCATGCTCGATTTTCGCTCGCCCGATCATCAAGGAACCTCCGGAACGGAGCACTAGGAGCCGACGGCGCGGCGCAGCTCGGTCGGGAGCGTGAAGTGCACGTCCTCCGGCTCGGCATGCTGGGCCTCGACGTGCTCGACGCCCAGCTTGCGGAAGTGGGCGATCACGCCGTCGACGAGCGTCTCGGGCGCGGAGGCGCCGGAGGTGATGCCGACGGTCTCGACCCCTTCGAGCCACGCCGGGTCGATGTCGCGCTCGTCGTCGATCAGGTGGGCCGGCACGCCCAGCTCGCGCGTCACCTCGACCAGGCGGTTCGAGTTGGACGAGTTCTGCGACCCGATCACGAGCACCAGGTCGACGACCGTCGCCAGCCGCTTGACGGCGTTCTGGCGGTTCTGGGTGGCGTAGCAGATGTCGTCGCGCTTCGGCCCGATGGCGGCCGGGTAGCGGCGGCGCAGGGCCGCGATGATCTCGACGGTCTCGTCGACCGAGAGCGTCGTCTGGGTGATGTAGGCGACCCGCTCGGGATCGGGCACGTCGAGCACCTCGACGTCGGCGATCGACTCGACCAGGCGGATCGCCTGGGGCGCCTCGCCCATCGTCCCGATCACCTCCTCGTGGCCGGCGTGGCCGACGAGGACGATCGTGTAGCCGCGGGCGGCGAACCGGCGGGCCTCGGCGTGCACCTTCGTGACGAGGGGACAGGTCGCGTCGAGCACCTGCAGGTTGCGCTGGGCGCTGCGCCGGTGCACCTCCGGGGCGACGCCGTGGGCGGAGAGCACCAGCACGGCGCCGGGCGGGACGTCCTCCTCGGTCTCGACGAAGACGGCGCCCCGGCCGGTCAGCTCCGAGACCACGTGGCGGTTGTGCACGATCTCGCGGCGGACGTACACGGGCGGCCCGAAGTGGTCGAGGGCCCGCTCCACCGTGTCGACGGCACGGTCGACTCCGGCGCAGTATCCGCGGGGTGAGGCGAGCACGACCTTGCTGGGCGCCATGCGCCCTATGGTACTGACTACCTGTGACCCCAGTCGGCGGTCCACACCGCGGCGCCGGCGTGGCCCAGGAACCGGCCCTGTGCACGGCCGATGCCGACGAACCGGAACAGCGGCGAGAGCAGGATCGCGCGGTGCTCGGGACTGTGCATCCACATCTGCACGACGCCGGCGGGCGTGGCATCGAACCCGGTGCCCCAGGCCAGCGTCTCGCCGGCCTGCCAGTAGCCGTAGGTGAGGAAGCCGGAGCTCAGAATGCGGCCGTAGAGCGTGGAGCCCCAGGGGCTCGTGTGGGCGAAGTAGCGGTGGACGAGCATGTCGTTCGAGTGGTGCCGGGCGGCCCAGTGCAGCCGCGGCGAGGGGACGACCGGGCGCAGGCCGTGGGAGCGGCGGACGCTGTTGATCGCCTGGAACAGCGGGTACCAGGGCGTGGTTGCGGCGCGGGCCGTGGCCGTGCCGAGGCCGGCGGCCAGGGCGAGGGTCGCGAGGACGACGATCAGGCGACGGCTCATGCCGTCAGTGATCGGCGGCCCCGGCGGGGGGATTAGAAAAGGATCTGTAAAACGTCAGGTCGTAGAGGCGCCGCGAAGCAGCCGGTCGACTCGACGGAGGATCGCCGGCGCGCCCCGCCACCGGTGCGGGAGCGGGAGGCGGAGACCACCGGTGTCCGCGATCGACCGGGCGGGTCGAGGAGTCGAGCCCTGTGGGAGTGGTCGTCCGAACGCCCGAGGCACGGAGACTGTCAGCGCCAGGGCGACACCCGAGGCGATTACGAGGAGGACCGTCACACGGCGATCACGTCCCGACGGGGCCAGGCCCCGTCACCGGGTAAAACGTCAGGTCGCGTGAATAGACGGGGTCTGACCCCGTTTGTTCAGCTGTCGCGGATCGCGACCCGCGTTCCGAGCGTCGCGAACTTCCACACCACCTGGGCGTCGCCGTCGGCGATCCGGATGCATCCGTGCGAGGCCGGGACGCCGGGGACGTCCGGGTACTCGTGGAACGCGAACCCGCCGGTGAAGTAGTCGGCGTAGGGGAGCCACACGTCGAACAGCGTCGACCACGACATGATCTCCTTGCGGTAGATGTGGAAGATCCCGTCGGGCGTGAAGTGGCCCGGGCCGGCCGTGGAGACGTGGATGGCGCGCTTGACGTGGCCGAGCTTGCCGATCAGGAGCAGCACCTGGCGCGCCTTGTGGACTTCCATGTGCTTGTGCTTGTGTCCCCAGGAGACCGGGATCTGGGCGTGCTTGAGGGCCTGGTAGGTGGCCGTGCCGGCGACGCCGTCGCGGGGCAGGCCGACCCAGCCCTGGAACGCCATGACCGCCTGGATCGTGCGGTTGCCGTAGTTGCCGGTCGCGAGGCCCGGAGCCAGGTACCTGAGCCTGATCAGCTTGAGCTGCAGGGCCTTGACGATGTTCGAGGACGACGCGGGCGTGACCTGCGTCGTGGCGGCCGATGCGGCCGGCGCCGCCACCGCGAGCAGGGCTCCGGTGGCGAGGGTGGCGAGAACGAGACGGCGGATCATGGGCAGATGATACGGGAGCGCTGGACGCCGACGGTGTGCGAACCTGTGACGGTCCTGTATCAGCGCCCGGCGCCGGCGTTGAACGCCACCAGGCGCGGCCGCGAGCCCAGCTCGATGGTCGCCCAGTGGCAGTTCGCGAGCCACATGCGCCGGTGGGCGGCCGGGTCGGCGCCGAGGACGACGCTCGCGACCAGCACGCGCGTGAGCGAGCCGTGCGTGGCCGCCAACGTCGTGCCCGGCAGGTCGCACACGGATGCGAAGAACGCTGCGGCCCGGTCGCGGGCCGCGGCCAGCGTCTCGGCGCCTTCGGGCGCGACCGGGTCGGTGTCGGCGTGCCAGCGGGCGTGGGCCCCGGCCAGCGGGCCCGACTCGATCTCGGCGACCGTGAGCCCCTCGAACGGCCCCGCGTCGATCTCGGTCAGGCGTTCGTCCACGGTCACCTCGGGCGCGCCGTGGGCCTGGGCCGCCGCGATCGTCTCGCCCGTGATCCGGGCACGGCTGAGCGGCGAGCAGAACACGCGGTCGATCCGCTCCCCGGCGAGCGCCCCCGCGGCCGCGCGCACCTGGGCGATGCCCTCGTCGCTCAGCGGAATGTCGGAACGCGTCGTATAGCGACCCTCCGCGTTCCACGCGGTGGCGCCGTGGCGGACGACGATCAGCCGCCGCTCAGGCGATCCGCTGCCAGAGGCCGTCGTCGTCTCCGATCGGCATGCGCCTGACGATCCCCGCCCGCTCGAGCTCGGCCAGGGCGGACGCGGCGGCCGCCGGCGTGCAGTCGGCGTTTCGGTCGCGGCACACCTGGGCCACCTCGACGGTGACCAGGCCGGCCGGGAACGCCGCCAGCAGATCCGCCGGCTCGGGAGCCGGCCGCCGGGGCAGGTCGGGCGCCAGGTTGGCGACGCACAGGTCGTATGCGTCGAAGGGCTGCCAGCCGCCGGCGACGAGCCGCCGCCCGTCGCGCTCGAACACGAGGCTCGGCGCCGTGAAGCGCGCGCCGGAGTCCGACTCGGCCGCTCGGCCCTGCGCCACCGCCGGGGCGCCGGTCTGGCCGGCGCTGCGGGCCTCGGCCCGGTCGCGCTGGTAGGCCGCCTCGACCTCCGGATCGCGGACCCCCGCCACGATCGCCGCCCCGTCGAGGCCGACGCTCTCGGCCACCCCGGCGAGTTCGTCGTCCGCGTCCAGCAGGAGCGTCGAGGTGAACCAGGCCAGGCGGATCGCGCGCAGCAGCCGGGCCGCCGCGGCGGCCCCGTCGCGCTCGGCCGCCTTGACCGCGCGGCAGGCGCGCCCGGACGCGATCAGGCGCGTCCGGGGCGTGCTCGACACCGGCATCCCGAACCGCTCGCCGAACTCCAGCCAGCCCTGCACCCGGCTCTCCGGCGTGACCCCCGCCCGCTCCCGCGCGCGGGTGTCCTCGGAGAGGCCGATCATCACGGTGCGCCACTCGAGACCGTCGCCGTAGCGCCACTCGAGGGCGCGCAGAAAGGGCTCGGCGGAGTACGCCCAGGGGCAGCTGGGATCGGTGTACTGCGTCACGCGGACGGGCGCGTCGGCCACGGCGGCAGACTACCCTCCTCGAGCCCCGTGACCGCGCGAGACTCCTCCGCCGTGCGCCGCCGCCGCCTCGGCGCCCAGCTGCTGGCCGGGACGCCGGCGGGCTCGGCCGCGGAGGTCGCCCGCCGGCTGCTCTCGGTGCAGTCGCAGAACCTCCGCGCCGGCCGCCTCGCCGTCCGCGCCCGCTCGCGCGGCCTGACCGTGGCGAGCGTGAACGCCGAGCTCGAGCGCCGGGACGTGCTCGTCACGTGGACGTGCCGCGGCACGCTCCACATGGTGCTCCCGGACGACTACCCGTGGCTCCTCGGCCTGTCGGCGCCGACCCAGCGGACCGGCAACCTGCGCCGGCTCGAGCAGTGCGGCTACTCGCCCGACCGGGCCCGGGCGGCGGCCGATCTGGCCGTGCGGCTGCTGGGCGAGGAGGGGCCGCTGGCACGCGCCGAGATCGGGGCGCGGCTCGAGGCGGCCGGCTACGACCCGTCGGGCCAGGCGCTCGTCCACATCCTGTTCCTGGCCTCGTACGACGGGCGGATCGTACGGGGGCCGTTCCGCGGCGCCGAGCAGGCGTTCGTGCTCACGCGCGACTGGCTCGGCGCGGAGCCGCGGCCGCTCACGGCGGAGCGGCGGCCGGCGGCGCTGGCCGAGCTCGCCCGCCGCTATCTGGCCGGGCACGGGCCGGCGTCGGCGGCCGACCTCGCGCTCTGG
>Ga0207695_10007197_pt1 | contig 14230 bp, 11 predicted proteins | sample KBSC54metaG_FD_184354 | JGI IMG/M metagenome (GOLD analysis project Ga0207695, IMG submission 184354) | Corn rhizosphere microbial communities from Kellogg Biological Station, Michigan, USA - KBS C5-4 metaG (SPAdes) (version 2) | ecosystem: Host-associated > Plants > Roots > Rhizosphere > Soil... | reverse complement strand
ATCTCCAGTGTGCCATTGACGATGCCCGGATAGGGTTCGGTGGGCAGAGTGATGCGCTCCTGCACGATGGTGGGCTCGGCGAGCGCGGCACGCAGCGCGTTCTCCCAGGCGGACTGGCTCACCTCCCAGCCCAGCACGATCCCCTTGCCCCCGTATTCATCATTCGGTTTGAGCACGAGGTGATCGCGGTTCTCCTTCACCCACGGCACGAGGTCAATGCTCGCGCCGCGATGCTGCGTGCGGCGCTCCGCCACGGTCCGGGTCCACGGAATGTGGCGGCCAATCGTGTCGAGCTGTTCGGCGGTGAACAGCCGTGCGTTGCGTTCGTCGCTCAGCACCGCGAGGCTGGCCTTCTTGTGCAGCAGCTTGCACCGGAAGGGATTCACCATGCAGACCGCTCCGTCGCGCACGGCGCGGATGACGGGATGCTCGATACCCTCACGCTCCACCAGCTCATTGAGCAGCACACGCTTGTAGATGAGCGTGATGTGAAAGTCGCCGTGGACGAGCTTTCCGTTGGCATACTCCACGGCGCGCGGATCCACGATGCGTGAGCTGATGCCCATCCCGCGGAAGTAGCGATCGAAGAGCACGAACTCGCTGTACGTGGGTACTTCGTGCCAGTCGAGGATCGCGATGCGCGGCGGGTCGCGATGTCCCGACCACTGGCGGAAGGCGTCGAGCATGGGGTGCAGCACGCCGTGCCGGGCCGGGAGCGGGCGCACGGCGTATTCGCGCAGGAACGCGCCCATGGCGGGGAGGCCGAGGAAGAGTTGCGAGAGCGCATCCGAATAGGCGGGCCCGGCCGGCGTTTCCGCGTTGTACTCGGTGAAGAGCAGCTCCGGTCCGGTCGCGGTCATGAACGCATCCAGCCGTGACGTCGGACTCGACGCACGGAACCGCGGCTCGTGGTGAACGAGCTGCTCTTCCCATGCGGTGAGTCCGAACTGCGAGCGGACAGCGGCGCTGGCGAGTGCGGCCTGCTGCGCCCGCGCGAATGCGGAGAGGAGCAGCGTGCAACTCCGCTGCAACTCGTCCCAGCGCCGCGCCGGGATGAACCGCGGGCGCAGCACCGAGCAGAGTGGGCGGTCGCCGAAGAACAGCCCCTGTTCGCCCAGCCGCGCATCGAGTGCGGCCTGTGTCTCCGCCGCCAGCTCCTCCGTGAGCAGCTCGTGATACCGGCCAATGGCGCGCGCGACGTTCATGAAGGACTACCGCGCCGCCGGCTGCGACGGCGTCGCGTCCGGGCGCCGTCCGGTGAGCAGCGCATCCCAGCGCAGCTCGCGCGCCTGCGGCCGCGGTTCCTTCGCCAGGCGGATCACCAGGTCCGCCATGTGCGTCACCACCCAGTTGAAGTAGAACGGCGTGAGCGAGTAGATGTCCATGTCGGGCGCCGGATTCATGAAGTCGATCGCGTACGGCACACCGTCGCGCACTGCCCATTCGAGCGAGTTCATGTCGTAGCCCAGTGCACGGACCAGCGTGCGCGTGTCCGACACCACGCGCTGTCCCAGTTCGGGGGAGAGGTGCGCGTGATCCACGTGGTACTTGCGCTCCCGCGGGTCGTACTTGATGGGCATGACGTCCTCCTGCCCGAGCGCGATGCACCGGATGAACTGCTCCCACTCGATGAATTCCTGCACGACCATGGTGAGCAGTCCGGAGTTGTCGTAGTGATGGATCAGCTCATCGAGCGAGTGGCAGACGTACACATCCTTCCAGCCACCGCCGTGCGCGTCCTTGAGCACGCACGGAAGTCCGACGTAGCGCACCAGCGCCTGCCAGTCGAGCGGATACTTCAGGTTGCGCAGGCTCTCGTCGTGCTTGATGCCGGGGACGTACTGCTTGTTGGGCAGGGCGACCGTCTTCGGGCTGGCAATCCCGAGCTTCGTTGCCAGCGTGGCACCGAAGAACTTGTCATCGGCTGTCCACATGAACGGGTTGTTGATCACGGTCACGCCCTGCAGCACGGCGTACTTCAGGAAGGTCCGGTAGTACGGTACTTCGTGCGAGATGCGGTCCACGATCACGGCGTACTCGCAGGGCTCGTCCATTCGCACCGCATCGAGCGAGACGTAGTCCACTGCAACGCCCCGATCACGCGAGTGAATCTCGTCGATGAAGGCGGGCGGAAACGACCATTCGCGGCCCGCCATCAGGCCGACTTTCAGCGTCATGCCGCGACTCCCGGGTTCAGGCGTTCCCGCCGATGTAGCGGCGGATCATCTGCGTCCAGTAGGGCCAATCGTGCGCCCAGCCATCCCAGACGCGAAGGGCGTGCGGAATATGCTTCGACCACAACAGCCCCGACAGGTATTCGTTGTTCGCTCGCGCCGCGTCGTCCTGTCCGGTGACGAGAATGATGTCCAGCTGGCGGAGCTGCTCCAGCCGGTTCACCTCGTGCTCGTGCACGAGATAGTCGCACGGGTTATTGAAATACACCGTGTCGTCCGAGTAGCCCTCGGTGAGCTGCTTGAGGTCGTACAGCCCGCTCATGCCGATCACGCGTCCCACCAGGCCGGGATGCCGCAGTGCCAGATTCACAGCGTGGTATGCGCCAAAGCTCGCGCCCGTGACAATGAGGAAAGGATTCGGATTGTGGCACGTGAAGGAGAGCACTTCATCCAGCAGGTAGCGCTCGTACTGGACATGTCGCGCGGCGCGCTCGCCGGGATGACGCCATTTGGCATACCAGCTCTCGGCGTCCACGCTGTCCACGCAGAAGAGCTGGATCCAGCCCTGATCGATCTGGTCCGCGAGCGCCGCGATCATGCCGCGGTCCTCCCACTCGAAGAATCGTCCCATCGACGTGGGGAACACGAGCACGCGCGCGCCGGCATGCCCGAAGAGCAGCAGCTCCATGTCCTTCCCGAGCGACGGGCTGTACCAGCGGTGGTGCTCACGACGCATGCGACGCGCCCCCTGCGAGGTTAACTTGCTGCGATGCCGCCACGTCTCGACGGCACCGCGATCCACCGGAAGCTAGCGCTGAATGACTGCCGACCCAAACTCGCCGCATACGCTCACCGGACGCTTCCGCTTCCACGCCGCGTTCCCGTCGCGGTATCTCCGCACCGCGCACGACGTCATCGTGTATCTCCCGCCGGGCTACGATGCGCAGCCCGACTCCCGATATCCGGTGCTCTACCTGCAGGATGGGCAGAACCTCTTCGACGCGGCCACATCGTTCAGCGGCGAATGGCATCTGGATGAAATCGCCGAGTCGCTCATCGCGTCCGGCGTCATCGAGCCACTCATCATCGTCGGCATCTACAATGCGGGAGCCTACCGGATTGACGAGTACACGCCCACGCGGGACAGCGCCAGGAAAGCCGGCGGCAGGGCATTGCAATACGGGCGCATGCTCATGGATGAGCTCAAGCCCTTCATCGACGGCGCATATCGCACGCGAGCCGGCTGCATGGATACGGGACTCGGCGGCTCATCGCTCGGCGGTCTCGTGTCGCTCTATCTGGGACTGCTCAACCCGGGCGTGTACGGGCGGCTGGCGATCCTCTCGCCGTCGGTGTGGTGGGACAACCGGTTCATCGTGCGCCGCATTCGCGCCCTGGCCAGGAAGCCTGGCAATCGCATCTGGCTGAGCGTGGGCACGGCGGAGGGCGAGGGCGTGGTGGATGCCGCGCGCCGCGTGCGCGGGGCACTCGTGCGGAAGGGGTGGACCGAAGGCGCCGACCTCGCGTATGCCGAGATCGAAGGCGCTCCGCACAACGAGGCCGCGTGGAGCGCGGTGTCGGGTGACATGCTCAAGTTCCTTTTTCCGGCGCGGCAACGCGTCGACCGGCTCGCGAACCGATGAGCTCGTAGCGCTCGGTGGACCGGGAGCACCTGCACTCACCGCCCGGACCCCCCTCGGTTGCGGTCCGGTCACGAGTCTTGCACGGCAAGTTGCAGTATCGCCAGCGGTCATCCGGCCAGCATCCGCCCGGTCCGGGGCCATGGCGAGTCGTCATGCTGGTCCGGACGTCGTATGCGGATTGCTCAGGTCGCGCCGCTCATGGAAAGCGTACCGCCCAGAGGCTATGGAGGTACGGAACGCATCGTGTCGTACCTCACCGAGGAGCTGGTGCGCCAGGGTCACGACGTCACGCTCATCGCAAGCGGTGATTCGGTAACCACGGCGAAGCTCGTGGCGGCGTGCCGCCGGTCGCTGCGATCCGATGAGCAGTGCGTGGATCAGCTCGCGCATCACGTCCTGCTCCTCGAGAAGCTGTTCCAGTGCGTGGATCAGTTCGACATCGTGCACTTCCATGTGGACTATCTGCACTTTCCCTTCACCCGCCGCCGCCCCATCGCGCACACGACGACGCTGCACGGCCGGCTCGACATTCCCGACCTCGTTCCGCTCTACCGGGAATTCCGCGAGATGCCGGTGGTGTCCATTTCGATGGCGCAGCGCGAGCCGCTGCCGCACGCCAACTGGCTGGCCACCATCTATCACGGATTGCCGGCCGATCTGTACTGCTTCCAGCCGGAGCGGGGACGCTATCTCGCCTTCATCGGCCGGATCTCCCCGGAGAAGCGGGTGGACAGAGCCATCGACATTGCCAGGCAGGCGCGGATCCCGCTGCGCATTGCCGCCAAGGTGGATACGGCGGACGAGGACTACTTCGCCAGCAGCATCGAGCCGCTGCTCGACGACTCACTCGTGGAATTCATTGGAGAAATCGGCGACGACGAAAAGGGTGTATTCCTCGGGAACGCGCTCGCGCTCGTCTTCCCGATTGACTGGCCCGAACCGTTCGGGCTCGTCATGATCGAGGCGCTCGCCTGCGGCACGCCCGTCATCGCGTACCATCACGGCTCGGTTCCCGAGGTGATCGAGCATGGCCGCACCGGTTTCATCGTGACCGGACTGCAGGAGGCGGTGCAGGCGGTGCGGTGCATTTCCAGGCTCAGTCGCGAGCAGTGCCGCGCGACCTTCGAGCAGCGCTTCACGGCCGCGCGCATGACGCGCGACTACCTGCAGCTGTACGAACGACTGATCTGCGGGCGCGGCCCAGGCGCCGCGAGGGAGTGAGCGCGATGGCGGAAGAGATTGTTCGCCTCAGCGACAGTTTCTACATCGTCTCCACTTCGCCGCGTATCGATGATCGCACGCGTGTGCTGAAGCACGGCGACACTTTCGCCATCTTCGACCGGTTTGGCGATATGGAGCCGTTCGGCACCGGCGAGTTCGGCATGTACCACGCGGACACACGATTCCTCTCCCGGCTGGTACTTCGCCTGGATGGCGTGCGACCCCTGCTCCTCAGCTCCACAGTACGGGAAGACAACGCGGGCCTGGGCGTTGACCTCACGAATCCCGACCTCTGGCAGGGCGACGAGCTGGTCATCCCGCGCGGATCGCTGCACCTCTTCCGCGCGATGCTCCTGTGGAAGTCCACCTGTCAGGAGCGCATTCGCATTCACAATTACGGCGAGGCGGCGGTGGAGCTTGCGCTCTCCATGTCGCTGGACGCGGACTTCGCGGACATTTTCGAGGTGCGAGGCATGTCGCGGCCCGCGCGGGGACGGCTTCTGCCGCCGCTGGTCACACCCGATGCCCTGATGCTCTCGTATGAGGGACTCGACGAGCGGATCCGTCGCACACGCATCATGTTCGACCCGCGCCCCACGCAGCTCTCCGAATCCGGCGTGACGTACCGGTTGCGCCTCGAGCCGCGCACCGAGACCAGCCTCCGGGTCGCGGTAGCGAGTCTCCCCGACGTGTGGCGCAGTGATGCGGACCATGCGCTTGCGCTATCTGCGCCCGACCGCCCTCGCATCTGGTACGAGGAGGCCGCGGCCGAAATGGCCGATACCCTCGTGCGCCTCGGCGCCGGCGAAGCGGCAGTGTCCACGTCCAATGCACAGTTCAACGACTGGCTGCGCCGCTCGACGGCGGACTTGCACATGATGCGCACGGAGACGCCGTACGGTCCCTATCCGTACGCGGGCGTACCCTGGTTCAGCACTGTGTTCGGGCGAGACGGCATTATCACCGCCCTGGAATGTCTCTGGTTCGATCCGGATCTGGCCCGCGGCGTCCTTCGCTATCTGGCGGCCACGCAGGCCACTGCCGAAGTCGCCGAATGGGATGCGCAGCCCGGGAAGATCCTGCATGAATTGCGCGCCGGAGAGATGGCGGCGCTGGGTGAGGTGCCCTTTGGTCGATACTACGGCTCCGTGGATGCCACGCCCCTGTATGTCCTGCTCGCCGGTGCCTACTACGAGCGCACGGGTGACCTGCCGCTCATCCAGTCGCTCTGGCCTCACGTGGAGCGCGCGCTGGAGTGGATTGACCGGTACGGCGACTGCGATGGTGACGGATTCGTGGAGTACGCGCGCCGCACCTCGACGGGCCTCGTCCAGCAAGGGTGGAAGGACTCGCACGATTCGATTTTCCATCAGGATGGTGCACTCGCCACGCCGCCCATCGCACTCTGTGAGGTTCAAGGGTACGTGTACGCGGCAAAGGTCGCCGCCGCCGCGCTGGCCCGGGCCATGGAGCTGCCGGCACGGGCGCAGCAACTGGCAAACGAGGCGAGAGTCCTGCGTCATCGCTTCGAGCTCACGTTCTGGTGCGAGGATCTCTCCACGTACGCGCTCGCACTGGACAGCGACAAGCAGCCATGTCGCGTCATCACCTCGAATGCCGGACAGTGCCTCTACTCCGGCATCGCGGGCGCATCGCGGGCGCGTCGCGTCGCAGCGACGCTGACGGACCCGTCGGGGTTCTCCGGCTGGGGCATTCGCACCGTGGCCGTGGGCGCCGCGCGCTACAACCCGATGTCGTATCACAACGGATCCGTCTGGCCGCACGACAATGCGCTCATCGCCGCCGGCTTCTCCCGCTACGGACTCAGAGAGCAGGCCGCGCAGGTGCTCGCCGGATTGTTCGATGCGAGTCGCTTCTTCGATCTGCACCGCCAGCCGGAACTCTTCTGCGGCTTTCATCGGCGCGCCAGCGAGAGTCCCATCCGCTATCCCGTGTCATGCGCGCCCCAGTCGTGGGCAGCGGCCGCCGTGTTTCTCCTGCTTCAGGCCTGTCTTGGCCTGGAGGTGCGCAGCTGCGAGGGAAAGCTCATCTTCTCACATCCGATTCTGCCCGACTTCCTGCGGGAGTTGCGTATTGACAACCTGAGCGTGGGCAATGCAACCGTGGACCTGCTCCTGCTGCGACACGAGCAGGACGTCGCGGTGAATGTGCTGCGCCGGAAGGGAGACGTTTCCATCGTCATGATGAAATAGACACCGGGAGGCCGCATGCCAGCGCGAAAGACCACACGGCGCAGACCGCGCGTCCGGAAGCATCAGGTGCGCGCGGAGCTGCGCGTGCAGGAGCTCACCAAGGCCGGGACCAGTCTCACGCTGGAGATCAGCGCGCGGGGTGAGAAGATCGGCGAGCTGACGATCGGTCGCGGTTCGCTCTACTGGAGAGGCGGCAAGCGACAGAAGGAGAAGCGCCTCTCCTGGTCGCGCTTCGCGGAGCTCATGGACGATCTCGCGTACGGCAGCGGCTGAACGCCTCCAGCTGACCGGGAAGGTATACACTCGCAGCACACCGTCCGCATTGTTCACTCGTACCGCAACGCCTGGATCGGATCGAGCGCCGCCGCCTTGCGCGCGGGATAGTAGCCGAAGAACACGCCCACGGCCGCCGAGAATCCCACCGCGGCCGCGACGGCGACGAGCGGCGTGGAGGTACTCCACCCCATCACGCGGCCGAGAATCACGGACCCGCCATAACCCGCCACGAGACCGATCAGTCCGCCCAGCACGCTCATCACGACGCTCTCCACGAGGAACTGCGTGAGCACATCCGAGCCGCGCGCCCCCACGGCCATGCGTACGCCGATCTCCCGCGTGCGCTCAGTCACCGAGACCAGCATGATGTTCATGATGCCGATCCCGCCCACCACCAGCGATATCGATGCGATCGCCGCCAGCAGTCCCGTCATGACCGACGTGGTGCTCGTCGCGGCCTGCGCGATGGCGGTCTGATCACGCACCGTGAAGTCATCCGCGCCGCCGTTGAGCAGCCCGTGCGAGTCGCGCATGATGCCACGGACTTCATCCTCCGCGGCGGCCATCTCGTTCGATGACTGCGCGCTCGCGAGGATCTGTGTCAGGAAGGTGCGGCCGCTCAACCGGTCCTGCGCGGTGGTGTACGGCATGAGCACCACGTCGTCCTGATCCTGGCCGCTCGATGTCTGCCCCTTGGGCGCGAGCACGCCCACCACGGTGAACGGCACATCGCCAATGCGGATCTCGGCACCCACCGGATCGCTGTCCGGAAAGAGATTCTGCACGATGGTGCTGCCCAGCAGGGCGACCTTGCGGCTCGCGTTCACGTCATCGCTGGTGAAGAATGCGCCGCTGCTGACGTTCCAGTCGCGGATCGTCGCATAGTCGGGCGACACCCCATCCACCTCGGTGCGCCAGTTGCCCGTGTTCGTGATCACCTGCGCGCGCGTTACCACCACCGGCGACACGCCGGACAACAGCGTGGACTCGTTCTGGATCTTGACCGCGTCCGCGACAGTGAGGCGGTTGAACGTCTGCGCACCCTGGCTCGCGCCGCCCGCCGTGCTGCTGCCCGGCGTGATGACAATGAGATTCGTGCCCAGGTTCCGGATCTGCCCCTCGATCTGCGACTGCGCGCCATTGCCCACCGCCACCATGATGATCACGGCGCCAACGCCGATCACGATGCCGAGCATGGTGAGGAGCGTCCGCATCTTGTTCTTGCGAATGCTGCCCGCCGCCATGCCGAGAAGCGCTCTGGTCTTCATGCTGCCTCCCTGGTCGCAACGCCGATGACATCGTCCGTCGCGACAAACATGGTCTGGACATCCGTCGCGGCGCGCCGGGGCTCGGCCACCGCCTGGTCACGCACAATGCGTCCGTCGCGAATCTCCACAACGCGATGCGCGTATTGCGCGATGTCGGGTTCATGCGTGACCACGATCACCGTAATGCCCTGCTCGTTCAGCTCCTGGAAGAGCGCCATGACTTCGACGGACGTCCGGCTGTCGAGGTTGCCGGTGGGCTCGTCCGCGAGCAGCAGGGCCGGCTGCGTCACCAGCGCCCGCGCAATGGCCACACGCTGCTGCTGTCCACCCGACAGCTCGCTGGGCTCGTGATCCAGCCGCGCGCCGAGGCCCACACGCGTGAGTGCGTCCACCGCGAGCGCGCGCGGATTCTTCCAGCGGTTCCTGCGATCGTACAGGAGCGGCAGCTCCACATTCTCCACCGCGCTTGTCCGCGCCAGCAGGTTGAATCCCTGGAAGATGAAGCCGAGCTTCTCGTTGCGCAGATCCGCGAGTGCGTTGCGGCTCATGCCGTCCACGCGGATGCCATCGAGCCGGTAGCTGCCCGCTGTCGGCGTATCCAGGCAACCCAGGATGTTCATGAGCGTGGATTTTCCCGAGCCGGACGATCCCATGATCGCGACCAGCTCGCCCTGATTCACCGTGAGATCCACGCCGCGCAGCGCGAAGACTTCATTCTCGCCCATGCGGTAGACCTTCTTCACGCCCGCGATCTCGATCACTGACTTGGACATGGTCATCTCCTCACTCTGGTCAGAAGGCGCCCGGTGGACCGCCGCGCCGGCCGCTGTTCTGCGGCTGCAGCGGATTCGTGGTCGCGGCGCTCGCCGCGCCCGTCGTGGTCCCGCTGTTCGTGCCAATGACAATGCTCATCCCCTGTGAGATGCCGCTGCCCGATACCTGCGTACGGGTACCATCCGTGAGTCCGGTGTGCACACGCACCGGCACGAGCGCACCGTGCGCGTTGAGCGACCAGAGCGTCGCGCTCGAGTCCGCCGCGCCGACCTGAGGCTTCCTGGTGCGCGCAACACCACTCGACGCATTCGCCGCGGCGGTGCTGCTCGAGCTTGTCGCCGGCCGGAACCGCAGTGCAGCGTTCGGCACCACCAGCACGTTCTGCACGGAGCCCACGTCGAACTTGACGGTCGCGGTCATGCCGGGCAGCAGCCTGGCATCCGGATTCGCCACCGCTATGACCGCGGTGTAGTTCACCACGTTGTTCACGGTGGCCGGGTTGATGCGCACCTGGCGCACCGTGCCGGTGAAGAGCTGCCCCGGATACGCCTGCACGGTGAACGTCACCGGCTGTCCATTCCGGATCTTGCCAATGTCACTCTCATCGACGGTCGCAAGGATCTGCATCCGCGAGAGGTCGTTCGCGATCACGAAGAGCTGCGGCGCGGAGAGACTCGCGGCCACGGTCTGTCCCACATCCACGTCGCGCTCGACGACGATGCCGTCAATCGGCGCATAGATGGACGTGTACGCGAGATTCTGCTTCGCCTTGTCGAGCGCGATCTGCGCCGACCTGCCGTTGGCGACGGCGACCTGATAGTTGAGCTGCGCCGTCTCGAACTCGGGATCGGTCGCGAATCCCGAATCGTGCAGCTGCTTCTCGCGCGCGTAGTCACCCTGGGTCTGCTGCAGCGTGGCGTTCGCGCGGGCCACGCCGGTCTCGGCGTCCGCGACCGCCTGCTGCTGCAGCGTCGGATCAATGCGCGCGATGAGCTGACCCTTCTTCACCTTCGAATTGAAGTCCGCATAGATGGCCGAGACCTGTCCGGACACCTGCGTCCCGACCTGGACGGTCGTGACGGCGCCAAGCGAACCCGTAGCCGAAACGGTGGACTCGATGTTGCCGCGCTGCACCGTGGCGGTGCGGTAGGTCGGTGCCGCATCGTTGTGCGCGCGCCGGTACGCAACGTACCCGCTCGTCACGAGCGCCATGGCCAGCAGCGATACGGTCAGCAGTTTCTTCTTCATGGGGTCTCCTCTCCGCGATCAGTGGCGGGATCGTTCATCCATTCCCGCTACTGAATGATACGGGCGACGATCGCGTAAGTTGCTGCTTTGTAATGAGTTGCACCCAGACGTTCCGAATCGACCGCTGGGTAATACGAATGGCACGCCCGCGTCCGGCGCGGCGTTCGTCACGGCGTCGTGCAACTCGTGCACACGCAGGTGCAGCCCGTGCATTGGCCTCTCGCGCGCGCGCGGACCATGCCTATGATTCGCGTGTGACCATCAGCCTGTTCGAGACACCCGATGCATCACGCCAGGACGCGATGTCGCTCGCCGCGACGGCGGAACGGTTCCCGCTCACCGTGCGCGACATCGCGTTCATGGTCGGATTCTGGACGATCTACGCGCTGCTGAACATCGGGAACGACCTGTTTGGTCCACGCGGCGGAGGATCCAGCGGCGCGGTGCTGTCCGCGTGGATCATTGTCTCGTTGCAGGAAGCGGCGCTCTGGGCGGTGCTCACACCATTCATTGTGTCGCTGGCTGCTCGCGTGGGCACCTGGCGCTCGAGCCGCCTCGCGCACTTCACGCTGCTGCTGCTCGTGGGCATTGCGATCGCACTGGGCGTGGCTCTCGTGGGGCAGGCCGTGCGCGGTGCGGTGTTCACTCCGCCGCCGGGCGGCAATCCCAACCGATCGCACGGGCCGCCGCTCTGGTTCGGCTTCATCAACGCCCTCGTGATCTACCTGGGCGTGCTCGCCGCCGGCTTCGCGCGCGCGTACTCGCTGCGCTTCCGCGCGCGGCGCGAACAGGCGACTCAGCTCCAGGCGCAGCTTGCGGAAGCGCGGCTCGACGCCCTCAGGCGCCAGATCGATCCGCACTTCCTCTTCAACACGCTCAACGCCGTCTCATCGCTCGTGGAGCGGGACCCGCGCGGTGTGCGCCGGATGATCTCACGACTGAGCGAGCTGCTCCGCTTCAGCATGGAGGGCGCGCGCGAGCCGGAGATCACGCTGCGCCGTGAGCTGAGCCTGCTCGATCGTTACCTGGACATCATGCAACTGCGCTTTCAGGGGCGGCTCGCGGTGGAGCGCCGGGTGGACGACGCGGCGCTCGACGTGATGGTGCCGAGCATGGTGCTGCAGCCGCTGGTGGAAAACGCCATCAAGCATGGCGTGGAGAAGATGACCGGGCCCGGGCGCATCGATCTCGATGCGCAGCTCGAGAACGATGCGCTGGTCCTGCGCGTGTGCGACAACGGACCGGGGTGGACGCCGGGCACGTCGCCGATGCGTGATGGGATCGGTCTGCGCAATACCGCGGCGCGCATCGCGCAGCTCTACGGCGACGCGGCGCGATTCACGCTCTCGCGACGCGTGGATGGCATCACGGTGGCCGAGCTTCGCGTTCCCGCGCGTCGCGGGGTGGAGCTTCGGGTACAGGGCGTGGACGTGACGGCGAGTGACAGAGAGCATGTGCGCTGAGCAGGTCGCGGCCGATCGCCGGATCCGCGTACTCATCGTGGATGACGAAGCGCTGGCGCGCCTGCGCCTGCAGGATCTGCTGCGCGACGAACATGGCCTCACGGTCGTGGGTGAAGCACACGACGGCAACGCCGCGATCGATGCGATTCGCACCCTGCGCCCCGATCTCGTCTTTCTCGATGTCCAGATGCCGGGGAAGAGCGGGCTGGACGTGGTACGCGAGATCGGCGCGGAGCGGATGCCGCTCACGATCTTCGTGACCGCCTTCGATCAGTATGCGCTGCAGGCGTTCGACGTCGCGGCCACGGATTATCTGGTCAAGCCGTTCGACGATGAGCGATTCGAGCAGGCGCTGCGCCGGGCCCGGCGAGCGCTCTCGCTGGAAGGAATGGAGCGGGCGCGAGCGCATCTCCTGACACTGCTGCGCGAGAGTGAATCATTCGAGGCTGCGACAGCGAGTCCGCCGGTGACTCCGCCGGGCGCGGGCGCGCGCGGGCCATGGCTCGAGCGCATCGCGGTCGAAATGCATGGACAGGTGAAGCCCGTGCCCGTCGCGCAGATCGATTTCATCACCGCCGCCGGACCGTACGCGGAGCTGCACGTGGGTGAGCGCCGCTACGTGATTCGCGAGGCCATGCAGACGCTGGAGGACCGGCTCGATCCGAACCGGTTCATGCGCGTGCATCGGTCGGTGATCGTGCGGCTCGATCTCGTGGAAGCGCTGCACCGCGGCGGCGGCGGGGACTACGAGCTGCAGTTGAAGGGGGGCGCGCGGCTGCGCGTGAGCCGCTCGCGCCGCGAGGCGCTGGAGCGGTGGCTGGGCCTTACGCCGTGACCGGGCGGGCTGCGCTACGCGTTGAGATTGCACTTTGTGCACCAAATCATGGCCAGTTGGCAATTTTTGGCCTTGATACTTGCGAAACACCGCCATAATTGTGCAGATTTGGCACGTCCATGAAGACACTATATTCATTGACATGCTCGCGCCCACTGCCCGGCCGCCATCTCTGACTTTCGGAGTATCGACCCCATGACCGCCCCAGGTCTTACCGCCCGGAAAACCGCACTCAGGGAAATCACGCAGCGCCGCTCCCCGTCGTCCACCGCCTCGCTCAACGGTGCCGCCAATGGCGCCGGACCGCACTCCACCTCCGAATACTTTGGTATCAATACGCTCGGCGCGCGCCAGATGCGCGCCAAGCTGCCGCGCGATGCCTATGCCCGGCTCGCGTCCGCCATTCGCCACGGCAAGAAGCTGGACCAGGACATCGCGCCCACCGTCGCGCAGGTGATCAAGGAGTGGGCCGTGTCGCGCGGTGTCACGCACTTCACGCACTGGTTCCAGCCCCAGACCGGACTCACCGCCGAAAAGCACGACGCGTTCCTCTCGTTCGACGACAACCTCCAGCCCATGGAGTCGTTCACCGCCGAACAGCTCATTCAGAGCGAGCCCGATGCCTCCAGCTTCCCGTCCGGTGGCCTGCGCGCCACGTGGGAGGCGCGCGGCTACACGGCGTGGAACCCCGCCAGCCCCATCTTCATCGTCGAGTCCGCGGGCTCGCGCACGCTGTGCATCCCGTCCGTGTTCATTGGCTACAACGGTGAGGCGCTCGACGAGGAAACGCCGCTGCTCCGCAGCTCCGATGTGCTCTCCGCCAGGGCCATCGAGATGCTCGAGCTGCTCGGCGACAAGGGCGTGTACCGCGTGTACACCACGCTGGGCGCCGAGCAGGAATACTTCCTGATCGATCGCGGCCACTTCGCGCTGCGGCCGGATCTCGTCATGAGCGGCCGCACGCTGATCGGCGCGCCGCCGCCGCGCGGGCAGCAGCTCGAGGACCACTACTTCGGCGGGATTCCCGAGCGCATCCAGGCCTGCATCGCCGAGGTGGAGCACGAGCTGTACAAGCTCGGCGTCCCCATCGTCACGCGACACAACGAAGTCGCGCC
>Ga0207695_10007196_pt1 | contig 14234 bp, 15 predicted proteins | sample KBSC54metaG_FD_184354 | JGI IMG/M metagenome (GOLD analysis project Ga0207695, IMG submission 184354) | Corn rhizosphere microbial communities from Kellogg Biological Station, Michigan, USA - KBS C5-4 metaG (SPAdes) (version 2) | ecosystem: Host-associated > Plants > Roots > Rhizosphere > Soil... | reverse complement strand
GATCGTTGTCATGGGGGCCTATGGCCGGACGATGTTCTCGAGGTTCTTCAAGCCGAGCCAGGCCAGGCTGGTCATGAAAAGTATCAATTTACCCGTGTTTATCGCACATCAATAAATTATTTTTTATGGAAGAGCTAAAGAAGATCGAGGATATGGCGGGCAATATCAGGGAATATGCGCAGGTCAGGATAGCGGAGGTCAGGCTGGAGGTGGTCGAGAAGGCCGCGGGGGTTCTGGCGGGGCTGGTTGGGAGGATGTTCGTCGTGCTGCTATTTGTGGTATGCGCGGTATTTGCGGCGACTGCGGCAGCCTTTGATGGTCTGTCAGCATACTTCCTCATTAAGCCATGCGTATATTTTTTCCGGTTTGTGGGCACTGACGAGCCTGAGCGGGTGTTTGTATCCGTGGTAGATCTGAGACTGTTTGCCGTTGAGGACGAGGGCGATGAATTCGGCTTCCTTTCTTTTGCAGCGGGCGAGGTCCCGCACCCGGAAGGGTTCGTCGACGATGACCTGACGGTCGACCTTCATCGTCATATAGCATATTTTCTCCACCTTACCGGAAATGAATATGGCGGCGGATGATCTTTGCGCCGGGTAGTTGATGTTTCGGGCGAGGTGGTGGAGGCGTTGGATAATGGGTGCTGCGTCCTGGATGCGATGGGTGCTCAGGAGTATGGTTTCGGCTCTTGCTATTGCATGCTTTACTTCTGTACGGGGGTCGTTGCCGTCAAGTGGCAGGACCAGGACTACGTGAGGCTCGTAAATACTTATACCGGTTGATTTTAAAATGAAGATAGTGGAGAGGAAAAGAAGAAGCCATGAGTGTGGTCGGCATTGCGGCTGATTGCCGTCAGCGGATAAAGATCAGGCTGGTTGCTGAGGTGGGTCAGGTCGGGGGAATGGTAATGCGGATAACTTGGGGTTGTATTTAATAAAGTTGATCATATGACCAGGTTAGTATGGATGTTGGTATTGACGATGTTGTCCGGGCCGGTATTGGGGGGCGGGCCGGGTGTTCGGCATGGCTCTCTTACGGAGCGGTTCTACCGCCAGCGGAATCAGGCGTTGTTCTGGTTTGGTCCGGGCGAGGGATCGACGTCGCTGCGGGGTGCGTTGCTGGAGTGTCTGGACAGTGCCGCGTGGCTGGGGTTGGATAGTGGCCGGTACCGGCCCTCGGAATTGAGGGATCTGGAGGAGTTTGGGGATAGCGTTCGTCTGGCGGCGGCAGACCGGCGGTTTACGGCGGCGGCGTTCGACTATTTTGGGGATGTTCTCCGGGGCGGAGGGTTGGATTCATTTTTTAGTTATGATGCTATTTCCCCGGAGCATGTCGCGATCGACGAAACGGCGTTGGTCGATGGATTGACGAGGGTGAGGGATGGGCGGGGCCTGAAGGAGTGGGGAAGGGGGTTGGAGCCTTCGGCGGCTGCATATCTGTTATTCAGGGATTCTTTGCGGGAGGTGATGGCGGACGACAGAAAGCGTGAGCAGTTGTCGATGACGCTGAATATCTTTCGGCGGATCCATCATTATCATTTCGACCGGTTCATAGTAGTCAATATTCCTTCCGCCAGGCTGTCTTATTTTTCGGCGGACACGCTGGCTTTGTCGATGAAGGTTGTCGTGGGGCAGGTGTCGAAAAGGACGCCGCGGTTTGCGGCATGGTGTACGCGGATCGTGTTGTATCCGTACTGGAATATCCCGGGCAGCATAACGGCGAAGGAGATGCTGCCGTTGCTGAAGAAGTCGCCGTGGGCGGCTGGGCTGATCAATATCGAAGCGCTGGACAGCAGGGGGAAGAAGGTCGATATGAAAAAGATCCCGTGGTCTTCCTATACGGCCGCCAGTCTGCCGTATACTTTGCGTCAGGCGCCTGGCTGCGACAATGCGCTTGGCGTTATCAAGTTCGATCTGGATGATCCCTTCAACGTGTATATGCATGATACGAATATGAAGGGGGCGTTTGCCTCATCCTGGCGATATCTCAGCCATGGCTGTATCCGGCTGGAGCGTCCGGTGGAACTGGGATTGCTGTTGCTCGGTAATAAGCTGGATACGGCGTATCTGCGGCAGTGTCTGCGCGGACAGCAGCCGGTGACCATCGGGCTGGACAAACGTATTCCGGTGTTTGTCGTTTACCTTACGGCGGGTGTAGGCGAGGAGGGCGGGCTTGCGTGGTACAGGGATATTTACCGGCTTAACGACCGGTCCCGGGTAAAAAAGTGAACAGCGTTAGAAACTAAAGAAAGTCGTAGGTGTGGATACCGACTTTTCGAAGCGGCCGGTTCTTTTCTCCACACGGATACGGAAGGTAACACCGGTGATCTTATTGAATTCCTCGGGTGGGAAAGGCCAGTCGGGCGAGAGATGGGTCGTTTCGCTGGAAGGCATGGGCAGAATGCGTTCGTGGAGCTTTTTGAGGGCGTGGCTACGCAGTCCGGGATCGGAGAGTTCTTCGAATGTTCCGAAGGCGATGGCGCTTTGCCAGTTGGCCATGTCGCGGAGGTGGTCGACTTCGAAGCAGACTTTAGGCTGCCGGCGCATCATCTCCACTTTGAGGCCCTCGTGGGTATGGCAGTAGATGTATTCTCCGTCGTAGACGTAGCTGATGGGAACGACATAGACGTTGTTGCCTTCGCCGCAGGCCAGCCGGCCTACCACTTCTTTTTTAAGGAGTTTGTCTGTTTCCGGGATGCTCAGGTTTCCAATCATAATATAAGTATTTTGTCTTCTCAAAGATAGTCTCTGGTTGGTAGGGGGGGATGACAGGGATCAAGCCGCGGGTTGATAAAATTCATATTTGAATGGGTGAGTGTGGTCTATTTTAACGGTCAAATAATTCTGCAAAAATGATCATGCTGGTAGGTAACGGAGAGGGTTTGCAAAAGAATATACCGGACCTGCTCCGGCTTTCGGGTTATGAGGTGGCTGCTGTTGCGGACGGGGAGGAGGCGTTCCGGCTGATAGAAGGCGGTGTTCCGGACCTGGTCATCTGCGATGCGGCATTACCTGCGCCGGGCGTAATTGTTTTTCTCGGGGAGCTGCGCCGAAAGCTGGGTTTGTTGCCTGCCGTCGTATTCGGCGATCTTCCAGGCAAGGAGGACGTCAGGAAAGTGATGACGGCGGGTGCGGACGATTGTCTGCCTGCGCCATTCGAAACCATCGATCTTTTGCGATCGGTAGAGGCTTGTCTGACCAGGCGGGAGCGGCTTTGTCACAGGGTTGGAAAGTCTGTTGAGGGGGCCTTCGACCGGCAGGACCTGATACAGGAGTTCGGTGACCGCGATATCGTTCCATTCAGAAGAAAACAGTTGATATATGTGGAAGGTCAGCGGGCATTGTGTGTCTGGCTGGTCGTGACAGGAAGGGTGAAGACCTACCGGATAAATGAAGAAGGGAAGGAACTGATCACGACCATCTACGGTCCGGGGCAGTTGATCGGCTGTCCGGAGGTAATGGAGTCGGCGTGTTACAGGGATAATGCGCGGGTGCTGGAGGACGGAGATATTGTGGCAATACCGAGACAGGAATTTCTTGAGGCGCTGCGGGGGAATTCGCAGATGACGTTGTGGCTGCTCAGGACTATCGCGCACCGGTCTGCGCAGAGGGACGAGGAACTGGTGAACCTTTCCTATAATTCTCTGCGGAAGCGGGTGGCGAATGGTCTCCTCGGGCTGGCGGCTATTTACCGGGAAGAAGGTGAAGAGGGTGCTATAGTGATCTCGCGTGAGAATCTGGCGGGCATTGTCGGGGCTGCGCTGGAGTCGCTGACGCGTACGTTGGGTGATTTCAGGAAAGAGAGACTGGTCAGCGTGAAAGACGGCCGTATAGTGCTGCTTGATGAGAAAAGGTTGAGGGATTTGATCAACTGAATGATGGCGATTGCCTTTAAAGGGTTTGCTGCGGCTGGTGGTCGGGTGCGCCTTGCGGAACAGTGCTGAGTGTTATAGTGAATTCTGTACCCGCACCGGGTTCGCTGCGGAAGCTGATGGTTGCGCCCATGATGTCGAGGTATCGCCGGACGATGCTGAGGCCGAGGCCTGTTCCGGAGATACCGGTGGTGTTGCCGCCACGGAAGAACCGTTGGAAAAGGCGGGCCTGTTCTTCGGCAGGGACGCCTATTCCGAAGTCTTTTATGCTGAGGGTAACGGCGTCCACCTCATAGTTGAGGAGCAGCAGAATGGCCGATGAGGTCGGGGAGTACTTGATCGCATTGGAAACCAGGTTGACGAGAACGTTGCGGAGGAGTTCGGGGTCAATCGAAATCAGCCGTCCGGCGCCGGTGTGGATCACTTCGATGTTCTGGCCGTCTTTGCAGCCGGGTTGCAGGTCCAGGACGGTCTCCCGGATGAGGGTTACGAGTTCGGTGGGGACAGGGTTATTTCTGGTGAGGCCTTCTTCGAGTTTTTCCAGCGAGAGGAAGTCGTCGAGGATATGCCGGAGGCTGTCGACGTTGGACCGGATGCGATTGATATGTTTTATGCGTTTTTCGGCGTCGTCCTGGCTGCTGTATCTTTCGATGAGGCTGACGGAGGAGAGGATCACGCTCAGCGGGGTTTTGAACTCGTGGGATGCGAACGAAACGAATTGGGATTTCATTTCGTTGAGTTCTTTTTCTTTGGCGAGATTCTTCCGCATTTCTTCTTCTGTTTCCCGCTGGAGAGAGATATCCTTTGTTATTTTGATGAAGCCAGTATGAAGTCCTTTGGCGTCGAAAAGCGGAGTGATCACAACGTCTGCCCAGAAGAGCGAGCCGTCTTTTCTCTTACGCCAGCCGAGGGTTTCAAAGTGGCCGCGTTGCAACGCCTCGTGAAGGTTGTTGGCGGGTTCTCCTGCGGCATTGTCTTCAGGAGTGTAAAATATGGCGATGGGCTGTCCGATGGCTTCAAGGGAAGAATATCCCTTGATATGTGCGGCCCCCTGGTTCCAGCTGGTTATCCTTCCTTCCGGGTCGGTCATGAAGATCGAATAGTCTTTTATCCTTTCTATTATACCGCTGAACCGCAGCTCTGCGCTCTGGAGTTCGTCTTCGGCAACTCGGCGGCGGTTGAAGTTGATGAGGATGACCCAGAAGAATATAGCCAGGATCATAAGTATTCCTGTAAGGACGAATGGGGTGACCTTGCGGAGCTCTTCCTGCGCGGTAATATTCGTGAGGTCCCTTGATGCAAGCAGGTGATTCTCTTCCAGGCGCATGGCGGCCAGTTGGTCGAGCAATTGGGGGTAATTAGGTTGTGGGGTAGCATACTGGAGAGCCAGCGTGCTGGCTCGTGCCTGCTGCACCGGGTTGTCGTGTGTCAGGGATTTCAGGTTGTCGAGGTGTGTCCGTATCCGTTGTGAACTTGTCTGTCCGGCGGTGTCACGCAGCAGCGCGGATGTCTCTTCTGTTTCATTGATGACCAGCAGCGTATGTCTTACGAGGGAAAAGCTTTGGATATATCTTTCGTTGAATCGCCAAAGGAAAGCCGCCATCAGGATGATCAGGCTGAAGACGAGGCTGAACAATATTATGAATGTGCGCTTAAAAAGAGGCATTGGACATTGTTTATTGCTTTGAACACTGCTTGAGGGTTCATAGTCAAGGGTAGCAGAAAGTGGCAGCGAGACCGATAAAGGTAAGAAATCGTCAGACAAAAATGGTAATTATGGCCAGAGAAAATGGGTAATTACACTTAGGATTTGGGAGGGAGAGAAATGACGGCGGCTATTGCGTGAGCAGGCCCAGCCGGACTGTTGTCGGACCTCCTTTTTTGCGAGCCAGGCGCGGGTGAATTTTGCTGTAAGAGCGAAACCTATTTTTTAGGGAATACGAGCAGGGGAGTCTGGAGGGCAAAAGAGACGCGTTCGGCCCTGCTGGGACTGATAAAATAGTCCAGCAGGGACCTGTGCTGGTCTGTGAAGAGGACGACGACGGAGGGTCTCAGTGAGCTGATCTGTTTGTCGAGGTTCCTTGAAAAGGAGAGCAGCGGGTCTATCGGCCGGAAATGGATGCGGATGGGATAGCCAAATTGCTGCCGGAATACTTTTTCGGTGGTTGATTCGCCGGGGGTTATTTCACCGCTTTCGGTGAAATGCAGCAGGTGGACGGCGGCTTTGAGAGGTTTTGAGAAGCCGACTACTTTTTTTATCTCGTACTCGTAGTTGACCATGTCGCCGGCGTAAAGCAGGCGCTTTACCGGGCGGGCGCGGTATTGCGCGGGGACGGCCAGTACAGGAACTTCCGAATGGGTGATCAGGTTGCCGGTGTGGGTCCCGAAGATGCGCCGCATGCGGCCCGCTCCGCGGGTGCTCATGCAGATGTAGTCGAAGTGGCCGTCGCGGCGGCAGTAGTCTACCAGGGAGATGTCGACGGAGATCGAATCGAGCAGGATAAAGGAGGCATTCCGGGGGAGCACACCCATTCTTTTGCAGGCCCGGGTAACGAACTGCCGCAGATCTCTCATATATCCGGCACGTCTGGTCTTGGCGTAGGTATTAAACCGGGCGTCGCTGTAGGTCGACGGCTTCATGATGTTCACGACGTAGCAGAAGACGAGGTCGACGGGTTGCTGCCGGGACCATTGAATGGCATACCGGATGCCTGCCGCCGACGCCGCCGAGAGGTCGGTCGGGACCAGTATCCGGAGTTTTTCTGTTGTTTTTCTGGTGGAAGCCATGGCTTTAAAATTTATTTATAAAGCTATTGTTGAGGAATGGCAGGTCGAATGATCTGTCTCATTGCAGATCATGACAAAGCTCAATGAGGCACCAGGTGAATAGCGATAATTTACAGATATAATCGTAGGACTATGGCTATTGAGGAGACGAAGGTGCTGCTTCCGGACGGGCTGACGACGGACCAGGCCAGGGAATTGCTGCGGCTGGCGGGACCTAACAGGGTCGGAGGAAAGGAGGCTGGCGGTTTTTTGCGTCTTTTGCGTGACGTGATCAGGGAGCCGATGACGGTGCTGCTGCTCGTAGCGAGCCTTATCTATTTTTTGCTGCATGAGCCCCGTCAGGGTTTGCTGATGTTGGCCGCCACGGTATTTGTATCGGCTATCTCGGTGTATCAGGAAAGAAAAAGTTCGAGGGCGTTGGCTGCGATGAGAAAATACGTGGAGCCCAGGGTAGCCTGTATCCGGGACGGGGTGCTGGTCATGGTTGCGTCGGAGGAGATTGTGCCGGGCGATATCGTAGTTGTGGAAGAGGGAAGTTCTTTTCCGGCCGACGGGATCGTGCTTCGAGCCAATGATCTTACGGTCAACGAATCCATTGTGACCGGCGAATCTTTTCCTGTGTCAAAGGATGGTATGGAGGGCAATAACAGGGTGTACCGATCTCATCGCATGTGTATTAGGGGTGTGCAATAAATACGGGAAGTCTGTGATCGTGGATGACCTCCTGAGCGAAGCTTGGGGCCGTTGCATAGGAGAAGGGAGACCTGCTGTAGGAGCCGGATATCAGCATGACGTGCTGGCGTTCGCCGATCCAGGTGGCAAAGAATTCGGCGGCTTTGAAGTGGAGCTTGCTGAAGCCCATGCAGCTGAAATGAAGTCTTGAATAGCGCCGGAGGCGTTCCAGTTCGGGGATGCCGTTGGTGGCTTCTTCGTTGACGTAGACCACTTCTGTCGGCAGGTCGGTCAGGTGGGGGAAAAGGTAGCTGAACTGTTTGATGGCGAAAAGGCTTTCCCTTGTGCCGTCGTAGGCGATAAAGAGGTGGTTGGAAGGGGAGTAGTCTTCAGGGACGATCAGCACCGGGCATTCCGAGTGGTGCATGGCTTCGCTGAGATGGGTATTCGGCTGACGTTGCTGCAGACCGGAGTAGAAGAGTTCGCCGCTGAGCAATATAAGGTCGGAAAAGCGGCTTTCTTTTGCCAGGATATTTTTGTCCCAGGGACCTTCGTTGTCGTGTATGTTATGGAAGATTTGGTTTTGCGCGCAGTCGTCGGAAAATTTAGATTTTGCTGCGGCTGTATCATCGCCGTCGTGGCTAAAGAACAAACCAGTCACGCTGACCGGATCTTCGTGCTGCAGTGTTTTCAGAAAGGTGAAAGCGCCCTGTGGAAAGCTATTGCCTGAACAGACAAAGAGTACCTGTTTCATTGTAATTTGGGTTTAAGTTGTCGTGAAAGGTTCATTTTGGCGTCTGGTGAATGCACAGGCAATTGACGATGCCCTGGACGCCGTCGATATTTCTGACGCCATTCTCGATGGTTTTTCGTTCGGGGTTCGTGTCTACCGTGCCTTCGAGGGTTACGACGCCCCCGTCGACCCTAACCTTTATCCGGTGGTTTTCGGTATCGGTGAGGTGGGACAGCAGTCTTGCGGCGGCGATGGAGATGGCTGTGTCGGTTTGCGTTTGCATGGTTTGAAGTGTTTCGTGTAAAACTAGGCCTGGCCGGGGGAGGGAACACTAACTTTTGTCATCAGCGGTGATGAGATTTGTCAGGACAGGCGATGGAACACTTCAGCTTGCCGTGGGGGTCTGAGCGCAGGCACCGAGGTATAAACGTCTATGCATGGGTTGGAGGTGACGGTAAGAATCGTAAACATGTGCGTGTGTTTAGAGAAGTTCGGATGCTATGTCCCGTGCGTGGTCATTTTGTTGCTTGAGTGTCCAGTCTCTGCTCATGGTCGTCTCCAGCCAGAATTTGCCGCTTTTGCGGTAGACCTGGGCCGGCGCTCCGAAGAGATGACCGATCGATGTCTCAAGGTCGATGACTTTGAGCTGGTCGGACATCCGGATGTCTTTTTCGAGGAGGGCTTTGGCGCTGTCGCGGATATGTTCGTCAGTATCAAGATCGCCGCTATCCAAGGTGAGTCCTGGAACACGACGGGTTCTGTCAATTTCTATTTTTAAAAAGGGGTAGGTCCGGCTAAATTCTTCCTGCATCTTTTGGATCAGCTGTTGCCGGATATCGTGGTTGATTTTCATGATATGTGCTCCCATGACAAAATTATTATGTGTTGGTGCGATGGGGATGATCTCAGACAGGCCTACTTATGATTCTCGTCATGTGATTTGAGAGTGGTTTCCGGTTCCCGGTTGTTTAGCTGCCGCATGCAGAGGATGAACCTGACGTCGAGGGACTGGTCGACGCGGATGAGGCCGCCCATTTTTTGGGGGGGATGAAGGCCGAAGTCCGAGAAGCAGAGGCGGCGGCTGCCAGTAATCTGTATGGTTTCGGCGTCTTCTCTCACCGAGGCATACTCCATTTCGAATTGTCTGCTGACTCCCGCCAGTTCGATGATCACCTGGCCGGACAGGGTTTCGGGCCTGGGGCCGAATTCGGGCATTTTTTCGAGGTTGAGGAAGGTGATCTTCAATTGGGGGTATTGTTTGTATTGCAGTGTTCTTTTGAACTCGCCGGTCATGACACGGTTGCGGCAGTCGAAGTCTCCGATATTGATCCTGAGGACTCCGCAAAGAGGAATGCCGGCGGTTTTGTCGCGGCATCCCTCGTTGAGAAAAGTGATGGTATCGGGTTCACCATACTGTGCTATGCCACAGGAGAACTGGCTGATATTGGTGCGTCCGTTGATGCTGAGGCTGCTGCTTTTTTGGACGATCCAGGTGATCCTGGCCCTTGATGGGGCGGTTGGGAGCAGGAGCCCGGCGGATAACATTAGTATCAGGGTGTTAGTGCTTGACATAGCGCAGGAATTGATTTGGATTAGAAACCTACGGTTGCTGCGATCACGTAGCCATAGAATTTTCCGGAGTTGCGATAGTCCGCGGTAGGGAAGCCCAGATAGCTTTGGGTGACCCATTCGCCTTTCAGCAGAACGTTCCGGGTGAGGAACCAGCCGCCGGCCGCTGCGAAACGGTTGATGGTTATGGGTTGGCTTATCCCTTTCAGTTCGGCCGTTACGCCGTTGTACCGGGCGCCGAGGAAGAAGTTCTCGTTATGGCCGAAGCGGTAGACTCCGTCGACGGCATACTGGTTGAGCTGTCTGTCGGCGGTTTCGGTGGTACCGCGGCCCTGGGCGTGTTCGAAGGTTCCGAAGAGCTCGAACCCGCCAATTTTGGCAAAACCGTTGAGCATCAGGGCGTCGACTTTATAGCCGAAGCCGGGGTTCAGCCGGCCAGAGAAGCCGTCGCCTTCATATGCGCTGGTTCCGCTGGCGGGTACTACGTAGGGTTTCTCCATTACCATCCAGTAGCTGGAGCCGGCGCGGTCGCCGAAGAACAGGTCGTTGCTGGGCGAGCTGTTGATATGGTAGACCGAAGCGGATGCCCTGAGGCGTATCAGTTGGGATACCTGGCGGTCGATGCCAATCTTTCCATAGATGGCCGGGTTCTTCCGGATGTTGCCGTTCTGGGTGGTCTGGGCGACGGAGTCGATGCTGGCCTTCAGCATTCCGTTGGTCACGCCGACCATTCCGAATACGCCTTTGTTCTGGACGTAGACTTCTCCGCCGATCTCTGTTGCGAATGCGTCGACGATATAGTTCTCGATAAAGGGATTGTAGAAGGCATGCCCGCCGTCCGTCCTGCGGAAGTGCTGGTCGCCGTAGTTGATCTCCATCTGACCGACCTTGATCGTAGTATATTTCATAATGTCCTGCCAGATCTGCCCTTTGAACGGCAGCTTGTCGAATTGCAGGTAGCCGCCTCTAACCCAGGTCTCGTTGTGGTGACGGGTGGACAGGTAGAGGCTCAGGTTCAGGTGGATACCGTCTGCCAGAAGGAAGTCGGTATATAGATTGGCCATGGCCTGGTTGAAGCCGGGAGACATTTTGTAGAGGCCGTTATTGGATCCGGACTTGCCCATGTAGTTCTGGTCTTTCAGGCTTTGGAATTCCTGGGTGAAGCCTGCGCCGAGGCGGATCTTAGCGCCGTCGAAGACAGCCGTGTCTTTTTTGGGTTCGAAGACGTTGATCCCGGACTGGTCATAGGACCGGAGGTTGGGGATCTTACCCTGCAGCGTCTGGGCTTGCAGTGCAGCGGGTGCGAGGCCCGCGAGGAGTAAAGAATAAGCGATGTTTTGGAAGATGCGTTTCATGAAATGAAATTTGAGAGGTTGTTAATATTGTTTTTTGATCAGGATCTTTTCAAAAGCATGGTAAAGGTGATGACTACGTCGCTGCCCGTCTTTACTGCGCCGAGCATGAATGTCGGCGGGGCGATGCTGAATTCGGGCATGTTGATCTTTCTCGTCCCGGTGACGGTGATCGTGTTGTCAGCATTGGGCTTGCAGGTGGCTACGATCTCTTCTTCTTTTGTCGTGCCGGCGATGGAGAGGTTGCCCGTGCATTTTACCGTTGTCGTGCCGTTGGCACCTGGCACCACGGATGCCGAGGTCAGCGTGTAGTTGATCGTCGGGTTTTTGTCGGTCTTCAGTGCTTTGTAGGCGTTGTTGTCCATGCCAGAGTGCTCGCTTTTCAGGCCGATGGCCGGTGTGGAAAAAGTCATAGTCTGGACGCCGGTGATGCTGCCGGAGGGGTTGACGATGAACAGGGCGTTGCACTCTGCGTTTACGGATTTCATGGACCAGTCGTGGAGAGTGGAGGTGCCACTGACCACCAGGTCGACCGAGTTACCGGTAAAGTGTACCTGCGCGGAGGACATTAAGGACAATAGTTGGTATGACAGCAGGAAGAGGAACGTTTTTCCTGCTGCCAGAGTAGGTCTGGCTTTCATGATGAAATGTTTTACTTGAGAAGCTTAATTCTTATTGACGGTGTAAAAATAGATCTGGATGGATAGCTGAATTATGACGATTGTCAGAGGATGGGGTGATTTGCTCCCGGCAGTGTTATGATTTAGTAAGGCATTTTTTTCGTCGTTGAATGAGATGCTCTCGATGCCCTGTTCGACGAGGAGCGTTTTTTTGCCACCGGCTGCGAGCCGAATGTCCCGGAACGGTATGATATATGGGTCCATCGGATACTAATTTCACGCAAGGTATCGGGTAGGCAAAATATGTTGTTTGATAACGATCAACCCGCGCCGTGACAGCGGTCAGCCGACGCTGGCACATCAAAACATTACAATGTGACAAATGTCACCTATTAGGGTGATTAAATTCAATGCGGCTGTCGCGAACGTAAAATAATTTAGCGCGTACGTAAAACGGAGACGATGGCAAGAATAGGCTGGTTGGCAACAGGGCCGAAGTGGAGACAAAAATGACAAATAGCCTGAAAAAATATGCTGAAACATACCGGGATCCGGCGAACCCATATTCACAATGTCCGGCTGGCCGCCTTGCTGAGCCTGACTGCCGGCGCTGTCAATGCCGCAGGGTTTCTTGGATTTTCCGTTCTAACTACCAATGTCACCGGTCATGCGGCGCTGTTCGCTGAAAAGGTATCGCTGAGAGACTGGAGAGCGTCATGGGTGATCGCACTGTGGATGGTGCTATTTTTGGGCGGGGCGTTTATTTCCAGCCTTATTATCACCAAATTTGGAAAAGACAGACGATTCTCCTACTTAATCCCCATTTTACTCGAACTGGGTATTCTTATTACCATAGCAACTGTAACAAATTATCGAAAAGATAGTCAGGCATACAGCCACGTATATGCCGGCGCACTTTTGTTTGCAATGGGGCTTCAAAACGCCCTGGTATCTGTGATATCCCGCTCTGTCGTACGAACTACTCATCTGACAGGAACTTTCACTGATCTGGGTATCGAGCTGGCTCAGCTGTTGCTCGTCAGAAATGGTCCCGGGTCCGAGCTAAGGCCGCGTATTTATCTTAGACTGGTCATTATCCTTTCCTTCATAGCCGGGGCATTGTCGGGTGCATATGCTTTCCGGGGTTTTCACTTTTTTGCATTTTACCTGCCGGCACTTATTTTGGTATTTGCACTTGGATATGACGTATTTCGGGTAAATGTCAGACGCTATTACCGGAAAATAGGAAAGAAGTTGAGGAGGGGTATTCTGAAAGGGGGCGGTGGATAAGAAGCGCCAGAACAGGTCGATATAACCAGTCGACAGCGATGAGCAACTGACGAGAGCGGGTACGCCTCGTCCGGCAACCCGGGGCATGTGGTTTGAGAAAGTTCGAAAAAGCTGAGACGATGAGCGAGTTATTTCCGATTGCCGATATTGAGGAAATTAAGAGATGCCTGCTGAAGAGGAATTGGACGATCGGGGTGGCCGAAAGCGTTACGGCTGGGCTAATTCAGGTCGCCTTGTCGCAGGCAGAAAGTGCCCGCCGGATCTTCCAGGGGGGCATGACAGTGTACAATATTGGTCAGAAATGCAGGCAACTGGGGATAGAACCGATATACGCAGAAGAATGCAACGCGGTGTCTCCAGGTATAGCCAGGCAAATGGCGGAGCACATCGCGGATGTGTTTTGCAGCCAGGTGGGCGTTGGGATCACCGGTTACGCTGCGCCGGTGCCCGAGAAGGGAATCGGGAAACCGTTTGCCTATGTTTGTATATATGGAGAAGGCAGGCTGTTACAGGAAGGAAGGATGGAACACCAGGGCGATCCATTCGAGGTGCAGTTATATTATATGCGCCAGGCGGTCTCTCTCCTGCGGCATGCGCTGGAGCTCGTGGACAAGTCCGGCACCCGATAATAAAACGGTGTGGCGAAAAATCTACATCGCTTAGAAGTTGAAAAGGCATAACAATTGTTGGTGACTGATATGGCCTTTGATTGCCATAACCTTAAAGCCGTGTCCGATGTGTATGACCGCCATTTATTGGGCTAAGATAAAGCCGTATTCTACGCCAATTCTGAAGAAGAATCACTTCGTTTTGGATTTTTAGACAAAAAGATATTGGCGGAGCTTCGAAAAGATCCGGCGGAAAGGAAGATAACCCGTCAGCGCCTGATCCCTGGCGGCGCTATCAGGGTCTTTGAAAAAGCAAGGAATAAAGGGATCGCGGGTAAGTCCACGAAATCCCGGAAAAAGTGAGAATTCCAGATATTGCTGTTTATTGGAAGTCCACGCCTTCTTCGGATTCCGCTGGCAAGTATTTTGCAAAGGGCGGGTAAAACGTGGAGATGATTGAACAGTGTGAAAAAGGAGCCTTAATGACGTTACAAATGCCGTCATTCAATAGCGCGATATTGGGTTTAGTCTTGACGGTACAGGTTTTGAGGCTGCTTTAAAACGGTAGGGTTGATGCTGCGGGATGTGGCTGCATAATCCGGCAGGCTCATCGTCGGCCCTCTTACGTACCAATTGTATTATTTATCTTAAAATCATATGTTATGGCTTACAGAAATTCTGGAAGGAGAGGTTTCGGTGCTATGGATCCGGAACAGCGTAGGGAGATTGCCC
>Ga0207695_10007195_pt1 | contig 14235 bp, 13 predicted proteins | sample KBSC54metaG_FD_184354 | JGI IMG/M metagenome (GOLD analysis project Ga0207695, IMG submission 184354) | Corn rhizosphere microbial communities from Kellogg Biological Station, Michigan, USA - KBS C5-4 metaG (SPAdes) (version 2) | ecosystem: Host-associated > Plants > Roots > Rhizosphere > Soil... | reverse complement strand
GCATCATCCTGGTGGATGGCGAATTCGCAGGTGCGATTAACCGGGTGCCCGCCAGCGGCGAAGCGCGCTCCAACATGCATGTGGGCGGGCGGCCGGAAAAAACAGAGTTGACGCAGCGTGAACGGGATATTTGCGCTGCCATTGGTCCGGAACTGAAACGCCGCGGATTGATTTTCACTGGGATAGACGTGATCGGTGATTACATGACCGAGATCAACGTGACCTCTCCCACCGGCATTCACGAAGTCAAACGCTTCGGCGGCGCCGATATCGCCAAGCTGGTGTGGGATGCGATCGAAGCAAAGATCCGCAGATGATCACCCTCCGCAGATCGGGCGAACGAGGTGTCACCAAAACGCCTTGGCTGGATTCAAAGCATACTTTTTCGTTCGCCGACTATCACGATCCGGGCTTTCTGAGTTTCGGTGCGTTGCGCGTGATCAATGAAGACTGGATCGCGGGCGAAGCCGGATTTCCGCCTCATCCCCACCGCGATATGGAAATCGTCACCTACATTCTGGAAGGCGCCCTCCAGCATCAGGATTCCGGCGGTGGTGGCGGCACCATCCGTCCGGGCGAGATCCAGCGCATGAGCGCGGGCTCCGGCATGGTCCATGCCGAATTCAACGCGGCGCGGGAACGGTGTCATTTGCTGCAGATCTGGATCCTGCCATCGCGCCGGGGCATCGCGCCCTCCTACGAACAAAAGACATTGGACATCGCGGCGATCACCAACAAATTCGCTCGCATCGCCAGCCCCAACCCGCAGCCCAATGAAGTGCGCCTGATGCAGGATGCCGAAATCTGGGCCGCGCGCCTGGATGCCGATACGGAAGTGATCCATTCTCTGGTGCATGGCCGCCGCGCCTGGGTTCAGGTCGCCAAAGGCGAAGTCATGACCGGCGGGGAAATCTTGAAAGCCGGCGACGGGGCCGCGATCACCGATCAGGACCAAGTAGTCCTCTGCTCGAAAACGCCCAGTGAAGTATTGTTGTTTGATCTAGCCTAAAGCGCAGGCTTTCTACCCCCGTTCGGCGAAGCCGCTGACGGGGAAGATGTCTGCTAGCGGGCTTGCCCGCGTGGCAGACAGATGGGGGCAAAAATTACCTCACCAATCCAAACCGACTCTTATACCGCGCGTCGATGCCCGACAGCGGGAAATAGATGAAGACATCGGTGGTACCGAACTGGCGGTCGATCACCGCGCCGTCACCGATGCGGCAGCCCGCCCGCACATAACCTTTGAGCAGCGGCGGCAGGCTGCGCAGGCCTTCGCGGGGCTCGATCGTATCCTTCGCCATGCGGTTCATGTTCACGAACAGTTCAGGCCGCGCGCGGACATTCAATTCCGCCGGCATGGCGTGGAAGTGATGCAGATAGGACAGCGGCAGCGCCAAGGCATCGGGATCATTGCCCGCCAGGCTGGCGCAGCCGAACATCAGGTCGATGTCGAACCGCGCGACATAGGCCATCAGGCCTTTCCACAGCAGCTGCATGGTGCCGGGACGGGCGCGATAGCTTTTCAGTACGCAGGAACGGCCCAGCTCCAGATATTTGGTGTCGGCCGGCAGGCCGTTCAGCATCGGCGCAATGTCATATTCGCTGGAGGTGTAGAAACCGCCGGCCCGCGCCGCATCTTTTTCGCGCGTCAGCCGATAGGTGGCGACCACCAGAGGCTGGCCGTCTTCGCCATGGGCTTCGCGGTCCACCACCAGAAGATGATCGCAGACATCGTCATACTTATCGAAATCACGGCCCGCTTCGCGCATCTGGGGCGAGGGGATCGCGGTCATCTCTTCATAGAAGACGGAGTAGCGGAGCCGCTGGGCCAGCTCGACCTCATGCTCGGTCTCAGCCAGGCGCACTTCCAGGGCGCCGGAGATGGCCAGAACCGGCCATTGCTCGGCGCGGCCTTCGAAAGGTCCCGCTTCGTAGATATTGACCACGCAAACCCCTTTTGGGCGCTGCCGCGACACCGGGATATGCCGGTTCTGCGACAGATTTATAATCTAGCCCAACGGGTTGGGACCGCGCAACGGATTGTGACAGCGGGTGTCGGTCAGGCGGGTTTCTGAAGTCGCGTCAGCGTCCAGAACAGCAGCAGCGCGGGAATCCCGATGGCCCCGCAGCCCAGGAAGAACAGAGCATAAGCCGGCATTAATCCGAAATGGGACGCCAGGCTCTCGACCGCGGCGCCCGAGAAACCTTTGAGGATCTTGCCCGCCCAAGCATAGGTCGAGGACAAAAGCGCATATTGCGTCGCGGTATAGCCCAGGCTGGTAAGGCTCGACATGTAGGCCACCAGGGTCACCCCGGCCAGCGCGATGGCGAAATTGTCCAGCCCCATCACCACCGCGAAACTGAGGGGATCATGCGCGAAGGGCAGCACGGCATAGAGCGCGGTGCCCAGCATCTGGCTGGTGCAACCCAAGAGCACGGCCCGCATCAGCCCCAGCCGCAGCGACAGATATCCGCCGGCCGCCACGCCCAGAAATACACCCACCAGGCCGATGCTACCGCGCACCGCGCCAACCACATCCTTGCTCAGGCCCAGATCGACATACATAGGATTGTACATCGGGCCGCTGACGAAGTTGGGCAGTTGGAAAAGACTGATCGCGAGCAGGATCAGAACCGCATGCGTGCCATGGGTCTTGAAAAAAACAATGAAGGGCCCGGCGACCGCGTCGAAAAATCCCCGCGGGGTCCAAAGCGGCGTCTCCGCGCCTTTTTGCTGCATCACCTGATCGGCCTTGATCGGCTCGGCCGCCACGAAAATCGCGGCAAGCCCGACGGCCATCATCGCGCCATAGATCACATAGGCCTCATTCCAGCCGACGCGCTGGGCGATCGGCAGGATCACCGCCTCGCTGGCAAGCAGCGCTGTGCGATATCCGAATGTGTAGCCGGAGGTGAGAAGCCCCAATTCATCGGGGTCGCGCGCGCTTTCGATCCGCCAGGCGTCGATGGCGATGTCCTGGGTCGAGGACGCGAAGGCCGCGATCAGGGCGAACACGCCCAGCATGACCAGGCCGTGACCGACGCCCGCCCAGGCCATCCCCATCAATCCGCCGGCGACGACCAATTGCGCCAGCGCGATCCAGCCGCGGCGGCGCCCCAGCCTGGACAGAAGCGGCACGCCGACCCGGTCCAGGATCGGCGCCCACAGGAATTTCAGCGAATAAGCCAGTCCCACCCACGACAAAAAGCCGATCGCGGACAAAGCGATGCCTTCATCGCGCAGCCAATAGCCGAAGGTGTTGCCCACCAGAACGAAGGGCAGGCCCGACGAAAAGCCCAACACCGTCATGGTGAGGGTTTGGGGACTCAGATATTCGCGGAAGGAATAACGGCGGCGCGCGGTCATGCCGCCGCAGTATGGGGCAGTCCTTCGCCCGAGGGAAACAGCGCCTGGAATATTTCCTCAAGCTCGGCGGGATCGACCGGCTTGGTAAGAAAGCCGTCCATACCCGCGTCGCGGCAGGCGCGCTTGCCGGTCTCCAGTGCATCGGCGGTCAGCGCCACGATCGGCACCCGGGGACTCCCGTTCTTTGCTTCCATCTCGCGGATGGCGCGCGCGGCTTCGATCCCGTCCATGCCCGGCATGTGAATGTCGGTGAGCAGAAGATCGAAGGCCTCGTTTTCCAGAGTGGCGACCGCCGCACTGCCGGTGGCGACGTCCCGCACCTGATGGCCGCGCCGGCGGAGCAGCTCGCGGATCAGAAGCGCGTTCACCGGATTGTCTTCCGCCAGAAGAATTTTCAGGCCGGAACGGGCAGGTGCGCTCGAAGGTGGAAGATCGGCAGGCCGGTCGGAGGACGCCGGTTTTGTGCCCACCGGAATCTTGCCGGCGCGGTTCATGGAAAGGCAGAAATTGAGCTGCTCCGCCAGCGAGGCCTCGCGGATGGGCTTCACCAGATAACCGGCAAAGCCCATGGCATTAAGGTCTTTCAACCGCGAGCGCGCGGCAGGCGTCACCATCACCAAAGTTGGTATCGACAGATCCGGCGGCACCAGCGGATCGGGGGCGCTGTCGGTGCCGGAATCGATCAGCACCGCATCGATCTTTCCGGCCTCGATTTTTCCTGGCGGCAGCTGTGAAAAATTCAGACCCTCGCCGCCTTGGGTCTGGATCTGAAGGCATAGGCCTTCGCGCAGCATTTTGTTGCGGCTGATGATGGCGATGCGCTTGCCGGTGAGCGGCGGGGCATCGCTGCCGGCCGGCCGGATCGCCAATGTCGGCAGGGTGAACCAGAAAATCGAACCATGCTCGGGGCCGGGTTCGATACCGATCTGGCCGCCCATGGTCTCGACCAGACGCTTGGAAATGGCCAACCCCAATCCCGATCCGCCGAATTTGCGGGCATGGCTGGAATCGGCCTGAACGAATTCCTGGAAAATTTCCTGGCGCTTTTGCGGCGGCACGCCCACGCCGGTGTCGCGGACCTCCACCCGCAGGACATCGCAATCCTTTGCTCTGGTCATCGACAGTGCCACGCAGACCCCGCCCGTCTCGGTGAATTTGACGGCATTGCCCATCAGATTGGTGAGCACTTGGCGCAGGCGCACCTGATCGGCGCGGATCGCCTGGGGCACATCCCGCGCCACGGTGGTGGTGATTTCGATATTCTTGGCATGCGCGCGCGGGCCCAGGAGTTCGGCCACGCCCGCCGTCACGCCGCGCACATCGACTTCGTCTTCGTCAAGAGTCAGCGTGCCGGACTCGATTTTGGAGAAATCCAGAATATCGCCGATCAGAGTCAGCAGCGCTTCGCCCGATTGGGTGATCGCTTCGGCATAAGTCCGCTGTTCCGGCTTTAGGTCGGTCTCCAGCAAAAGACGTCCCATGCCCAGCACGCCATTCATGGGCGTGCGGATTTCGTGGCTCATGGTGGCCAGGAAGCCCGATTTCGCGCGGCTGGCGGCTTCGGCATTGTCGCGCGCTTCGGTCAAGGCATCTTCCAGCGCTTTGCGCTCGGTGACATCGCGGCCCACGCTTTGCACTTCGATCAGCCGGCCCTGACCGTCGCGCACCGCATAATCTTTCCAGGAAATCCAGCGCCAGCCGGCGGTGGTGCGCACATGCTGGTCGTAATTGGCCTGTCCGCGCGCCAGATCGCCGAAACTGCCGAACAGAGGAGCACGGCTTTCCGGATGAAGCTCCGGCGCGAAGGGATAGCCGATGGCGCGCGCCGGCTCGAGGCCGAACAGTTTGAAGAAAGCGTCATTGGCATAAGTGAGACGGCTGGAAGCATCGCGCCGGAAAATCGCGTCGCCTTGCGCATCCACCAGCCCTTTGTAGCGGATCTCGCTTTGATAAAGCCGCGTGTTGGCTGCCGCGGCATTGCGCAGCGAATTTTCCAGCCGCTGCGCGGCAGCGCGCATGTCGTCGGCCTGCCGCGTCAGCATCACATTGCGCTCGCGCGCGTGGAGCAGGTTGGAGATCAGGAAGGCCAGGGCCACCACCAGAAGTGCGCCGAAACTGGCCGGTGACACGATGGTGAGGCGGCCGGACAGCATGATGTCCCCCACCGCCACCACCAGCATCGAGCCCGCAACGGTGCCGAACACAATTCTGATTGCCCGCGCCGCCGTCACGTGAACCGCTTCTTTCCGTTTTCCCGGATTTGCCGCCGGATTTTGACCTTGGACCTGTACAGAAAGGCTAAAGTTCCTTGGTTACCGGCCGTTAAGGTCGCGGCCCGCGCAGGCAGCAGATATTGCTTATAATTATCAATGACTTATCGCGAGGTCCGGCCAGGCCGCCCGGCCCGTCACAAAAGCTTTGCAGAACTGTGATGTTCGTGGCGTGAGACCCGTGTGAATTGGCGCCATCCGCTCTTCCAGGCACCACAAAAATATGGCCGATATTGCCTTGACCGAAGCAACCGCCAACGCCGATCTGGCAACCCGGGCAGAGATCACGCGTCGCGCGGGCCGCGGCGACGCCCGCTTCCATTTTCTCACCCTGGCTGCCGCCACCGCGGTGCTGCTGATCTTTATCGGCGTCATCATCTCGCTGGTGATCGGCGCATATCCGGCCATCCGGGCCTTCGGCCTTTCCTTCGTATCGTCCAGCGCCTGGGACCCCACTGACGATCAGTTCGGCGGCCTGCCATCGATCTACGGCACGTTGGTCACCTCCGTAATCTCGATGCTCGTCGCCGTGCCGGTCGGCATCGGCATTGCCATCTTTCTCACCGAACTGTGCCCGCGCATGCTGCGCCGCCCCATCGGCATCGCCATCGAATTGCTCGCCGGCATTCCGTCGATCATCTACGGCATCTGGGGCCTGTTCGTCTTCGCGCCCTGGTTTCAGGAGCATGTCCAGCAGCCCATCATCGATGCCACCGACGGCGTCCCCGTGATCGGTTCGCTGTTCAGCGGGCCGCCCTATGGCATCGGTGTTTTCACCGCCGGCCTGATCATTTCCATTATGATCCTGCCTTTCATCTCGGCCGTGACCCGCGACGTATTCGAAACCGTCCCCGCCATGCTCAAGGAAGCCGCATACGGCCTGGGCTGCACCACGTGGGAAGTGATGTGGCGGGTGGTGCTGCCTTATGCCCGCACCGGCGTGGTGGGCGGCGCGATGCTGGCCTTGGGCCGCGCGCTGGGTGAAACCATGGCGGTCACGTTCGTGATCGGCAATGCCCACAAGATCCATGCCTCGCTGTTCGCACCGGGCACCACCATCTCGGCCACCATCGCCAATGAATTCACCGAGGCGACGTCCAAGCTCTACAGCTCCTCGCTGATCTTCATGGGCCTGATCCTCTTCTTCATCACCTTTATCGTGCTCGCCGCCGCCCAGCTGATGCTGCGCCGGATGGAACGCCAGGCAGGCGTCAAATGATCCTCTCACAGGCCCTTTACACCCGCCGGCGCTTCGCCAATTTGCTCTTCATCGGCCTGTCGATTGCGGCCGCTCTGTTCGGCTTGGTGTGGCTGGCTTTCATTCTGTCCGCCTTGCTGGCGGAAGGCTTTTCGGCGCTTTCGCCGCTGCTCTTCACCGCCTCGACGCCGCCGCCGGGTACGCCGGGCGGTCTTCTCAACGCCATCATCGGCAGCGTGCTGATGAGTGTGGCTGCCGTCTTCCTGGGCACGCCGATCGGCCTGTTCGCGGGCACCTATCTGGCGGAATATGGCAAATACACCCGCTTCGCCTTCGTGGTGCGGTTTGTGAACGACATTCTTCTGTCCGCGCCCTCCATCGTTCTCGGCCTTTTCATTTACGAGATCGTCGTGGTGCCGATGGGTCATTTCTCGGGTTGGGCCGGTATCCTGTCGCTGATGGTGATCGTGATTCCGGTGGTGGTGCGCACCACCGAGAACATGTTGATCCTGGTGCCGGGCGGCCTGCGCGAAGCGGCCACCGCCTTGGGCGCGCCGATGAGCTTCGTGATCCGCAGCGTGACCTGGAAGGCTGCGCAGGCCGGCATCATCACCGGCGTGCTTTTGGCGATCGCGCGCATTTCCGGCGAAACCGCGCCGTTGCTCTTTACCGCGCTCAACAACCAGTTCCTTTCCACCAATCTGAATGCACCGATGGCATCCTTGCCGGCGGTGATCTTCCAGTACGCGCTGTCGCCCTATAACGACTGGCACGCGTTGGCCTGGGCGGGCGCGCTGCTCGTCACCGCCACCGTGCTGGCCCTATCCATCTTCGCCCGTCTGCTCGAAAAGAAACGGAACTGATCCTATGGAAGCCGCGAATATCGCACCCACCAATGGTCTGCATGGCGAGAAGACCAAGATCGATATCCGCGATCTGTCCTTCTTCTATGGACAGACCAAGTCCCTCAAGGGGATCACCCTGCCGCTCTATGACCGCAAGGTGACTGCGTTCATCGGTCCGTCCGGCTGCGGCAAGTCCACTTTGCTGCGCGCGATCAACCGCATCTATGAGCTTTATCCCAACCAGCGCGCCGAAGGTACCGTCACCCTGGACGGCGAAGACATTCTGGCGGTCAAGGATCTCAATCTCCTGCGCGCCCGCATCGGGATGGTGTTCCAGAAGCCGACGCCCTTCCCCATGTCGATCTATGACAACGTCGCCTTCGGCATCAAACTGTATGAGCGCCTGCCGAAATCCGAAATGGAAGGCCGCATCGAGGATGCTTTGACCCGCGCTGCGCTGTGGGGCGAAGTGAAGGACAAGCTCAACGCCTCCGGTCTGTCCCTCTCCGGCGGTCAGCAGCAGCGCCTCTGCATCGCCCGCACCGTGGCGACGCGTCCTGAAGTGATCCTGTTGGACGAGCCTTGCTCGGCGCTCGATCCGATCTCCACCGCCAAGATCGAGGAACTGATCGACGAATTGTCGGCCGATTACACCATCGTGATCGTCACCCACAATATGCAGCAAGCCTCGCGCGCCTCCGACTACACCGCTTTCATGTATCTGGGTGAGTTGGTCGAATATGGCGCGACGGAGAAGATTTTCACCGCGCCCGATAATAAGCGTACCGAACAATATATTACGGGTCGATTCGGATAGGGCGCGGTTCTTTTAGGCTGTGGTTCGTCGCGCGTGCTCCCGTGCTTGCGCACGCTCCGCGCGACGCTCCCGCCCACATCCTAAAATCCCTCGCGCCTTGGCAGGGTTGAGAAGCTAGGCGTAATCTTGAGCGGTGGTTTCGTCGGTGCGCGGTCCGCGCGACAGGGCGTTGAAGACAAAGCTCAGCACAATCCCGACGGTGAAATTGAGCGCCAGTGCGCTGAGTGCCGCATAGCAGGGCACCGCCACGCCGAAGACGTGCAGCACATAGACCGAGCTTTTCAATTCCAGGCTCCAGGCCATCGCGGTGCCCGCGGCGATGCCGCAGGCCCAGCCGATCAGAAGCGCCATCGGATGCATGGCGCGGGTGAACAGCGCCACCAGCACGGCGGGCACGGTCTGGCAGATCCAGATCCCGCCCAAAAGCTGTAATTCGATGGCATAGGAGCTTTTCAGCGCCAGCACGAAGAACAGCGCACCCAGTTTGGCGAGGAAGGCCACGATCTTGGCAACTTTGGTTTCGGTCTGGGGCGAGCAGTTGGGGGCGATGAATTCGCGGTAGATGTTGCGGGTGAAGAGATTGCCGCAGGCGATGGACATGATCGCCGCGGGCACCAGCGCGCCCACGCCGATGGCGGCAAAGGCCACGCCCGCGAACCAGTCCGGGAACATGTGCAGGAACAGCGCCGGCACAGCGAAATTGTTGCCGAAGCGTTCGAAGCCGGTGGCGTATTCCGGCATCGCTTTGACGCCCGCCGCTAATGCCATGAATCCCAGGAGCGCGATCAGCGCCAAGGCAAAAGAATAGATCGGCAGGATGATGGAGTTGCGCTCCACCACATCGCGGCTGCCCGACGACAGCATGCCGGTGGTGGCATGGGGATAGAGAAACAGCGCCAGGATCGAGCCCAGCGCCAGGGACGAATACGCAAAGCCCGGTCCCAGATTGTCCGCCGTGCCGTGACCCAGAATCAATTGCTTGGGATCGACGGCGGCGAAGACTTTGCCATAGCCGCCCAGCTCGACCGGAATGATCACGATTGCCGCCAGCACGGTGGCGTAAATCATAACGTCCTTGGCGATGGCGATCACGGCGGTGCCGCGAAGCCCGCTGGAGAAAGTGTAGAAAGCGAGGAAGGCGAAGGCGATCAGAAGCGGCAGATTGGGAATCGCCGACAGGCCCGGCAGAGTCTGAATTCCCAAGGCCGCGATCACTACCTGCAGTCCCAGCATCTGCAACGCGATATAAGGAATGGTGGCGGCGATGCCGGTTAGCGCGATGGCCAGCGCCAGGCTGCGGGAGCCGAAGCGGCCGCGCACGAAATCCGCGGCGGTGACATAGCCATGGCGATGCGCCACCGACCACAGCCGCGCAAAGCCCACAAATAGAAGTGGATAGGCCAGCATGCCATAAGGGATGGCGAAATACCCGGTCGCGCCCGCGCCGAACATCAGGGCCGGCACGGCGATGAATGTGTAGGCGGTATAAAGGTCGCCGCCGAGGAGGAACCAGGTGATGAGAGTACCGAAACGCCGTCCGCCCAGGCCCCATTCTGCCAGCAGCGAAAGATCGCCCCGGCCCCAACGGGCGGCGACAAGGCCCGCGCCCGCGATGCCCACGAACAGCAACAGAAACACCGTCACGGTGACGGGATCGGCTTCAAGTCCGTGCGCCATGCCCCAAAAGTCCCTTGTCTATTTCTTGGCGGCGTCAAAGGGGGTCGTGGTCACCGGCCCCATGCCCACCAGTTCCAATAGGGCGTCTTCATCCTTGACGCCATCGAAATGTACCTTGCCCGCCAGATCGGTGACCACGCTGCCCGCCGGCATGGGATAGGTCTTGGAGATGTCATAGGCGTCGCTGGAACTCACCCACCAAGTGCCGGAAATCACATAGGCATAGCGGTCGGTATTGTGGAAATGCGGGCGGCTGAAATGCCCCGCCTTCCAGCGGATCAGAAGGCCATAGATGCCCGGCTTGGCCGGATCGCCGAAAATCACCGCCTGATCCATGCTTTCGCTGCTCTTCCAAGCAATGTCCTTGGGCAGGGTAAAGGTGATGTGCGCGGGATCGGGCTTGGGGGCGTCGGCTTGCGCAAACGCGGCGGAGATGGATGCGGCGAACGCCGCGATGCCAAGAACGGAAAGACGCATGCGGCTCCCCCCGTAATTTCCGGGGATGCATGCTAGGCGCAAAAAAGGGGGCGGTGCAATGCGCCGCCCCCCTTTTCCAACTGGTGGAAAATCAGAAGGCGAGCTGCGACCGGAACGCGATGGTGTTGAAGTTCTGGCCAATATTGGCATTGGGCGTTGTGCCCAGCGTGCCGATGCGGCTGGCCTGGACATTCTGTGCCTGCAAGGTGAATTTCAGCACCGGATTGGGATACCAGTTGAGCCCGACCGTGCCGATGCGTTGTTCGCCGCCCCGCACGCCGCCTGCCGGCAACGCACCGCCGACAACGCCCGCATTGTCGTTGAGATCGAGCGTCGAATAACGCGCCGCCAGTTCGAACGCGCCCCAACCCCCGCCATCGGGCGAGAAATTGACCCGCGGCTTGGGATTGGTGAAGGCGGCATTGGCGGCGGACCAGCCACGGCTTTCACCGGACAGAACCCAGCTGCCTTCTACATACCAGCCGTCAAAGCCCTGGCCGCGCAACGTGGTGACGCCGCGCTGGTCGATGCCGTATTTGAAGTAGCCGGCCTGGGCCAGGAAGTTCTGATAGGTAACGCCGCTCTCCAGATTCCACGCCCAGGCGTCGGTGACATTGGCGTCGGACACCGACACCAGCTTGGTGCTGTTGTCGTCGAGATTCACTTCCGGCGGATTGGAAATCGAGAAAGGCCGGGGCGAAGTCAGGGTGCCGTTGGAATCGCCCGGACGGAAGACATCGGTGCCGGCCAGGCTCACCACCCAGCGCCAATCGCTGTTCACGATGGGTGAATAGGCGATGCGTCCCACCAGGGCTTGCTGCTCGTCGGACAGCAAGGTTGTCTCCTGCACCTTGTCGCCGGTATAGGCCAGGCTGCCATAGAGCCGGTCGCCGACATACAGAAGCTCGATGGAATCGCGTCCGTCGCCGCCCGCCATGTTGCGGGTCAGATCGCCGGGTGCCGACCGTTCCATCAAGAGCTGATCGGAAGCGGAGTAGGAATCGTCCAGGCCCGTGGACGGCGGATGCGCGCCGATGCGGAAGATGAAGGGCCCGAAGCCGTCATATTCGATATAAGCCTGCTGGATATGGCCCGGTGTTTCGGTGCCGGTCGAGCCGCCGGAGCCGTAATCGATATTCACGTAATAAGACCAGTCGCCGAACACTTTGCCCTGAAGGCCGAGCTGGGCGCGGCGGAAATTGCTGCCGCTGGAAAGATCGGCTCCGTTGGTGAAGGCGCGAGTGCGGGCGTTCTGCATGTAATAGCCCACGTCATATTGCACGGTGGCGCGCAGCGCGGCGCTGAAACGGCCATCGGCGGAGGCGATCTGAAGCCGGCCATTGGTGACACTGGGCTGCGCCGCTTCCTGGGTGGAAAGACGGCGGGCGTCTTTTTCGGCAGCAAATTTTGCGACCAGATCGTCGATCTTCTGATCCTGCTGCTGCAAGCGCGTTTCCACCACCGGCGGCGGTGTGACGGGTGCAGCAGGTGCGGGCGCAGCAACCGGCTCCGGCGCGGACAGGTTCGCGCCTTTCCTGGCGAGCGCTCTTTTCAGCGTACCGATTTCTTTCTGCTGTGCTTCGATCATCTTCTGCATCTGATCGAGCCGCTTCATGACGGCGCTGTCATCTGCGGCAAAAGCGGAAGGCGCGGCGGCGGCCAGCATGGCGGCTGCTGTGCCCAGCAGGAAAATACGTCTCATCTCATCCCCTCGAATGCGTCTTGATGGCCAATCTCTAGCAAATCTATCGAGATTAGCAAACGGCCCGATTTTACGGGCCGACTCTGTTATTTGTCTCTGCGTCACTTGGCAAGAAAGGTAAAGCCGTTCTTCTCGAAAATCGCGCGCGCGGCCGGCGACGCCAGATAGGCCAGGAAGGTGCGCGCTTCCGGCTTCGCGTCCTTGACCAGCGCGGCAGGATACAGAATGGGCTGATGCGAGTTTTCCGGGAAAACACCCACGGTTTTCACATTCTTGTCCGCCTTGGCGTCCGTCTCATAGACGATTCCCAGCGGCGCTTCCCCACGCGAAACATAAGCCAGCGCCACGCGCACATTCTCGGCATTCACCACGCGATTGACCACGCTGTTCCAGACACCCAGGGAAATCAGCGCGGTGCGGCCATATTTGCCCGCCGGAACCGTATCCGGATCGGCCATCGCCAGCCGCCCGTCTTTGAGCGCGCCTGCCAGATCGAAATGTGGCGCAATCGTAATGTTGGTGCCGACATCCTTGCCTGCCACCAGCACCAGCCGGTTGCCGAGCAGATTTTCGCGGGTGTCGTGTTGGATCAGACTCTTGTTGTCGAGATAGTCCATCCAATCCAGATCGGCGGAGATGAAAACATCCGCGCCGCCCGACGCTTCGATCTGGCGCGCCAAGACCGAAGACGCGGCCAGCGACACTGCCACCTGCTTGCCGCTCTGCTTTTCGTAGAGCGCGGAAATTTCCTTCAACGCGTCGGACAGCGACGCCGCGCCGAACACGGTGACATCGGCAGCGAAAGCGTGCAGCGGCGCCAGCGCCAGCAGCATTGCAGCAGCCAAGGCGCGCAGAAATTTGGTCATGGATATCCCCTGTCTGTCGTGATGCCCGGGTGAATATCACGTTCATTGTGGCGCTGTAAAACCCTTGCCCGTACCCGCCTCTCCGCGTCAGGATGTGTGGGCATGGCGGGGCTCTTTCTCAGATTACCGATCGGCGAGGCCGGCAAGATGGGGCCGGGTAAGGCGCGCCTGCTGGAATTGATCGAAGAGACCGGTTCGATCCGTGCCGCCGCGTCCAAGATGAAGCTCAGCTACCGCCGCGCCTGGCTTTTGCTGCAGGACATCGAAAAGATCTTCGGGGGCTCGGTGCTGGAGCGGCGCACCGGCGGCAAGGCCGGCGGCGGTGCCGCACTGACCGGGCGGGGCCGTGACATCGTAAAACATTTCCGCAACGCCGAACGCCGCGCCGCCCGCGCCATTAAGGCCGACTTGGACGCGCTGACGAAGCTCAAAAATTAGGTCAGGCGGATCAAGCCTTCCGGCTCACCATCACCAGACCCAGGCCAGCGATCACAGAAATCACCCCCGCGGCCGTGGGAATCCAGACCGAATGATTCTCTTCGTGGTTGATCTGAATCGGCCCGGCCTTCACCAGCGGCTCGGTCTCGGTCCAGGTGACGCGGCTGACGAACAGGCCGGCGATACCGCCGACAATCAGGACGATGCCCAGAATGACCATGGGTTTCATGAAAGGTCTCCCGCTGTCCGCATGAGAACGGGCGGCGGGAGCCCCGGTTCCGTCAGCAGGGCGGCGTCTTGGCGCCTTTCAAAAGCCCGGTTGCGTAAAGCCCTTGTTCCACGGGCTTTCCCGCCGCATCGAATTTCGCGCCATACCCATCCAGCACACTGCCTTCCAGATACGCACCCTGGATCATGGTGCAGGCGATCTTGGGTCCGAGATAAGCGCCGAAACGTCCCGCCCAATGTGCGGCGGGAAAATCCTGGCGGCCCGACAGCGCCATGGTGATGCGATGGCTCTTGTCTTTGGGATTGACATAGGCGCCGAAGCGGCCGGGATAGGCGCCGTCCTTGTCGCG
>Ga0207695_10007189_pt1 | contig 14236 bp, 12 predicted proteins | sample KBSC54metaG_FD_184354 | JGI IMG/M metagenome (GOLD analysis project Ga0207695, IMG submission 184354) | Corn rhizosphere microbial communities from Kellogg Biological Station, Michigan, USA - KBS C5-4 metaG (SPAdes) (version 2) | ecosystem: Host-associated > Plants > Roots > Rhizosphere > Soil... | reverse complement strand
TGACCGCCGCGATCCTGGCGCACGGCCGGTTCGAGGACATCGGGCGCCTGCGGCCCGGCGAGCTGACCTACCTGGAGATCACCGGGCGCAAGCCGGCGGGCCGCGAGGAGGTCCGGGCCGCGGCCGGAGACGAGAGCCATGAGGCGGCCGAACGCGCGCTGGCGGGCCTGCGCGAGCTGATCGCGCGCTACTGGGCGCCGGAGCAGGCCTTCGTCTCGCGCACCGCTCCACAGTTCGTCCACCAGTACGCCAGCGACTACGACCATCTGGCCCGGGTCTTCGAATGGTCGACCAGCGGCGAGGAGGGCGAGGAATGATCGCCCCGGTCCACGACGCCGCCCAGCGCACGGCCGCCGATCCTTCGATCAGCGCCTTCGTCACCGCCAACGCCGGCTCCGGCAAGACCAAGACCCTGATCGACCGGGTGGCCCGCCTGCTGCTGGCCGGGGTCGATCCGGAGAAGGTGCTCTGCGTCACCTACACCAAGGCCGCGGCGGCCGAGATGCAGCGCCGGCTGTTCGGCCGGCTGGGCGACTGGTCGGTGATGGCCGACGAGGACCTGACCGAGCGCCTGACCGACCTGGAAGGCCCGCGCGACTTCGACGCCCGGCGGCTTTCCGAGGCCCGCGCCCTCTTCGCCCGCGCCCTGGAGACGCCGGGCGGTCTGAAGATCCAGACCATCCACGCCTTCTGCGAGAAGCTGTTGCGGCGCTTCCCGCTGGAAGCCGGGGTATCGCCGGGCTTCCGGGTGATGGACGACGCCGCGGCCGCCGCCATCGCCGACGCCGCGCGCAAGGCCGTGGCGCGCCATGCGCTGAGGGGCGAGGGTCTGGTCGCCGAGGCCTATGCGCGGTTCTCGGTGGCGCTGGATTTCGCCGCGTTCCAGGCGATGTTCCTGGGCTTCGAGGCCAGGCGCGCAGCGCTGGCCGCCTTTTTCGCCGAGCAGGGCGGGTTCGAGGGCGCGGCGGCCTGGGTCTGGGAGGCCTGCGGCGCCGAGCCCGGCAAGGAGCCTGACGTCCTCGAGGCCGAGGCCCTGGCGGAGCTCGACCGCGCGCTCTGGCGCGAGGCCGCCGAGGTGCTGATGGCCGGCGGCGTCAGCGACCAGAAGTGCGCCGCCAAGCTGGCCGCCGTCGCGGGCGATCCCTCAGCGACGCTCGCCCAGGCTCTCGACGCCCTCTTCACCGAGAGGGGCGAGGGCACGCCGGCCGCCTGGGTCTTCAAGACATCGGGCCTGAAGGGCCGCGAGGGCCTGCGCCAGGCCTTGCTCGACGAACAGGACCGCCTGGCCGTGGTCCGGGAACGGATGCGCGGGGCCCGCGTCGCCGCCGAGACCCTGGACGCGCTGGTCCTGGCGCAGGCCTATCTGGCGTCCTACCGCATCGAGAAGGCCTCGGCCGGCGCGCTCGACTTCGCCGACCTGATCGAGAAGACCAAGGCCCTGCTGGCCAGCCGCCCGGCCGCCGCCTGGGTGCTCTACAAGCTCGACGGCGGCATCGACCACATCCTGGTGGACGAGGCGCAGGACACCGCGCCCGACCAGTGGGACATCGTCCGCGCGCTCGCCGGCGAGTTCTTCGTGGGCGCCGGCGTCGACGGCCGGTCGCGTCCGCTGCCGCGCAGCCTGTTCGTGGTCGGCGACGACAAGCAGTCGATCTATTCGTTCCAGGGCGCCGACCCGGCGCGACTCAACGCCGAGACGCAGCGCTACCTGGCCGAGATCGAGGCCGCGGAGCTCGAGGGCCGGTCGGTGCCGCTGGCGGCGTCCTGGCGCTCGGCGGTGGAGGTGCTGGCCTTCGTGGACGCGGTGTTCGCCGGCGGCGTCCCGCCCGGCGTGGACGCGCTGGCCCATGTGCCGATGCGGGCCGGCGACCCCGGCTGCGTCGACCTGTGGCCGCTGGAGCGGGAGGTCAAGGGCGAGGAGCGCGACGCCTGGACCGCGCCGCTCGACGTGGAGGGCGAGCACAGCGCCACCAGGCGGCTGGCGCAGAACATCGCGGCCGAGATCCGGGCGCTGGTGGAGCGCGGCGATCGGGTGAGCGGCCCCAACGGCTGGCGGCCGGCCCGATGGGGCGACGTGCTGATCCTGGTGCGCAAGCGCGGCGGCCTTTTCGAGGAAATCCTGCGCGCGCTCAAGCACGGCAAGATCCCGGTGGCGGGCGCCGACCGGCTGGCGCTTTCCGAGCACATCGTCTTCGACGACCTCCTGGCGCTCGCCCGCTTCGCGCTGTTCCCAGCCGACGACCTGACGCTGGCGGCCCTGCTGCGCAGCCCGTTCTGCGACCTGGAGGACGAGAGCCTCTATCGGCTGGCGAAAGGCCGGCAGGGCTCGCTCTGGCGGACCCTGCAGGATCGGGCGGACGAAGCGCCGGAATGGCGCGAAGCCGCGGATTTCCTCCGCCTGCTGATCGCCGAGGCCACGGCCGGGCGGCCGTTCGAACTCTACAACCGCGTCCTCGGCCTGCGCGACGCGGCGGGCCGGTCCATGCGCGTGCGCCTGCTCCGCCGGCTGGGCCGCGAGGCGGAGGACGCGCTGGACGAGTTCCTGTCCCAGGTGCTGGCCGCCGAGGGCCGCGGCGTGCACGACCTGGAGAGCCTGACCGCGGCCTTCGCCAGCCTCGACATCACGGTGAAGCGCGAGCTGGAGGGCGGCCGCGACGAGGTCCGGGTGATGACCGCCCATGGCGCCAAGGGCCTGGAGGCGCCGATCGTCTTCCTGCCGGAAACCACCACGACCTCCGGCGCGCGCGGATCGCCGTTGATGGAGACCGAGGCCGTCCCGGGTCAGCCGGCAGGCTTCCTCTGGTGCGCCTCCCAGAAGGGCGACTGCGAGGCCTCGCGCCTGGCCCGTGAGCTCCGGGCGCGCAAGGAGACCGAGGAATCCCTGCGGCTCCTCTACGTGGCGCTGACGCGGGCCCGCGAGCGGCTGGTGCTCTGCGGCCGCATCGCCGCCAACCGCAAGGAAGAGACCCTGAAAGGCTGGTGGGCCCAGATCCGCGCCGGTTTCGATCACGCCAGGATCGCCCCGCATGTGCGCCAGGAGGCCTGCGGCGCGGTGATCGCGACGCGGTATGGCCCCGATCCGTTGCCGATGACCGGCGCAGACGCTTCGATGTCGGTCGAAGCCTCTGTGCCCGCCTGGGCCGGCCAGGTCGCCCAGGCCGACGCGTTCAGCCGCTACGCCTCGCCCTCGGACCTCGGCGAGGGGGGTCGGGCGCCGGCGCCCTCGCCGCTCTCGGCGGTAGGCAGCCTGGGCCGGTTCCGGCGCGGCGACCTGATCCATCGCCTGTTGCAGATCCTGCCCGACCTCGACCCCGGCCAGTGGGCGGGCGGGGCGGCGGCCCTGCTGGCCCGCGAGCGCGACCTGACGGCGGCCCAACGCGCCGAGATGAGCGCTGCGGCGCTGTCGGTGCTGCAGGACGCCCGGTTCGCCGAGGTGTTCGGTCCCGGCAGCCGCGCCGAAGTGGCCGTCGCCGGCTCCGCCGCCGCCCTGCCGCCGGGCCTGAAGGTTTCCGGGCGCATCGACCGGCTGGTGGTGCTGCCCGACCGCGTCCTGGTCGCCGATTTCAAGACCAACCGGCCCTCGCCCGACCGGATCGAGGACGCCGATCCCGCCTATCTGCGGCAGATGGCGATCTATGCGGCGGTGCTGGCCGATGTCTTCCCGGGTCGGGCGATCGAGGCGGCGCTGGTCTGGACCGACGGGCCCAAGCTGATGCCGATCCCAGAAAACCTGCTGGCCCGCAGCCTGGCCGGGCTCGACCATGCCGGTTGATACCGGGGCCGCGCCCGCCTACATCGGCGGATCAAGAGGCGTCGGCGCGAGTCTTTGGAAGCCGCCGGCGCATAAGGAGATTTCCATGAGCACCGTGAAGGTCACCGACGAATCCTTCGAAAAGGACGTCCTGCAGGCCGCCGGCCCCGTGCTGGTCGACTTCTGGGCGGAGTGGTGCGGCCCCTGCAAGCAGATCGCGCCCGCTCTCGAGCAGATCTCCGACGAACTGGGCGCCAAGGTCACCGTGGCCAAGCTGAACATCGAGGAAAGCCCGACCACCCCCTCGCGCTACGGCGTGCGCGGCATCCCCACCATGATGCTGTTCAAGGACGGCCAGATGGCGTCGATGAAGGTCGGCGCCATGCCCAAGCAGAAGATCCTGGAGTGGTTGAGCGAAGCCGGCGTCGCCGCCGCCGCCTAGACTTTTCCCTCCCCTTCATGGGGAGGGACAGATCGCGAAGCGATCAGAGTGGGGAAACCGCGCTCAGGCGCTGACTCCGCACTCCGACCCACATCTCCCCACCCGTCTCGCTGACGCCCGCCACCCTCCCCATGAAGGGGAGGGAAAGGGCCATCAACTCGGCCAGGTCTCTGGACTCATCGCCAGGACCTCGCCGGCGAAGTGCAGGCCGCCGCAGATCAGCACGTGCGGCGCCGGGCCCGAGCCATCGAGCGCCTTGCGCACGCCCTCGGTCACGTCGGCCACGGGCTCGGCGGAAAGGCCGGCCAGGCGCGCGGCCTCCGCCAGGTCGCCCGGCGTCGCGGCGATGTCGGAGTCGAAGGTCGTGGTGAACACCTTCGGGTGCATCTCGGCGAAGGGCCGGAAGTAGCCCTCGGCGTCCTTCCTCGCAAACATCCCGACCACCAGCACCAAGGGCCGCGGATCGCGGTCCACCAGGCGCGAGGCCGCCTCGGCGAGCGCGCGCCCGGCATGCGGGTTGTGGCCGCCGTCGAGCCAGAGGTCCGAGCCCCGCGCCTTGGCGAGCGCCGCCAGCGGCCCCCTGGTCAGGCGCTGGAATCGCGCCGGCCAGACGGTGGACGAGACGCCGCGGCCGAGGTCGTCTTCGCTGATGTGGCGGTCGAAAGTGAGCGCCGCGGCGACCGCCAGGCCGGCGTTTTCGAACTGATAGCCGCCGAACAGGCTGGGCGGCGGCAGGTCCAGCAGGCGGTCGGGCATCTGCACCATCAGCCGGCCGCGCTCCTCCCAGGCGTCGAAATCGCGCCCCATCAGGAACAAGGGCGCCATGCGGTCGTCGGCCTCCCGCTCGATGGCCTCCAGCGCCTCCTCCGGCTGGCGCGCGACCACGGCGGGACGGCCGCGCTTGATGATGCCGGCCTTTTCCCAGGCGATCTTGCCGAGTTCCGGCCCGAGCATCTCCAGGTGGTCGTAGTCGACCGGGGTGATCACGCTGACGGCCGGGGCGTCGAAGACGTTGGTGGCGTCGAACCGGCCGCCCAGGCCCACCTCCACCAGGCACAGGTCCGCCGGCGTCTCGGCGAAGGCCAGGAGGGCCAGGACGGTGGTGATCTCGAAGAAACTGATCGGCTCGCCCGCATTGGCCGCCTCCACGCGGTCGGTCAGGGCCTCGAACTGATCGTCGCCGATCAGGTGACCGGCGATGCGGATGCGCTCGGCGAACCGCACCAGGTGGGGCGAGGTGATGACGTGCGCCGTCCGCCCCTGCGCCTCGGCGATGGCGCGCAGGTAGGCGACGGTCGAGCCCTTGCCGTTGGTGCCGGCCACATGGATCACCGGCGGCAGGCGGCGTTCCGGATGGCCGAGCGCGCCCAGCAGGCGCTCGACGCGGCCGGTGGTCAGGTCGATGAGCACCGGGTGGTTGGCGCGCAGGCGCTGGATCACCGCGTCCGATGCGCGGATGGGGTCGTGGTCCGTCACGGGCGGGCGGTCAGGCGGCGGGAAGGTGTTGCGCGCGCCCCATCATCAGGGTCTTCAGGATCGAACCCAGGACCTCGCGCAGCTCGGCGCGGGTCACCACCTTGTCGACCATGCCGCGTTCCATCTGGAACTCGGCGCGCTGGAAGCCCGGGGGCAGGCTCTCGCGGATAGTCTGCTCGATCACCCGGCGGCCGGCGAAGCCGATCAGGGCGTTGGGCTCGGCCAGATGGACGTCGCCCAGCATGGCGTAGGACGCCATCACCCCGCCGGTGGTGGGGTCGGTCAGCACGACGACATAGGGCAGGCCCGCGGCCTTCACCTCGTTGACGGCCAGGGTGGTGCGGGCGAGCTGCATCAGCGAGAGCGTGCCCTCCTGCATCCGCGCCCCGCCGCTGGCGGTGAAGATCACGAAGGGCACATCGCGCTTCACGGCCTCCTGGGCCGCCTTGATGAAGGCCTCGCCCACGGCCATCGAGAGCGACCCGCCCATGAAGGCGAAGTCCTGCACCGCCACCACCACCGGCTGGCCCAGGATATGGCCGTAGCCGACGGCGAGCGCGTCCTGCTCGCCGCTCGCCTTGCGGGCCGCCTTGATGCGGTCGGGATAGGGTTTGACGTCCGGGAACTTCAGCGGGTCATCGGCGACGATCGGCGACGCGATACGCTCGAACTGGCCGTCGTCGAAGGTGTATTTCAGCCGCTGGGCGGCCCCGATGCGCATGTGGTGGCCCGACGGCGTCACCCACAGCGCGGCCTCCAGGTCCGGGCGATAGATCATCTCCCCGGTGTCGGGGCACTTCACCCAGAGGTTCTCGGGCGTCTCGCGCTTGGCGAACGCGTTGCGCACGCCGGGCGCGATGCGCGACAGCCAGCCGGTTCGCTTTTCGGGGGCGGCGGGCCGCCCGGGCTTGTCGTTTCTCTGTTCAGCCATCGCCATGGTTCTAGACCGTCGTTTGGCCGACTCGCGCGGAGCGCACAGCCTTAGCCAAGGAATCTGCTTTGGAAAGAACCCGCCGGGTCACGTCTTCGTTCATCTCCACCGCTTCGGCGATTTCATCCACAAGCGCGGAACCCACCACCACGGCGTCGGCGACCCGGGCGATCTGCGCGGCCCGTTCCGGCGTGCGGATGCCGAAGCCGACCGCCACCGGCAGGCCCGAGGCCTGGCGCACGCGGGCCACGTGCGGCGCCACCGTGGCGGCGTCGGCTTCCTTGACCCCGGTCACCCCGGCCACCGAGACATAGTAGACGAAGCCGGAGGTGCGCTTGACCACCACCTTCAGCCGTGCGTCATCGGTGGTGGGGGTCGCCAGCCGGATCAGCGAGACCTCGGCGGCGTCCAGCGCATCGGCCAGCGGCCCGGCTTCCTCAGGAGGCAGGTCGACGACGATCAGGCCGTCGATCCCGGCCTGGGCCGCGTCGCGGGCGAAGGCCTGGTAGCCCCAGGCGATCAGGGGGTTCGTATAGCCCATCAGGATGATCGGCGTGACCTGGTCGCCCGCCCGGAAGCCGCGGATCAGTTCCAGCGTGCCGGCCAGCGTCATGCCCTTGCCGAGCGCGCGCTGCGCCGCCCGCTGGATCGGCGGACCCTCGGCCATGGGATCGGAGAACGGGAAGCCCACCTCGATGAGGTCGGCGCCCGCGCCGGGCAGGCCGGCCAGGATCTTCGCCGCGACGGCCGCGTCCGGATCGCCGGCCATCACATAGGCCACGAAAGCGGCCCGGCCCTGCGCCTTCAGGGCCGCGAAGCACGCGTCGATTCGGGCGGTGGTCAAATCTGCATTCCCAGGTGCGCCGCGACGGTGGCGACATCCTTGTCGCCGCGGCCGGAGAGGTTCAGCACCACGACGCCGTCCTTGCCGACGTCCCGGGTGACCACGTCCAGGCGGGCGAGGGCATGGGCGCTCTCGATGGCCGGTAATATGCCCTCCAGCTCCGCGCAGAGCTTGAAGGCGTCGAGCGAGTCCGTGTCGGTGGCGGTGAGGTAGGTCGCCCGGCCCACGTCGTGCAACCAGGCGTGCTCCGGCCCGATGCCGGGATAGTCGAGGCCGGCGGAGATGGAATGGGCCTCGGTGACCTGGCCCTCCCGGTCCTGCAACAGGTAGCTCATGCTGCCGTGCAGCACGCCCGGGCGACCGCCGTTGATCGCCGCGGCGTGGCGGTCGGTGTCGATCCCTTCACCCGCCGCTTCGACGCCGTAAAGGCGGACGCCTTCGTCGTTGAGGAAGGGGTGGAACAGGCCCATGGCGTTGGAACCGCCCCCGACGCAGGCCACCAGCGCGTCCGGCAGGCGTCCCTCGGCCTCGAGGATCTGCTGGCGCACCTCGTCGCCGATCACCGACTGGAAGTCGCGGACCATCTCCGGATAGGGGTGCATGCCGACCACCGAGCCGATCAGGTAGTAGGTGTCGTGGACGTTGGTGACCCAGTCGCGGAGCGCTTCGTTGGTGGCGTCCTTGAGGGTCGCCGACCCGCTTGTCACCGGCCGCACCTCGGCGCCCAGCAGGTTCATGCGGAAGACGTTGGGCTTCTGCCGCTCCACGTCCACCGCGCCCATGTAGACCACGCAGGGCAGGCCGAAGCGGGCGCAGACGGTGGCGGTGGCCACCCCGTGCGAGCCCGCGCCGGTCTCGGCGATGATCCGCGTCTTGCCCATCCGCCGGGCCAGCAGGATCTGGCCCATGCAGTTGTTGATCTTGTGCGAGCCGGTGTGGTTCAGCTCCTCGCGCTTCAGATAGATCCTGGCCCCGCCAAAATGCTTCGTCAGGCGCTCGGCGAAGTAGAGCGGGCTGGGGCGGCCCACATAGTGGGTGAGGAAGCCCCCCAACTCAGCCGCGAACGCCGGGTCGGCCTTGGCCGCGCGATAGGCGGCGTCCAGCTCGTAGACCAGCGGCATCAAGGTCTCGGGCACGTACTGGCCGCCGTAGTCGCCGAACCGGCCGACCGCGTCCGGATAGGCCGCATAGTCGTTGGGCCTGGCGAGCGGGGATTTCGGAGGCGCGTTCACGAGGATGTCTTCAGACGCGTTTGGCGGCGTCGAGGAACGCCCGGATCAAGGCGGGGTCCTTTAGTCCGGCTCCGCGCTCCACGCCAGAGGAAACGTCCAGCAAGGGTGCGCCGGATCGCTGCACAGCTTCGCCCAGGTTCCAGGGATCGAGCCCGCCGGCCAGGAACCAGGGCCGCTGGAACCGGCGCCCGGCCAGCAGGGTCCAGTCGAACGCCTGGCCGGAGCCGCCGGGCCGATCGGCCCCCTTGGCGGGCTTGGTGTCGAACATCAGGTGCTCGACCACGGTCTCGAACTCGCGCGCCCCGTCCAGATCGGCGGCCTCCGAGACCGGGAGGACCTTGACGATCCCGGCGCCCGTCCGCTGGCCGATCGCGCGGGCGCGGGCCGGCGTCTCCCGGCCGTGGAGCTGGATGAGGTCCGGCTTGAGGATCTCGGCGATCCGATCGGCGTCCGCGTCGCTGGGGTCGACCATCACCGCCACGACCCTGGCCTTGCCCCGCACCGGCTGGGCCAGCCGCCAGGCGGCGTCGGGCGCGATGTTGCGCGGGCTCTTTTCGAAGAACATGAAGCCCAGGAACGCGGCCCCGCCCTCCAGGGCCGCGGTCACGGCCTCGGGGGTGCTGATTCCGCAGATCTTGGTCTGGACGCCCATGGCTGCGGATTAGGGGGCTGGGGCCCGTTCACGCAAGGCCGATCGACCCAGGGCGGGCGCGGGAACCTTTCGGCGGGTGGGAGCATCAATTGATGCACGGCTCTGAGATTCCGTCCTCGAAGCCCGTTCATTGTCGCGGCTCCCCAGTTCCGCATTTCCCCGGCGCCGCCTCGCTCGTACATCGAAAGAGGCACTCCCATGTCCAGGACCTTCCTCGCGGCGGCGCTCGTCGCGGTCAGCTCACTCGCCCTGATCGGCGCGTCCAAGGCGCCGCCCGCCCCCTCGCCGGCCGACGGCGGGGTCGCCCGCTACGCCCAGGCGATGCTGGCCGACGGCAGGCAGACCTTCCGCTTCGACACCTTCGGCAGCGAGGCCTTCTGGGGCGACACGCTCGGCCTGCACAAGGCGATCGCCGGGACCAGGAACGGCGGCGTCGGACCGGGCGTGTCGCCCAAGACGGCGCTTTCCGTGGGCCTGAAGGTCGACGTCGACGCCCTGCCGGCGACCCTCAAGGCTCAGCTTGCGGCGGGCAAGGTCAACCTCGACGACCCCGCCACCACCCTGGCGCTGTTGAAGCTCAACGCCGTGGTCGGTGTGACGGCCTTCACCAATCCCGACGGCAGCGTGAAGTCGATGGGCATCCAGTGCGCGTTCTGCCATTCGACCGTCGACGACAGCTTCGCGCCGGGGATCGGCAGGCGCCGCGACGGCTGGGCCAACCGCGACCTGAATGTCGGGGCGATCATCTCGCTGGCCCCCAACCTGCAACCCGTGGCCGACCTGCTGGGGACGGACGTCGCGACGGTGAAGAAGGTGCTGGCCACCTGGGGTCCGGGTCGCTTCGACGCGGAGTTGTTCAAGGACGGCAAGGCGCTTCGGCCGGACGGCAAGCAGGCCGGCACCCTGATTCCGCCGGCCTTCGGCCTGGCCGGGGTCAACCTCGCCACCTGGACCGGCTTCGGCTCGGTGCCCTACTGGAACGCCTATGTGGGCGTCACCGAGATGCACGGGTCGGGGACCTATTATGACGCCCGCCTCTCCGACAAGGCGCAGTATCCCGTCTCAGCCAAGAGCGGCGAATGGAACAGCCGCGGCAAACCCGACCGGACCACGCCGAAGCTCGCGGCCCTGCAGTTCTACCAGCTCGCCATCCCCGCCCCGCGGGCGGCCGCCGGCTCCTACGACCGCGCGGCCTTCGCCCGTGGCAAGGCGCTGTTCGACGGGCCGGCCAAGTGCGCCACCTGCCACGTGCCGCCGCTGTTCACCGAGCCTGGACAGAACCTGCACACCCCCGCCGAGATGGGCGTCGACGCCTTCCAGGCGGACCGCTCGCCGACCCACATGTACCGCACCGCGCCCCTGGCCGGGCTGTGGACGCACCAGAAGGGCGGCTTCTATCACGACGGCCGCTACGCGACCCTGGGCGAGGTCGTCGAGCACTACGACAGCCACTTCGCGCTCAAGCTCGGCGCCCGCGACAAGCAGGACCTGGTCGAATATCTGAAGGGGATCTAGGCGGCGCCGATCAGCGCTCGCGGTTCTTCAGCAGGTCGCGGATCTCCATCAGGAGCAGCTCCTGCGGCGGCGGGGCGGCCTTGTCCTCGGTGGGGGTCGCAGCCTCGCGGCGGCGGATCGCATTGACGCCCTTCACCAGCAGGAACACCACCCAGGCCACGATCACGAACTTGATCAGGGTGTTGATGAACAGGCCGTACTGGATGGCCACCAACTCGTTGGCCTTGGTCGCCGGGTCGTCGGCCCGCAGGACCCATTGCAGGTGCGCGAAGTCGATGCCGGACAGGAGCAGCCCGATCGGCGGCATCACCACATTGTCGACCAGGCTCTTGACGATGTCGTTGAAGGCCGCGCCGACGATGACGCCGACGGCCAGGTCGATGACGTTGCCACGGGCGATGAACTCGCGGAATTCCGACAGGATCGTGATCCGGGGCAGCGCCGGCGCCTTGACACGCAGATCGCTCATGGCGGGTCCTACTCGTCGCCGGAGAGGTTCAGACGCTCCCGCAGTTCCTTACCGCTCTTGAAGAACGGCACATGTTTGGCGCGCACGTCCACAGGCTCGCCGGTACGCGGATTGCGGCCGGCGCGGGCGTCTCGCGAACGGACCGACAGCGCGCCGAAGCCGCGCAACTCCACCCGGCCGCCGGTCTCCAGCGCCTGGATCATCCGCTCCAGAACCACGCTGACGACGCGTTCGATGTCGCGTTGCGTCAGGTGAGGGTTCTCCTCGGCAAGTTTGGCGATCAGCTCGGATTTGATCATGCGGCCCCCTCGAACCGGCGTGACCATGGGCGAGTCCGCCTTTGTATTCAAGGCGCAAAAAGGGTTTACGCGCCGCCATGGTCAAGCTTGTTGCGCCCCGAGGCCGCGCAATGGCGGGGCGTTCAGGCCGGCGCGCGGACGAAGCTTTCCACGTCGCGCAGCTTGCGGATCTGGGCGTTGGCGGCGTCGGCGTCCGCGGCGCTGATCTCCGAGGTCATCGCGTGCTGGTCGACGGTGAAGCTCGCCACGCCGCCCTCGATCGCCGCCCCGGAGATGATTTCGTAGCCGGCCACGTGCTCGACGCCGGTCGCGCCGCGCACCGTGAAGCCCTTGCCGCCGTTGGGCAGGATGATCTCGGTGCGGCTGCGGGTGTAGGACGGATAGGGCACCGCGAAGGGCGCATCGACATTGGGCCCCGGCTCGCGCCGCGGAAGCGGGCGCGGGGCGCCGCCTATGCCGACCCGATATTCGCGGACGCCCAGGTCCTGGTTCTTGCGCCAGTCCATGTCGTCCGTGCCCGCCAGGTTGACGGTGAACAGGTCCTTGGCCGGATCGTCGTTCCAGGTCACCTGGTCGATCTCCAGACCGCCCGCGGCATTGGAGAACTGCTGGCGGAAGGCGCGCTCGAAGTCGGAGCGCGGCGTCTTGGCCAGCGTCGCGCGCATGCCGGTGGCCAGGACGCCGGAGAAGGTGACGCTGATGTGCGCCGCGGCCTTGGTGTCGAGGCCCTTGGAGGCGTCCAGGCGCACCAGGGTCGCGACCGTCGGCACGGTGATCTGCGGCTCGACGATCTGCTCCAGACCCGCGCCCTGCGCCCGCACCGGCAGGCCCCACTTGTGCGGCGGGGCGTGCATGGCCTGCGGGTTGGTGTCGCCGGTGCGGGTGCCGTCCAGCCAGTAGGACTCGCCCTTGATCTTCACGCGGACGATCACGTGGTTGAACGCCGCCAGCGATGGCGGCAGCTCGTTGATCCCGTCGCCGCCGCCGAGGTTCACCAGCACCGGCTCGGCCTCGACGCCCAGGTTCCTCAGGAGCGCCAGCAGCAGCGCGGTCTTGGCCTTGCAGTCGCCGAACCGCCTCGCCCAGGTGTCGTCGGCCGCGGCCGGGACATAGCCGCCCTCGCCCATGCCGATGAAGAAGTAGCGGGTCTTGTCCTCGACCAGGCGCAGGGCCGCGAAGGCGCGCGCCTTGGGATCGCTCGTGCTGGCCGCGATGGCGTCGGCCTCGGCCTTGACCGGCGAGTCGGGCGCGATCTCCGAGGCCTTGGCGTAGAGCGGCGCCATCAGCTTGGAGATCTCATTCCAGCTCTGGAAGCTGGTGACCTCGATCTGACCGACCCGGCGGAAGCGCAGGGGCGCGCCGATCGGCGGTTTGGGCGCCTGTATATCGGTCTTGTCGAGGGTCAGCGTCGTGCGGCCGCCCTTCTCGGCGACCACGGGATCGCCGAAGCCGGCGGTGGTCTTCCAGGTCACCGGCTCGCCCTTCGGCCAGGAGATCACCGTGCGGTAGCGCCCGGCGACGCCCGCGAAGCCCTGCCGCTGGCCGTCGAACGAATGGCCCTTCATCACCGGATCGGCGTGGGTGCGGGTGACCGCGAAGTCCAGGATGTCGCCGGTCTGCAGGCCATCGATCTGCCGCGTGGCCGTGATCCGGCCGTCGAGGCTCGCCTGTTCGAGGTTGGTCTCGCGGCGCAGCACCAGCACGGCCTTGCGGTCGGCCAGCAGGTCGATGGCCTTGCCGTCGCGGATGATCGCCAGGGTATGGAAGGTGACGCTCTCGGTGTCGGGGCTCCAGATCGTGCTCATCGACTTCACGCCGGCGAGCCCCTCCGGCTTCAGGATCTTGATCACCCGGCGGCTGTAGAAGGCGTCGCCCGCCGGATCGAGCCGGCTCTGATGGTCCTCGAGCAGCAGCTGGATGGCCGGCGCGCCTTCAGCGGGCGGGGCCGGCGGAATGGGCGCGACGTCGACCCAGGCGGCGGGCGGCGCATAGGCCGGCGTGTCCGCCGCCATGGCAGGCGCGGCGCAGGCCAGCGCCGCCAGGATCGAGGCTAGGAAAAGTCGGAATGGCAAAGAGACGCTCCTCAAGGCGCCCCGACGGCGCCTGTCTCCACGATACGGCGGACCGGTAAAAAGAAAACGGCGGACCCGTCGCCGGGCCCGCCGCTATCTCACATAAAGCCCGATGGAGTCGGGATTTAGTCCTTTTGGGCCTTCTCGCGCAGCGCCGCGCCCAGGATGTCGCCCAGCGAGGCGCCCGAGTCGGAGGCGCCGAACTTCTCGATGGCTTCCTTTTCCTCGGCCATTTCCAGGGCCTTGACCGACAGGGACACGCGGCGCGCGGCCTTGTCGACGTTGGCGATCTGGGCGTCCAGGCGGTCGCCGACGGCGAAGCGCTCGGGCCGCTGGTCCGCACGGTCGCGGGAGAGGTCCGACTTGCGGATGAAGGCCGTCATCGGAGCTTCATCCTCGCCGAACTTCACCTCGATGCCGCCCGAGGTGATCTCGGTGACGGTGACGGTGACGGTCTGGCCCTTGCGGTAGGTGTCGCCCTGCATCGGGTCGCCGGCCAGCTGCTTGATGCCCAGCGAGATGCGTTCCTTCTCGACGTCCACGTCCAGCACCT
>Ga0207695_10007188_pt1 | contig 14237 bp, 9 predicted proteins | sample KBSC54metaG_FD_184354 | JGI IMG/M metagenome (GOLD analysis project Ga0207695, IMG submission 184354) | Corn rhizosphere microbial communities from Kellogg Biological Station, Michigan, USA - KBS C5-4 metaG (SPAdes) (version 2) | ecosystem: Host-associated > Plants > Roots > Rhizosphere > Soil... | reverse complement strand
TGAGACGCAGCCGCGCCCCCTGCAGATTGCCGCGGCTCCAGAGCAGGTTCGCTTCGCCGATCTGCGCGCGGAACGCGATGGACAGGTCGCCCGCTTCCCTGCCAAGCTGGGATGCGCGACGGTACGCTATCTGCGCCATCTCCCAGTCGGCGCACATACGGTACGCGCGTCCCATCATCAGACGCGACTCCGCCGCGAGCCACGTTTCACCGTCAAGCTCGGTATCCATGCCCGCGAGTGCAAATACCTTTGCGGCCATCGCCCACTCGCCCTCGCTACCGAGCGCCTGTCCGTACATGATAAGTGCCGTGTACGTTGCCTTCCTTCCCACGCGGACCGGTCCCGCGCTCTCCCAGAACTGAAGTGCGCACGCCATCGCTTCGAGCGCTGTGCGCACGTCCGGCGCAGCGTCGATCCCTGCGATATCGGATTCGATCTTGCGGAGAGTATCGCGCTGGAATGAGCTCAGACCGTTCGTCTTGACGCTATCGTAAATCTGCAGGATGGCGAATCCTGCAGCAGTGCGTGCGAATTCTGCGTCGGATCGCGCTGTTGCGAGATGCTGGAGGAAGGAGGTGGCGGTCATGGTTGGGTTGTCGGTTCGCCGGACGCCTTGAGGCGTACGTGTCGGGGGCGAGGTCTGCCGTGGATGAGTGTCAGCGACGGCTTGGCTTCTTCCGGGGGATTGCGTGGAGCGCTGGACCTCTGACGTGTCTTGCGTTCCGTCAGGCGTTGTGCGAGTACATCCGCCGCCTCGGCGACTCTGAGCGGTCGACTGCGAAGTTTGCCTGTCGTGGTGTCGAGCAGCAGCGTGAACTGTGCGTCCATCGTTCGATGCGACTTGTATCCAAGCAGCGACGCGATGGTCGTGAACGGAATGCGAGATCTTGTGATGGCCCTGTATGCCGACGTGAGGTGCGTCGCTTCGACCATTCTTCTCGTCGACACGAAGCCAGCTTCGGCGATGTAGCGATCCATGGTGCGCCGCGGCAGCGATACTGCTGCCGACAGCGCGTCGGGAGAATCGGGCCCATCGCCGGTGCGGAACATCGCGACCAGTCTCTCACGGATCGCAGCTGGGAGGAGAGTGAGGTTGGCATCCAGTCTCGACAGCAGCGCGGCGCAGAACTCTGCGTCAGGCGTGAGAAGGACGGCGCGCTCCAGCAACGAGCGCTCGTTCGCAGTACCTCGGAAGACGAAGCGCGCGGGAGTCCGTTGCGCCAGGATCACGGAGCTTTCGAGCGCAGCAGTGCTCACGGAGCTGAAGGCGACGACGGGCCGCGGAAATTGCGCGATGCTTGCTGCTATCGACTGCGCGATGCCCGGAGTGACGAGTGCCGGATCCAGTACGAGGCAGTCGTCATTCGGAAGCGCAAGCGCCGCGAGGAGCTGGCGCGTGTCTGGAATGGACTCGACGATACCGTGTCCACCGACGGCTGCGTACACGTAGCCCGTCCCCTGTGGTGCCAGAAATACGATGTATCTCAATTCGGCCCCGATGATGCAACTGCTGTCCGCGACATGGCATTCCTTCCCGAGCGACGAGAACCTTCAATAAGGTAGCGTCCGCCCGGTGCCGGGGAAATGCGATTTCCGGCCAACCACTGCGATTTCCGGCCAACCTGGAAATTGGGGCAGATTGGTCCGGATCTGGTCCGACGTCGGCAGGCATTTGAGGGCCTGCCGGCGTCGGATCAAGGCACTGTTCCCCCTATGGGAGCGCGACCTTGACGATGGGGGCAGACTGGGAGGTGCTGTCGGTGCCGCAGTGATCCCAGCCCTGGGTTCCGCCGCCGCTGCACAGGGCGTTGGAGCGGGGGGCTGTTGGTTCTGCGCAAGCGACAGCGAGCGCTGCTAGGGCGGCACCAAGGATGGTGATGTATCTGGTGGTACTGCGCACATTATCTCCGGCAAGGGGGTTGAGCAGGGAGATTACAGGGAGTTTTCCCAGTGCGAAATGCGCTTTTGCGCCATTTACCTGCGCTTTTGTGCGGGTCGCCACAATTGGCCGGAAATCGCAGTCCGTGGCCGGAATGCGCACTTGTCCGATCGCTGTCGGCAAGCAAATGTATAAGGTATGGCTGCGCTATGCGGAATCAACCGGGTCACGGCATGTGGCACCGCTCGAACAATGAACTCAGCCAAGCGCCTTACAAAATGTGCGGCGTCACATGCCAATCCCCGCCTTCCGGGCCGGATCCTCACCACTTTCCATCAGCATCGTACACGATAAGTCATGCTCGACTCAGTTGTTACGTTTGATGTCGCCTCCCGGGTACGCGAACTTGAGCTATCGATCGCTCGGCGCGTTCGGCAGGAGCTGCGACCCTACATTCGCGACGAGGCGCAACTGGAGCGCGCCACGAGTGAAGTCCTGATGATCAGCAGGGACTACGCTGGATCCTTCCATGCGATCAACGATCGGGCGCGTATAAGGCGGGAGCGGGACACGGAGTAGGCTGCCACACGGAACGGGTGGTCCACCGCCAGCCGAGCTGGATCCGAGCGGTTGCTTGCGCCGGCGCATCACAGCGCACTGATTGTGTCACTGGCGATCCACACGTGAATCCGTGAGCATGTTCAACCGAATTCCAATTGCAGCACTCATCGCGGGCTGTGTCCTGATCGCGTGGGCACCGGCGACTGTCGATGCGCGCAACACTCCGACGCGAAGCGGCGTCACAGCTCCATCTGCGAGCGCTGACAGCACCGTCGTCGTGATGCTTGGCGTTGGAATGCCGAGGCCCGATCCGGATGCCTCCGGGCCGGCGACTGCGGTTGTGGTTGGTTCCCGTGTTTTTCTCTTCGATGCTGGTCCGGGGATCATGCGAAGGATGGCAGCGGCGCATCTTCCGATCAATGGAGTAACGGCGCTGTTCATCACCCATCTGCACAGCGATCATACGCTCGGACTGCCGGACCTGATCTTCACGTCATGGGTGATGGGGCGACGGAACGCACTCGAAGCTTACGGACCGCACGGCTTGCAGGATATGACCACGCACATTCTGGAAGCGTGGAAGGTGGACGAGGACGTTCGCATCAACGGATTGGAGCACGAACCGGCCAGTGGCTACGCGGTGAACGTGCACGAGATCCAGCCAGGTGTCGTTTACGACAGCGGCGGCGTGCGCATCACGGCGATCCCGGTACTGCACGGCAGTCTCAAGGAAGCGTACGGATATCGGATCGACACGCCCACGCGCTCGGTAGTGATTTCGGGTGACACTCGACCATCGGACGCACTGGTTGCTGCTTCGCGAGGCGTGGATGTGCTGGTGCACGAAGTGTATTCGGCGGCGAAGCTCGCACCCGAGAAACGGCCGGGCGGTGACGACTGGCCGCGCTACATGCACGAGTTTCACACATCCGACGTGGAGCTCGGGAAGATCGCCGCGGAGGCGAAGCCCAAGCTGCTGGTGCTCACCCACATCATAAGAATGGGAAGCAGCGACGAGGATCTGATTCGCGCGGTACGAGCTGGCGGATTTGGTGGCAGGATCGTCGTCGGCCGGGATCTGGCGCGGTACTAGGGTTGGTCAGCGGTATCGGGGCGTCATGTGCGACGCCCGTGGCGTGGGCTGCCTGCGGGGCGTGCGTAGCCTTGCCGCTTGAATGCGGAGCAGCCACTGACGGCGCCCGTCCCGCCGGGTTTTGCAATCACTGCGGAAGAAACAATACGCACTGTCCAGCGCCGGCGTTGTAATTCTTAATGCACGGCGCCGGCGGGGGTTGGATTCGGAATAGTAAATATTTTATCCGATCTTGACACCCAGAGGCCCACCTTTATGTTCGCTTGAGATCGCTGGCCAGTCCCTTCGTGCACGGCCAGCACGGTACAGCGACCCAATGAAGATGAAGCGCCTCGCACTGTTGTTTCTGTCTCTCGTCACCGCGGGTCTTGCGCCCGCGCAGAATGCGCCTCGAGAGCGTGACGTACTCGTAACTGGCGGGTGGCTGTTCGCATCGACAGGTAACCAGCGAGTTCGTAACCCCGGCATTCTCATTCGCGCGGGCAAGTTCCTGCGCGTCGGCGGTGACCTTTCGATAGCCGCGGCGGACGCCGAGCGCGTTCAGCTGGCAGATACGGAAACGGTGATTCCCGGCCTTTTCGATCTGCACGCGCATTACGCGATGGATCTGTTCAACGCGGGACGCAAGGACGAGACGACTGCGTATCCATCGCTCTTTCTCGCCAATGGTGTGACATCGACGTGGCCCGCGGGCGAGATGAAGCCGGACTCGATGATGGCGCTGCGCATCAGGATCGATCGTGGATTGGAGCCCGGTCCTCGGCTGCTGAATTCAGGACCGTACTTCGGAACCGCGCGGCCTGGTTGGGACAGCAACATATCGGTCGACTCGATCTACGCTGAAGTGGATTACTGGGCCGAGCACGGAGTGCGCGGATTCAAGGCAAAAGGGATAAAGCCATATCAGCTACGCGCGCTGATCGAGCGTGCGCATCAGCATGGGCTTACGGTGACTGGCCACCTCGATTCCGGATTCGGTGAGTCGGTCAATCCGCGCGACGCGATCCTGATGGGAATCGATCGCATCGAGCACTTCATGGGCGGCGACGCGTTCACGCCGGATCGTTCTGCGTACGCGTCGTACGAGCACATGACCTTCGACACGCCGGCGTTCAGACGGATCGCCGCGCTGTACAAGACGCAACACGTCTATTTCGACGCGACATTGAGTGCGTACGGTTACTACGGCAAGAAGGATCCCGTAGTCTACACGTACTACACGGATGAAGAGCGCTTCCTCACGCCGTACATGCGCTCCGTGATTGCCGCGCGGCCGCCACGCCCGGTGAATCAGCAGTTCGAGAACATCTACTGGACCAAGCGCAAGGAAGTAAAGGCGTTCTACGATGCGGGCGGCGCCGATCTCATCACGCTCGGCACCGATCATCCGAGTTGGGGAGAATTCCTTACGCCGTTCGCAGTGAACAGGGAATTGCTGTCGCTCTCGCTGTCGGGCATTCCGAACGCGGCCGTGCTGCGCATCGCGACTATCAACAGTGCGCGCGCGATTGGGCTTGGCGACAGGCTTGGATCGATCGAAGCGGGGAAGTGGGCTGATCTGGTGGTCGTGCGCGGCAATCCGCTGGCCGACATTCGCCGGGTCAGATTGCCGCGACTGGTCATCAAGGCGGGGAAGATTTACGACCCGCAAGCGTTGATGAAGTCGGTAGAGGGAAAGATCGGACCGGCGAGTGCCGCCGATACCGCCGTCTGGGCACCAACACCACGCCAACCACGCCGCCCTGGACGCTGAGGGCAGTCGCTTCAACCAGGGCAGTTACAACATGAGATTCATCGCTCGATCCGTAGCCGTCGCGGCCGTCATGGTCGCGACCACCGCGGTATCGCTCACAGCGCAACAGGCGGCGGGGCTTGCAAGCACGGACATCTCGGCGCTGCGCGGCCTTGGAGATGTTCAGGTTTCGCCGGATGGGAGGCATGTTGCATACGCGGTAACGCGACGCGATACGCCTGGCAGGCCGCGTAGCGAGACCTGGATTCGCGATCTCGCGACGCACGCCGAATTGCGGCTTGGCACCGACGCAACCGGCGCATCGAGTCCACGATGGTCGCCGGATGGCCGCGCGATCGCATTCGTCGGCCGCGTCGGGGACAGCAGTGGAGTGGCAATCGCGAACGCGGATGGAAGCGACATTCGATTCATCGCCTCCGTCAAGGGCACCAATCACGTTCTTCCGTCGGTCGGGGAGCGACTCTCATGGTCGCCGGATGGACACCGGCTTGCATTCATCTCGAGCACGCCGGGGCCGGAGTCGGATGCGAACGGTGATCCGATGGTCATCACTCGGTATTCGTACAAGCCGACAGCGAGTGAAGGGCTGACGCGCTTCAACGACAATCGCCGGCTGCACATCTTCGTAGCCGACCTCGCCACGAAGCACGTGACGCAGCTCACGACCGGCAACTATTACGAACACAGCATCGAGTGGTCGCCATCGGGCGCTGAGATCATGTTCGTGTCGAACCACGGTGTCGATCCGGATCGCGTCTTCAACTATGACGTGTTCGCGGTAAACGTGGCGTCCGGCGCGCAACGCCAGATCACGAAGACTGCGTCGCCCGAATATCAGCCTGTGTGGTCGCCCGACGGGCGTCGTATCGCGTACCTTGGCACCAAGCGTTCGCTGACGTCGTCCGAGACGACCATGGAGGACACGCACGTCTGGGTGATGAACGCCGACGGATCGAATCGCCGGGAGGTTGGCTTATCCGTCGATAATCGTCAACGTGCACCGCGGTGGTCTCGCGATGGTACGTCGCTCTACACGGTGGTGCAGGTGCGCGGCGACAGCAAGCTGTATCGTATTCCCGTGGATGGCGGCTCGCCTCATGTAGTCGTGGGCGACGAGGGCCAGATCGGATCGTGGTCGCTGATGTCGGACGGCGGGCTGGTCTATGCCTTCGCATCGCCGGCTGAGCCGGCGATGCTTCGCGAGATGAATGGATCGGGTGTTGCTCACGACATCGTTCGGCTCAACACCGCACTACTCGCCAAGCGTCGTGTCGCGCCGGTCGAGCGGTTCACGTTCAGGTCGCGTGACGGGCTTCAGGTCGAGGCGTACTTCACCGCGCCGCTGGATCGCACAGCCAACTCGAAGTATCCACTGATCGTGCAGATCCACGGTGGGCCGCATGGTGCGCAAGGATCGGCATTCAACGACAAGGCCCAGGTGTATGCGGCGCACGGCATGGCGTCGTTGATGGTGAACTATCGCGGCTCCACCGGATACGGCCAGAAGTTCGCGGACGCGATCTTCAAGGATCAGGATGGTCGTGAGGCAGAAGACGTGATGGCTGGCGTGGATGCCGCGCTCGCGCGTCATCCGTGGCTCGACTCCACGAGAATGGGAGTGGAGGGAACGAGCTACGGCGGACAACTGGCGGACTGGCTGGTCACGCGCACCAACCGCTTTGCGGCGGCGATCCCGACTGCCGGAATCGCGAATCTGATCAGCTTCAACTACATGTCGTACTACCACGACTATCTGGCCGTGGAGTTCGGTGCGTACCCTCACGTGGGTGCGTTGATGGACACGTTGTGGAAGCGTAGCGCGCTGCGTTACGTCTCGCGCGTGAAGACGCCGGTGATGCTGGTGCACGGTGAGAACGACAACGACGTGCCGATTGCGGAGGCGGAACAGTTCTACATAGCACTGAAGGATGTCGGTGTGCCTGTGGTGATGATTCGTTATCCGCGCGAAGGGCACGGAGTGCGTGAGACGAAGCACGTCATCGATTTCATCGACAGGAGTATCGCGTGGTACAACCGCTGGTTTTCTCATTCGGGCCCAAGGGAGGGTTGATGTCGAAAAGATCAGGTAGCCGTTGGCTACTGTTCGCGTTGTTGTCGTTTACGGGGGTAGGCGTTGCCGGAGGTATTGCTGGAGCACAGGCAGGCGTCGCGCCACAGGGAACCGCAACGATCACGGGAACAATTACCGACTCGGCGGGACATGCACCGATCGCGGGAGTTCAGGTCTCCGCGGGTCCGGCTGGCGTCACGTCAGGCACGACGATAAAAGGCGCGGTGACCGCGCCGAACGGACGATTCACGATCACCGGAGTCGCGCCTGGCGCGGTGACGGTTCGCGCACGCCTGCTCGGCTTCGCGCCGGTCACGAGGCAGGTTACCGCGACCGCAGGAAGTGCCATCACTGTCGACATCGCGTTGATGCACCAGACTGCATTGCTCGATCAGGTCGTCGTGACAGGTACAGCAGGAGCGACGCAACGTCGCGCGGTCGGTAACGTGATCGAGAGCATAAAGGCGACCGACATCCTGACCGTCGCGCCAGTCACAACTGTCGGTCAGCTGGTGGGGGGTCGCACGCCGGGTCTCACGGTGCTGCCTTCATCCGGACAGGTCGGTACCGGATCGCAGCTTCGCGTGCGTGGTGTGAGCAGCCTTTCGCTTACCAACGAGCCGTTGATCTACATCGATGGCGTGCGCATGGACGGCAACGCCAGTCGCGGTCCGTCACAGCGTGGTGGCATGGGCACCAGCGCACTCGACGACATCAATCCTGAAGACATCGAGAGCATCGAAGTCATCAAGGGGCCGGCGGCCGGTACGCTGTACGGCACCGAAGCGTCGAATGGCGTGATTCAGATCATCACGAAGCGTGGCAGGAGCGGCAAGGCATCATGGAACTTCAGCCAGCGACTGGGCACCAACTGGCTTGCGAATCCGGGAGGCCGGGCCGGCACTCTGTACGCAAAGGATCCGGCGACGCAGCAGCTCGACAGTGTCAACCTTTACCTCCACGAGGCACAGTCGGGCAACGGGCCGATCTTCACGAATGGAATGCTCGAAGGCACCAACCTGAGTCTGGCCGGCGGCTCGGACCTCGCCAGATACTTCACGTCGGTGAACTACGATGATGATGTCGGCGTCGTTCCATGGAACGTGGCCAAGAAGCTGGGCGCACGGGCGAATCTCGATCTGCTCGTCGGCAACAAGCTGAAGATCACGACAAACATGGCTTACCTGCGCAACAGGATCCGGCTAGCGCAGGGCGCGATCGACATCGATCCGTTCAGCAACCTGATCTGGGGCAACCCGCTCACGCTCGCAAAGGGCCAGCGCGGCTTCAATACATCGCCACCGGAAGAGTGGTCGACGGTGGAGAGTCACGCCGACGTAGATCGGACGACGTCGAACCTGACTCTGAACTACACTCCGATCTCGTGGTTCACCAATCGCCTCATCGCCGGACTGGATGCGAGCACCGAGAACAACTGGGTGCTGTATCCGCGTCAGCCGAAGGGCAACCTCGACTTCCTGGGCAACAACGGCCTCGGATCGAAGTCAGTCTCGCGCGCGTTGCACAATTTCATCACGCTCGACTACTCCGGCTCCGCCAAGTATCATCGCGGTGACAATCTCGACTTCACGAGCAGCATCGGGTTGCAGTACTACCATCAGGATCTGAATACGATTACTGCCACCGGTTCCAACTTCCCGGCGATTCCGATCACGACTGTCAGTGGCGGAACGACGCGCACTGGCACCGAGACGTATACGGGAAATGCGACGGTCGGTATTTTCGGCCAGGAAGAGATCGCATGGCGTAACCGCGTCTTCCTCACCGCCGCGCTGCGCGGAGACGACAACAGCGCGTTCGGAAAGCAGTTCAAGGCTGCGTACTATCCCAAGTTCAGCGGATCGTGGGTGATCGGCGAGGAGCCGTGGTTCCACGTACCGCTCGTCAACAGTCTGCGGTTGCGTGCTGCGTACGGCGCGTCGGGCACACAGCCCGGTGCCTTCGATGCATCGCAGCTGTACGCACCATCGGTAGGCTACGCGGATCAGCCCGGTCTCGTGCCGAGCGCATTCGGAAATCCCGCGCTGCGTCCGGAGTTGAGCAAGGAGCTCGAAATGGGCTTCGAGAGCACGATACTCGGCGGCAGCACGGACTTGAGCTACACGCACTATCATCGCAACATCACGGACGCGATCGTGAACTCGCCGCTTCCACCATCGACCGGTTTCCCGGGTTCGCAGATCGTGAACATCGGGCGCGTAACAGGTTGGGGTAACGAGCTCGCCATCAATACGCGGCTCATCACGCGCGAGAAGTTCGCGTGGGCAGTCGGCTCGTCGTTCTCCAGGAACGGGAACCGCATCGAGGACATGGGCGGGATTCCGTTCATCACGATTGCCGGCGGTCAGGCACAGAATCGCGTCGGATTCGGGATCGGCGACATCTTCATGTACAAGGTTCTGTCTGCAACCATCGACTCGGCGGGCTTCGTCAAGTCGGCGATGTGCGACGGCGGAACGGGCAAGCAGGGGCTCGAGATGGGCGGCAAGGCGGTTCCTTGCTCGTCCGCACCGCGTGTACGCTGGGGCCCGTCGCAGCCGACGTGGCAGCTCGGTGTAAACACGACGGTGACTCTGTTCAAGCGACTGACTCTGTTCGCGTCGGCTGACGGTAACGGTGGCAACTATCAGGCTGACACCGAGATTCGTGCGCTGCACAATCTCGGACTCACTCGCGCCGTGATCAAGCGCGACGATCCAATTCTTCAGGAATACCGCGCCATCGAGAACGATGCGACCGGTACGTTCCTCGCAAGCTTCGTCCGACTGCGTGAGCTCTCGGCGACGTACAGCCTGCCGAATCGTTTTGCCGGCCGGATCGGCGCGAACGGCGGATCGTTCAGCCTGGCGATGCGCAACGTTGCGATGCTGTGGACTGGCGCGCAGGGTTGGAACACGTCACGCGACGGTCTAGTGTACGTGCCTGTCGCGAACCAGCACGTCTGGGATGCGGAGACTCGTGCCGCAGGCCAGCTGTCGCAGGGCTATCAGACAATTCTGCCTCCCGCGGCAAGCCTCACGGCGACGCTGCGGCTCTCCTTCTAACGTTACGGGAATTCTAAGATGCAATATCACAACTCAAACGGCAGCGGGAGAAAACCGTTCGGTCGAAGCGTTGCGAGATCAATTCTGGTGCTCGGTCTCGCAGCCGCAACCGCTTGCAACAGCCTGCTCGACGTTACCAACCCGGGCGTTGTAAAGAGCAGCGATCTTTCCGATCCTTCGCTGGCTCCGACGCTCGATGCAGCGGCGCTGGGCACCTTCAACTGCGCGTTTGCGCAGTACGTGGCGACGGCCGGCGTGCTGTCGGGAGAATACATCGTCTCCAACTCGTTCGTCGATGCAAACCAGTGGGGTTGGCGCGGCGTGGAAACCAAGACACAGCCTGGAACGTGTCCGGGGAGCCGCGCTACGACGTCGCTGGGCTTCTACACGCCGATGCAATCGGCGCGCTTTCAGGCCGAGGATGCTGCGAAGCGCATAACGGCGTTCACCGCCGCTCAGGTGCCGACGCGCGCAAACATGCTGGCCGAGCTCACCACCTACGCCGCGTACACGTACGTGCTGCTAGGCGAGGGGATGTGCAAGATGACGGTCGACAACGGGCCGCTCATAACGCGCGACAGCACGTTCAAGATCGCCGTTGCCAAATTCACCGCGGCGCTGGCTCTTGCGCAGACGGCGAACTATGCGGCGATGACGAACATGGCGCTCGTCGGTCGAGCTCGAGCGCAGCTCGATCTCGGGAATCTCGCGGCTGCGAAAGCGGACGCGCAGGCAGTACCGGCGGGCTTCGTTCGCAATGCGGAGTATTCGGAGACCACGATTACACGTGAGAACCGCATCTACAATCTCACGATCAGAAACGACTTCCTGTCGGTCGGTCCGGACTACCGCGGTCTCACCGTCGGTGGCGTACCCGATCCCAGGGTGCCGGTGCTGAATACGGGCCGTTTCGGAAACGATGCAGTCACGCCGCAGTGGCAGCAGCGGAAGTTCATCGGAACGGGCGCGGTGCCAATGCCGATCGCGTCATGGGCCGAGGCGCAGTTGATCTACGCGGAAGCTGCTGGTGGACAGGAAGCGAAGGATGCCATCAATCGCGTACGCGCGTCTCGTGGCGTAGCGCCGCTCGACGGCAGCGAAGGGTCGGACATAGAGGCAATAGTGCTCGAAGAGCGCCGGCGTACGCTTTTCAGCGAAGGACAGCGTCTTGGAGACATGCTGCGGACGAACATTCCGTTTCCGTCCGGTGTGAATCACAAGGGGCAGACGTACGGTCCGACCACGTGCGTACCACTGCCGGATGTGGAGACGCAGAACAATCCGAACCTGCGCGGCTCGTGATCCTGTAGTACAACGTTGAAAATCCCCCTGTCATCTTCAACTGATGGCAGGGGGATTTCGTTCTTTTGTGCGACTGTCGGCTCGTGCCGAGCGATCGCGCTCGACGTCACGAGCTACAACGCCGGTGGCGTTACATTGTCTTGTTGAAAGGTAGATTCCTGTGGTTGGAGATCACGTTGCACTGAGAGGTTGCTGATGAGTGATCTGCACGCACACCACCACTCGACACACGCCGGCACGAGTCCTCCGGCTGGCGGTGGCGACGATACCGCAGCGCACGCCGGTCACGACAAGCACGCCGGTCACAGCGTCGCCATGTTCCGCGACAAGTTCCTGCTGTCGTTCCTGCTCACGCTTCCGACCCTGGTCTGGGGCCACATGCTTCAAAGCGCGCTCGGCTACACGGCACCGAGCGTTCCGGGTGCGAGATGGATTCCGGCGATATTCGGTAGCGCGGTATTCATGTACGGCGGAACGCCATTTCTTGCCGGCGCCGTCCGCGAGATCCGGGATCGCCTGCCCGGCATGATGACGCTGATTGCGCTCGCAATAAGTGTCGCATTTGCATTCAGCCTGGCGGTCGTGCTTGGCTTTCCCGGCATGCCGCTCTGGGAAGAGTTGGCGACGCTTGTAACGGTCATGCTGCTCGGTCACTGGCTCGAGATGCGGTCGATCTCGCAGGCCCAGGGCGCGCTCGGTGAGTTGGCGAAGCTGCTCCCGAGCACCGCCGCGCGCATCCATGGCGAGGGCGCTGCCGAGCGAGTCGAAGATGTGCCGGTGACCGAGTTGCGCGAGGGCGATGTAGTGCTGGTGCGTCCAGGCGCAGGAGTTCCGGCCGACGGTGTCGTGCGTTCGGGACGGAGCGACGTGGACGAGGCGCTTGTAACCGGTGAGTCGGCGCCGGTGGAGAAGGAGGAAGGTGCCACGGTCATCGCTGGTACGGTGAACGGTTCGGGATCGCTTCGCGTCGAAGTCACCGGAACTGGCGAACGCACCACGCTCGCCGGGATCATGCGGCTCGTGGCGCAGGCGCAGAACTCCCGCTCGCGCGCGCAGGCGCTCGCCGACCGCGCTGCGTTCTGGCTCACCTGGATCGCGCTCGGCGCCGGCGTGGTGACGCTCGTCGCGTGGCTGTCGATTGGTGCGACAGCATCAACGGCCATCGAACGATTCGTCACCGTGCTCGTCATCGCCTGCCCTCACGCGCTCGGTCTTGCGGTCCCGCTCGTGCTTGCGATCTCGACCACACTCGGTGCGCGCGCGGGACTTCTCGTGCGCGACCGCCGCGGACTCGAGGAGGCGCGAAATCTCACGACCGTCGTGTTCGACAAGACGGGCACTCTCACCCTGGGTGAGCATCGCGTGGTCGCCGTGCGCGCGGTCGGCGATCTATCCGAGGATGAGGCATTGCGATTATCGGCTGCCGTGGAGCGCGACGCCGAGCATCCGATTGCGCGGGCCATAGTGGCGAGCGCAACAGAGCGAGGGCTGACGGTGCCGGAGTCGCGTGCGTTCGAGTCGATCCCAGGTCGCGGTGTGCGCTCCACAGTGGATGGGCACGCGCTTGCGGTCGGTGGTCCGAACCTGCTCTCCAGTCTCGGCGTGGCCCCCACACCCGAACTCCAGCGATTTGCGGAAGAAGCCGCTGTCCGCGGCCAGGGCGTGGTGTATCTCATCGAGGGAAGTCGCGCACTTGCGGCGTTCGCGGTGGCAGACGCCGTACGTCCCGAGTCGGCCGAGGCGGTGCGGCGGCTGCACGAAGCGGGGATCGAAGTGGTGATGATGACCGGCGATACGCGCGCCGTGGCGGAGGCTGTTGCCCGCGATCTCGGTATCGACACCGTGCTCGCGCAAGTGCTGCCTGAGGACAAGTCTGCGCACATCGAAGCGTTGCAGCGGCAGGGCAAGCGTGTGGCGATGGTGGGCGACGGTGTGAACGACGCGCCAGCACTCGTCATCGCCGACGTCGGCGTCGCGATCGGAGCCGGAACGAAGGTTGCGGTCGAAGCAGGCGATATCGTTCTGGTGCGAAGCGATCCACGCGATGTACCCCGCATCATCGATCTCTCTCGCGTCAGCTACCGGAAGATGGTGCAGAACCTCTGGTGGGCTGCGGGCTACAACATCATCGCAATTCCGCTCGCGGCTGGCGTGCTCGCCCCTTGGGGTGTGGTCCTGTCGCCAGCCGTTGGCGCGGTACTCATGTCTATGAGCACGATCATCGTCGCCATCAACGCACAGCTGCTGCGCGGTGCGAAGGTGTAGTTGTGTGCGAATGCTGCAGGCGGCGCGACGGCCAGAAGAGGCGAAACAAGCAATCCCGACGCGCCACTGATTGTCATCCGCACACTCACGGCATCTTATTCATGTCATGCATGTGCGATGGAGCCTCTGGTTTCGCCATCTGCATACCCATGTTCATCGCACCAGGGCGCAGGCGGAGAAACACAGTAGCGCCCAGCGGCGTGCGTGTGCCATACGTGTCCTTCAGAGCTGGTGGAACCAGGTTGATG
>Ga0207695_10007187_pt1 | contig 14237 bp, 11 predicted proteins | sample KBSC54metaG_FD_184354 | JGI IMG/M metagenome (GOLD analysis project Ga0207695, IMG submission 184354) | Corn rhizosphere microbial communities from Kellogg Biological Station, Michigan, USA - KBS C5-4 metaG (SPAdes) (version 2) | ecosystem: Host-associated > Plants > Roots > Rhizosphere > Soil... | reverse complement strand
TGAATATTTCGGTGCCTTCTTTGGCAAATGCCACATCAACATAGCCCATGCCTATGGCTTTTTGCAGTGACGGAGATTGTGTGCCCGATGTTACACGGCCAATGTTGTTGCCATCGGCATCAACAATTGGATAATCGTGGCGGGGAATACCCCGGTCGATCATCTCAAAGCCAACCAGCCTACGTTTCAGGCCATCGGCTTTTTGCTGCTGCAGGGCAGCCGAATTGTTAAATTCTTTGCTGAATTTGGTTACCCAGCCCAGGCCGGCTTCCAATGGCGAAGTAGTGTCGTCAATATCGTTACCATAGAGGCAAAAGCCCATTTCCAGGCGTAAGGTATCACGTGCTCCCAGGCCGATTGGTTTTATGCCGAATGATTTACCGGCTTCAAAAATGGCGTTCCATATGTGCTCTGCATTGGCATTTTCAAAATATATCTCAAAGCCGCCAGCGCCGGTGTAGCCCGTTGCCGATACTACAACATTGTCGATACCTGCAAATGTTCCTTTTTTAAAGGTATAGTACTCCATCGACGCAAGGTCGATATCGGTTAAGCTTTGCAATGCTGCGGCAGCTTTGGGTCCTTGTATGGCTAAAAGTGAAGTGCGGTCGGATATGTTTTTCATATCAGCACCCATGGCATTGAATTTTGATATCCAATCCCAATCTTTATCAATGTTCGACGCATTAACCACCAGCATATAAGTTTTTTCGTCAATGCGATAAACCAATAAATCGTCAACTATGCCGCCATCCAAATTAGGCAGGCAGCTGTATTGCACTTTACCGTCATATAACTTGCTGGCGTCATTACTGGTAACCTGCTGTATAAGTTCTAAAGCGTGGTCGCCTTTGATGATAAATTCGCCCATGTGGCTTACGTCGAACACGCCTACGCCATTGCGTACGGTTTCGTGTTCTGCATTAATCCCTGCATATTGTACAGGCATGTTATAACCAGCAAACGGCACCATTTTGGCGCCCTCTTTTATATGGACTTCGGTTAAAGCGGTGTTCTTCATGTATAAATTAATATGGGGGCAAAAATAACACGATTTACGGATTTAAAGGATTTATAAGATTTTTTATTGTGAGGCGATATTGACGGCAAAATACCTACGCCGGTTTTGATGCGTATGCTGCAGCTCTTGCACGATCCCTAACCATGCTGATCGATTCGTAAAAGTGCACCAGTTTTTTGGTTACTTCATTGGCATCATGCTGCTCTTCCATCAGCTTACGTGCATTTAAACCTATGTTTTTGCAATAATCTTCGTCGGCAATGCAGATTTTTATGGCATCGTAAAACTCGTCGTAATCATTGGCTATCAGTATGTTTACGCCGTTTTCGTAATTGATGCCCTCCGCGCCCAGCGATGTAGATATGATACATTTTTGCATCGCCATTCCTTCTACAATTTTTACGCGCATGCCCCCGCTCGACAGCAGCGGCACAATCATAATAGATTTACTGTTTACAAACTCAAGTGCATCGTCTACCTCGCCCTGTATAAATATTTTACCCATCACCTCGTAATCATCGAAACGTTCGGGGATATCATTGCCAGCTACATAAAAACGCACGCGGAGGTCGCCATCGGTTAAATCTTTGGCGAAATTGTCAAGGAACCATTCAATACCTTCGCGGTTTGGCAGCCAGTCCAGCGAGCCGAGGAAGAAAAGACTCGGAAATTCCGTCTTGTTAAAATCGGGCCGGTAGTTATCCAGGTTAATACCAACGGGCAGTACTTCAATAGGTACTTTGGTGCCATATTCAAGCAGGGTGCTTTTGTCCTGCTCGGTAAATACCGCGATTCCGTTAAAGTTATTAAGCTGCTGCAACTCGTAGTTTTTTATGCGCTTTGCATGCATCTTAAGGTAAGACTTTTTAAAGGGGTCGCTTTTTTGTTCCGACAGGCGGTGCCATATCTGGTTTTCGATATTGTGCGAACGGTAAATAAGCTTTGCCTTTGAATGTTTGCGCACAGATGCCAGGTAAAGCGAAACCAGCAAGCCTTCGAACTGAATAATGTCATAATCCCGGTTCCGCAACTCGCGGATCAGCAGCTTTTCAAACTCCGGGTCGTAGTATTTATCAATATTGAACGAGGTTTTGCTGAACAGGTTAACTGCTACGTCAAATACCGATACGTTGATATCGATATCGTAAGCGCGGTAGTTTATTTTGGAAAGGAGCGCATTATCATCCTCTGAGTTTTCGTGGTGATTTTTCCGGGCATTGAGGGCCACCAGCGAAACTTCGTGGCCCAGGCTCACCAAACCGCGCACAGTATTGCAGACTACTATGGGGTAACCGCCATTTTGCGGAAACGGAACACGATGGGTTAAAATAAGTATCCTCAATGCCTGAACGCTGTTTTTAACAAAAATATAAAAAATGAGCAACCGGAATCGCTTAAATTAAACCTTAAGTGTTTTTTTGGCAGAAATATTACAAAAAATGTAAAATGGACCGCTGATTAAACTGATTACATTGATTTCGCTGATTGTTTAATTTAAAAACCATGGCTCAACAATTTTTAGAAGAGTTCCAACTGCGGGTCAGTCACTCTGAACGTTCTCCTGTGATAGGGCGTGTAACCAATTTTCATAACCGTTTCGCGGTGTTTAATGGTTGGATAACCTTTGTTTTTGTGCCAGTCGTATTCGGGGTGCTCTGCAGCAATTTGCTTCATATAGTCGTCACGGTAGGTTTTGGCTAATATAGATGCTGCTGCGATGCTGAAGTATTTGGCGTCGCCCTCAACTATGCATTGGTGCGGAAGGTTTTTATATTTATTGAAACGGTTACCATCAATAATTAAAAACTGCGGGCTCAAGTGCAGTTTTTCGATAGCCCGATGCATGGCCAAAAACGAGGCATTCAAAATGTTGATGGCGTCAATCTCAATATTATCAACAATGCCAACTGCATGGGCAATTGCTTTTTGTTCAATTTCAATGCGTAGCTGATATCGTATTTCTTCGGTTAGCTGTTTGGAATCATTTAGTAAATCGTGCTCAAAATCATCCGGCAAAATTACGGCAGCAGCAAATACAGGCCCCGCCAGGCACCCGCGTCCGGCTTCGTCGCAACCGGCTTCTAAAAATTCATATTGATATCTTGAAAGAAGCATCGTTATTGTTGGAAACGTTGTAATGGTTGTAGTTGTTGTAAGTGTTGAAAAGTCTCCAGGGTGTGGAGTGAGTTTCAACAAAATTAAAATATCCTTAACGTTAACAAGGTCACATCATCGATAGGCTTGCCTTTTATAACCAGGTTAATGTGATTCATCAGCAACTGGTTAAAATCGTTGGGCGGCAGGTTCCCGTTAGTTTTTATGAACGACTGCAAACTATCTTCCGTCCAGTTTTTGTTCGGGTGCTCATGGTCCATCAGCCCATCGGTATAGTTTACAATCATGGTTCCGGGCTCAATGTCAACTTCGCCCTGGTTTATAAAGGGGAGATCGTCAAAAACACCTATCATGGTGGTGCCTAACTTTAGCAGTTTGTTTTCGCCGTCAAGATGCATAACGGTAGCATTATGGCCAGCATTTATGTAGTTGAGTTTGCGTGTTTTTTCGTTGTATTTAGCAATAAACAGGGTGATAAAACGCTCGCCTTTGGTGTTATTGATCACAATCTTATTCAGCTTGTCAACAATATTTGTCAGGTCTTCTTCTACTGCGGCCCATGCATGTAAGCTTGCCTGGAAGTTGGCCATCAGTAACGCTGCAGATATTCCCTTGCCGGATACGTCTGCGATGCACCATAAAAACTCATAATCGTTCAGGCGGATAAAATCAAAATAATCGCCGCCGATATTTTGATGAGGGATATAGCGTGCGCTTACTTCAACACTATCATCTTTATAGGTTTTGAGCGGGATGAGCATGTTTTGCACTTCAACAGCAAGTTCCATTTCGCGTTGAAAACGCTCGGATTGCAGTCTTTCGCGGAAAAGTTTTTTATTCTCAAGCGCAACTACAATTACATTTATAACGGTTTGAATAAAATTAAGATCGTTGTTCAACAACTCGCTCGACGGGTTGAAATCGCCTATCAGTGCAAAAGCCAGTGCCTTTTTTTTATGGTAAATAGGAATAAAATAATCGTATTTGCCTAGCAATTGATCCTCGTGGTTAGCCAGGGGAGTTGGCCATTTAAACTTCTTTAACTTGAGGCACGAACTATGCAAATCGCCAACGGCCTCTATATCACCACCATATTTCGACATCAGTATATAACTGCCGTCTTTTTCAATCAAAAACCTCAGCTTGCCAACCTGCAGGTAACTCTTTAATATCACCTGCAACATTTGCAGCAGTGTTGATGTGGCCGTATCCTTATTAATGGCCTGGGTTACTTCAAGTAACGCGTTTAACTCCGTTTGCCTTTTGAGCAATAACCGTATTAATTCGTCCTCGGCCGAGATATCGTCAATATTCTGCATTAGTTAATTAGAAAGGCAGCCTAAAATAAAGATATTTTTTTTAAAACCGGGTACTTTGTGATTTTATATCGAAAGCATCGCGTAAACCTACCGTTACCAGGTTAAATGCATAAACCAGCAGCATAATTGCCAGGCCCGGTATGATGGCCAGGTAGGCCGAGTCCATCACTATATAACCATAATGTTCTTTTATCATACTGCCCCAGGTGGGCATGGGGGGCTGTGCGCCAAACCCGAGGAAGCTTAGTCCGGCTTCGAGCAATATCGCCGATGCGAAGTTTGACGATGCGATTACTAATATGGGGCCTATTATATTTGGTAAAATATGTTTGCTGATAATCCGTGCGTTATTAAAACCTAACGAACGTGCCGCTTCAATGTATTCCACCTGTTTGAGACTTAAAACTTGCCCGCGGACAAGCCGCGCGACCTCAACCCACATCGACAGGCCAACTGCAATAAATATCTGCCACAAGCCTTTGCCTAACGCAAACGAAATGGCAATAACCAGTAGCAAGGCAGGCAGCGCCCACAAAATATTCATTAGCCAGCTTAAGGCGCCATCAATCCATCCACCAAAGTAGCCGGCAACTGCGCCGATGGTTACACCAAGCAGCATGCTGATAATAACTGACATCAAGCCAACTGATAATGATATTCGGGTCCCTAAAATTAGCCTGCTTAATAAATCGCGGCCATAAATATCTGTACCAAGCCAATAAGTCCTATCAACGACGGCCCCCCAACCCCCTGAAGGGGGCGTTTGCAGGTTTTTTAGCTCCCCCTTTAGGGGGCGGGGGGGGCTAGAGAGTTTGTACGCTTTTTTTTCAGGCTTATCCTCGGTGCCTATGTATTCGTTAACATAAATTGAATCGCCCTTAACATAATAACCGGTTATTGGAATTTCTTTATAAAACGAAGGCTGACCAAACAGCATTTTGGTGAAAATATTTGCCGTATCAACCGGCTCAGTTTTACGCAGGCGAAGTATGGTGAATTGCGAGCCAGGCTTTTTTATGCTGAGCTGAATGGTCATATTGTTGGCCAACGGCGTTTGGTCGGGCATTATGAGGTAGCCCAATAAGGCGACGATCAGCATGAAAATGATTAATACGAGCCCGGCAACGGCAATTTTATTGCGTTTAAACACTTTCCAGGTGCGCTGCGAAGGGCTAAGATCAGTCAATTTGTATATGGATGTTGTTATTGCTAAAGATAGTGAGTTGTTTTAATGATAGTAGCAGTGGCAGTGTAAAGTAGCAGTCATTTTTGAAAATCAGCGGCGGGTTTTTAAATCAGTAGCAGTGGCAGCATAAAGTAGCAGTCATTTTTGGGAATCAGTAGCAGTGTAAAGTAGCAGTCACGTTTGTAAGTCGATGGTCTGTTAGAGCAAAGACTGCTACTACCCACTGCTACTGCTACTCGCTGTCTCCTGTTACTAATCACTTTACTAAACGGCCCTTCCACACATATTTCCCTTTATTACCCAGCATGCCGATGTAAACAAAATAGATAATATACAGTGGTATGGAGATCGGCAGCACTACCATTAAACGGCGCCGCCTGAAAAACTTGGTTACCGGCCAAAGCAAGGCAATTTCGGCTAAAAACACGGCAAGAAACTGCAAGCCGGAAACCTTTAAATAATAGATATCATAAAGCCCCAAAGCCAGGTTTGCGAGCACCGACACATTGAATAACCAAAGACCAACCACCAGCGCTACCACCTTTTTGTCTTTATACTTAACCGACTTTGATGCCCAGCGGCGCCTTTGTTCCATAAAGCTTTTAAGGTTGTGCTTGGCATGGGTAAACACTATCGCATCGTAATGTTTTAAAAAGCCGATTTTGCCGGGATAGCGTGCCGCCACTTTCTGTAATAACAGTTCGTCGTCGCCTGATGCCAGGTCATCAATGCCTTTAAAGCCCCCAACTTCGTAAAATACATCTTTACGATAGGCCAGGTTGGCCCCGTTGCAAGTTGAGGCATGGCCATTGCCGATAAATGCTCCGCCGGTTGCTATAAGCGAGTAAAACTCCAATGCCTGCATACGCTCGAACAACGATTTTTCCTCGAAATAGCTAACAGGCGACGATATCATGAGCGGTTGTTCCTCTTCATAATACCCAACTATCGTCGACAGCCATTTACTGCCCATCCTACAGTCAGCATCCGTGGCTACCATCAATTCACCGTTCGACAGTTTGATTGCTTCGGCAATCGCCTTTTTTTTGTAGGAATTTAAAGGTTTGTCTTCATTTAGCTGTAAAAGCCTGACACCGTCGGCTGCATAACTGCTTATGATCGTCGATGTGCGATCGGTTGAGTGGTCATCAACTATTATAATTTCTGTAAGATGTTTGGGATAGTCCTGCGCTAAGATATCCTGGATGGTAAGGTGAATACTTTCTTCCTCGTTACGCGCGGCTATCATAACAGTTACCTTAGTGGTATAGCCCGCAGGTTTAATACGGGGGCGTTTAATTAAGTTCCACCCGATTACCAGGAAGGCCACAACGCACAGGAACAAACCGGTGAGCAGGAAGGATATGGTACTAAGAATTACGATCAAAAAACTTTAATTTAAAAACAAATATAGACCCTAAAACAGCAGGAATAATTAAATTAATAATATAGATAAGGGATACAGCCACCACAATGGCAATATGCTGATTGGTAACATAGCTGAATAACTCGTTGGCGGTCATGCTTCTAACCCCGATGTCAATCAAATCAAGCGATGGTATGGCCGATTGGATAAAGAAGAATACAAACATGAGTAATGACATTTGGTACAGTGGTATGTCCGGCACCAGCAGGTGGATAATAAGATAATACTGGAAGGTGAAAACACAAAAGCGGGCCAGGCAAAACCACATAATGTTTAACAGCTCGCGGGTTTTGTATTTACCCATTATATCAAAAAAACGATGGTATTTGTGCAGGAATTTGATGCTGTTAAGTAACGACACCATCCATTGGATGTTGAAATAAAACGTAAGCATTATCGCCATAAAGACTGCAGCCACAACAACCACTAAAAGTATTACCCAGTCTTTTGGATGCAGGAAAGTAAAGATAAACCAAACAGAGGCAGCCGATCCGAGTACATTGGTGATAACATTTTGCCCGAAGGAGCCGACCGCCATTGCAAATACTCCATGAATGCGTTTACGGTTGGGTAAGAACATCACCCGACCGCCATATTCACCAATACGGTTGGGGGTGAATACCGCCCAGGTAAGCCCGCAAAATACCGATTCAATTGCCCGCCAAACCGACATGGGCGCCAATTTACGCGTTAAGTGCCACCATTTTAACGACTCCAGCACCCAATTGACAACCATCAGCAACACTACACCCGCCATCGTATAAAGCACTTTGTTATAGGTGATATGCTTTATAAGCAGCCTGAAATTATTAAGGTTGTCGTTGTTTTTTAATATGCGATGATAAATAAACCAGGCGGCCAAAACCAAAATGCCAAGTTTAATAAGATAAGACAGTAATTTTTTAGCGCGGGCAGTCAAAGGCGGAAATTTTGTGCAATGTTACGAATAAAGTCCATAGTCGACAGACCATAGACCATAGTTTTTTAAAGGACTGTTCTACTATGGACTATCGACTATGGTCTATGGACTTCCCTACTTCATCCTCGCTTTTAAAAAAGCAATACTTTTTCCGTAGGCTGCTGTCGTCGCCGGGCTGTTATAGGCCGGGCTGCTGGGGTTGGCAAAACCGTGGTCGGCATCGTATTGGTTAAGGTATAGTTTTTTGCCTGCGGTTTTCATATCTGCCTCAAATTTGGCCACTACCTTCGTGTTTATCCATTGATCTTTGTTCGCAAAGTTGCCCAGTACGTCGCAATTTAATGCTTTAAGTGCTGCAAGATTCTGTTCGGGCATGCCATAGTACATTACGCAACCGGCTGCTTGTTTGCCGGCAAGTAAGGTGGTTTGCAAACTCCAGCCCCCGCCGAAGCACCAGCCGATGGTATAAATATGTGCCTTTGGCCCAACATAGGCGATGGCACCGTTAATAATGGCTTTGGCGCGGTCTTCGGTTACGCTTTGCATGTATTTGCCTGCATCCTGTGGAGTGGTGGCAACTTTGCCATCGTACAGGTCCATGTCAATAACATTAACATTGCCCAGGTCGATATAGATTTTTTCTGATTCTTTTTTCACCCAGTCGTTAAGGCCCCACCATTCGTGTACCACCAGCAGGTAGTTGTTGGTAGGATTTTTGGCTTTAAACTCAAACGCATTTGCGGTTTTGCCATCTGCTGTTTTGTAGGTAATGGCTTTGCCAATGTTGCTTTGAAAGCGTAAGGGCAGCGGCTTTTTATGTGCCATTACAAATTTGTTACTGGCTGCCAGCATGGCAAATTGCTGGGTGGCAGGTAGCGGCCCATGGCAAACAACCGCTTTTTTTGATTGGGCGAATGCAAATGTCCCCAAAAAAAGGAGGGTGGTTAAAAGTAAAAGCTTTTTCATGTTTTATTTATAGCGATTTTATTGTTTATCGAAATGAATGTTAAAGCAACCAATATCAGGTTAAATTTGTTTTGAAATATACATGCCACGGTAATTTTTTTCTGTTTAAATTGTGGAATCATGCAGTTGCCTGCATCTTATCATTATGAAGAAAAAACTTACCTTGATTATGCTGCATTTAATATGTGCAGCAAAACTATTGGCACAGCACGATGCAGTACGTGAGGCCATCGACAGGGCAACAGATAGTATACAAACAGAGGGCAAAGCTTTGTATCGTTCCGAATGGGCGTCGTGGTATGGGACGGACATTTTTCTGGAGAAATGCGCAGCAAAAAGGCCGCTTTCCGGAGGCTACTTTTCGTACGAAACAGAGGACCGGCTTATCAATATTTTCTTTTCGAAAGGCGATAAGCCTGTAGTGCTGGCATCGATTTCGTTTTCAAAGGATTTTAATCCCAACAATTACCAACTTGATACCATTCCAAGACAACTTACGAAACTTGAACAGGACTATCATAGTTTAAGAGTTGCTGCGGCAAAAAGAATGAGCACCGATACCATTTTTAAGCGTTATAAAAACAGCAATCTAAACATTATTCCGCTGCTGCAAAAGGACGCTAAAAAAGTATACGTTTTAACCGGGCCTGATGTAAATGGGATCGTGATTTTTGGCAACGACTATTTGATGAGGTTTGATGACAACAATCAAATCACTTCTGTAAAAAAGCTGCATAAAAATATCATTTCCATCCAGGCTAAGGCAGACACAGGCACAGCCATCAACACAACTATGCACACCCATCTTCCTGAATCGGGAGATTTTATGAGTGCTACCGATATTTGTACCTTACTTCTTTATGAAAATTCAACTACCTGGACGCAGCATTACGTAATATCTAAAAACGACGTTTCAATATGGGATTGTAAAAAAAACATGCTTTTTATTTTAACAATGGAGGCCTGGAAAAAAATTAATGCCGACCAAAAAGAACGCCATCCGGATAAACAATAACCTATTGAAATTTATGGAACCTGAATTTATAACTTACAAAAAATTCAATGACATCGCCTTAGCAAATGAACTGGCAGAATTACTGGATGCAAATAACATAAAGTATTTTTTAGAAGAGGAAGCGCCATCATTTGATCCATCGTTCTCTTATGCGCATACAAAAGAGTACGTTGTAAAAGTAGTGCCCGGTGATTTTGAGCAGGTAAACGAGCTGGTAAAGGAAAACGCAGAAGAAAACATCGGCGAAGTAGAAAGTGACTATTACCTGCTAAGTTTTACTAACCAGGAGCTGTTTGACGTGATAACCAAAGCCGATGAATGGAATGCCTTTGATGTACAGCTTGCCCGTAAACTGCTTGCTGAAAGAGGAAATGCAATAAGTGACGATGAAATTGCTGTAATAGAGGAGAGGCGGCTTGAGGAATTAAAAGCAAATGAACCTTCGCAATGGTCGTGGATTATTTGGGGTTATGCGTTTGCGACTGCAGGCGGTATTTTAGGCTTTTTTATTGGCTGGCACCTTTGGACGCATAAGAAAACGTTGCCAACCGGAGATATGGTTTATTCATATTCTGAGCATGATAGAGGTCAGGGCAGGTATATTTTCTATTTGTCGTTTGTTGGGTTGGCAGTTGCCATTGTTTATAAATTACTGCCGCTGTTTACGGGCGATAATTGATAAGAGGTTTACAATATCTGTCTTTGCTGACTTTTCGGTCTTTCCCGACTTTCAGACTACTTCAAAATCTCCTTAATATCCTCAACCGAAAGCGACTTAATAAAGCTATCCTCGGTAGTTATCAATGCTCGACTTAGGTTTAACTTGCGCTGCTGCAGGGCCAGTATTTTCTCCTCAACCGTATCTTTGGTAATGAATTTATAAATAAAAACATTTTTGGTTTGACCAATACGGTGCGTACGGTCGATAGCTTGTTGCTCAACTGCAGGGTTCCACCATGGGTCGAGGATGAAAACGTAATCGGCTTCGGTAAGGTTGAGGCCTACGCCGCCGGCCTTTATCGATATTAAAAATACCCGCGTCTGTGCATCTTCCTGGAACTGTTTTACCACGTCGCCGCGGTTTTGGGTGCTGCCGTCAAGATAGGCGTAAGGTATTTTCTCTGTATCAAAATATTCGCGGTAAATGTTAAGCTGTTTTACAAACTGCGAGAAGATGAGCACTTTGTGGTTACCCTCCAGCACGGTAGCCAGTGTATGTACCACATTCTCGAATTTGCCCGAGTCGCCTTCATATTCCTGGTCAATCATTATGGGGTGATTCGCAATCTGGCGCAGCTTTATCAGGCCCTGCAATACCTGTATCTGTGTTTTAGCGAAGGTGCCGTCTTCCAGGCTTTTCAGTAATTCGTTGCGGTATTCCGATTTTACCTTTTCATAAACTTCAGCCTGCTCCTCGCTCATCTGGCAGTAGAAAAGGTTCTCAATTTTCGGCGGCAGCTCGGTTGCTACCTGCTCCTTGGTGCGGCGTAAAACGAAGGGCTTTATTAGCGCCTGCAATTTACGGGCTTTGTCTTCATCCTTCTTTTTTTCAATCGGCGTTACAAACTCGTTTTGGAAAAACTGTTGGGCGCCAAGCAAACCGGGGTTAATGAACGACATCTGCGTCCACAAATCATTTACCGAATTTTCGACCGGGGTACCGCTCAATATCAGCTTGAACCGCGATTTTAGCTGCTTTACTGCCTGGAACGATTTAGACGACGGGTTTTTGATGTTCTGGCTTTCGTCCAATATCACATAGTCGAAGAAATAGGCTTTCATCAACTCGATATCGATGCGGCTAATGCCGTAAGTAGTTATCACCACATCATAATTGGCAAACACCTCCGGCGATTTATAACGGAACGTGCCTGTATGCACCATCAGCCTTAATTGAGGCGTAAACTTTTTAGCCTCGGCCAGCCAGTTGTATATCAGCGATGTTGGCATTATTACCAGGGAAGTTGCTTTGCCACCTGCAGCTTCCGTGTCTTCTTTATGTTTTTGCAGCAGGGCCAGTGTTTGTATGGTTTTGCCTAAACCCATATCATCGGCCAGGCAACCGCCAAAATGGTAGCTCTTTAAAAAATGGAACCAGTTGTAGCCGGCTTTTTGGTACGGGCGTAAATTACCCTCAAAATTTTGTGGCAGGCAAATGTCTTCCAATTCTTCAAAGTCAAGCAGTTTTTGAAGCTTACGCGTCATGGTAACACTTGCCATTTCGCCCTCTGCCAGTTCATTAACCAGGCCGATGTGGTGGCGGCGCAGCTTTATGTCGGTGGTGCCGTCGCTAAAATGTAACAGGTTGCCATACTGCGAAAACCATTTTTCAGGGATGATCGCAATCTCGCCTGATGGAAGCAAAAACTCCTTCTTGCGATTAAGGATATGATTTTTTAGCTGGATGAACGGGATGGCGTACGAACCGAAATACACCATGGCCTCGATATCAAACCAGTCGTTATTCTCTTTAACGGTAAGGTCGATCTTGCTGGTGCCGAACACGTAACGCTTTTGGCTGCCGGAGTCGGGCTGTTCAATTTCAAAGCCCTCTTTAATCAACTCATCGTAATGCTGGTTTATCCATTCGAACACCGAGAAGGAATGGTCGGCATCTTCGTCATTATTATCGACTTCCAGGTTTTTGAACAGCGACGAGGCTGTTTTTAGACCCAATGATTCCAAATGATTAAATTTATTTTTCTCCCAGGTAACCGACCGCTTAATGCGATGGAAGGTATAATCATCGCCATTGCGTTCCATGCGCACTGAGATAAGCCGCTCATCCCCGTAAGGGAAAACGTAGCCTGCATATTTAAAATACAGTTGCAGTTGTGATGTGCCACCCTCAACATAAATTGGTTTAATAACCGGCCGGGCGTCATATTTTTCGGTGTTTATGGTAAAGCCTTCGGCGTACACATGATGCTTCTCGATGAGCGGCGCCACAAATTTTTCGAAATACGACTGCTCCGATGATTTTGGGATGGCGATGTACCTTTTGTTTAAAAAAGGCACCAGCTTTTTACCTTCGATCTCCTTTTCAAAATGATAGAGGGTGTCATCCAGCAGCATCCAGGCCGGGTGGTTGCAAATAACCTCGGCATTTTTAAACATAAACTCAATACGTAATCCCTGGTATTTAATGGTAGGGAAATACCGTATCTCGTCGTCGCCACGCCTGAAATGGAATAGTACCGTAGCCACCTCGGTAGCTATCTGTACTTTGCGCTCGGCGGGGTAGCCCTCCTTGCTCATTTGGTACAAAGGTTTGTCCTTTAATAAAGCCAAAGCCTCGGCCATTCGCTTTTCTATTTTGGGGCGAAGGGTATCAAAAAGCTGTTCGTTAAATATTTTTGTGAAAAACTCGAAAGGGCGGATCGGCTTTTTATAGAACTTTTTTATCAGGTTTCCCTGCTCCATCTCCTCCAATATCTTAATCAGCTTTATATCTACGTCATCGATACAATGGGCAAATTCTTTGGCTGTATTGCTGAATAAACGCTGGTGGGTAAGGGAAAATTCGCCGTTTGGATTTAGTTGAACTATGTGTGGTTCAATTACATACGATAAATACTCATGCTTTGCTATGGCATAAATTATCTGGCAAGGCTTGGTACTATCAACACGTAACATAGTTCTATTTAATAAAAAATTAATAGAAGCTACATCAACAAAAAATTCAAACGTAAACAGAATTTGTTTGAAGTGGAAATGTTTTTTGGGAAATAGTTGTTAACATGGGGTTCATGGTTCATTGTTGATAGTTCATGTGAAGTCCATAGTCGATAGTCCATAGACCATGGTAATTGTTGTTTTACTATGGTCTATCAACCATGGTCCATGGACTGTTATATCTCCACTTCCCCCTCAAACACCTTCACCGCAGGCCCTTCCAAAAATATGCTTTCAAATTTTTTTCCGTCGTAATCGAAGTGGATATTCAAATCGCCGCCTAAAGCCTTTATAGGGGTATTGATGTGGCCGGTTTGGTTATTGTGTTTGGCCATGGCAAGCGCAACGGCTGTTACGCCGGTTCCGCAGGCAAAGGTTTCGTCTTCGACGCCGCGCTCGTAGGTGCGTACAAAATAGCCATCGCCGGTCGGTTCTACAAAGTTTATGTTGATGCCTTCTTTACGGTAAGTATCGTTATTGCGAATGGCGCGGCCTTCCTGGAAAACGTTTTTATCTTTTAAGTTTTCGGCAAACGTAATGTAATTAGGCGAGCCGGTGTTCAGCACATAGGCTCCGTTGTCGCGGTTTACGGTGT